>Ga0114945_10001622_pt1 | contig 13837 bp, 12 predicted proteins | sample OV2TP3_FD_87194 | JGI IMG/M metagenome (GOLD analysis project Ga0114945, IMG submission 87194) | Hot spring microbial communities from Beatty, Nevada to study Microbial Dark Matter (Phase II) - OV2 TP3 | ecosystem: Environmental > Aquatic > Thermal springs > Hot (42-90C) | place: USA: Beatty... | reverse complement strand
GGCGCGATAGAAGGGCTTCTGCCCGCCGCTGACCCGGAATTCGGTCTGCCGGAAAACCGACGCGGCCGGACCGAACGCGCCGCGATTGAACAGGTCGCAGCCTTCCCGACGAGAGACATTCGCCGCCTCATCCCATGGGTTCCCCTGAAACCAGACGCGGGGGCGGTCGTCCACCGTCACCGACTCCCCGCCTTCAGCCGGAGCGGATTCCGTGGGATCGAGCATGACGACTCTCGACGTGAAGGGGAGCCCGGTCAGCACCATGGCGGCTGCCATGGCCGGGGTCGCGCCGGTGAGATCCAGGACCAGCTCGCCCGGCCCGACTTCCCAGGTCCGCAGCAGCTCAGGAAGGGCCTTGGCGAGCGCCTGGTAGGACGGCATGAACCGTGATGGCTCAGGCGTGATGACCCAATCCCACTTGCGGGGCATTTGGGCGAGCTGGGGCTGGATGGCCTCTGTCAAGGGTTTGCTCGATTCCGGCAAAAAGAAACAGAGCAATTCGGGTTTGAGCCGGTTGATGGCGTACACGGCAGCGGGCGCCCGATCGACGACCGCGATCAGCAGCGCTTTGATGGGAGTGTCAACCGCCACGGCGGCGGACTATAGCATGAGGGAGGCGCGATTGACAGCCTGTGGACCGCAGCCTAGAATGCCTGCGCATGCAGGCCCGCGTCGCTCGCCAATTTGAGGACAGTGCCGCCGTCAAGCAGCAGTTTGCCCGCGAGCATGCCGAGCGGATCGTCGAGGTTGCGCAGCTCATTACCAGGGCGTTCCGGGACGGGCACAAGCTGCTGCTGTTCGGCAATGGCGGCAGCGCCACCGATGCGTCTCACATCGCGGCGGAGTTCGTGGGCCGGTATCAGCGACATCGCGCTCCGTTGCCGGCGATCGCGCTGGCGACCGACATAGCCGCGCTCACCTGCATCGCCAACGATTACGAGTATGCCGAGATCTTCGCCCGGCAGATCCACGCGCACGGACAGAAAGGAGACGTCGCCATCGCCATCAGCACGAGCGGCAACTCCCCGAATGTGCTGAAGGGCGTGGAAGCGGCGCGGGCGCGCGGCCTGACTACCATCGGGTGGACCGGCGGGACAGGCGGCAAACTCGCCAAGCTGGTTGATCGTGCCTTCATCGTCCCGTCCACGGTGACCGCTCGGGTCCAAGAGTGCCACATCACGCTCGGCCACGTCCTGTGCGAGCTGGTGGAGGAGGGGCTGTTTGGCCAAAGCTCGTAACAAGCGCCGCCGCCGGTCTCCCCCGCCTTCAGCCCCGCGGTCGCCTCATCTTCCGATCGATCTCTCCAGACTCCGGACCTATCCGCTGGTCCGGCGGCACAGCAAAGTGCGGGTCTCCGATTTTGCGGCGCCCTGGCGGCAGGGAGGCTCGCTCCGGCAATTCCTCCGCAGCCTGCCGAATATCCTGGCGGTGCAAACGCTCCGCGCCGTCGCCGACGCGATTGTTCGAGCCAGACGCCGAAGGAAGCCCGTGATTCTCGGCATGGGCGCACATCCCCTCAAGGTCGGACTGGCGCCTATTGTGGTGGACCTGATGGAGCGCGGGATCGTCACCGCCGTCGCCATGAACGGGGCGGTCATCATTCACGATTTTGAGCTGGCGCTGATGGGCCACACGTCAGAAGACGTGGACGCCGAGATCGACTCCGGGCGCTTCGGCATGGCGGAAGAAACCGGCCGCATGCTCAACGAGGCCATCGTGCACGGCAGCAAGGAGGGGATGGGGCTGGGGGAAGCCGTGGGCCAGTACATGAACCTTTACAAGCGCCAATTCCCCTACCATCGCACCAGCGTGCTGGCCGTCGGCGCGCGTCTGGGGATTCCGGTCACGGTCCATGTGGCGCTCGGGACCGACATCATCCATATGCATCCCTCCGCAGACGGCGCGGCGATCGGCGCCACCTCGCTGCTGGACTTCCGGAAGCTCGCCGGGGTCGTGGCCGGGATGGAAGGCGGCGTCTATCTCAATCTCGGCTCGGCCGTGATCCTGCCCGAAGTGTTCCTGAAAACGGTCACGCTCGGTCGGAACCTCGGCCACCCGCTGGGTAACATCACGACGGTCAACATGGACTTCCTGTCTCACTACCGCCCATTCATCAACGTCGTGAAGCGACCGACGCAAAAGAATGGGCGCGGCTACTCCCTCATCGGCCATCACGAGATCATGCTCCCCTTGCTCGCCGCTGCCGTCCTCGAACAGCTCTCCAATAGATCGTGAGAGGGAGGGGTAAGGGGCGCGCGAGAGACGCATGCCCGCGCTGCTTTCATTGCAGTTTTGCACCGACTTTGCTAGGTTCTCCTTGCTATGCGGCGGGCACTTTCCCTGGCACTCTGCACGGCGGCGTCACTCGTAGCTGTCGGCGTCCTGAGCGCCTGCAGCTCCGCGCCGCCTTCCTCCCCGTCCTCCACCGCGACGCAACCGCTTACCAAGCCTGAGGCAACGGAAGCGATCGCGGCTGCGATCGTGGCCGAAGCCCCCAAGCTGCAGAAGCGCACCGTCGCGGTCATCGAGTTCTCCGAAGCACAGGGCCCGACGTACGTGCCATCGTCCCGTGGGCGGTTGCTGGCGGAGCGGATCACCACCAGGCTGGTGAACACCGGGCAACTGGAGGTGGTCGAGCGCGCGCAGCTCGACAAGGTCATGCGCGAGCTGAAGCTCGGGACAACCGGCCTGGTTGACGATGCCACGGCCAAATCCATCGGCAAGCTCCTAGGCGTCGAGGCGATTGTCACCGGCACCTTGGCGCAGGTGGGCCCGGAGACCGAGATTCACTCTCGCATGGTGCGGGTCGAAGACGGGGTGATCCTGGCAGCGGTCACCACCCGCGATGTCATCCAGCTGACAGTCCGTCCACCCGAGCCGGGCATCCAGCCGCGGCCGGCTCGGCCGGAATTTCCCCGGCCAGAGCCTGACCGCATCGAAGAGGGGAGCCCGCACGCGCATTATGATCGGCTGTTCCGGGAAGGTCGCCTTGCGCAACTGAATCAAGAAACGCGGTTCGCTCTGGATCAGAACAGCTCCGACTTCATGGCCCATCTCTACCAAGCTCTCCTGCAACAAGATTCAGGCCGACCCAAGCTGGCCCGCGAGCACCTTCGGCTGGCCTATGATGGGGCCCTCAGGCTTCCGGCGCCGGAACGCGGGATTCGGGTCATCGCGCAGGCGTTGCTCCGAATTGACCGCCCGGCGATGGCCCGCGAAGTGGTCGTCCGCGCGCTGGAGGCCCGGCCGGAACTCCGCACCGCTCCCGACCTGCAGGATCTCCTCCGGCGGCTCGACATCCGTTAAAATATCCCTCCCGTTACCGTCGGATGATTGGCCGCGACCTTCGTGCGGCGTACGAGTACTATTGCCTGTACGATGGGGTAGCGAGTATGGATTGTGAAATGGTTGGCGCGCCATGAACGAGCTAAAAAAATGGGCACGGCAGATACTGTTCGGGGACATCGATGCGATGTACGCCTCATCGGCCATCGCGGTGAACCCCGAGCTGATGGGCAAGCTCGTGGCGGTGGGCTTGCCGCCCCCTCGCGGCATCATCACGGCGGCCAGTTATCCTGCCCGACAGTACGGTGTCACCGCGGCCATGCCCACCGCCCGCGCGCTTCGTCTGTGCCCGGATCTGATCGTCGTTCCTCCCGATCACGACCTGTACCGCCGGATGCACCTTCGCATGCGGGAAACGCTCCAGCGCTTTTTCCCCGCCGTGGAGTGGAGCAGCATCGACGAGTTCTACGCCGACACCACCGATCTGCAGACGCGATATCCCGACCCGACCGCCATGGGCCGAACGATCAAGGAGGCGCTGTTCGAGGCGACCGGCCTGCGGTGCACGGTGGCCGTGGCGACCGGCAAGACAGTGGCCAAGGTGGCGGCCGACTGCCATAAACCCGATGGCTTGGCGGTCATCGAGCCGGGAACCGAGGCCGGGTTTCTGGCGACCCAACCGGTCAAAGCACTGCCCGGCATCGGTCCCAAGACCGCGGCGATCTTGGCACGCGCAGGGGTACGGAGCATCGGGGATCTGCACGACCCGCGATTCGAGCCCGACCTTCGCCGGCTATGGGGCCATCGCTTGCGGGCGATCCAAGCTTTGGCCCAGGGGTACGATACCGAGCCGGTGGTTCCGGACCGCCCTCACAAAAGTATCGGACATGAGACCACCTTCGACCAGGATACGGCGGACAGCGCATTGCTCGAGAAGACCGTGCATGAGTTTCTCGGGCGCCTGACGCACGAGCTTCGAATGGACGGGCTGGCTGCCGGCTCGTTCCGGATCAAGCTCAAGGACTGGCGCTTCAGGGTCACCACCCGCCAGCGCCACTTCTCCAAGCCGTTGAACCACGACTCCCCGATGTGGCAGGAGATCAGAGCCGCCTTGAACAGCCTGGTGCGGCCGGGAACGCCCTACCGGCTGGTCGGCCTCACTCTCGGCGACCTCGTCCCCGCTTCCCCGACCCTCTTCGACCAGCGTACCGACCAGGCCATCGCGGCCATGGACACGCTCATCGAGCGGCATGGCTCGGGTGTCATCCGTCTCGGCGGCCTACCAAGTGAGTGACGACAAGTTGGTTGACTTGGCTCTCAGTGGTGGAGTAGAAGCGTGACACCCGTCGGTATACAGCAAAGAAAGGAGTTCAGCGAATGGTCGTTCAGATTTGGACACGAAAACGAGCTCTGCTCTTGGCGGCTCTCGGGCTGCTGCTGTTGGGGAGTCCACAGCGCACCCTGAGTCAGGAGTCCAACCTGGCGCTCGGCCAGTTGCCTAGCGTTCCGGTCCCGCCTCACAATCTGCAATTCCAGGCCAAAGTGGAGTTGGGCAAGCTGTTGTTTTTCGACCCGCGCCTGTCCAAGGACGGCAGCGTGAGCTGCGCGAGTTGTCACGTGCCCTCGAACGGATTTTCAGACCCACGACAGTTTTCCTTGGGGGTAGGCGGCAAGCAGGGCGGGCGCAACGCGCCGCCGGCCATGAATGCCGCCTACAATCATCTCCAGTTCTGGGACGGCCGGGCCGGGTCGTTGGAGGAGCAAGCGCTGGGGCCGATCCAGAACCCGATCGAGATGGCCGAGACGCTGGATGGCGTCGTCAAGAAACTGAAAAAGGTCAAGGTCTACCGGGCTCGGTTTCAGGAAGTGTTCGGCCAGGAGGTCTCTCCGGACGGCATCGCCAAAGCCATCGCCGCGTTCGAACGGACCCTCATCTCGACCAATTCGCCGTTTGACCGGTTCATCGTCGGAGACAAGTCCGCCTTGTCCGAATCCGCTCAGCGAGGATTCGAGTTGTTCCAGGGCAAGGCGCGGTGCGTGTTGTGCCATAACGGACCGAATTTTACCGACAACAAGTTCCACAACATCGGCGTTCCGCAGGCCGGGCCGCTGAAGGAAGATGCCGGGCGGTATGCGGTCACCAAACGAGAGTTGGACCGCGGCTCCTTCAAGACCCCTTCGCTCCGCAGCGTCGCGTTGACCGCTCCCTATATGCATACCGGAGGACTCAAGACCCCGGAAGAGGTCATGGAGTTTTATAACCGCGGCGGCGAAGCGGTAAAAGGCAAAGATCCGTTCATGACCGCCTTGAACCTGACGGAGCAGGAGAAAAAGGATCTCGTGGAGTTCCTGAAAAGCCTCACCGGCGATCTGCGAGAGATGGCCGCGCCGAAGCTGCCCTAGGCGGCAAATGGAAGCCCGCAGGCACATCAGATCGGAACCGACAGCGTGGTCTCACCCGAGCTAAATAAATGGGCTGCGACCCTCGCGTGGCACGGTGCGTCATCGGCATGGACGATGGGGTAGCGAGAATGGGGCACCGGAATGCCGGCGCGGTCTCACCGAGCTAAGGAGGGATAGCAGTGAACCTACACGGGAGGTGGAAGGATGAATGACAAGGCAATGAAGGCCTATGTCGCAGAGACGATCGGAACCTTCGCCTTGTGTTTCATCGGGGCCGGATCGATCTGCATCAATGCCGGCCTCGTCGGAATCGCGCTTGCGCACGGGTGTGTACTCGCGGTCATGATCTCGGCGCTGGGGCATATCTCGGGCGGCCACTTCAATCCTGCGGTCACGTTCGGCGCCTTAGTGGGAGGAAAGATTACGGTTACACGGTCGGTTGCCTATGTCGCCGCACAACTGATCGGCGCAGTCCTGGCCGGATATCTCCTCCTCAAGATTTTCCCAGGTAAGCCGGAGAATCTTGGGACCCCCGGAGTGGCAGCCGGCGTCTCTGGCAAGGCCGCTATCGTGATAGAGATGGTCTTAACGTTCTTCCTGGTAACGGTGGTGTACGGCACCGCGATCGATGAGCGTGGGACCTGGAAGGCCATCGGCGGATTTGGCATCGGGTTCACAGTCCTGTGCGACATCCTGATGGGAGGGCCGCTGACTGGGGCCTCCATGAACCCGGCCCGGACCTTCGGCCCGGCGCTGGCGGCCGGTTACTGGAACTATCATATCGTGTACTGGATCGGGCCGCTGTTGGGCGGCGCGCTGGCCGGTCTCATCTATGGCCGGTACCTGATCAAGGCATAGCCTTCACATACGGCTTCTGCGGTGCTATCTAGCAGCCGGTTCGGGCTCCTGTTGGGGCATTCCTGTTTGGTTCTTTTGTGCGTGCTGACAGCCACGGGCTGCGCCAGCTTGCCGGAGAGGAGCCGGAGCGGCAAGGTCTATGAGGTGCTGATTCAAGAAGGAGCGGTTTCCCCTCAGAGCGTGAGAGTCCGGCCTGGCGACGAGGTGAGATTCGTCAATCACAGAATAGACCCGATCTGGGTCTACTTTTTCAGAGACTCTCCGGATGAACTCGCGTGCCAGCGCGGCTTTTCGTTCTATTGGGGAACCGAGGAGGTGGCGAAGATCCGCCCCAACGAGTCCGCCAGCGTCTGTTTCTCCAAGCCCGTCTCCGTGGGATTTTCCGTCCAGATGGAGCCGACCGTCCATGGCGGCGAAGAGCCGGGTGCCCTGAAGATTTCCGGAGCCATGCCCGGCGCCATCCTGGTCGAGTAAACGCGCAGAGCTTATGCGGAGGGACTGATGGCGACGAAGATCAAGAACAGGGCGGAGTTGGTCGCCCTCCTGGCGAAGTCTCGCGCAGAAGGCAAACGGATCGTCTTCACCAATGGCTGCTTCGATCTTCTCCATGTCGGCCACACGCGATACCTCCAGGCTGCGCGAGATCTGGGAGACCTTCTGGTCGTCGGCGTCAATTCCGATGCATCCGTGCGATCGCTGAACAAGGGACCGGGCCGGCCCATTGTGCCCGAGACCCAGCGAGCCGAGCTGCTCGCGGCGCTTGCCTGCGTGGATTATGTTGTGCTGTTCCCGGAGCCCGATCCGAGCTCGCTCATTGCTGCGCTCCAACCGGACATCCTCGTGAAGGGCGGCGACTGGCCGGCTGAGCAGATTGTCGGCCGCGAGACCATCGAGGCCCGCGGCGGCCGCGTCGTCACGATCCCGCTGGTACCCGGCGTCTCCACCACCGCTTTGCTCCAACAGATCCGGAGCACCTCAGGAAGCCCTATCAAAAAGGCTTGACCGTGCCCCCGCCTCAATCCCCCCACTGGGACATGCTCTTGCGCCCCATCCGGGAGGCCTTGCGCCGTCCCACAGGCAACCCGTGCCTGACCGGCCTGCACGGCTCGACAACGGCTTTCGCGCTGACGCTGCTGGCGCGCCAGCCCGGTCCGCAATCCTGGCTCGTCGTCACGCCGTCGGATGAGGCAGCCGAGCGACTCTCCGAGGACCTCCGGTTCTTCCACGCCATGCTCGGCAGTCCTCACGAAGCCCTGGCCCTGTTTCCGGAATGGGAGACCTTGCCCTATGAGGCGACGCCTCCGCACATCGAGCTGATCGCTCAGCGCATGCGAGCGCTGCACCGGCTCACGAGGAAAACCCCTACGCTGTTGGTGGCCTCCGTGAAGGCGCTCCAGCAGCGTCTGCTCCCGCGCGCACTCTTCGCCGAGGTGTGCCTGCGCCTCCAGGCGAGCCAGGCGATTGAGCGGGAGGGACTGATTACGAGACTGCTTCGCCTCGGCTATCGGCGCAGCTCGGTCGTGGAGATTCCCGGAGAGTTCAGCGTCCGCGGCGGGATCATGGACATCTACTCAACGGCGTACCCGGAGCCGCTGCGCGTGGAATTTCTCGGGGACACCGTCGAATCCATCCGCCAGTTCGATTCCGCCACACAGAAGTCCACCGCCCGGCTCGACGATGCGTGGCTCTTGCCGGCGCGGGAATACATCCCCCCGGACGACCCGCTGCAGGCGGCGCCTCCTCCCGGCGCCGAGTGGCGCGGGCCTGATACGTATTCGCACATGGATCTGCTGCCGGATTACTTTAGCGAGCGGCCGCTGGTGGTCCTGGAGGGGCCGGGGAGCCTCTCCAAGCAGGCGGAGGAGTTCTCCAGCCAGCTTGAGGAGGCGTACCTGAAGCGAGGCGGCGAGCCGGACGACGGGCCCTATCCGGAGCCTGATCGGTTGTTTGTCCGTTGGGATGAGCTGCGAGCCCGTCTCCAGGGTTCGACCTGTCTGCTCATGGAGCCACTGGCCTCGCCGGAAGCGTCGCGTGAGCCGGTTCTGGCGTTTCCCGCTCAGTCTCCGCACAGCGTCGGTCTGGGCCTGCGGGGGACACCGTTCGGCGACACCCTGGCGATGCTGGAGCGTCTTCGTGGCGGTGGCCAGGTGCTTATCGTCGCGCGCAGCCGCGGGCAGGTGGATCGGCTGCTGGCCCTGTTTGCCGAGCACAACCTGCCGGCGGTCCCCTGGAAGCCGGCCCACTGGACCGGGACGCCGGCCACGAAGCCGCCGTTCTATCTGATTCAGGGGGACCTGTCGGCGGGCTTCGTGTCCCAGGCCGGGCGGCTCACGGTCATTACCGAAGAAGAGCTGTTCGCCAAAGGCGTGCGCCATCGGCCGCCGCCGAAAACCAAGGCGGCGACGTTCCTGTCTTCACTGGAAGATCTGAGCGCCGGTGACTTCGTGGTGCACGTGCAGCACGGCATCGGCCGGTATCGAGGGCTCCGTCGTCTGTCGGTTCAGGGTTTTGAGAGCGATTATCTCGTGCTGGAATTCGCCGGCGGAGACACCCTCTACGTCCCGCTCGACCGGCTGAACCAGGTCCAGCGGTACACCGGAGCGGAAGGGCATGTGCCCAGAGTGGACCGCCTGGGAGGAAGCAGTTGGGCCCGAACGACCGCCCGTGTCAAGAAAGGCATCGAGGAGATGGCGAAGGAATTGGTGGACCTGTACGCGAACCGCGAGGTGCTTCATCGCGCCGAGTACGCCCCCGACAGCACCTTGACCCATGAGTTCGAAGCGGCGTTCGAGTATGAGGAGACCTCGGACCAGCTCCGCACGATCGAAGACGTCAAGCGGGATATGGAAGCCCCCAAACCGATGGATCGCCTGGTGTGTGGGGATGTCGGGTACGGGAAGACCGAGGTGGCCATGCGGGCCGCGTTCAAGGCCGTGGAAGACAACCGCCAAGTGACGGTGCTCGTGCCGACCACCCTCTTGGCGCAACAGCACTACGAGAATTTCTCGCAGCGTTTCGCGCCGTTTCCGGTCCGCGTTGCAATGCTCTCTCGCTTCCAACCCCCCAAGGAGGTGAAGGCCATCCTCCGTGACCTGGCAACCGGCACCGTGGATGTGGTGATCGGGACGCACCGCCTGCTGCAGAAAGACGTGCAGTTCCGTAACCTCGGCCTGGCGATCGTCGATGAGGAACAGTGGTTCGGGGTCCGACACAAGGAGCGACTGAAGCAGCTCAGGACCCAAGTGGACGTGTTGACGCTGACGGCCACGCCCATTCCCCGCACGCTGCAGATGGCCCTGTCCGGGGTTCGCGACCTTTCGGTGATTGACACGCCGCCGCCCGGCCGCCTGGCCATTCGCAGCCAGGTGCTCCGGTTCAATGAGAAGGTGGTGCGGGAGGCGATCATCCGAGAGCTCGGCCGCGGCGGCCAGACCTTCTTCGTCCACAATCGCGTCCAGACCATGGAGAAAATGGGCGCGTGGCTGCAACAGCTCGTTCCGGAAGCGCGGGTGGTCATGGCGCACGGGCAGATGGACGAGCGCCTGCTCGAATCCGTAATGGCCAAATTCATCCGGGGCGAGGCGGACGTCCTGGTGACCTCCGCCATCATCCAGTCTGGCCTGGACCTGCCTGCGGTGAACACCATCCTGATCAATCGCGCCGACACGTTCGGCCTGGCACAGCTGTATCAGCTGCGGGGACGGGTGGGCCGGGCGGGGCATCAGGCGTATGCCTACTTCTTCATTCCGGAGGAAGGCGCGCTGACGCCAGAGGCCCAGAAGCGGCTGACGGCGATCCAGGAGTTCACCGAGCTCGGGTCCGGCTTCCGGATCGCCGCCGCCGATCTCGAGATCCGGGGAGCGGGAAATCTCTTGGGCAAGGAGCAGTCCGGCCACATCGCCGCCGTGGGGCTGGATCTCTACCTACAGATGGTTGAGCAAGCGGTGCAGGAGCTCAAGGGCACGGTGGTGGAGGAAGAGCCGGACCCGACGCTGCACCTGAACGTCTCGGCCTTCATCCCCGAAGACTACGTCGCGGACGCGCACCAGCGACTCTCGCTCTACAAGCGCCTCGCGGCGAGCCAACGAATCGGCGATCTGGCCCTGCTCCACGGCGAGATCCAGGATCGGTATGGCGCGCTTCCCGAGCCGGTCGAGCGCCTGTTCGAGGTGATGCAGATCAAGATTTTAGCCAAATCGCTTCGGCTGGCGACCGTGGAGATGAAGCCCAACGCCCTGGCGTTCTCCTTCAACCCCAAGGTTGAGCTGCCGGAGCCGGGTATCCGCGCGCTAATGGACCGATATCAGCGGAGGCTCCGGTTCCTGAGCCCCTTGTCCTTCGAGCTCCAGGCGCCGGGGTCCGACTGGCCATCCTTGTTCGATGAACTCACCGCAGCCTTGCACACCCTGTTGTTCTATGATACGAAAGGGCCGGCCGCTGCCTAGAGGAATTGTCAGACGCATGACGTGTGACCAATGACGACCCCTTGTGGACCAAAGGACCAATGATCGCCAGTAAGCAATGCGCCTTGGCGGCGGTCATCGCCGTGGCGCTGACCGCCAGTTGCGCACGCGGTTCTGAAGAACTCGCGGCCTTGGCCGTCGTGAACGGAAAGCCCATTACCGAGAACGAATTTGAATTCCGCTGGTCGGAGCTGCCGGCAGCGACCCAGGCGCACTACCAGCAGAACGGCGGCAAGCGCAAATTCCTGGATGAGCTGATCTCGCGGGAACTGCTCCTGCAGGAAGCGCATCGCCGCGGTTTGGATCAGACCCCGGCCTTCCGCGAGCGTCTGGAGCGGACCAAAGAGCGCCTGGTGCTGGATGAGCTGTTGCGCGAAGCGGTCAAGGCCAAGGTCCGATTGACCGAGGACGAGCTGGAATCCCACTACGCTGCCCATCCGGAGGCCATTCCGGACGAAGAGATCCGCGCCGCGCATCTCCTGGTGTCCTCACTGGCGGAGGCCAAGTATCTCAAAAAACAACTGGCCGGTGGCGCGGACTTCGCCAAGCTGGCCCAGCGGTACTCCATCGACCCGGCCACTCGAGGCAAGAGCGGCGACCTCGGCACGTACCAGAGGGGAAGCTTCGGGCCCGACTTCGATGCGGCGCTTCTCACGCTGAAACCCGGCATGGTAAGCGAGCCGGTGAAGACGGACGCCGGCTTTCACCTCATCAGGATGACCAGCCGCAGCCCCGGTGACCCGCAGAGAGTGCAGGCCGCCCGGGAGCGTTTGCGCCAGGAATTGTACGCAGAGAAGCAGCAGAAACGATTTGAGCAATTCATGTCAGAGCTCCGCACCGCGGCCACCATTCGTGTCGCGGACACGTCACGTCTGGCCGCCGACGGAGCCGATCCGCTGGGCCGCGTGCCAAATCCTTGATGATCAAGCAACGCCTCCGCCCCCTACCGGGAACAGCCTTCCGTCAGCTCAGGGTCCTCGGCTTCCTCTTCTCCTTAACGGCGCTGATCGGCGCAGCGGCCGTGTGCTCGATCGGGCCGGCACATGGCGCTCACGTCGCGGACCGGATCGTCGCGGTGGTGAACAACGAGGTAATCATGCTCTCGGAGCTGATGGCCGAGACCGCTGCCGAGGCCAAGCGCGTCCGGGAGCGGTACAAGGGCGAGGAGCTGCCCCGGCGCCTGCAGCAAGCCGAGTACATGGCGCTGAATCGGATGATCGAGCGCAAGCTCCAGCTTCAGTACGCCAAGTCCAAAGGGGTCGAGGTGACGGACGATGAGGTCAAGAGCGCCTTCAAGGAGCTGCAACGGCAGGGCGAGCACATGGATGAATCGAAGCCGGAGGACCGGAAAAGCATCAAAGAGCAGCTCATGCTCCTCCACGTCGTGGATCGTGAGGTCCGAGGGAATGTAATGGTGGCGGAGCGAGAGATGCAACGGTTCTACGAGGAGCACAAGAGCCGCTTCTCGCTCCCGGAGGAGTACCGGATCAGCCAGATCCTGATCGTCCCGCGTGCCGCTGAAGAGCGGGCTGAAGCCCGATCCCGGGCCGCAGCGGTGTACACCCAGGTGAAGAGGGGAACCGATTTCGGCGACCTCGCTATCCGGCACTCGGATGGCGCCGAGGCCTCACGAGGCGGAAGCCTCGGTTACGTGCGCCAAGGTGAAGTGCTGCCGCAGATCGAGCGCGTGCTGACGTCGCTACAGCCCGGTGACATCACCGAGCCGGTCGAGACGCCCCAGGGCTTTCACATCATCCGGCTCGATGAAAAAAAGCCGCCCCAGTTCCGGCCCTTCCCGGAAATCAAGGCCGAGGTTCAGACCCTCCTGTATCAACAAAAGACCGAAGACCTGTACCAGGCATGGATCGCGGGATTGAAAAAGAAGGCTTTTATCGAAGTGAAGTTCTATGAAAACCCGTGATCAGTGTGCGTGATCAGTGATTTAAGCGCCTGCCACAGTTCGGTCTCTCCTTCGCGGCTCGCCGACGAGTAAGGAATGAGCGGTGCGGCGTCCGGCAGCCCAAGGGTCCGCCGGATCTCCTCCAGCTTCCCGCGTCGCTCGCCACGAGACACTTTATCCGCCTTGGTGACAATGATGACCGTCGGCCCCCCGAGATCACGCAACCACGCCGACATCATCGCGTCGTGATCGGTGGCGCCTCGGGCATCCACCAGCATCACAATGCCCCGCAGCGCGGGGCGGGCGCCGAGGTACCGCTCGATCATCGGTCTCCACCGGGCGTGGGTCGCTTTGTCCACTTCGGCGTAGCCGTAGCCGGGCAGATCGACCAGGTAGAAGGTCTTGAGACGCGGATCGGTCGTGACCACTCGAAAGAAATTGACGGTACGGGTCTTGCCCGGCGTCCGGCTGACCTTCGCCAGGCCTTTGCGGTTGAGGAGCGAATTGATCAGAGACGACTTGCCGACGTTCGACCGTCCCACAATCGCCACCTCAGGCAAGCGCTCTCCTCTGAAGCGATCCGGCTCGATGGTGCTCTCAATAAACTCCGCCGTTAGTATCTTCATCCGTAGGCCAGGCTATAGGCTCTGGGCTAGGGGCTAGAGGTGATTCCCGCCTATTGCCTCTTGCCAATAGCCTCAAGCCATGCAATTTGCTGTATCATCGCGCCATGGTCAAGTCAATGCGGGGACGGGTGCTCGCCCAGGTGATCCTCGGGCTGTTGCTCGTGGTGGGCCTGCCGCTCGGAGCCGTCAGTCTTTATCTCTTGATGTCCCTTCCCGACGTGGTGCCGCTCGCGAAAACCAATCCGACCTCCACGGCCCTGATGGACGCCCGCCGGGCCGAGGCGCTTGAACAGCGCCGTCCG
>Ga0114945_10001620_pt1 | contig 13844 bp, 11 predicted proteins | sample OV2TP3_FD_87194 | JGI IMG/M metagenome (GOLD analysis project Ga0114945, IMG submission 87194) | Hot spring microbial communities from Beatty, Nevada to study Microbial Dark Matter (Phase II) - OV2 TP3 | ecosystem: Environmental > Aquatic > Thermal springs > Hot (42-90C) | place: USA: Beatty... | reverse complement strand
CCCTCAAAAAAATCTTTCTCGGCGTCAGCTCTGCGTGAACTCAGCGCCCTCTGCGGTAAAAAAATCCCTTTTTCACGGGGAGCGCGGCCGGTACAGGTGATGGCAGTGTTTTTGCGGGGAGACTTGAAGAGCGTGCGATTGTTTGTCACACTGGCGTCTATTCTATGGCAAAGTTGATCTATGTGGTGGACGATGAGGCCGCCGTGGTTGAACTGGTTAAGGAATCGTTGAAGGGTTCCGCGTACGAGGTCGAGGGGTTTCTGGACGGGGAGAGCATGATTAAAACTCTCGCTAAGAAAATCCCCAGCCTCATTCTCCTCGATATCAAACTTCCAGGAATGGACGGCTACAAAATCTGCAAAATGCTCAAGTCCAATCCGAATATGGCTGAACTCAAAGTCTGCTTCATCAGCGCGAAGACTACCCCCGATGATGTCCGCAAGGGCATGCAGGTCGGCGCGGACGAATACTTCACCAAACCCTTCTCCGGGTCTCAGCTCGCCCTCAAAGTCCGTGAATTGATCGGAAAATAACCAATATCCATTCCACGCCGCGCATATATATATGGAGAGAACGTCGGTCAAAAAGTTTTGACCTTTGGCGTGGAATATTGGCAACAGGAGGGTTTGGGTTGATCTGTCTGACCGGATTTGGATTTGGGCTGTCGGTGTCTGCGTCGGCCGCAGACACAGCCGCAGCGACAAGCTTTCAGATGTCGAACGGACTAAAAGTAATCGTCCGGGAAAAACGGGGGCATCCGGTCGCCACGGTCCAGGTATGGTACAGGGTCGGAAGCCGGAACGAGCGGGTGGGAATCCGTGGCATCGCGCATTTGTTCGAGCACATGATGTTCCGGGGAAGCGACAAATTCGGGCCGGAGGAACACAGCCGGCTGATCCAGAGCGTGGGCGGGTACGACAACGCGTTTACCGCCGAGGACATGACGGTCTACCACCAGACTCTTCCGGCCAAACATCTGGAACTGCCCTTTCGGCTGGAATCCGACCGGATGCGAGGTTTGAAACTGGACAGCGGAATATTGGAGACGGAACGGGAAGTGGTCAAGGAGGAATTCCGGCAGTCGCTCAATAATCCGTTCAGCCTGGCCTACATCGAATTCCGAAAACGCCTCTTTCCCGGCCACCCTTACGCATGGACGCCTCTGGGCGACATGGAGGACCTGGACAAAATATCGATCGATGATTGTCTCGATTTCTACAGAACCCATTACGCTCCCGACAACGCCGTCCTCATCGTCTGCGGCGATGTCTCGGCTCCCCAGGTGAAAACCTTCGCCGAAACTTATTTCGGCCCTCTTAAACCCAGCCCCCGGACGGCGCCGGACGACAAATCCTCGCCAACCGTTCCCGGACGGTTGAATGATAAGCGGATCGCCCTCAAACTCAATCTCGAATTGCCCGTCGTCACGCTCGCCTATCATATCCCGCCCGCATCCCACGAGGACATTCCGGCGCTGGAAGTCCTCACCGCCATTTTGTCCGAGGGGGAAAGCTCGCGGCTGTACCGGAAGATGGTGCGGGAAAGCAAGCTGGCGGTGCATGCGATGGGATTTACGCTCCTGCAAAAAGATCCCGGACTGTACGGTGTGGGAGCGGCGTACCTGCCGAACCGCCGGAGCGCGCAGGTGGAATCGAAACTGCGGGAGGAGGTGTCCCGCGTGATCCGGGACGGCGTCACGGCGGAGGAACTTCAAAAGGCGGTCAACCAGACCCTCGCGGACAACATCTTCGGATCCTATTCCGCCGATCATCTCGCCCAGGGACTGGGCGAGTCGGAACTCCTCGAAGGCGATTTTCACCGCTTCGAGACCGTGTTGGACCGGTACCGCGCGCTCACACCCGAGGGTTTGCGGGCGACGGCGGCGAAATATCTTTCGGTGGACCGGGAGATTGTTCTGCTGGCCGAGCCGCAGAAGACGAACTGGCTGTATGTCGTGTTGGGGATTCTCAAATCGATCGGCGATTCGATCCGGGAGATGTACGTCACCGTCCTTAGCTGGTTTCGCTAGAGCATGGAGGGTCTGTGCCGGCGATTGCCATCCATGGCAGCGGTTCGCCGGCCTGGAGAATTATTGAACCGCAAGCTATTATCCGGTCTTTTATGGGCACTGCTGGGCACAAACGGGGTGGATATGCCGATCGCGAGCGCTGACATCATCTCAAAAACCCTTCCGAACGGGTTCCGGGTTGTGGTCATTCCGGATCACGAACAGCCGGCGGTGTTTCTCCGGGTACTCCTGCCGCGCGGTCAGAACGACGCGCCGCCGGGCCGGACGGGACTGGCCGATCTGACGGCGGAACTGACGTTGAAAGGCGCCGGCAGCCGGGACGCGGCCGAGATGGCGGAACTGGCGGATCACATGGGCGCCGAACTGATCGCGGACGCCGATGCCGAATATACGGTCATGGGCTGCAATTGCCTCGCCGATCAATTGGACACGGCACTCACCATTCTCCATGATGTCGTTTTCGAACCTCGATTTGACCCGCGTGAATTTTCCCTCCTCAAAGACCAGACTCTCGCGGAAATCAAGGCCAGAAAATCCAACCCCTCGTACCTGGCGGCCATCCGGCTTTCGCCGGCGGTGTATGGACCAGACTCGCCGCAGGGGAAAGTCAAAACCGAGGAGACCGTCAACGCGATCCGGATGGAGGACGTCCGCGCATTTCATCAAACCCTCCTTCAGGCGCAGGGAGCCATCGCCCTCTGCATCGGCGACGTCCAGCCGGACAGCGCGGCCGAACGGCTCGGTCAGATGTTCGGTTCCGTCAAGCCGGGCAGTCCGCCAAGCATTCCGTTCGGCATTCCTTCGTCCAGAGCGGCGGACCAGGTCATCGAGGTTGAAAAGGAGGACCTGACCCAGACCACCGTCCTCATCGGGAAACCCGGGCCGGGCCGGCTGGAGACTGATTTTTATTCGACCCTGGTGTCCAACTACGTCCTTGGCGCCGGCGGATTCGTGTCCCGCCTTATGGCGGCGGTCCGCAGCAGGGGCGGCAAGACCTATGGAATCCGCAGCGGGATCGCCATGACGGCGACATCGGATCTCTTCGACGTCAAATTCACCACCCGCAACGAAGAACTCATCCCCAGCCTCCAGATCACCCTCGACGTCCTCAACCGCTACGCCGCGGAAGGGCCGACCGACCAGGAGGTGGCGGAGGCGAAGGAATTTTACAAGGGATATTTTTTCCTTCAGACCGAAACCCCGGGTCAGCGCGCGGCCAAACTTCTGGTCTACCTTTTTTACGGACTCGGGTTCGACGAGTACCACCGTTATCCCGACCGGGTCGACGCGGTCACCCGGGCCGGCGCCCACGAGAGCGCCAGACGGCATTTCTCCTCAGACAATCTCACCTTCTGCCTGGTCGGACCGAAAGCGGTGACCCGTGGAGCGAAGGAGTGGCTGGCTAAGAGCCGGATCAAAAACGGCCGATAACATGGGGAGAATGAAGTCGTTGAGGCTGTTGATCGCGCTGGCCTGTACGGTTGCGGCGGGCGATTCCGCCGGTCACGCGCAGACTCTGTTCCGAAAATGGGAACTCACCATGTCCGATGTCCAAGCGCTCAGCCGCGTCGCGGCGGTCAGGGGCGATCGGCTCCACGACGCCCAGGGCAGCGTCCGGGTGGGAGGGATTCTCTCCACTCGACAGAAGTCCGGGCCCAGCCCCAAACAACTTTTTTTCGACATGGATTTCACTACGACCCTCCTGCGGGGCACCGAATACGACCCCGATTTCCTCCGGGTCGCCATCGCGGCCGGATACCGGCACCGGCGGGAAGACCGGGTCATCGACTTTTACGCGGAACATCTGCGCCGGATGAATACGGACCGGCTCGGCCGGCGTGACGCTAATTTTTTCGGAGTGGGCGTTGCCGATCCCGAATTTGATCTGCGCCGGTTCGGCTCGCGAAGACGGCTCCATGGCCGGGTCGCCGGCGGCGGGCTGGTGAATGAAAGCGGATTCAAGGGAGATGTCCGGTACCTCGCGATGGTCCGGTACGATTACAGCGAATTTTCCGGCCGGTTCGGTGATCTGGCGCTGGCCAAGGGGCAGATTTTTTTTGAAGGCCAAATCGACGCCATCGACGCCCCCGGGGGACTCATGGCCGACGTGGAGGGCGGCATCCGGTTTCTCTTTTTTCCCGGCGCCGATAACTCGCTGTCCATCTCGGCAAAATATTACGATTCCAAAAATCCCTTCGGCCATGGAGACGACGGCATCCGGATTGATCTGGATCTGGAGGGCAAACACGCGGGGGAGGTGTTCAATTATTTTCTGGGCAATACCTCCGGCGAAATCGTCACGGGATTCCGCGGCGAGGACGTCGCGACGGAACTCCAGGCCGATTTCGACCTGGTGCGCGCGCCCTGCCGCGGCCGGTCATACCTGATCGTTCTCGACAGTCTCCAGCGGACGACGTGGGGCAACCTGAACATGGTGGAATACAATATCCAGGGCGGAATCGAGACGGTGATCGATCCTTCCCTGCCCAGGCTGAGCCGCCACCTGAAGGGGTTTATCTCCGGTTTGTACCTTGACCACCGGTCAACCCACGGACTGGACAGAAACCTCGGCGAAAGAAATTACAACATCGTCCGGCTCGGCGTCAAAACTCCGGGCTGGGACGCCGGCCGGGAAAAGGAGACGGCCCGCGGCATCGCGGCGCATTTTTCGATCGGCAACTATATTGAGAATTCATTCAAGAAATCGAGGAATTGGGACGCCCGGGCGGGGATCAGACTCGACGGGAAATCCCGCGCGTTCAAGACATGGGAGATCATTCCCTATGCGAAAGGCACGCTGAGAAACGCCACCAACCACGGCCGGCGCGAGGAACTCACGGGAGAACTGGGATTCCGGTTCAACGGCCATTCGATTTTCGCCCGCTGGAACCAGGACGCCTTTTATCATGAGGGCGGCCTTGCGGGTGTGGCCATGCGGTTTTAGAAAACACGGAAACGGAAAGCGCCTCGGAAAGTTTGACGGGCACAAGCGGGCCTCGGGAACCTGCTGGGCCCGACCGCCGGGAACTGTGGGCGTGGGCATTCTATGATTTCGCCAACAGCCCGTTCGCCACGAGCATTCTCGCGGTGGTGTTCAACGTCTATTTCGCCGGTGTCGTCGCGTCGGCCGCGCCGGTCAAGGGAGTCACGCTCTGGTCCATTCTTGTTGCAACGTCCACTCTCATCTCGGCCGGGCTGTCGCCCTACCTCGGCGCCGTGGCCGATCTGACCGGCCGACGCAAGTGGGGATTGACGGTCACGGCGATCGCCGGCGCATCCGCAACGTCTTCGCTCGTCATCGCCGCGCCCGGGACATGGATTCTCACTTCGGCTCTGTTTGTCGTCGCATCCGTCTGTTTTACCCTCTCCCTCACTTTTTATTCCTCCTTCCTGAACGACCTGTCGACCCGGTCAACCATCGGCTGGGTGTCGGGATTTGGATGGGCGATCGGGTACCTGGGCGGAGGGTTGTGCCTGGCGATCAACCTGGTCATGATCCGTTTCCCGGAGACATTCCATATCCCTCTCGATTCCCATTGGCCGATCCGGCTGACGTTTCTAAGCGTGGGCGCATGGTGGATGATCTTCACGGTTCCTGTTTTGATATTTCTGCGGGAACCCCCGGGGCCGCCCCGCGCGACGGCACGGACCGGCTCTATATGGAGGGAGGCATGGAAACGCGTCCTCGTTACGATCCGGGAGGCGCGGCGATTGCGAAAAAATCTGTTCCGGTTTCTGATCAGCTACATGCTCTACAACGATGTGATCGAAACCGTGATCGTCGTCGCCGCTATCTTCGCCTCCTCGGAACTCCGCATGTCCCAGTCGGACATCGTCTCGTGTTTTCTCCTGATCCAGTTCGTCGCTTTCGCCGGCGCCCTGGGGTTTGGCCGCGCGGCGGACCGCTGGTCCAACATCCGGACGATCCAGGCCGCGATCGCGGCCTGGGCGGTCGTCCTGGTCTGGACCGTGTTCATGACCCGACCGGAGGAATTCTGGGCCGCGGGCTGCGTGATCGGGCTGATTCTGGGCGGCACGCAGGCGATATCGCGAAGTTTTTTTGGCCGGATGATTCCGGAAGACGAGAAGGCGCAGTTCTACGGCTTTTACGGATTGTCCGGAAAAATTTCCGCGGCTGCCGGGCCGCTCCTTTTCGGACTGGTCCACGAATGGACCTCGAGTTTTCGTTGGGCCATTGTGTCACTGACGATACTGCTCATGTTCGGTTTCCTGATCCTGACCGGCGTGGAGGAACCGGATGCTGACGGCCGCTAACCTCATCACGGTCTTTCGCATCGCGCTGGTGCCGGCGTTCGTCGTCGCGTTCATGTACATGTCCGATGGACCGTCGATCCTCCGCTGGGCCGTATTTTTCATTTTTACCGGCGCGGCGATTCTCGACGCCGTGGATGGATGGGTCGCGCGCGCCTTCAACCAGAAAACCCAGCTCGGCGCGTTTCTCGATCCACTCGCCGACAAACTCCTCATGACAATGGCGTATATCCTCTCAGTCAAGTATGGTATGCCGCTGTATGTGACGATTCTGGTTGTCAGTAGAGACATGCTGATCGTCATGGGGTGGGCGTCTCTGCATTATTTCGAGCGCGACGCCCGGATCCAGCCGTTGTGGATCAGCAAATTCAACACCACCTGCCAGTTCGTCACCGCTATTTTGGTGCTGCTCGATATCGCCCTGACCGGACACGCCGCGGCCGGCGTGCCGCAGGGACTGCTCCAGGCCGCCTGGATCATCACGGTCGGAACGACCCTGACGTCCGGCGGCGCGTGTTTCGCGGAGTGGTACAAACGCATGGGAGGATTCACCCGTGGGTGATCGCGCCAATCTGGATCGATGGATCGCCGCCGTGGTCTCCGCGGCGATCGTCTACGCCGCCCGACCGGTCCTCACGCCGCTTCTTTGCTCATTTCTGGCGGCGTTCATGATCGAGCCGGTCGTCCGACGGCTGGCGGACCGCGTCGGCCGAACCGCCGCGGTCGCCGCCACGCTCTCGGCCCTGCTGATCCTCCTGTGCGTCCTTCTCATCTTTCTGGTTCCGTATGTCGTCGGCGAAAGCGTTCAGGCCGCGGAATCGATCCAGCAGAACATATCGGCCCTGAACGCCACTCTCCACCGATATCTGGATCTGCTGCCGCCGGAGATAACCGAGCGCGTGGCGGAATCGATTTCCGATTTCAGCGGCAAGATCATTGCCTGGGCCGCGAACATGATCGGCGCCGGATTCGGGCTGGTCAGCGGCGTTGCGGCGGCGGTGTCGCGCGGTTTGCTGTTTCTGATCGGATTCGTGTTTCTGATGCTCGATTTCCCGATGCTTAAGCCCGGCCTGATCAACCTCCTCGCCCGGTGCGGATGTGGGCCGAATCGGATCGGGCAAATCGATGGATTTCTCGAGGAATCGGACACGATCCTCCGCTCCTTTTTCCGCGGCCAGATTCTCTATGCGGCCGCTATCGGCGCATTGACCGCCATCGGCCTATTCGCCGTCCGGCTGCCCTATGCCGTGACCATCGGAATATCGGTCGGGATCCTGTCTCTGGTCCCCTACGCCGGCGTCGCGGCCGGACTCCTGGTGGCCCTCGGCGTTTCCATCTACACCCATGAAACGCTTATCCATCTCGTCCTCACATCGGCCGTATTTGGGCTGGTTCAATTCGTCGACGCCGTTTACCTCACGCCCAAATTGCTCGGCGGCGCGGTCGGCCTCCATCCCCTGCTGGCGGTGGTGGCTCTTCTGGCGTTTTCGCATCTCTTCGGATTCTTCGGGCTCCTCCTCGCCATTCCACTGGCCGCCATGACACTCGCCGCCCTTCATCGACTTCTCGTCGCGCCCGGCAGTGGCGCGCGATAGACCCGCCCGACACGGCCGGCCTTGGACGCGGATGCCGCGGATGCCGGGATATGAATCAACCGATCATCCTCATCGTCGGCCGGCCGAACGTCGGAAAATCGACCTTGTTTAACAGGCTGGTGGGCAAGGCCGCCGCGGTGGTATTCGACCGGCCGGGAGTGACGCGGGACCTCCTGGAGGCCGACCTGGCCGTTCGGGGCGAAACGGTTCGCGTGATGGACAGCGCGGGCTGGCCGTATCCCGGCGACGATCCGCGCCTTTCCGCCGCAATCAACCGGACCGTCGAGCGGGCGTTAAAGAAATCCACAATGATTCTCTGGGTCGTTGACGGAACTGCCGGCCGGACCGGGGCTGAGGACTTATTCGCCGAACGGCTCCGGCCTTACCGGAATAAGACCGTCCTGGTCATCAACAAACTCGACGAGCTCGAACGGCCCGAAACGCGCTGGGCTGACTCCGAATTCGCGGGTCTGCCCTGGAACGAGTCCTTCGCGCTTTCCGCCAAACACGGCCGCGGCATCGCCGATCTGCTCGATCGGTTCGAATCAAAACTGGCCGCGCATACCGACTCGGCCGCGCGGGATGAGCCGGTCGGCGAATCGCCGTCGGACGAGCTTCGCCTGACCATCCTGGGGCGGCCCAACGTCGGCAAATCACGCTCGTCAATTTCATTCTCAAACAGGACCGCATGGTCGTCTCCGACAAACCGGGCACCACCCGGGACGCCGTCGAAAGCCGGTTCCGATTCGACAGCCGGACCATCCGCATCGTCGACACGGCCGGCGTGCGGAGAATCGATCGAATCGAGGACGGGCTGGAACGCACCATCTCCCGGATCGCGCTCCAATCCGGCCAGTCGGCCGACCTCACCATTGTCCTCATGGACATCTCCCACGGTCTGGTCGAACAGGATCTGCGGCTTCTCACATTCCTCTGGCGCCGGGGGGTCTCCACCATCGCCGCGGCAAACAAATGGGATCTCGTTCCCGATCGGTCCGCCGATGACGCCGGCAGCCTTGAGAAGGCGTTTCGAAAAAAAGCCCACGAAGCCTCTGAGGTCCCCTTCATCCTGATTTCCGCCAAAACCGGGCATGGCATACCCCGCCTCATTCAGATGGCCGAGCGCATTCATGCAACCGCTCATCGCGCCATCCGAACGTCCGAATTGAACCGGCACCTTCAATCCTGGTCCACCGAACTGCCCACCGGACTATTCCGGGGCAAGGCCGGGAAACTCAAATACGCCGTGCAGACCGGGAAGGCGCCGATCCGGTTTAAAATTTTCGTCAATGATCCAGACACCTTTCGACCGCAAGCGATGCGATACCTCATCCGGCGGTTTCGGGATTCGCTCGACCTGCGTCAGGTCCCGGTTTTACTTGAACTCGTCGCCTCCTCATGACCTCCCTGGCGGCCGGGATGGTGATCGGTTATCTCTGCGGGAGTCTTCTGCCGGGATACTGGATCGGCAAATTGTTTTTCGGAAAGGATCTTCAGCGGGAGGGCAGCGGCAATATCGGCGCCACAAACGCCTTTCGCGTCCTGGGCCCGGCCGTCGGTCTTTTCGTGCTGCTCCTCGACGTCGCCAAGGGAATGCTCGCCGTCTGGATATCCAGTCGCATCGGGGCGGTGACGGCCCTTGCGGGTCTGGCCGCCATGATCGGTCACTCCTTCTCGCCGTTTTTGAAATTCCGGGGCGGCAAGGGCGTCGCCACCGGACTGGGGGTGTTTCTGTCCCTCGCCGTCACCCCCACTCTTATCGCGCTGGGTACCTTTGCGCTGGTCCTCCTCGCAACCCGCCGGGTCGCGCCCGCCTCATGCATCGCGGGGCTCTCACTGGGTGGATCCATCCTCAAGTACGCTCAGGATCCGGTCCTCATCGCCGTCGCGGAACTCGCGGTCGTCCTGATTCTGGTTCGACACCGCCCCAATATTCAGCGGCTCCTTCGCGGGGAAGAACCGAGACTGTTCTGATCCCATGAACGCCCGCACGGTTACCATTGTCGGCGCTGGAAGCTGGGGGACAACCCTCGCGATCCGCTTGGCGCGAAGGACGGCGAAACTCAGGACCGGGCGGGTGATTCTGTATGAGTTTTTTCCGGATGTGGCGCGGGAGATGAAACATCGGCGGACCAACCGGCTTTTTCTGCCCGGATTTCGATTTCCGAGATCGCTCGAAATATCCAATAATCTTAAAGACTGCTTCCGGCAATCCGGGCTGCTGTTTAATGCCGTGCCGACGCAATTCATCCGGAACGTCTGGTCGACCCTGGACCCGGGGGCAGACCTCTGGCAGGATCAGTGCCTGGTGAATGTATCGAAGGGCATCGAAATCAAAACCGGCCGCACAATTTCCCAGCTTTTCCGTGAACTCATCCCGAGTCTTGACCAGACTCGGTACGCGGTCCTGTCCGGGCCGTCGCACGCCGAGGAGGTCATCCGGGATATTCCGACGGCGGCGGTTGTGGCCGGGTCCGGGACTTTGCCCAAACAGATCCAGCAGTTCGTGTCCGACCGGACGTTCCGGCTCTATACCAACGAGGACGTGATCGGCGTGGAGATGGGAGGCGCGCTCAAAAATTGCATCGCCATCGCCGCCGGTATCTGCGTCGGCCTCGGATTCGGCGACAATACCCTGGCTGCCATTCTCACCCGGGGTCTGGCTGAAATCACGCGGCTCGGCGTCGCCTGCGGCGCTCGGCGCGATACCTTCGCCGGGCTGGCCGGGTTGGGTGACCTGGTGGTGACGTGCGCCAGCCGGCACAGTCGGAACCGGCGGTTTGGAGAACTCCTGGCCGGGGGCCGAAGCCGGCAGTGGATCGAGAAAAACCACCGGTTCGTGGCCGAAGGTGTCGCAACCTCAACCGCCGCCGTCCGGCTGGCCCGCCGGGAGCGGGTGGAAATACCGATCATCGAGGAAGTCCATCGAATTCTATACCGCCGCAAAAGTGTCCGGCGGGCGGTCGAGTCCCTCCTGGCCCGGCCGTTCCGAATGGAGAGAGTGTAGATGGAGAAAATAAAAATCGGCCGGAAGCCGGCGGCAGGCAGGCAGGCCGTCCTCCAAAAAATAAAGACGCTCGGACTGACCCAGGCGGAAGCCGAATCAGCGATCGAGTTGATCCTTGGAAGCATTTCGGACGGCCTGGTCGAAGACGGGAAAGTCGTTTGCAGCGGATTTGGAACTTTTTCCGTCAGGGTCCACCGGCCACGAATGATCAAAATGCCGGGCCAGGTCCCGCGAAAAATTCCCGCCAGATGCAAAATTCGATTTAAATCGAGTCCAACCGTATTCCGAAATTGCCGATAAGGCAGGTATGGATCGACCTCTTGTTTCGGTCATCACGCCGGCCTACAACCGCAAATGGCTGGTGCTGACGGCGATCGAAAGCGTTTTGAGGCAGACCGCCGGCCGGATCGAACACATCATTGTCGATGATGGATCCACCGATGGAACGGGGCAGGTCATCGAGCGCGTCTACGCCGGCGCGCTGGCCGACGGCCGGCTGCGGTATCACCGGCAGCCCAACCGCGGGCCGGGCGCGGCAAGAAACACGGCGCTGGAATTGGCCAGGGGAGACTTCGTGACCTACCTCGATTCCGACGATCTCTTCTCCAGCAACCACGTGGCGGCCCTCCTGACTCCATTTCAGATGGACGGATCGGGCGTCGGCGTCACCTATGCGGGGTTCATCGAAGAATGGAGAGATGCCCGGGACCAGGTCACGCGGCGGAACGTCGAGCCTCTGCGTGAGTTTCATCCGGTGGAAATCCGGATGAAAAGCCGGATCCCGATCATGGTCATGCATCGCCGGGAACTCGTCGACCGCATCGGTCTTTTCGACACGGACCGGTTGGGATTGGAAGACTGGGATTTTCTTGTGCGCCTCTCCGAGGTCACCCTCTTTCGATGGGTCCCGGCCATCACCGCCCTCTGGATCCACCGGGAGGCCGAGCCCTCCCTGACAGCCAGTCTCTCCGGCCGGCAGAGGGATTTGAAATACATGAAAGTCTTAAAGGGCGCGATCCGAAGAGAACTCGATGGAAAAATCCAGGTCGATGAACTGCTGGAGGGACTCCGCATATTCAACGAAGCCCTCCTCGGCCCCGTCGTCGCGGCGGCGGCCGGCCGGCCCGCGGCCGATGGCCGGACAGAAGTGGTCGACATCTCCTTTCAGCGAATTCGCCAGGGAGAACTGGACAGTCTCCTCGAACTCATCAAATCCCGGTTCCTGACCTCCCACCTCGGCGTCCAGATCCGCATGGCCTTTGACAACACCGAAACCGTCGCCATCGAATGGATCTCAAAATTAAATCAGATGCTCGCCGCACGCGGCCAAATCCCCATCCTCATCCAGACCCCGTAAATGGGGCCGGGTATTGACATTGATGACATTGCCGTTCTTGATGATTGTCAGATCGGGGAATGAATGCCTGGCGAATCAGGGAGTTTGACCGCCCGGGGCGATTGTTTCAAAAGAAATTCAATCAGCCGGCCGATCACCGGCGCCGCGACGGTTCCTCCGTGTCCCGCGGCCTCCTTCATGACCACCGCCGCATATCGCCTGTCTGCCATCTCGAAATAACACAGAAACCATCCGTGATCCTCCGGTTCCACGCCCACCTGATCCACAACCTGCCTCGACGCGCGCTGAACCGTGCCCGTCTTGCCGTAAATCATCACCGGCATCGGCCTCCGACCGCTGTCCCGGCCGGCGCGGGTCCCCGTTCCGCTGAGGACCACTTCCCGAAGCGCCGTGCGGACCCATGCCAGGGACGTGTCGGATACCGTGATGGTTCCCCGGACACGAACGCCGTCCCCGACAGCGGCGCCGGGCAGGACCTCGCCGGTGGCGGTACGGATCGACTCCACCAGATACGGACGATAGAGCGCACCCCCGTTGAACAGACTCGCCATGACGCAGACCTGCTGGAGCGGCGTGACCAGGACAAATCCCTGGCCGATGCTCATGTTCACATCGTCGCCACGCGTCCAGGCTTCCTTCAGACGATTCTGCTTCCACGACGGATTCGGTAGAATCCCGGCGGGCTCGCCTGACAGAATCACTCCGGTTCGCTCGCCCAGTTTGAACATCCGGCCCGCCGGTTCCATCCGGTCGACTCCGAGAACCAGACCGAGATTATAAAAGAAGACATTGCACGAATGGGTCAGGGCCGGGATCAGCGCGATGCGGCCGTGGCCCTGTTTTTTCCAGCACTCGGCAACGCGGTTGCCCAGCCGGAAATGTCCGCCGCAGTAATACGTGGTTCCGGGATGAGCCAGCCCCGCCTCGGCGGCGGCGAGAAAATTGATCGTCTTGTAGGTCGATCCCGGCGGGAATGCGCTCTGGACCGCGCGATTGAAAAAGGGATGATCGGGATTGGCCTGAAGATTCCGGATATAAACCAAATCCGTCGTCACCAGCCGGTTGGGATTGAACGCCGGCCGGGAAAACAGGGCGCGAATCGCTCCGGAACCTGCATCCATCACGATGCCAAATCCGTTGGAATCGCCGAACGCGTCCTCAAACGCCTTCGTCATCTCCAGGTCCAGCGTCAGCTGGATCGTCGATCCCGTCATGGGCGCTACGGACGGCAACTCCACAAGCTCCCGGCGAAGCCGGCCCTGCGCGTCGACTTCCTCCCATGTCCAGCCGTCCCGGCCGCGCAGGTAGGGCTCCAGGATCTCCTCAATCCCGGCGCGGCCGATCAGACTCCCCATCCGGTAATTCGCGCCGAAGGACGAGCCCAAGGACGCTCTGAAAGATGCGCTGAAAGACGCATCCCGCTCCATGTCCTCCTTTGAAACTTCATTCACATATCCCAGCGCGTGCGACAGGACTTCTCCGCCCGGATACCATCGGCTGAGCCGCTTTTGAAACCGCGCTTCCGGCCAGCGCCATATATTTTCGCCTAGTATCACCGTCTGGGTCTCGGTGAGATTCTGATGG
>Ga0114945_10001619_pt1 | contig 13844 bp, 24 predicted proteins | sample OV2TP3_FD_87194 | JGI IMG/M metagenome (GOLD analysis project Ga0114945, IMG submission 87194) | Hot spring microbial communities from Beatty, Nevada to study Microbial Dark Matter (Phase II) - OV2 TP3 | ecosystem: Environmental > Aquatic > Thermal springs > Hot (42-90C) | place: USA: Beatty... | reverse complement strand
TGCTTTTATTTTTCTTTATCTTCAACATAAAGCAGAAGAAGCTCTATTGCAAGAAGAACAGCGGACTCAGGATTTGTTGATGCAGGCATCCTATGGCATGAACACTATTTACAAGCTTCAGAAACTTCTGGATCTTATCGTCACCATTGTTGTTAAAACCCTAAAGGTTAATGGGGGGAGGATTTTTTTGTTAAATCGTGAGGCTGATAAATTCGAGTTAAAAGCGCCGGAAGAGAATAATGGGACGGTCTTCAGCCACGATGACCCTCTGGTAGATCATCTGCGACAAAAACAGTACCCAATTATTTACGACGAAGTAAAAGTGCTTTCCGAGATGAACGGTGAAAAGAATCTCAAGGACGTAGAAGCTCAGATGCGCGGACTCCCGGCACATTTGATTGTGCCGATTACTTTAAATAATAGCTTATTGGGGTTCCTTGTCCTTGGTGAACGGCAGTCGAAGGATATGTATTCGAAGGGACTGCTCAATGCTTTATCGGTTTTAGGTCATCAGGCCGCGATTGCGATAGACCGGTGTATCTACCTCGAAGCTGAAACGAAACGTTTGGAGGATGAAGGCCTGAAAGAGCGAATTCTTTCTCTTGATCATATGGCCAGTTCGATGGCGCATGAAATCGATAATCCCATGCACAGTGTGAACGTTACCGCCGGATTTATCCGGGATTTACTGAAAGATGCGCGGGTGAGGTATTTGCCGGCAGAGGTGTTAAACGAATTTCACGCTGCCTTGGACAGAATAAAAGTATCCGGTGAACGGGTTTCGGGAATAGTTAAGGCGATCCTGGATTACTCGAAGATGGGACAGGGAAAAGGGGAGTTTAAGCCGGTAAACATCAAAGAGGCTGTGGAGGGATTTTCATATCTGATCGGAGGAGAGATTAAAAAAGAAATGGTACGGCTGGATATCCAGGCTGAGGACAACCTGCCTCCGATTCTGGGCGACCGGATTCAGTTGGAGGAGATTTTTGTGAATTTTGTCAGGAATGCCATACATGCCGTCAAACACAAACCCAAGGAAGAGAGACGTGTTATTCTGAAGATTTTCAAGAAAGATTACAAAACCATCCATATCGAATGTATTGATGACGGATACGGCATTGAGAAGAATCTTTTAAAGGACATATTTTTGGCCAATGTGACGACGAAGGGATCAAGCGAAGGGACGGGGCTGGGACTGCACCGGGTGCGGAAGATCGTGGATGCGTTCGGTGGCAGGGTCTGGGCGGAGTCCGAGGGAAAAGATAAAGGGGCGACGCTAATCGTTGAACTGCCGAGCTACGACGGAGATAAGATTGCCGGGATGGATATCCTGAATTCCGATAAAGAAAAGAAAGAAGATAAGAAAGGGAAAAAGAAAGACAACGAGAAAAATGAGAAGGACCGTAAAGATGAAGGATAAATCAGGGATTAGAATCTTGGTAGTCGATGACGAGAGGGATATTACATACTATTCGGCTAAGATTCTTCGTTTGAGTGGTTTTACCGTATTTGAGGCCTTGGACGGATCCTCAGCCCTGGAAATCTTCCATAAAGAACATCCTCACATCTGTCTCATAGAGCCAAGATTTATGGAGGTCAGATTTACCGAGAAAGAACCCGGAAAATATTGGTGGATTGATGGGATGGATGTCATAAAAGAGATAAGAGAAACTGACCGGGATATAGTGTGCATAGCGATCACACGGATGAAGAACGCCGAGACCAGACTTCAGGCCGTGGGCTTAGGGGTAAACCTATATCTTTTAAAACCAACGGGAATCTGGCAGGAGAAAGTTAATGCAGCCGCCGAGATGATCTTGGCTGGTAATGATAAAGAATAAAATATCAACTGCTAAGGAAGGAGCAGAAATGGAAAAATCAAAAGTCAAAATACTGGTTGTTGACGACGAGGAAGATATATCCCATTACACCGCAAAAATATTGCAGCTCGATGGTTTTCAGGCCTTTGAAAGTGTTGATGGAACGCAGGCCTGGGAGATTTTTCAGAAGGAACGGCCCCATATTTGTCTGATCGATGTTCATCTGGGATACTCCAAAATAGACGGTATGGAGCTTCTGGAGAAGATCAAGGCAGCGGACAAAAAGGTCGAATGCATCATGATCACACGAATTACAGATCAGGAAACGATAGACAAGGCAAAAGAACTGGGAGTGGGACATTACCTTCTGAAACCATTGGCCAATGAAGTCTGGGTCGAGAAGGTTCATTCCATTGCCGACGCTTTGCCGGAAGGGGGCGTGAATGGCTAAGCCTCTTTCCAATGAGCAGCAATTATATAATAGAATCAGGACTGAAAAGATTACGGTTCCTCTGTTGATATGGGATTTGATGTATCACTACGTCGGTGACGATATTTCGGCGATCACGCAGATTGTCCTGACTTTCTGGCGGGTTAATGAATCTATTCCGGTTGAGGATGCCCAAAAAATAAAGGGACATACAGTCAGGATTAATGAGACGGTGAATAAGATTCTCCATCCCGAAAAGATCAAAAATGAGGCTGAGCAATTGCCGGAATTGCGAAATAACAATATGAAGCTGAATCCGGTTATCAATGAACTCTTTTTTCATTACATTGGCAACGATGTTTACGGTATAAATCTTATTGTTGGTTTTCACCTCGACCCTATGGATACTCATCCAATTCCTGTCGAAAACGCACAAAAATTCTCGATAAAACCGTGACTATGAAGCAGTTCATGGATCGGTTGAGAGAGGCAACACAACAGGAAGTGACAATCACAGGGGAGAAATCTTCATGATAAAAATATTAATCGTTGATGACGAACAGGGCGTATGCGATTCGATAAAAAAGCCCTTTTCCTATATTGGGTTCACCGTATTCACGGCCACGACCGCCAAAAAAGCGGAGAGTATCCTTAAGAAGAATAAACCCAAGTTTATTTTTCTGGATATTCTTATGCCTGACGTGGATGGGATTGAACTTCTGAAAAAATTAAAGGAAATCGATCCCGGTGTCATTGTCGTCATGGTGACAGCCAAGGGAGATGAGGAAACCCGCCAGAAGTCATTGTCCGCTGGAGCCGATGAGTTCATGACAAAACCGTTCAGCTTCGACGATCTGCGCAGCGTCGCTATAGAGAAAATCGGAACGCTTCTCGGTAAAAGCGGACACGCTCAGAAACCGCATATTCTTATCGTCGATGACGAAGACCGGGCCCGCGATAATCTGAGAAATTTTATTTCACCGAGATATGACTGCGATATCAGCGAAGCGAACGACGGCGAAACGGCCATCGAAAAGGTCAAGGAAAAGAAACCCGACGTTATTCTGCTGGACGTGAGAATGCCGGGTGTAAGCGGGATCGATGTGATTCAGGAAATTAAACTTATGAATCCCGACGCCCGTGTCATAGTCATCAGTGCCTGGAAAAGTCCTGATGTGGCGAATAAAGCGATGGAGATGGGGGCTTTTGACTACATTGACAAGCCTATCGATATGAAACTATTTCAGGAGAGATTCGAATCCGCGCTGGTCAGTATCGGAAAGCTCATGAAGAAGCGTTAAAATCGCCCCGGATTTTCAACCGCAATGAATTTGCATTTCGCCTTCGCTGTATTTTTGAAATAATGCGGTTTTGTGCTGTCAAAGGAAACCGTATCCCCGCCTTTTAACGTCATTTCCTGATTGTCAATAACGCATACAAGTTGTCCGCTTACCACGTAGACCAATTTTTCATATTTCCCCTTCCCCTTGGGAGCGCGGTCAAGCGAAGTAGTCCCTTCGGGTAAAAGCAGGAATTCCTGGGTCAGGAAACTCTGGTTTGGGTTATTGATGATCGTTGATGTTGCATTCTCATTAAATGAATATCCCCCGGTACGTTCCTTTTTCCTTATTATTAAGCATTCATCCAGGTCAGTACCCTTAAAAAGATCCTTCAGTGAGATCCCCAAAATAAAGCAAAGCGTGACCAGCGATGAAAATTTATGAGGCTGGCCAGCCTCGATCCGGTTGATCGTGCTGATCGAAATGGCCTTCTGCGGTCCAAGAATGGCAGCCCCTCGTTCATAAACCTCTTTTATGGTGAGATTCATGTCGTTACGGATTTTTTTGATTTTCTCATAATGTTTCATAAGCCGTGATCTCCATTATTCTTATACCCGAAATGTGTGGTCATGTCAATCAAAATAAGAAATAATTTTGACTATTCTGACATAATTATTATTCTATTGATTGGATTTAATTGCATAAGTTATTGTATTTAATATATTTACAATATATTACATAATATATCAAAGTAAATCAAAATAACTTGTATTTTGACATACTGTATGGTATCTTTGCAATACGGAGGTGAAAGGCCATGCTCGAAGTGCTATCAAAATTCAGCAGTTTATTTAAGGCTTCATGTCTTCCGATTTTTCTGATGACATTCAGTCCGGTAAGTCAATTCGCAATAAAGGAAGCGTCCTACCATGCCGAAGATGAAGTTCCGGGCGATAACTTTCCCTATGCAGTCATGTCGCAGAGTTATTAATATCTGTGGCCACGGGAGGGGACAGCAGTTACCTGAAAAGGTGGACAAATCGCCCAACTGCTACTCCGCTTCGGCGGGGTAAAGCGAGAGACCGCCTCTGCTGTTCCCTTATATCTGAAGAAGGAGGGTACCCAAAATGAAAGCGATACTGGTGATCAATGACAACAATGTTCAGAATCTGAGGATCATGGTTGATCTGGCCGAGGAAGATTTAAAAGAGCAGGTTATTTCTCTTTTGGAGCAGGACAGAGGGCGAGAAGCCTTCGATATTCTTAAATCCAGAGCGGAGGTCGTGGCTTATCTTCCTGCGGGACGCAAGCCGCCTGCCAGGGCCGAGGTCACGCTATTTGAGGACATGCTGTAAGCATTTGGAAATTATGTAAGGTAAATCGTTTTAGATGCTTGCGCGATGTGTTATACTGTTGTGTATTATGCCGAAGAAAAGTCCAAGAATTCTGGTTGTTGATGACGAACCCGATATTACGGCTACTGTCCAGTCGTATTTTGGGAGGAGAGGTTTTCTTGTCAATACGGCAGCCAGCGGGAAAGATGCGCTGGAAATTATTAAAAGCTCAAAACCCGACCTGGTTTTTCTTGATCTGACACTGCCGGAAATGACCGGCAAGGAAGTGCTGCAGAAGCTGCGAGAATTCGATCAAAAAACAAAAGTCATTATCATTACGGGACACACGCTGGAATCGGAACGGGAGGATCAGGAATTCCGGTCGCTGGGAATCGTCGCCTATTTAAACAAGCCGCTTATATTAGAGGAATTGGCAAGGATAGCCGAATCCGTTCTGGGCAACAAATTCTCGACTAAAGAGGCGGAAAGATACAAATTTGTCAGACGGGCGGAGCCGCTGTCGGTTTCCGAGATAGCCCACCGGCTGAAAAATCTTCTGGGCAATATGCGGAACAGTTGCGAGGTTTTTCTTTTAAATAAAAAAGACGGTATTTATAATGATAAATCCAGCGAAGAACTGGAAAAGATGTCTGAAGAAATTATCCGGGACGTGATAAAAACAGTCGATCAGGCAATGGAGGTTTTTGACAAAGAAAAAAAATAGTGTTTCGTTGTCTATGACAATCTGACGATACGATTCCCTTTTCCATAAAAAAATAATCAACTGCTAAGATGGAATAAGGGGCTGCGTATGTTTCCGTTTTTTCGGGGACAATGGCGGTCTCTTGCTTTTACTTAGCAGTTGGGCGAGTGACTTAAAAATGCTGTTGTCCCTCTTTATTTTTTCAGGACGAAATAACTGCGAGGACGATAAATGGATGTGCGGGAACAAAGAAATTCATACGAGGATTCGTTTGAAAAAGATTATCAGGAAATTCTTCTGAAACTGAAAAGCGCAACCGAAGATTCGGCAACCATCAGACGCGCGGTCGAGCAGAATTTAAGTGAGGATGAACTGACCAAACTCATGACGCTTATGCGTGAGCGAATGCCAAGAGTGATGGATAACCTCGGTCAGATATATCAGTTCTTAACCAAATACGGATACAATGACAATGTGGGAAGAATTCAGGAAGATTTTCAGCCGGAGAAAGAAAAGCCGGAGCAAGAATAACGGGTGTGTTTTAATTGTAGAGGAAAATTTATCAGACAGACAGTTTCTCTGCCGGACGCTGGCGCGGGACGAATATCGTCCGCTGACCGCGGAAACAGCGACCGTCGCTGAAATGGCCGAAAAGACCATGCCCTGTCTGATTATCCTTAGCGCCGTCGTATCGGGCGAGAAGACCACGTCTTTGTGTGAACGGCTCAAGGCTTCTCGTACGACCAGACACATCCCGATTTTAATCATCGCTGGGAAAAGCGACGATTCCAATATCATCGATTATTATTCGCATCATGCCGACCAGTATCTTATGAAGCCCATCTCCGGGAAAGAATTAATCGGCCAGGTCAGGGCACTGATCGATGATTCAGGGAGGTGAAAAGAATTGCACGACGTTGAATCGGATATCCGCAGACTGGTTGCCGAGATTTTAGAGGTCGAGCCGGAGGAAATAGACCCGGAAGCCCATTTTGTCAAAGACCTCGGCATGGATTCCATGATGGCACTGGAAATACTTGCCGGTATCGAGAAAATGTACCGTATTGTGATTCCCGAAGAAATGCTGCCAAAGTTTACAAGTATCAAGGAAACTGTTAGAATCGTTAAGACTATTCTGGAAAAGAAATAACTTATGCCCGAGATTCCCGATATAGACAAGATTATCGAACTGGCGGCGAAAGATTTGCAAAAGGCCGTTGATTTACTGCACAAGTTAAAACGCCCGCACAGTCCATAAAAATCCATAAAAATTCATTTCTCTTTTCCCTGATTGTGATATAATTCCAACTTAAAGCCTTTCAGCCACTTATGACTTTTTTCTATGGGGGAGTGCGAAAAATGTCAGTTGAATATTGCACTATTTTTATCAAAAATGATTGGTAAATAATGACAAAATCAGATGACAAGGGGGACCCTCAAAATCCTGCCAATGAAGAACGCTACAAAGCCATTGTCGAAGATCAGACGGAATTAATCTGCCGCTTCCTGCCTGATGGAACGCTCACCTTTGTTAACCATCCCTACTGCCGGTATTTTCACAAGAAAGAAAAAGATCTCATTGGAGTAAATTTTAAAATATTTCTTCCCAAAGAATCCCAGCGGCTTATTGAGTTACATCTCTCATCATTTACGCCAGATAATTCCGTGCAAAACGTTGAGCATAAAGTCATTTCTCCAAGTGGAGAGATCTGCTGGCACGAATGGACTAATAGAGCCTTTTTCGATAAAGATGGAAAGCTGACCGATTTTCAATCCGTTGGAAGGGATATCACCAAACGGAAACTGATCGAGGAAAATTTACAGAAATCGCTCAGAGAAATTGAAAACATCAAATTCGCCCTCGATCAGCACTGTATTGTCACCATCATGGATCAAAAAGGGAAGATCACTTATATTAACGATAAATTTTGCGAGGTCTCAAAATATTCCGAAAAGGAGTTACTCAGGCAGGATCAAAAAATAATAGATTTTGAATATCATTCAAAGGATTTTCTTAAGGATTTATGGCGCATAATAGTCAAAGGGAAGGTCTGGAAAGGCGAAATCCGGCATAAGGCCAAGGACAGTATGTATTATTGAGCGGAAACGACCGTCGTGCCCTTTCTCGACGACGAAAAGAAACCCTGTAAATATATTACGATCCAGACGGATATCACGGAGAGAAAAGAAGCTGAACTTAAACTGATGGAAAGCGAACGCTGCTACCGTCAGTTAACGGAATTGGCCTCTTACGGCATTTTAGTCCACGACGGAGATAAAATCATTTTTATGAATAACGCCGGACTCAAGCTGGTCGGGGCTTTTTCGCTGAAGGAGATTGCAGGAAAGCCGATTTTCGATTTCATTCATGAACGGGACAGAGAACTGGTGCAGAAAAGAGTCAAGGCTGTGCTGTCCGACGGCGTGAATACTTCGATAGAAGAAATAAAAATTAAAAAAATTGGAGAGGGCATGGTTGACGTTGAAGCCGTCGCCGGCCCCATTTCGTTTAACGGCAGAAACTGCGTACAGGTTTTAATCCATGACATCACCCTTTTAAAGGAAGCGAATCAGAGATTACACATGAAAAACATCGCCCTGTATGAACTTGTCGAGCAGATTGAAGTGGCCAAAAACATGGTCAAAGAAAATGTGACGATTAACGTGGAAAAGACATTAATGCCTATCATAAACAAAGCGGCCTCAGATGGGTTGTCGAGGAAAAATGTGAATCTGCTCAAATATTATCTTGAGGAAATGACATCTGCCTATGGCCGGAACATAACGGCGAAACGCTTTAAGCTCACGCCGCGGGAGGTAGAAATTTGCAATCTTGTGAAGCAGGGCCAAAGCAATAAGGAGATCGCCGAACTTCTGCATCTTTCGGCAATCACCGTCGAGAAGCATCGGAACAATATCCGCAAGAAATTTGGAATTGCCAAAAGGAATGTCAGCCTGAATGATTTTCTTGAAAGGCTATAAAAAGATGGCATTTGGGAAAATAAATTGTTAAAATAAAAAAAATAAAAGAGGATAATCTTATGGATCCAGAACACGCCCAAGATCTTGAAGAATTAGAAAAGAAGGGTTTGGTAAAAGTCAATTTCCAGGGGACTGGCACCGCTGGTGTTGATCTTATCGTGCACAAAAATATCACTAATAAAATTTCTTACGACTTTGTTGTTAAAAACTATATGATCTCGGAATTCGTTAACCGCAGTGACGATAAACCAAGCAAATGTCAGTTATACCGGGAAAATTTTCTCATGCCCCAAACCTATCTTACGCCGCAGCAATATGCGAAGGCAATCTCTTCCGAAGATAAAGAACTCGAAAAATATACAAAATTGTACATCGAAACCCCTGCCCCTAAATCCCCTTAGTTTTTAATTTTTTAGTTACTCTGATAGACCTATACCCCAATAATCTATATAATGGATTTATCTTATACGGATTTCTTGCGAAGGACGGGGTATGCCAAAACTTTTAGTTGTCGATGACGAAATCGACATTGTTGAAGTCACACAAAAATTTTTCACAAAGCGCGGAATCGAAACTTTTGCGGCAAGTGAAGGCAATGAAGCCATCCGTGTTATTCAGGAGAAAAATCCGGATTTGATCATTCTTGATTATAATTTGCCTGGGTTGTCTGGCAAAGAAATTCTAAAAAAGGTCAGGGAAGAATTTAAGCTCAATACAAAGGTCATTATTGTCACCGGATATGAGACGGAAAATATCATGAATGAAACTAAAGACCTTGGCGTCCATGATTATGTTCATAAGCCGTTAGACTTAAACAAACTGGAAAAGATTGTCCTCACCGCCCTGAATGACGGAAAACCATAGCCCCATGAACACCAAACTGAAAAACGGTCAGTACCTGAGAATCGTGGAATTATACGCCTTCGTGGCTAAGGATAAGGATGGCCATGAGGGAATCATGGGATTTAAAAATGGGGACCAGTGGTTCCCCATGATCGGCGCCGATATCGACCGTGTAGACAGCCTTATTCCCATTGCCGATAAAATTTCCGCCGTAACTGGCCAGCAATACGAAATCCGCTATTTCGTCCCCAAATCCAGCCAGAAATCCATATAATCCCCGTCGCTGACCAGCCCCCTGAGAAAGGCCCTTCTTTGGCTCATAATGGCCCGCCTGCGCAATTTGAACAGCCCCGAAGTCCTTTGATATACCTCCCCAAAGTATCATTCCTACTCTAACTCATTATCTTCCATTTAATTCCAACTTTATGATAAAAGAATATAGTAGGGGCATTTTTTGCCGTTGCCCTTTATTCTGCTAAATAAAACCCCTCCCCTTTTTGTCCTTTTTCTCATAACTCATTGATAATCAATAAAACATTGTCCGCATAGTTTTTAACTATGCGGAATGGTGGCCTGAAGTCGGGGCGCGTTCATGTCTTGGTCCCGTTCAATCACTCTTACCTTACAAAAAAGAAGCCCTCCAGTTAAATGAAGGGCTTTCCTATTGGGGCAAGAGGCAACGGAGGCCTGGTCCTTCTTACTCAATAAGGGGAAAGTTTGGGTTAAAGGGATTATTTTCTTTCAAGGTTAATCAAAAGGGGGATTTTTGGGGCGGGTAACATTTAAGTATACCAGGCTTTTTCAGGGGTTCAAAATACGGCTTTTCCCGTAATTGCTTAAGGTTATAATTATTTATCCGGTGAAATTATTTTTTAAAATTGTCATAACTTAATGTTTATCAATAGGTTAAGGCAATAAGTTTTTTGGCTGGGGGGCCTGACGGACCGCATTTTGCGCGTCAATCTTATAGTAAGAAGATTAATAGAAGTATTAAAAGGAAGGTTAAGGCCATGAAACAAACATATACAAAGAGCCAGGAAGAAATAGACAAAGAGGCCCGCAATTATCGGGAATACGTGAACACGGAAGCCTTAAAAGTTTTGATTAAATGGAAATTATCAGCAGGGGAAATTTCTTTTTCATAAAGGAGGGTTAATCCATGAGGACCTTAACTGATACACCGAAAATTTACGTGGCCTGTTTGGCAAGTTATAACGCGGGGAAGTTATACGGGAAATGGATTGACGCCGATCAGACGGCGGAAGAAATCCAGGCGGAAATCAGGGAAATGTTAAAGGGAAGTCCCGAACCCTTCGCGGAAGAATGGGCGATCCATGATTATGAGGGATTCGAGGGAATAAGACTTGATGAATACGAAAGCATAGGGAAAATCGCGGAATTGGCCAGGTTGATCCAGGAACACGGGGAAGCCTTCGCGGCTTATGCGGGTTATGTTGGCCTTGATTATGCAACGGCGGAAGGATTCGAGGAGGCCTATAGCGGGGAATGGGGCAGCGAGGAGGAATTTGCCGAAGACTTGATGCGTGAATGCTATGAAATCCCCGAACATTTAGAATTTTATATTGATTATGAGAAATTCGCAAGGGACCTTTTCATCAATGACTATTTCAGCGCGGAGGCTTCAGGCGGCGGGGTTTACGTATTCAGGCATATTTAAGAAGGGAGGCGGATTGATGCATATTTACTTTTTCGAGTACAGCGGGCAAAGATACAGCCTAAACATAAGCAATCAGACCGTCAAGAATGAAAAGACGGGGGAAGTCCAGGCCATCGAGGACCTTCGGGATCTGGCCTTGATCAGGGCTGCCCGTAACCGTTTATTTAGAATTCAAAAAATAACGGAAACGGGGAATTAAGCACCCTGTAGAAGTCATACATGTTTTTTTCACGTTGTTAAAATCGGGGAATCGGGCAAATTTAAAGTAAGGCGGAGTCTAAACAAAGGAGGGTGTCAAAATGGACAATACACTTGAACGGAAACAAAGGGCGGTAGATTGGGCCTGTTATCCCGTCCGCAAAGTCGAGGCGGAAGGCGGAAAGTATCATCTTATTGACGGCAGCACGGGACGGATTATAAGCGAAGTAAGCAAACGTTATGAGTTGGTCCCGAATGAGAAGGCCTTCAGGCCGTTTGTTAATCAATTCGGGCTTGAAAATCTGAAGCGGTTTTTTCAATATGGCAACGGCAAATATGCCTATGCCGAGTTTAACACGGGCCGAAGGTTTAATTTAGGGACGGATGAAGCGCCCGATATCGTGGACGAGCGCCTTGTTGTTCAAAATTCTTACAATAGGACACGGGCTTTTTCGTTCATGTACGGGGCTTTTAGGCATGTATGCGCTAACGGGCTTTATTCAGGCCAGGCGATAATTGCCTTCAGAAAAAAGCACGTGGGCGATATCCCCGTTGATGAAATGGTGAATACGGTTTTTAACAATTATCAGCAAAATAATTTTGACTTATGGCGAAAAATGAAAGAGGCGGCCTTGTCAAAGGATGAAGAAATAGCGCTTGTCAATGACTTTCAGGCGTATGAGGTTAAAAACACGGAGGCCAATAGCGCCCATTGGGATCGAGACAGCAATAAGCAAATTAACAACAGAATCCAGAGCCTGGCAATCCGTTATATTGAAGGGCCCGAAAGTGTCGATAATCAGCGCAACGGATGGGGCATTTACAATCAGATCAACAGGGCGATTGCGGGCATAGTGGATGGCAGATCGCAAGTCAACAAGGTTATTTTAGGCAATAAAAACGCTGAAATTTATTTGAGCGGGAAGTTAAGCCTAAGTTAAAAGCCTTCTGATGATCTGGTGAAAGTCCAGTGAAACCCCGCTTCTGGCGGGGTAAAGGCAGGGAAACAAAAGGACGGCGGAAAATGCTTATTCATTTAAGCGTCATAACGATCAGGGGAAAAGATTCCCCGAATAACTGGAACAGGATCATTGAGGGCTTAATAAAGCACAAGGTCCCCTTTAAGACGGAAACAACAAAGGAATATAAGCGGGTTATCTTTTGCAGGCCCGAAAACGTGCATTTTCCGGCGGGGATGTTTTCGGTTATCGTGGAAATTTCGGCGCAGGAGGCCATAGCGGCAATTAAAAGCGGCGTGCCGTTCAGCATTGAATAAAAGGCGGGGCAATATGAAACGGTTAAGGCAACAGACAAGAAATCTGATGGAGTTAACGCGGGAATTCAGCAGCCTTAAGGAAAGAATCCTTCAGGGCTCAAATTTCGTTGACGTTGACTTAAGCCATCCCGACTTTCGGCGCTATAGCGAATTAGCGGGGATTCTTTACGGGTTTAATAAGGCCCGATTAAACGATGTATAAGGACGGTGCAATATGGATGAAAAATTAAATCAGATATTCAGAAAACTTTTGAGTGAAACGGGCTTGGCTGAATGCCTGGTCGGGGATTCCAGAGTTTTTCCAAAGGGCGCGAATTTTAAATATTATCGCGTGCCGAAAAAGAAGGGCTTTCGGCAATGGTATTGCGCCTATTCGGTGCATAAGAATAAAAACGGAAAGTTTTGTTCATGGGTTTATGAATGGCACGGAAAGCAAACGAAAACGATCAGATTCAGGGAACACCGAAAGAAAAAGGACGTGATAAAACGGGCTTTAAGACTTTGCCAGCAAAGGAAGGAATATCAGGAGGGGCAGAAATCAGACAATGTCTAAGGAGGGGTGAACCTATGAGACAAGAGACAATAAGCCTTTATCAATTCGATGAACTATCCGAAGCCGTGAAAAAGAAAATGCTGGATAAGCATAGACACATCAACGTTGATTATGACGGCTGGGATGACTGGGCTTTAGAAGACTGGTATGCAAAACTTAAAAATCTGGGCTATGAGGACGTGAAAATCTATTATTCGGGCTTTGGAAGTCAAGGGGATGGCGCTTGCTTTGTGGCAACGGTTAATATCGATCAGTATTTATCCGCCCATAAACTGAAAACCGAATCCCGGGCGCTTCTGAAATGGCAGAAAGAAGACGGCGACATCACGGCATACATAAAACATAATCACCGGTATTATTTTTCGACTTCAACGGAGGTTTACGTTGATGAAAATAATCAGCCCGCGCCTTCCCATATCCAGCCGTTGTTAAACAGGCTGGAGGAATATATCAAAAAGGAACGGGCGGACCTGGGGAATGAAATTTATAGGGAACTGGAAGAATCCTATTTTAATCTAACCGGCGATGAGGCCATAGGGGAAACGTTAAGGATCAATGAATATGAATTCCTGGAAGACGGCCAACAGATGAATGTATAAAAGGAGGTTTAAAAATGTTTGACGATGAAAACATTGTCTTTAAGTACACCAGCAGCTAGGCGGAAGAGGACGGTATTTTATTTGACGTAACACGGATCAATAAAGCATGGGAAAAGGGCCTGTTTAACTATGTAACAACAAATTTATT
>Ga0114945_10001618_pt1 | contig 13849 bp, 12 predicted proteins | sample OV2TP3_FD_87194 | JGI IMG/M metagenome (GOLD analysis project Ga0114945, IMG submission 87194) | Hot spring microbial communities from Beatty, Nevada to study Microbial Dark Matter (Phase II) - OV2 TP3 | ecosystem: Environmental > Aquatic > Thermal springs > Hot (42-90C) | place: USA: Beatty... | reverse complement strand
GGGGTGGTCGTGCGCGGCTACCTGGCGCAGCTGGGCAGGACCAGGATCGCGTTTCGCGACTGGGCGGCGGTGGCGGCCAATCCGTTTTTCGCGCCCGATCCGGACGCGGTCGCGGAGCTCGAGCGCTACATGGACGCGCTGCGCGCCAGCGGCGATTCGTGCGGCGCGCGCGTCAACGTCGTGGCGCAGAACGTGCCGGTAGGCTGGGGCGAGCCGGTCTACGGCCGGCTCGACGCCGACATCGCGTGGGCCATGATGTCGATCAACGCCGTGAAGGGCGTCGAGATCGGCGCCGGTTTCGGCGCGGTGGAGCACAAGGGCAGCGAGCATGGCGACGAGATGGCGCCGGAGGGGTTCCTGTCGAACAACAACGGCGGCGTGCTCGGCGGCATCTCGACCGGCCAGGACATCGCGGTGTCGATCGCGCTCAAGCCCACGTCCAGCATCCGCATCGCGCGCAGGACCATCAACGTGCGGGGCGAGGCGACGACGATCGAGACCGCCGGGCGCCACGATCCATGCGTCGGCATTCGCGCCACGCCCATCGCGGAGGCGATGCTCGCGTGCGTGCTCATGGATCACGCGCTCCGCCACCGCGCGCAGTGCGGTGACGTAAGCCCGCCGACGCGCCCGGTCGCGGGCCGGGCCTGAGTCGCGCCGCGCTTCGGCTAGAAAAGCCCTGCAAATTCAATTACAGTAGCACTCCGGCCCATCGCCGCACGAGGCAACAACATGAGCAACAAGGGGCAGCTGCTACAAGACCCGTTTCTGAACACCCTGCGCAGGGAGCACGTTCCGGTTTCCATCTATCTGGTGAATGGCATCAAGCTGCAGGGTCAGATCGAGTCATTCGACCAGTACGTCGTGCTGCTCCGCAATTCCGTCACCCAGATGGTGTACAAGCACGCCATCTCCACCGTCGTGCCGTCGCGCGCGGTCAACCTGGATCACTCCTCCGACGGCTGAAACCGGCGAATTGCTAGTAGCTCCCGTTGCCGACCCGGATCCGCGGGCGGCGGTCCTGGTCTGCCTCGATTTCGACGATCCGGCCTATGGCGAAGGGGTCGAGGAGTTCGTGCGCCTTGCCGAGAGCGCGGGCGCGGCGCGCCATGCGCTCGTCCGGGGCCGCCGCGAGCGCCCGGACCCGAAGTTTTATTGCGGCAGCGGCAAGGTGGCCGAAATCGCTCGCACGGTGAGGGACTTGAACGCCGGGGTCGTGCTGTTCAATCACCCCCTGTCGCCGGGGCAGCAGCGAAACCTCGAACGCGAGCTTGGCCGCCGCGTGCTCGACCGTACCGCACTGATCCTCGACATCTTCGCGCGGCGCGCGCGCACCAACGAAGGCAAGCTCCAGGTGGAGCTGGCGCAGCTCGAGCATCTCTCGACCCGGCTGGTGCGCGGCTGGACGCACCTGGAGCGGCAGCGCGGCGGCCTCGGCAAGACCGGGGGCCCGGGCGAAACCCAGCTCGAACTGGACCGGCGCTACATCGCCAACCGCGTGCGCGTGCTGAGGGTGAAGCTGCAGCAGATGCAGCAGCGGCGCGCCGTGCAGCGCCGCGCGCGGGCGCGCGGCGGCGTGCTTTCGGTTTCGCTCGTCGGCTATACCAACGCCGGGAAGACCACGCTGTTCAACGCGCTGGCGCATGCCAAGGGCATCGAGGCCGACCGCCTGTTCGCCACGCTCGACACCACCACGCGGCGGATTTACGTCCCGGACGCCGGCACGGTGGTGATCTCCGACACGGTGGGCTTCATCCGCGAGTTGCCGCATACGCTGGTGGCGGCATTCCGCGCCACGCTCGAAGAAACGGTGCGCGCGGACCTGCTGCTGCATGTGGTGGACAGCGCTTCTCCGGCGCGCGCGCAGCAGGTGGCGGACGTGAACGCGGTGCTCGCCGAGATCGGCGCCGACGCGATTCCGCAACTGCTCGTCTGGAACAAGATCGATCTCTCGGGCCTCGCGCCGGGAGACGAGCGCGACGAGTATGGTAGGATTTGCCGCGTTCTTTTGAGCGCGCGCAGCGGTGCGGGCCTCGCGGAGCTGCGCCAGGCGATTTTCGAGGCGGCCCGCGGACGCGCGATCGCGGCGCCGGTTCCGGAAGCGATTTCACTCTGACAAAACCCGGATGTCGTTGAACGACCCCAATTGGGGCCGCCAGGGAGGTTCCCGGGGGCCGGGCGGCGGAAATCAGGGCCCACCCGACCTCGACGAACTGTGGCGCAGCTTCAACCGGCGCCTCGCCGAGCTGTTCGGCCGCCGCCGCGGCGGCGGGCCCGATATTCCGCCCCGCATGCCTTCGGGCGCGAGCCTCGGAGGCGGCGCGGGCCTTCTCATCGGCATCATCGTCGCGGTGTGGCTCGCGAGCGGCTTCTACATCGTGGTCGAGGGCCAGCGCGGCGTCGTGCTCACCTTCGGCAAGTTTTCCGAGGAGACCAGCGCCGGACTGCGCTGGCGGCTGCCCTGGCCCGTCCAGTCGCACGAGATCGTGAATCTCTCGCAGGTGAGGACGCTCGAAGTCGGCTACCGCAACAACGTGCGCACCAAGGTGCTGAAGGAGTCGCTCATGCTCACCGACGACGAGAACATCGTCGATCTGCAGTTCGCGGTGCAGTACCTCGTGCCGGACGCCAAGGACTACCTGTTCAACGTGCGCCGGCCGGACGAGTCGGCGATGGAGATCGCCGAGACCGCGATGCGCGAAGTGATCGGCAAGAACCGCATGGATTCCATCCTCTACGAGTCGCAGGACGCCGTCGCCAACAAGGCGCGCGACCTGATGCAGGAAATTCACGACCGCTACAAGACCGGCATCCAGGTGAGCACCGTCACGATCCAGAATGCGCAGCCGCCCGAGCAGGTGCAGGCCGCGTTCGACGACGCGGTCAAGGCGGCGCAGGACCGCGAGCGCCAGAAGAACGAAGGCCAGGCGTACGCCAACGACGTGATCCCCAAGGCGCGCGGCACCGCTTCGCGCCTCATCGAGGAGGCGCGCGGCTACCAGCAGCGGGTCATCGCGAATTCCGAAGGCGACGCCTCGCGCTTCAAGCAGGTGCTCGCCGAGTATGCCAAGGCGCCCGCGGTCACGCGCGAGCGCATCTACATCGAGACCATGCAGCAGGTGCTGGCCTCGACCTCGAAGGTGATGATGGACTACAAGGGCGGCGGCAACCTGCTCTACCTGCCGCTCGACAGGCTGATGCAGCAGGCCGGCGCGCTGCCGACCGAAGGGCAGGCGTCCCAGCGCCCGTCGCCCGAGCCGCCGCCCGCGGCCGACGCCGGCCCGCGCTCGCGCGAGTCGCTGCGCGGCCGCGACCGCGGAGACCGCCCGTGAGCACCGCGGGGAGCCGCCCGTGAAATCGCTCGGTCCCGTTCTCGTCGCGCTCGCCGCGGTGCTGCTGATCATCAGCGGGTCGGTCTTCACGGTGGACCAGCGCCAGAGCGCGATCGTGTTCCAGCTTGGCGAGATCAAGGAGGTCATCACTAGGCCCGGCCTGAACCTCAAGTGGCCGCTGGTGCAGAACGTGCGCTTCTTCGACGTGCGCGTCCTGACCTACGACGACCCCGAGCCGCTGCGCTTCCTGACCTCGGGAAACCGCCCGGTGCTGGTCGATTCGTTCGTCAAGTGGCGCATCACCGACGTCAAGCAGTATTACGTGAGCGTGCAGGGGGACGAATTCCGCGCCGCCACCCGGATCCGGCAGACGATTTCCGGCGGCCTGCGCGACGAGTTCGGGGTGCGCACGGTGCACGACGTGGTTTCCGGGGAGCGCAACGAGATCATGAGCAAGGTGCGCGATAAGGCCGACCAGGACCTGCGCCGCATCGGGGTCGAAATCGTGGACGTGCGCCTGAAGCGCGTCGATCTGCCGCAGGAAGTGAGCGAGTCCGTCTACCGGCGCATGGAGGCCGAGCGCAAGAGGATCGCGAACGAGCTGCGCTCGACCGGCTTCGCGGACGCCGAGCGGATCCGCGCCGACGCCGACCGGCAGCGCGAAGTGATCCTCGCCGAAGCCTACCGCGATGCGCAGCGCACGCGCGGCGAAGGCGACGCCAAGGCCGCCAATACCTATGCGCAGGCGTTTTCGCAGAACCCCGAGTTCTACTCCTTCTACCGCTCGATGGAGGCGTACCGCTCCACGTTCCGCGGCAAGAACGACCTGATGCTGCTCGAGCCGAACTCGGATTTCTTCCGCTACCTCAAGGATGCGACGGGGCGGCAGGCCCCGAGAGCGAAATGAGCGCGCATGGGCACGACCCTGCTCATGGCGTTCGCCCTGATGCTCATCATCGAGGGGGTGCTCCCGTTTCTCGCCCCTAGCGTCTGGCGCGAGGCCTTTCGCCGCATCATGCAGATGACCGACGGCCAGATCCGGTTCTTCGGACTGACCTCGATGCTCGCCGGCCTGCTGCTGCTGTTGGCCGCGCGCTGGTAGGGCAAGGGCCGCACGATGCGCTGGCTGCTTCCCGAGCACGTCGAGGACATCCTTCCCGCGGAAGCGGCGCGGATCGAAGCGCTGCGGCGCGCGATCCTCGACCTGTTCGCCTCCTGGGGCTACGAGCTGGTGATGCCGCCGATGCTGGAGTACCTCGAGTCGCTCCTCACCGGCACCGGCCACGACCTGGATCTGCGCACGTTCAAACTGGTCGATCAGCTTTCGGGCAGGATGATGGGCGTGCGCGCCGACATCACTCCGCAGGTCGCGCGCCTCGACGCGCACCTGCTCAACCGCGAAGGCGTGACGCGGCTGTGCTATTCGGGCAGCGTCCTGCACACGCGCCCGGCGACGCTCGCGGCGACGCGCGAGCCGATCCAGATCGGCGCCGAGATCTACGGTCACGCCGGGGTCGAGAGCGATGTCGAAATTCACCGCCTGCTGTGCAGGGCGCTCGAGATCGCGGGAGTGCGCGGCGCCCGCATCGACATCGGCCACGTCGCGGTGTTCCGCTCGCTCGTGCGCTCGGCGGCCATCGGCCACGAGCTCGAGGCCGAGCTGTTCGAGGCGCTGCAGAAAAAGGATGCGCCCGCCCTGCGCTCGCTCGCCCGCGGGGTGGATGCGCGGACCCGCGACGCGCTGCTCGAGCTCCCGGAGCTCTATGGCGGGAAAGAGGTGCTCGATCTCGCCGCGAAAAAACTGCCGCGCGTCCCGGCACTGGTGCGCGCGCTCGCCACGCTGCAGCGCATCGCCCGGGCGTGTGCGATTCCCGCGAGCTTCGATCTGGCCGAGCTGCGCGGCTACCACTACCACTCCGGCGCGGTGTTCGATGCCTACTGCGATGGCGTGGCGGGTCCGGTGGCGCGCGGCGGGCGCTACGACGAGGTCGGCAAGGCGTTCGGCCGGCCGCGGCCGGCGACCGGATTCTCGATCGACCTGCGCGAGCTGGCGGGCGCTGCACCGCCGCTCCGGTCGCGCAAGCCGGTCTTCGCCGCGTACGCAGGCGACGATCCGAAGCGCGCGGCGCGCGTCGAGCGCCTGCGCGCCTCCGGCAAGATCGTGATCGAAACGCTGCCCGGCGAAGCGCCCCCGCGGCGCAGGACCGCGAAGGCGAGGCCGTGACCGCGCGCAACGTCGTCGTCATCGGTACGCAGTGGGGCGACGAAGGCAAGGGCAAGGTGGTCGACTGGCTCACCGACCACGCGCAGGGGGTGGTGCGGTTCCAGGGCGGCCACAACGCCGGCCACACGCTGGTGATCGGCGGCAAGAAGACGGTCCTGCACCTCATTCCTTCCGGAATCCTGCGCGAGGAGGTCGAGTGCTACATCGGCAACGGCGTGGTGCTCTCGCCGCAGGCGCTCATCGAGGAGATGGACGAGCTCGAAGCCGCGGGCGTGGAGGTCGCAAAGCGCCTGCGCCTGTCGGAAGCCTGCCCGCTGATCCTTCCCTACCACATCGCGCTCGACGGCGCGCGCGAGCGGGCGAGGGGCGCGCAAAAGCTCGGCACGACCGGCCGCGGAATCGGCCCGGCCTACGAGGACAAGGTGGCGCGGCGCGCCATCCGCCTGCAGGATCTGCTCAAGCCGGTGCGCTTCGCCCAGAAGCTGCAGGAGCTGCTCGACTTCCACAACTTCGTTCTGAAGCACTACTACCGGCAGCCGGAAGTGGATTTCAACCGGACGCTCGACGAGGCGCTCGCGCTCGCGCCCCGGCTCGAGCCGCTGGTCGCCGACGTGCCGCGTGCGCTCTATGAAGCGAACCGCGCCGGCAAGAACCTGCTGTTCGAGGGCGCGCAGGGCTCCCTGCTCGACATCGACCACGGCACCTATCCGTTCGTCACCTCCTCGAGCTGCGTCGCCGGAGCCGCCGCGGCGGGCGCCGGCGTCGGGCCGCAGCACCTGCACTACGTGCTCGGCATCACCAAGGCCTACACCACGCGCGTGGGCGGCGGGCCCTTCCCGACCGAGCTCTCCGACGGCGTCGGCGAGCGCCTGCGGCTGCGCGGGCAGGAGTTCGGCGCCACCACCGGCCGGCCGCGGCGCACCGGCTGGTTCGACGCTGCCGCGCTCAAGCGCTCGATCCAGCTGAACGGCGTCTCGGGCCTGTGCATCACCAAGCTCGACGTGATGGACGGGGTCGAGCTGGTGAAATTGTGCGTCGGATACGAAGTCGAGGGGACGATGAGCGACATCCTGCCGGTGGGGGCGGAAGAACTGGCGCGCTGCGTACCCGTGTACGAGGAGATGCCCGGCTGGCAGGAAAGCACCGTGGGCGTCCGCAAGCACCTCGATCTGCCGAGCGCGGCGCGCGACTATCTCGCCCGGATCGAGTCCCGCTGCGGCGTGCCGATCGATCTCATCTCGACGGGGCCGGACCGCGACGAGACGATCGTCCTGCGCCACCCTTTCCGCGCGCCGTAGAAAACCTCAGCGCGCGCGACGCGCGCGCTTCACTTCGTACATGGCCGCATCGGCGCGGCGCAGCAGCTCGGTCGGATCTTTGGTGTGGTCGGGGTAGATCGCGAGGCCGATGCTCGCCGAGACCGTCGTCGCCCCGCTCTCGATTTCGCACGGCCGTTCGATCGCCGTGTGCAGCCGCTCGACCAGCCGGTCGAGTTCATGGCGCTGCTCGACGCCGGTCGCGAGGACCAGGAACTCGTCGCCGCCCACCCGCGCCACCGTGTCGCTCTGGCGCAGCGCCGACTGCAGGCGCTGCGCGATCTGGCGCAGCACCGCATCGCCCGCCAGGTGGCCCCAGGTGTCGTTCACCGGCTTGAACCGGTCCAGGTCGATGAAGATCGCGCCGACGCGCGTCTTGGCGCGTTTCGCTACCGAAAGGGCGATCGCCAGCCGGTCCGCGAGCAGCCGCTTGTTGGGAAGACCGGTGAGCGGATCGTGCAGCGCAAGGTGCTCGGCGCGCGCCTCGGCGGCCCGGCGCTCGGTGACGTCCTGGATCTGGGCGATCACCTGGAAGGAGTCGCTCTCTCCGTCCACGACCACCCCCAGGTCGATCTGCACCCACACGGTGGTTCCGTCCTTGCGCACCAGGCGCCGTTCCCGCTGCAGCGCGCCGCGCGCGCCGCGAACCATGCGTACGCGCAGGAATTCGAAATCCTCCGCCCGATCCTCCGGATAGGTGACCGAACGGATGTCGGTCTGCAGCAATTCCTCCTCGGAATAGCGCAGGATCTCGCACAGCGCTTCGTTCGCCATGAGCCACGAGCCGTCGGCGGCAAGCAGCGCCATTCCGATCGCCGAGTTGCGGAACGCGGCCTTGAACCGTGTTTCGCTCGCCCGCAGCGCCTGCTCCGCGGCGATCCGGCCGGTGATGTCGACTGCGGTGACGAGCACGGTTTTCGGCTCGCCGTCCGGCAGAACGCGCGCCGAGATCATGTGCCAGCGAAGTGCGCCCGAGGCGTCCTGGAACGGAACCGCATCCATCCGTGCCTGGCCGGTGCGGGCGAGCTGCTCCCAGATCTTTTCGCGATCCTTGACGTCGACGAAGAGGTCGAGCTCCTTGCTGGTCCTGCCCAGCACCAGCTCGCGCGGGCGTCCCAGCTGCTGCACGTGCGCGTCGTTGATGTCCAGTACGCGCTGGGTGTCGAACTCGACCAGCGCCATCGGCGCCGGCGAATTGCGGAACATCGCCATGAACCGCTCTTCGCTTTCGCGCAGCGCCTCCTCGGCGCGCTTGCGCGTGTTGACGTTGCGGCCGATGCCGCGGTAGCCGCGAAACCGGCCGCTGTCGTCGAACATCGGTGTGCCGCTCGCCGAAATCCAGATTCGCTCGCCGGACTCGTTGACGCGCTGAAACTCGAAATCGCGGAACGGCTGGTGCGCTTCGAGCCGCGCCCGGTGCTCGTGCCAGCGCTCCTCGGAGACACCGATCCAGGGCAGTTCCCAGCGCGCCTTGCCCAAGTGCGAGGCGATCGACGCGCCGGCCCGCGGCACGACCTCGGGAGAGAATTCGATGAAACGGAAATTCTCGTCCTGCTCCCAATACCAGTCGGAAGACAGCTCGGTCAGGCTCCTGAAACGCGCTTCGCTTTCGCGCAGCGCCTGCTCGGCGCGCTTGTACGCCGAGACGTCCGCGACGACGCCCATCATGCGCAGCGCGCGCCCGTTTACGTCGCGTTTGACGACCCGGCCCCAGCTGCTCACCCAGATCACGCTTCCGGCGGGCGTGCGCACGCGGTGATCGACGCGGTATTCGCGACTCACGCCCTTGAGCGCCGCGAGGTAGTCCCGCCGCAGAACCGGCCGGTCCTCCTCCGGAACCAGCTCGAACAGCGCGCCGATCGGCGCGAGCGTGGGCGCGCGCGGCGCGCCGAGCATTTCGCTCCACGCCTCGCTCAGGTACACCATGCCGGTCGCCAGGTCGTAATCGAAGAACGCGAGGCCGGAGGCCTCCAGGGCGCGTGCCGCCTGCCGGTGAAGCGGCGTGTCGTCTTCGCCGCGACCTGCCTGCGCCGCCGCGCTCGGTGCGTGTTTGTCGGGATCGGCACTCGCCATTGGCGCGCTAGTGTAATCCGTCCCGTCCGCGGGTGACCATAGCGGGTTTTCCAAGGCGCCGTCGGTGCGGGTACAGTACCGGCAGGGGGATTTTCATGCACATCGACATCGGCACGATCTACCTGACGGGTGCCCTGTTCAGCGGATTCGTGTCTGCGGTGATCTACTTTGGTGGCGGCAGCTCGAGCCGCCATAACGGGCTTGCCTCGCTCGCGCTTGCCACTTTCGTGATCGCACTGGCGCTCGCGCTGCTCGGCCCGCGGAGCGGCCTGGACGAGTGGCTGACGCTCGGGCTCGGCAACACGCTGCTGGCAGGCGGCGCGCTGCTGCTCCGGTTTGCCGTCGACGAGCTGCACGAGCGTCACGACCGGACGCGCATTCCGCACGGCCGGTCCGGAGGCGTGGAATTCGCGATGCTGCTCTTCGCAACGCCCGCCGCCGGTGCGGAGTCGGTGGCACGCCGGCTGCAGAGCGCTCTGGCCGGCCGCGCACCGCGGATCGGCGAAACGCCGATTCCGATCACCGGCACGTTCGGGATCTCCGAGTGGCGTCCCGGGTCGGAACCCGACGCAAGCGCGCTCCTGCACCAGGCCGATCAGGCGCTCTACCAGGCCAAGGAACGCGGACGCAACTGCATCGTATGCGCGGCGGCCTGAGCGTCCGTGCGTTGATACGGATCAACTTCGCCGCGGCGGCCGGCTTTCGGCGAGCAGGGCCGCGCACTTAGGGTAGGATAGGCGCCGCGGTTTTTCCACGACACGCTCAATCTGGAGGAGGAGCACATGAATCGACAAACCCGAATCCTGACGCAACTGGCGGCGGGAATGGCAGGCTTTGCCGCCCTGACGTCCGGCGCGATCGCGCAGCAGATCACGCTCAAGCTGCATCATTTGCTGCCGGCGGTGGCGCCGGCGCACACCAAGATGCTCACGCCCTGGGCGCAGGACGTCGAGAAGGCCTCGGGCGGCAAGGTCAAGATCGAGCTGTATCCCGCCATGTCGCTCGGCGGCAGGCCGCCCGAGCTGATCAACCAGGTGCGCGACGGCGTGGTCGACATCGTCTGGACGGTGAACGGCTACACGCCGGCGCTCTTCCCGCGCTCGGAAGCGTTCGAGTTGCCGTTCGTGCACACGAACAACGCGGTCGCCACCAATCTTGCGATGCGCGACATGTTCCTGAGCGGCGAGATCGCGGAGGACTTCAAGGACGTCAAGGTGATGTTCCTGCATGTGCACGCCGGCCAGGCCATCCACATGGCCGAGAAAGAAGTGCGCAAGCCGGACGACCTCAAGGGCCTCAAGATGCGCATTCCGACGCGCACCGGCGCCTGGATCATCGAGGCGCTCGGTGCCGCACCGGCCGCCATGCCGGTCCCCGATCTGCCGCAGGCGCTTTCGAAGAAGGTGGTCGATGGCGCCTTCATCCCGTGGGAAATCATTCCACCGCTCAAGCTCCAGGACGTGACCAAGGTCCAGGTCGAAGGGCCGAACAAGGTGCGCTTCGGCACGACGACGTTCCAGGTCTCGATGAACAAGAACAGCTGGGCGAAGCTGCCGCCCGATGTGCAGAAGGCGTTCGAAGCAAACAATGGCGAAGCCCGCTGGCGCACCGTCGGCCAGGTCTGGACCGATTCGGAGGAGGGCGGCATCGCGCTCGCCAAGAAAGCCGGCAACAAGCACATCCAGATCACCGAAGCCGAACTGGAATTGTTCAAGCAGAAGCTCGAGCCGGTGGCGCAGCGCTGGATCGACGAGGTGAAGACGAAGGGCATCGACGGCAAGGCGCTCGTCACGAAGGCGCGCGCGCTGATCGCCAAATACTCCAAGTAGCGAATGGGCGAAGGTCCCGTGCCGGGGCACGCGGGACCTTCCAGCCTCGCCCGCCGCGCGATCGAGTGGTGGGCGCTGCTGGGCGGGATCGTGCTGCTCGCGATTGCGCTGATGACGACCTGGAGCGCGGCGGGCGGCTTCTTCGGCAAGCCGCTGCCGGGGGATTTCGAGCTGACCGAGATCCTCGTCGCGGTGGCCGTGTTCGCGTTCCTGCCCTATTGCCAGCTCACCGATTCGAACGTCACCGCCGATCTTTTCACCGCCGGCGCAGGGCCGCGCGCGGTGGCCGGTTTTGCGCTCTTCGCGGCGCTGCTCGCGGTCGGAATCAGCGTGGTGCTCGCCTGGCGCACGGGGGCAGGGCTGCTCGACTACCGCCAGTTCGTCGAGACCACCGCAATCCTGAAGATTCCGATCTGGTCGGCCTACGTGCCGGCGGTCATCTCGCTGGTGCTGCTGGTTCTCGCCTGCCTGATCACGTTGAAAGACGCCTGGCGCGCCCTGACGCGGCGCTGAGCAGCGCACCGAGTTGGATCCGCATTTCGTCACCGGCCTCATCGGCCTCGCCACCCTGATCGCGCTGATCGCGATCCGGGTGCCGATCGCTCACGCCATGCTGCTCGTCGGCGCGGGCGGCATCGCGGTACTGAGCGGGCCGGCGATTCTGCTCTCGCAGCTCAAGACGCTCGCCTACTCGCAATTCTCGAACTACGGCCTCTCGGTGCTGCCGATGTTCGTGCTGATGGGCAACGTGGCGTCGCGCGCCGGTCTTTCGCAGGATCTCTTCCGCGCCGCCAATGCCTGGCTCGGTTGGCTGCGCGGGGGGGTCGCGATGTCGGCGATCGCCGCCTGCGCCGGCTTCGGCGCCGTGTGCGGCTCCTCGCTCGCGACCGCCTCGACGATGGGCCAGGTGGCGCTTCCGGAGCTGCGCCGCTACCGCTACAGCCCGGAACTCGCCACCGGGACGCTCGCCGCCGGCGGCGTGCTCGGCATCCTGATCCCGCCCTCGGTGGTGCTCGTCGTCTACGCGATCGTCGTCGAGGCGAGCATCGTCGAAATGTTCATCGCCGCGTTCATCCCGGGCCTGATCGCGGTGCTCTTCTTCCTCGTGACGATCGCGATCTACGTCTGGCTCAAGCCCGAATCCGGGCCGCCGGGCGACCGCGTGCCGCGCGAGGAATTCATCGCCGCGACCATCGGTGTTGCGCCGGTGCTGGCGATCTTCGGCGCGGTCATCGGCGGGATCTACTTCGGGCTTTTCAATCCGACGCCGGCGGCCGCCATTGGCGTCTTTCTGGTGACGGTGCTTGCCTTCGCGCGCCGTACGATGGACCTCGCAGGCATGAAAGAGGCGCTGCTCGACACCGCGAAGACAAGCGGCATGATCTACCTGATCCTGTTCGGCGCGCAGCTCCTCAACATCTTCATGGCGCGCGGCGGGGTGCCGCAGGCCGCGGCAACGATGATGGCCGAGTCGGGGCTTGCGCCGATGACGGTGCTCGTGATCCTGCTCGTGGCGCTGATCGTGCTCGGCTGCCTGATGGACAGCCTGTCCATGATCCTGCTCGCGATCCCGTTCTTCTGGCCGGTGGTCGCGGTGATGGACTTCGGCATGAGCCCGAACGACCTCAAGATCTGGTTCGGCATCCTCGCGCTGATCGTCGTCGAGCTCGGGCTGATCACGCCGCCGGTGGGAATGAACGTATTCGTGATCCATTCGCTCGCGCGCGACGTGCCGATGATCCGGATCTTCATCGGCGTGATGCCTTTCTTCTTCGCCGAGCTGCTGCGCGTCGTGATCCTGGTCGCGTTTCCGGGACTGACGCTCTGGCTGCCCAAGCTCCTTGCGGGCTAGTAGCTCTCCAGGCCGTCACCCCGGATTCCAGGCTGGTGCCGAGGAAGGGACTCGAACCCCCACAGTGTTGCCACCGCATGGACCTGAACCATGTGCGTCTACCAATTCCGCCACCTCGGCAGGGGTGCGGATTGTAGAGTCTGACTCCTGCAGTGTCAAAGAAAAAGCGCCACAAATCGATCACGCACCCTGATTCCGCGCGCGGGCGCGGCGGCGTCGAGCGCGCGCTCGTCGAGGGCCGCGTCGATGCCAGTCCCGAGGGCCACGGATTCCTGATCGCGGAGCGCGATTCCGTGCGGGTGTATCTATCCGCCACCGAGATGCGGCAGGTGCTGCACGGCGATCGAGCGGTTGCGCGCGTGACCGGGCAGGATGCGCGCGGCAGGCCTTCGGGAGAAATCGTCGAGGTCATCGAGCGCGCGCAGCGGAACGTGGTCGGCCGGCTGCATGCCGAGCACGGCCTCCTGCTTCTCGTGCCCTCGGACACGCGCATCGCGCAGGACATCCTGGTGCCGGCCGCCGAGGCGGGAGGCGCGAAGCCAGGGCAAGTGGCGACCGTGGAGCTGATCGCGCAGCCCACGCGGCACGCGCAACCGATCGGCCGCGTGGTGGAGGTGCTCGGCCACTCCGCCGACCCGGGAATGGAAGTGGAGATTGCGCTGCGCAAGTTCGACCTGCCGCATCGGTTCGACGCCAAGGCGCTCGCCGAGGCGCGTCGCCTTCCGGAATCGATCCGGGCCGAGGACCTGGCGGGCCGGCGCGATCTGCGCGCGGTTCCGTTCGTCACGATCGACGGCGAGTCGGCGAAGGATTTCGACGATGCGGTGGTCGCGCACCGGGAAGGCAAGGGCTTCCGCCTCCAGGTCGCGATTGCGGACGTCGGACACTATGTGCGCCACGGCAGCGCGCTCGATAGCGCAGCGCGCGAGCGCGGCACCTCGGTGTATTTCCCGCGGCGCGTGATTCCGATGCTGCCCGAAAAGCTGTCGAACGGCCTGTGTTCGCTCAATCCCGAAGTCGACCGGCTGGCGATGGTGTGCGAGATGGCGGTCAGCGCCCGCGGGGTGGTCGAGCAGTTCGAGTTCTTTCCGGCCGTGATCCGTTCGCACGCGCGGCTCACCTACACGCAAGTGTGGGCGGCGCTCTCGCAGGGCAGGGCGAGCGCGCCGCTCGCCACGCTGCACGACTGCTATCAGTCCCTCGCCCGCGAACGCCTGCGCCGC
>Ga0114945_10001617_pt1 | contig 13851 bp, 10 predicted proteins | sample OV2TP3_FD_87194 | JGI IMG/M metagenome (GOLD analysis project Ga0114945, IMG submission 87194) | Hot spring microbial communities from Beatty, Nevada to study Microbial Dark Matter (Phase II) - OV2 TP3 | ecosystem: Environmental > Aquatic > Thermal springs > Hot (42-90C) | place: USA: Beatty... | reverse complement strand
TGTACTCGCTCAGCCGGTAGGAGATGATGCTGACGTCGAACCCTTTCATGTAGTGCGGGATGCGGTCGTGTGGGCGTCCCTGAAGCAGGTGGATGTTGGGACGTCGTGCCAGCCGCGAGACATCGGTTTGCGGCGGGCCCACAAGCACAAAGCTGGCTTCCGGCAGGCGTTCGGCGGCGCGCACGAGGAGATCCTGGTCCACCCACTGGTGGATCCCCCCGACATAGCCGATGATGGGCCGCGAAAGCTGCCGCAGCTCCTCTGGGATGTCATCCCCGCCCTGCCGCACACGCTCGAACTGTTCGAAATCGACGCCGAATGGAAACAGATGCACCCGGGCATTGAAGGGGGTCGCTCGTTGGCGCAGCTTTTCCGAGGTGACGAACACCAGATCCGCGGTGCGGAAGAGTTGTTCTTCGCTGGGAATGATCCGCCGGGCCTGGGGGGAGCTGGAGGCGAGGTCGTCAATGCAGTAGTACACGGTCAATTCTGGCTCGAGGGCCTGGATGAGATCGTGCACGATGGGAGTGGGGAGAAACGTCCACAGGAGGGGTTGGCGAAACCCCGTGGCGCGCATCCAGCGCTGCAAGGCCCCCACCAGGAGCCGTCGGTTGACCCAGCGTGCCGCGCGGGAATACGGAAATGGCAGGATGAGCGGCGAATACACGAACAGTCGAGGCTGGACCTCGCGGAACCCCTTGAGGCTCCGCCGCCAGTTGGTCAGCCGATGCCATACTCGTCCAACATCCCGCAAGCCCGGTGAGCGCACGCCGGTATTCTCGACAAAGAGCACCCGGTTGCCCTCGCGGGCCAAGGTGGACATGATTTCCTGATGGCCTTGCCAAAGAAAGTCCCAATCGATGGAGGAAATGCAGAGGATGTCCGTCTGATGCAGCATGACTCCTAGAGACCTGAGCGAGACCTCGGTTCGAGAAGTCCTGAAGCTCGTGCGCAGAAGAGAGCCCAAGAACCCTTGTTGCCTACGGTGTCACGATGGAGCCGCCACGGGTGATTCGTCACGGTGTTCAACCCAGGCTCGGTCGTGACGCCACTCTCGTAGCCTGCTCGATGGGCCGCCTCCACGACATCCTGGCTCCACGCTCCATAGGGGTATGCGATGACGCGGCAGGGTTGCCCTACGGCGACCTCGATCTGGTGTTTGGCCAGACACAATTCCTGCTCGCAGGCAGCAGGCGCAAGACGAGTCAAGTCTCGGTGCGTCCATCCATGGGATCCTATAGTGAGGCCGCCAGCGGCCAGGGACACGCGCTACTCCTCCCAGCCGGCGAGACAAAACGCTGGATACCGCTCCAGCACGTGCGCGGTCTGGCCAGCAACCCGTAGCCCGGCGATGACCCGCTCGGTGTGCTCGGCAGGCAACGCGAGAATCCGGCGACTCAAGGCAACGAACGTGGCTTCTGGATGACGCATCAGGCGGCCATCGATCACGAGCTCCTCATCCACGCGGATCACGTGTCGCGTACGGTGGGCATCGTCGACGAGGACCCGCAGCACATCGAACCATAACGCGGCTTCCTCTGCGACATCTCCGGCCAGCACAAATGCGGTAATCGGTACCCGATGCTGGCGGGCGAGAGGGAGGACGTACGTCAGCAGGGACCGGTACCCGTCATCACACGTGATCGCCAGCGCGCGCTCAGGAAACGGACGGCCGGCGCGCAGACAGGCCATCACCTCTTCGAACGAGATCACTGTAAAGTGGCGCGCCAGATATCGCAGGTGCCGGGCAAATATCTCCAGCTCCACAAAGAGATTCCCGAACGCGGCCAAACCGGTGACCTGCGGCAAGACCCCGTGGTACATCAGCATCCGAAGCCGGCGCCCATGCCGCCTGCGGCTCAGCACCGTGAGGCCAGTGGCCACAGCAGCCTGAGCGGCGAGGTGTTTGACCTGCGAGGGGCGCGTTCGTTGAGCCTCAATCGTCCGTAGGGCTTTGGCGGCCACCAGCCGCATCTGGTGGGATCTCTTGAGCGTCTGCGCGCTGTACAGACGCCCTGTCTCTGGGTCCTGAGGCACTCCGCGCAACGGACCCTGCTGGGCATCCTCATAGACCTTGTGGAAGAGTGCCACGCCGCGGAGCGTGGCTTTGAGCGCCAAGACATAGGCGTTGTCCCCGGGTTCGACCGTCAATCGCTCTCGATACAGGATCGGCCCCGTATCGACACCGCGATCGACCAGATGGACCGTCACCCCGACTCCTCCAACCCCCTCCTCAGCGAGCGCAGAAATAATGCCCTCGCCTCGAAAGCGCGGCAACCACCCATGATGAAGATTGACGAAGGTCGCCTCCGCGCCTTGCAGGGTCTCGTCCCGCAACAGCCCTGTCCCAAAGACGAAGATAAGCCTGTAGCCGCCCTCGCGGATGAGCTGGCAGCATCGGAGATCGTTCACCGACGACCCGCGCACCACCGGCAAGCGTGGATCGAGCTGGCGGCAGCTCGGACCGAACCACCGCTCCTCATGCCGCGTTTGCCGTCCCACCAATCCTTGCGTCCTCAGACGTGTCAGATAGTAGGCCAGCAATCCTTCGGACTGTCCATCGAATGCACCGAGGTCGCGGAGGACCCGTTTCCAAATCCCCACGGCGCCGTAGCGCCACAACCGATGGACCATGGCCCATCCATCCGGCTCCCCGGTTGAACCCTCCTCGATGTACGCGCAGTCAATGACGCCTTCGCGGAACAACGTGTTGGCGAAAAAGACCTGCGCCGGCGTCTGCCGCATGAGCAGCAACGCCTTGCGCGCGCTCACCCCACCACCTGCCACGTTCGCCGTCGGCGACCCTCGGCCCGAAGGCCGAGATCCGCCGAGTGCGGCGGATGCGACAGGTGGTGGGGTCACCGGATGAAGCGTCGGTACCACAGTTCCAAGACGAGCAATGTCCATAGTTGATGGGTGTAGTCCGCTCGGCCGCTGAGATGCGCTTCCACCAGCACCGCGACAGCGTCTTGACGCAGGAGCCCGTCCCGGGCGCAATGCGCAGACCGCAGGTGGTCCTCAAGAAACTCCCGCAGCTCCGTGCGAAACCAGGTGCCGATCGGCACCGCAAAGCCCCACTTGCGCCGATGCACATTGTCCTCGGGGAGGATCCCAGTCAATGTCTGCTTCAAGAGCGCTTTGGAGGTACGATGGCGGAGTTTCATTGAGCTGGGAAGCCTGGCCACAAACTCCACCAAGTGATGATCGAGAAACGGGGACCGGGCCTCCAGCGCATTCGCCATACTCATGATATCCATCTTGACCAGTAAGTCGGTCGGGAGATAGAACGCGGTGTCCACGGCCAGCGCCGCATCGACCGGATCAAGCGCCTGGGCTTGGTCGAACAACTGCTCGATCATATTGGGCGAAGCTGTGAATCCATTGCGCGGTCCGACCAAGGCGGTCTTCAGGTCCTCATCCATGATGCCAACCCACGCTTGATAGCGGGCGGGGCGAGAACGAGACGCCGCCTGGAAGAAACGGCCGATCCTCCCCCGCCACTGTTGGCGGTCGGTCGGCGTGGCCAGCAACCATTGCGCCAGCCAATCGATTGGACCCCGCACCAGGGTCGGAACCGCCTGCCAGCGCTCCGCCAATCGAGCGGCGCTGTGCCGCGCATAGCCGGCAAACGCCTCGTCGCCGCCATCGCCGTTGAGCGCCACGGTCACATGCTCGCGGGTCAGCCGGGACAGATAATAGGTGGGAATGGCTGAAGAGTCCGCAAACGGCTCGCCGAAATGCTGGATCAGCGTCGGCAGCACCTCCAAGGCCAGAGGCCGCACGACAAACTCGTGATGGTCACACCCAAAAGCCTGCGCGACCCGGCGGGCGTGCGGCAGCTCGTTATACCGCACCTCCTCAAAGCCGATGCTGAAGGTTTTTACCGGTCGGTCCGAACAGCGAGTCATCAGGGCCACCACCGCGCTGGAATCCACCCCACCGCTGAGGAATGCGCCCAGAGGCACGTCGGCCACGAGACGCTTTCGCACCGCTTCGGTCAGCAGCTCGAGCAGCCGTTCCGTTGCGTCGGCTTCGCTGAGCGCAAGCTTGGGGGTGTAGGCGAGCGCCCAGTACCGTTGCAGGCGCGTGCCGGCCCGATCATGAATCAACAGATGCGCGGCCGGCAGTTTGCGAACGGCCCGGTAGATGGACAGCGGGGCCGGAATCGCCATGTACGTGAGGTAATAATCGAGCGCCGTGAGATCAAGCTCCCGCGGGATCGACTCATCACTCAAGAGCGCCTGGAATTCAGAGGCGAAGATCAGCCGATTCCCTTCTTCTGCATAGAGAAGCGGTTTTTTGCCGAACCGGTCGCGGGCCAGAAGCAGCCGTTGCCTTCGCTCATCCCACAGGGCCAGGGCGAACATCCCATCGAGTCGGTTCACGAACGTCTCGCCCTCTTCTTCATAGAGGTGGACGATGACTTCGGTGTCGGAGCGCGTGGCCACGCGATGCCCGCGTTGCTCCAGCTCTTTCCGCAATTCCTGGAAGTTATAAATCTCGCCGTTGAGGACCGTCCAGATTGTTCCATCTTCGTTGGCGATCGGCTGGTGGCCGCCCTGCACGTCAATAATGCTGAGTCGTTGGATCCCCAGCGCAGCGGTCGCTCTCCCGCCGGCTTCCTGCCCATCGCGTGGAAAGTTCACGATCCCACGCTCGTCCGGTCCCCGATGCGCAAGCCGTTCGCACATCCGAAGGACAAGCGATGCTGGAATCGGCCGTCCGGCGAGATCAACAACCCCCGCAATCCCGCACATCGTCTCAGGATTCTCCCGCGTAGATCGTCTCAAGGTGCCGAAGCATCTGATCCAGTGCGAAGCGCTCTTGGAACCGCCGCCGACCGGCCTGGCCCAAGCGGACAGCCAAGGCTTCGTCAGAGACGAGACGATGGACCGCGGACGCTAGGGCCTCTGAATCGCGTGGAGGAACCAGGAGACCGTTCACGCCATCTGCCACCGCCTCCCGATTGCCTCCCACGTCGGTCGTCACGATCGGCTTCGCTAACGCCATCGCTTCCAAGAGAGACACCGGGAGTCCTTCTGAGAGAGACGGCAGGACCACCACCCGGCTGAGGTGCATCACCGCATTCCGTAATGGACCTTCCAGTGCCCCTGCGAAGATCACGTGCCCGTTCAAACCTAAACGGGTCGTCTCTTGTTCCAACATCTGCCGTTGCGGTCCGTCTCCGATCACCACGCACGTGAGCGAAGGGATTGAGCGAACGAGTCGTGGCATGCCCTCCAGGAGGTACCGGTGGCCTTTGATCGGAATCAAGTTCCCCATCGTCACGCACAGGACGCTGCCGTCGTGGATCGCCAGGTGCTGTCTGGCTTGTGCGACGTGCTCCCTCGAAATTTCAAGGTCCGGCTCCCAGACGCTGTGGGGGATCACGCTGATCTTCGCCGGTGGCACCTTGATCCCACGACGCAGGGCTAAATCGTCCTTCACCGCCTGAGAGACGGCAATGACATCATCAGCCCAGCGGTAGATGAAGCGATAGAGGAGCGACAGGCAACGTTTGCGCAGGCCCCGGAGCCCTCGTTCTTCCGTCACCAGGAAATTGTGTCCGACCACATGGGCCACGACCCGCGCTCGTCGGCTCATTCGAGCCGCGAGGATGCCAGCGACGTCACTGGAATAGAGGAACGTGTGCACGACGTCAATCTGCCAGCGTCTGACGCACCTGGCCATCTGCAGGATCGCCAGCGGATGCCACAGCCGGCGACGAAACGTCACCATGCCGGCCGCGCCTGCGCCATAGCGCACCGCCATGGGCCCGTCTGCAGGACAGGCCACATAACACACCCTCCCCCGCGCCCCGAACCCCCGCACGAGCATCGACACAACAGACTCCGCGCCGCCAAGAGCCGCAGAGTCTATCACGAACAAGACGCGACGCCTCGCGACTTGAATCGGCTCAGGCTGAGCCGCCATCATGTCGGCATCCCCGCGATTCTCGCCGCAACCAGCCGGAGTTGGTCGTAGACACGGTACGGCAGACATCGAATCAGCCACGTATCTCGCTCGGCCTCCGGGAAGCGCTTCCGATAGGCCTGTAACTGTCCAAGCGCTTGGCGCCGGTGGTTCCGCTCCCAGGCGATACGCGCCTCGAGCCGGTCAATCTCAAAAAGAAATCGTGCGACTTCGGAGGGGAATCGCTGATCGAAGCCGGGCTCACCCGCGCGCAGCTTCTCCAGAATGAGGCGCATCTCGATTGGGAATCGGTCGCGGTGCGTCCGGGTGGCGCTCTCGCACCGCATCGCGACCCGAACGAGTGGTTCATCCACGAATGCCAGGTGCCAGCGACGGGCAACCCTGAGCACGAAGTCGAGATCCTCGAGCACCCGGAAGCGGGGGTCGAACGCTTCGACCCCATCCTGCAGAACCCGCCGATGGATGACGGCCGTCTGGACGCTCACCGGGTACTGGACCAGCAGGTGGCGAAAGACATCGCCGGCACAGGGGCGGAGTTTCTCGAACTGGCGGAACCGATAGCCGGTCTCCCACACGTTCAAACAATCGCTGTAGACTAAGCCCGCCTGGGAACTGGAATCGAACAGCGGCAACTGGCGCGCGAGCTTTTGCGGCACCCACACGTCATCATGATCAATGAAGGCGATGAACTCACCGGAGGATCGCTGCAACGCCAGGTTTCTGGCTGCCCCAAGCCCGACATTGTGCGGGACCAGGAGATAGACAATGGGACGGCCTTGCGCGATGTGCCTCCGGATGATGGCTTCAGTCCCATCGGTGGATCCGTCGTTCACAATCACCAGCTCCCAATCGGTGTAGGTCTGAGCAAAGACGCTCTGAAGCGTCTCTTCCAGGAAGGGCGCCGAATTGTGACAACAGAGGTTGACGCTCACACGCGGCATGCGATCAATGCCTCCTGGTGGAACACTCGCACAGCCGTGATGACCGTCTCGATCTCCGCGTCCGTCAGTCCCGCGAACATCGGCAGACTCACAATCTCTGATCCGCTCCGTTCCACATGCGGGAGGGGCGTGGACACATACGGCTGGAAAAACGGCTGACGATGGTTAGGGATATAGTGGACTCCCGTCTCCACGCCATGCTGTGTCAGGATGTCCATGAAGACGTGGCGCTGCGCGGCCGGCACTCGGACCACGTACAGGAAGACCGCACTCTCCTCGTAATCCACACGAAGGGGACGAACCGCCCCGAGCGAGGCAAACGCCTGGTCATAGCGGCGTGCGATCGTTCGGCGGCGTGCCAAGAACGCGTCGAATTTCTCCAACTGGGCCAATCCAATCGCCGCACAGAAGTTCGGGAGGTGATACCGATAGCCTGCCGTCGTCACCGCGTAGGACCAACCCTGCGCACTCCCCTGACGCTTCCATGCCTCGCGATCAATCCCCAGCAGACGCAGACGCCGCAGTCGTTCAGCGATGACCTCATCCGCCAACGAGATCGCCCCGCCTTCCCCGCATGTCGGCGTCTTAATCGGATCGAAGCTGAAACACGTGGCGTGACCAACGCTTCCGATCGGACGACCCTGAAACGATGCGCCGAACGCGTGCGCCGCATCCTCGATGACCACCAATCCATGATGGTGCGCCAGCTCCAACAGACGGGTCATATCGCAGGCCTGCCCGGCATAGTGCACCGGCATGACGGCGCGCGTTCGGGAGGTGATGCGGCACGCTACATCCTGGAGGTCCATCAGCAGGGTGTCCTCATGGCTGTCACAGAACACCGGCGTGGCGCCTGCCATCAGAACGGCTTGCACTGAGGCCGCGAAGGTCAGCGACGGCACGATGACTTCATCCCCCGGACCGATCCCGAACCCTGTCAACGCCAGATGGAGCGCTGCCGTGCCGTTGCTCACGGCCACGACATGCCGGCACTCCAAACGGTTCTTCAGGGCGTCTTCAAACGCATAGGTCACGGCCCCCATCCCTAACCACCCGCTCTGGAAGACGTTGGCCACCGCCTCGACTTCTTCCTGGCTGAGCGAGGGACGGCACACCGGAATCATGCGACCTCCGCGTGTGCGCGGGGCGCGCGACACAACGCGACCACCACCATGTCATCCCGCAACGTCGGCCACGCCAGATGCCACGCCCCGGCACGGCGGACCGTCTTGACCTGCGCGTGCTGATTGAAGACATAGACGCCTTCACACCGGAGGTCAGCCGTCCGTCCAGCTCGAAGGTGTTCCCCCACGGTTCGTTGGTAGCCCCAGGGCACCTGAGTCGTGTCCTGTCGGTTCTTCCGCCCCCGGAAGAACATCTCCAGGGTGCAGGCCCGCAGCAGGGTGGGCCATGACAGGTTGGAGGCGCAGAGACTCAGCGCCAAACCTCCGAGACGGAGGACTCGACGCATCTCGCACAAGACCTGGACATAGTCGGCCCGGTCAAAGCAGTAATCGACCGTGGCCATATACACCACATCAAAGCTCGCGTCCTGATAGGGCAGCGATCGGGCATCTCCAACCATCACGCGAAGACCAGGACAACGGCCAGCGAGATAGCGCAGGGCATGCTCGTTACACTCCAACGCATTCACCTCATACCCTTTCATCCACAACTCGTGTTCCACGATCCCTAATCCAGCGCCAACGGACAGCACCCGCAGAGGCTCCTGAGGGTCCCTCGCGACAAGCCAGGTGGTGGCCAGCCAGTGCGCCAGACGACGCTTGTCCTCGAGCCACTCGGTTGTCAGAACGGGGTCCGCTTGGAGGAGTCGCTGGTAAAACGAGTGATAAAAATCTCGGCCAACAACCCCGGTCGTGGATGGGCGGTCCAACGCTCCCAGCCGAATCCCCTGCCACTCCCGCTGATAGAAGAGCCGTTCCATCACCGAGAGCCTTGGGCCAGCGCCGCCCAACACAGTTCATTCACCTTTCCGAACATCTGCTCGACGAGCCGAGAGTCTGACCGCCGCTGGATGGAGCGCTCACGCAGCAGGGTCTCGAGCGATGTCCGGAGGCTCCCGTGCGTGCACGTGTGCACCTGCATGCCGTCTACGGAGGCCCCGGCATCCATATCGATGAGATCGGTCAGGTATTTCAGCACCGGGACGCCGTGCAGCCGGGTCTCCCACCAACTGGACGTGGGTCCGACATAGAGGAGCGCATCAACCGTGGGCAGGAGCTGCCCCAGAGGCGCCTGCGACACCGTCATCCATGGCGGCAGCGTCGTCCGACCCTGCGACAACCGCTCAATGGGAAGACCGGGATGGCACTTGAGCACGAACTGCACCGGCTGCCAGTCAACCAGGAGCGGCTCGCGAAACTCGGACAGCAGATCAATGAACAAGCTGGCAGCATACGCCTGAGAAATTGGAAACGTCACCACCACCCTGCCCGAGGTCCGGGGCGTCTCAGCCGCCGATCCTCCATTGGCGACCGCATTCCAGGATGCGGCATGAAGGTATTCGTACCGCAGGGCTCCCCCATTGACCAGCTTCGACGCCGGGTATCCCCCCTCTCTGAGACAGGCTAAGTTGAACGCACTGTTCGCGACGATCACGTCCGGCAACGGGAGGTGCTCCCGCTGTTTCACCGGCAAGGAATACGGCAGCAGGAAGGAGGGCACCCAGGCGTGTTGATAGCCGATGAGCCTCACGTGCCGGGCCTGCTCACGCCAGGCCAAGCACAACAGCTTTTCCCATGGCTGGTTCTCAAAGGGGTAGATGACTGTCCGCACGCGATGCCCGTGACGCCGCGCGAGCTCGCGCATGGCCGCGTAGCCGAGCCGATAGTACCCGAAGTTCGCCTGGCCCCATTCACGGAGCTGCTCTCGATAGAGGAGGAATCGGTAGTCCAGCTCGTCACATTGGGCGAGGCGCGGAAGGCGCTGGAGGCGAAACCATCCGAAGACCGCTCGCACAATGTGGGACAACCCGAGATACCGGGGGGTGACGACGCACTGGCCAGCGAACGGCTGCAGCCGATGCAACAACGACGGCTGGATGCTCGCCGGAGTCAGCCGTTTGACGCACTGCCCTCGAGCGCTTAAGAGCTCCTCCAACCGGCCGGTCAATCCGTCGCTCAGGGTGCCGGGCGTTGAAACATGCTGAGGCTGAATCCACGTGTGGATCAGCGTCACGTCCTGCGGCGCGCCGTCGAAGCCGTCGCCTGCCGCGCGGAATCGCGTCTTGACGATCAGGAAGGATCTCAGAGCCGAAACAAGCGTCGCAGCCATGACCCGCGGGATGTTGACCAGCCACGAGAGCGCATCCTGGAGGCATGCTCCCACGCTGTTGCCAACGCAGATGACGCGGGGATGCCGCGCGAATTGACGTCGCAGCGTCAGCGCCAACCAGGGATCCTGCACAACCACCAGGCGCGGGGGCCCCATCTCATTGGAGCGAAGCCACTCCTGCACCAAACGGGTATAGCAGAAGCACAAGAAGAGGTCAGTTGCAAACGGACTGCTTGAGGCAAGGGCGGAGGCCCACCAACTCACTTGATCCGTTTGATAGCGTCCAATGTCGGCGACCCAGTCCAAAAACATCTGTTTCATGTCGGTCGCAACGCGGGTCAACGCCTCCCCGATGGAAAGCCATCGCGCCTCCGGCAACACCGTGGCCACCGCGGCCCGCTGCGAAGGGTCGGTACCGAAGTAGCACCACTCAAACGCATGAGCGGACATGGCTCGTGCGGCTCGCGCGACATGCCGAGGCGTCACCACCACGATGCGATGAGCCGTCGTCATCTCAGGCCGGAGCCGCATCGGCATCCACTTCATCCTCGGGGGGGGCGAAGAACCGCTCGGTGAACTCCTGCCGCAACGCCTCCCAGATCGCGTCGCCCTCCGGCGACAGCTCTTCAGCCTTCTTGATTTCCGGCAAGCGCGACTCCGGAAACTTCACGTAGAGGACGAAGCAGCGCCGGAACCCTTCGACCCGCGTCCGCGGAAATTGCGGCATGTCGAGCACGGAGTCTCTCGTCAGGGAGCGGGTGATGACTTGCGGCGTGATATACCCGAGCCGCTCGGCCAACGTGCGCAGCGGCGTGCCGTGAAAGGGAGAAAATGAATAACAATTATAATTATCCGCGTTGATGAGACGGTTGAGCAGCATCGTGTCCCAGGCCAGCGCATAGGTTTCCAGGGGAAAGCCCACGATATTGTTCACGCTGTAGGGTATATCAAGATCGTTGAGGACGTTCAGCCACCGCACGAGATCGTCGTTGGTCATGCGCCGGTCCACCACCTCCCGACGGAACTTCTCGTTGCCATGCTCAATACCGCAGGCGACCCGGTGCAGCCCGATCTCCTTCAGCCGCCGGATCCGAGGTTCGGTGAGCGTCTCCGGCCTGGTCTGGATCCAGAACGGTCTGCGGATGTCCGCATACATGTCGCAGAAATCCTCGAACTGTTGCTCCGAGAAGGACAGAAACGTGTCGGCCCAGAAGTAGAAGTACTCGGCCTTCCACGTATCGCGGTAGTAGAGCAGCTCCTCGCGGATCTTGGGGATCGGCTTCAATCGGAGGAACTGTTTCCCGGTCGCCTGTTTATAGAAGCGCTCCTTTGAAGGGGAGTTGCAAAACGCGCACGTGAACGGGCAGCCCCGGTGCGTTTCCACCGGCAGCATGCGGTACACCTTCCCCGCCATCGGGCGGTAGAGCCGCGATTCCTCAAAGATTCCGATGTCTGGTAGGACCGACTCGGCCAGATCCACGGGGTCGACCACCGCGTTCTTGACGATCGTGCCGTCGCGCTTCTTGACCCAGAGGTTGGTCACGTCGTCGTAGGACTGGCCCTTGCGCATCCGCTCGCACAACTCGACGATGCACTTCTCCCCCTCCCCCACGCAGACCATGTCGATGTCCTCGTAGCTGAGGGCGAGTTCCGGCGCAAAGGTGGCGAAAACGCCCCCCAGCAACGTCGGGATGCCGGCCTTGCGGATCCGCTCCAGCAGCTTCAGGCCCACCAGAAACATGTCCTCCGTCGAGGAGATCGCGATCAGATCCGGGGAGAACGACTGAACCGTGTTTTCGAAGTCCTCAAAGACGTCCGTCTCGTGGAGCGTCACCTTTTCGGCGAAATCGAACGGCCGCACCTGGAGGTTCTTCTCTTTCTGCTTGTCGCTGTCAAAATCCTCCTCCCCGGGGATCCGCCAGTACGTCGTGTCGAAGAGCTCCACCGTAATCCCCCGCTCCTTGAGCAACCTTGAGAGCATCGCGACGGCAGGCGGCAACATGTTCATCCCCCGCAGGTTCGGATACAAGAACAGCACCTTCATGCGCGTACCTCCGTATGGCTTGGCAGCCCAGGATCGCGCGATGAACGCGCCCGGTACTGAAGCCACAGGCTATCGGTCGCCATGCGCTCTCGCACGATCCGCAAGTCCTCTTCGGTGTCCACACTGACCGCCGTACTTTCGACCAACACCGCCCGAATCTGATGCCCTTTTTCGAGAATACGAAGGTATTCATTGTACTCGATCCGCTCGAGGCGCCCTTGAGGCCACCGCGCGTATTCCAACAGAAAGGGCTTGCGGAATGCCACCACGTGGTAGGCCTTGAGCATTTCCGGGTCCGCCGTCCTCGCGCTGGAGGGGATGTCTGATCTGGAGAAGTAGAGGACGTTCATCCGTTCATCCACCACGGTCTTAATGTCTGATGGGGAGTGAGAGGTCCTGAAGGGATTGACCAGGATGGACACATGCAGCCGGGGATCCTCACGAAGCGCCTGCACCCCCGCATCGATGTGCTCCGGCCGTACAAGCGCCTCATCCCCTTGGACGTTCACGACAATGTCGCACGCCAGGTTCGCAGCCACCTCAGCGATACGGTCCGTCCCGGTCGGATGGGCCGGGCTGGTCATGATGACCTCGCCGCCGTGCGCCACGACGACGTCACGGATCTCAGGGCTGTCGGTCGCCACATAGACCGCCGAGAGACTGGCGGCCAAGCGACAGCGCCGCTCCACATGAACCACCATGGGGAGCCCGCAGATATCTGCCAGCGCCTTGCGAGGGAGCCGGGACGACTGTAACCGCGCCGGGATGATGGCCACGGCCCGCAGCGGTGCGTCATGCATACCCCGACCCAGCTGGTCTGGAGAGGCTCGGTCTCGAGGAGCGGGGGTTAGGATTGACATGTTACCACGAGGGCTTTGGCTCGTTCCACCGCCGCCTCCAACAATCCTTCCTGTGGAAACGCGGGGTGATTGATGAATTCATAGATGAGGTGACGGGCAAACGTCCCAATGGAAATCCCTGCAAACGGCACCCCGCACGCCCTGGCCAACTCGCCGGTTTTCCCGTTGGTTCCGCCCGAGAGGAGCAGGTAAACCGGCAGCTTGGTTTTTGCTACGATATCGGCCGTCGCCACCGCCTGCAGCGTCGTATTGTAGTCATCTCGTCCGCCGCTCATGGGGATCCCATCCGCTTGCACGATCATACGCTCTGGCGCGTGCTCCAGCATCCGTTCGATGCGTGTCTGGAGTTCGTGGTTGGAGAGGTAGCGGCGGTCCAAGCAGACGCTGACGAAGTGCGTGGGCACCAGATGCGTGATGAGTTCCCATTCTTTGAGCACCGGTTCGTGATCGCGGACTGCCGCGTGCAACTCGATGTTTTCCGCTCCAGCGGCCAGACACGCTTGGAGCACTCGCTCCGTTTCGATCTCTTGATGGGCATACCCCACGGCGTCATCCTGACAGGCCACGGCACAGGCGCCGCACCCAATGCAACGGCTTTCGATGACTACCAGCGAGGTGGGAATCGCTTCCGTCGGACAGACTGGAATACAGGCGTTGCACTGGGTACACGCCTCCTGAAGGATCCGCGCCTTCCGCACGTGGGGATCTCCTGGCATCCCGACCGAGACGGTCAAGTAGGGCTGTGAACCCGTTGAGAGCCCGAATGTCGCAGCGAACG
>Ga0114945_10001616_pt1 | contig 13857 bp, 12 predicted proteins | sample OV2TP3_FD_87194 | JGI IMG/M metagenome (GOLD analysis project Ga0114945, IMG submission 87194) | Hot spring microbial communities from Beatty, Nevada to study Microbial Dark Matter (Phase II) - OV2 TP3 | ecosystem: Environmental > Aquatic > Thermal springs > Hot (42-90C) | place: USA: Beatty... | reverse complement strand
GGGCAAGAACCTGCCCGGCATGACCGTGGGCCAGCACCAAGATCCGGTGGCTGGGCCCGATGCTTTGGCTGGTGCAGAGGCTTCTGAGATAGGCCAGAAGGTCGCAAGCGGCCTTCGCACGGCCGATGTGGTAATGTGCCGATGACCAGAGATAGCGGTCGCAGAGCAGCGATTGTGAGACCTTGCTGTTCAAGGCGGCGGAGATGGCGTTGATCTGGCCGGTGGGAAAATTGGCCGCATCGCTGACGCGCTCATCCAGGAGTTGCTTCAATGAGTCGGTGTTGGACAGCGGCGGCTTCTGTCCGTTCGGCAGCGGGGGCAACCCATTGGTCCCGTCACGCATCAGCGCCAGCAAGGCGTCCACTCCCGGAATGCCGCGGGAATAGCCCCGTTTCAGCCCCCCGGCCTCATCGAGGCGCTGAACGCCGAAGATGTCCGTTCCCCAATGAGCCCCGTGCACGAAGACCACAGCCCGAACGCCTGAGTCAGCCAAGATGGTTCCGAGGCCGGCCAGAGCCTCCCGCCAGGCCGGCGAGCCGGGCGGCGCCCCGGCCTCGAATTCACGAAAGTGGAGCCGGTCAGCCGGGTTGGCTCGTGAGTAGATCGAGTGTTGGAAGTTATTCCCTACCGGCATAGAGGGCTCGCAGCAGAGGGTTTTCCATTTCTCATACCTGAAACATGGGTCTCAGCGCAATGAACCGGAATCCTCACCGGCCAGCAAGCGGTTGACCGTCCCGAAATTGGCGTGATAAGGTACTTTTCGATGCGCGGTTCTCGCTGGTTTGCTCAAGTGGTCGTCTTCCTGACCTGTCTCACCGGGATGGTGACGATTGCTCCGTCTGCCATGGCAGCTCCATCCAATGGTCCTCAATCGCCCCCGCCCCAGACCGAATTCGTCGTGCTCATCGTCCTGGAAGGCGTCAACCGAGACGCGGTGAAGTTTGGGCCTATGCCGGTCCTCACGAGGCTGGCGAAGGAGGGTGCGGCCACATGGTCGGCCGCGACCGTTGACCCTCCGCTCACATTGCCGGCGATGGCCTCGCTGCTCACCGGCCTCCCGGTTGAGAAGCACAAGATCAGCTGGAACAACTATGACTTCGTGCGGGGATTCGTCCGGGCTCCAACCATGTTCGACTATCTGGATCTCAGTGGAGGCCGGGACAGCGCCATCTTCTGGATGGATGAATCGCTGCAGCAGCTCTCCAAGCCGGAACCGTATACGGACTATCAGATCTGCGGGCCCCTCAAGCCGGAATGCAATCCCCAGACGCTCCTGCGGTACATCCGCGACTACTTCCGGAAGGCGACCAGCGGGGATGGGCACGGACACGCCATCCTCTCGGTGCCGCACCTGCTTGTGGTGCACCTTCCCGAGGCGCTGCGGGTCGGCGGCGCGAACGGTTGGGGATCCGCTGCGTACCGCCGAGCGTTGCGGGACGTGGATGAGGCTATCGGCGCGATCCTGGATCTGTACAAGGAACTGGGTATGCTGGACCGGGCGGTCGTCATCGTGACGGCCTTGAATGGCGCGGGCAACGGAAGGCCGAGCCTGAATGGCCGGAGCAAACCAGGCACGAGTGATGGCGCGTCCGCGACGCGGGTCCCGTGGATTGCGTGGGGAGCGGGAATCAAGGTCGGGTATGCCATTACCCACCCGGTTTCCATTATGGATACCGGGGCGACCGTGCTTCGGACCCTCGGTCTGGAAACCCACGTGGAGTGGGACAGCCATGCGGTGGAGGAAATCTTTGCGGGTGCTCGGTAACGCACTCGTCATGCTGATCCTGGCCGTGCTTGTCGGGGTGGCGGCATCTGTCGAGGCGGCTGAGTCCGTTCGCAATCCGTTCACGACGGTGTACACGATTACCGTCGATGCGACGGCGTTGACTCCGCCGACCTGGTGGCAGGTGCCCGGAGTGACGCCATTGGTGTCGAGCCTTGACCCCGACAGTACGGATGCCTTTCGAACCACCTCGCCGCAAGACCTCAAGCTGAAGCCCGGCACCTATTGGTTCGGCACCTTCACGTTTGATTTTCAATTTGCGGTGACGCCCGAGGGCGTATTGGACTTTGCTCCTTCGCTCGATCAGTGTGTCGAAGGCCGCGGCACCCGGACCCTCAAGGTCCGGTGCAGTCAGACGCAGCCGTACAGCGGCCAGCGCGAATACTGAAGAGGTAACGTATGGCTCACACGGTACAAGACTGGTTGGAAGCCCTGGAAGATGTGGACGATGCCACCCGGGAAGAGGCGGCCAAAGCGTTGGCCGACATTGCGGATCCCAGCACCTTGGAACCGCTGCTTCGGGCGCTGGAAGACGAATTCTGGTCCGTGCGTCTCCATGCCGGCTGGGGCGTGGCCAGAATCGGAGGGCCGCGAGCGACAGAAGCCTTGGTAGCCCTGTTCAACGACACCGTGATGGAGGTCCGCAACGGCGCCGTCGCCGCCGCGGCTCACATCGGTGCGCCGGCCGTTGAGGTCCTGCTCAAGTGCCTCAAGGATGAGCGCTGGCGCGTCCGGGAGCATGCCGCCAAGGCGTTGGGAGAGATCAAGGACGAGCAGGCGGTTGAGATGCTGATGGTGGCGTGCCGCGACCGCGACGGCGCGGTCAAAAGCGCGGCCGCCGAGGCGCTGGGCAAGATCGGCGACCCGAAGGCCGTGCCGGCGCTGGTGAAGCTGTTTAAGGACAGTTCGAAAACGGTGCGCGAAACCGCCGGAACCGCCCTCGTGACGATCGGCACGCCGTCCATCGATGCCTTGCTCGAGGCGCTCAAGGACCCGTATTTTGTGGTGCGCAGCCACGCCGCCCGGGCCCTTGGAGGAATGACCACGGACTACCAGATCGGCCGGTCCTGGATTCGCGACAACCCTCGGGTGGTGGAAGCCTTGCTCGTGGCCCTCAAAGATCCGGATCGGGCAGTTCGGGAAGATGCCACGATCGCCCTGGGGATGATCGGGGATCCAAAAGCAATCGACGCGCTGATCGAGGCGATGAAGGACGGAGCGGTCAAGCGTCATGCCATCATGTCGCTCGGCATGATCGGCCATGTCCGGGCGCTTCCGGCGGTGCTGGACGCGTTGAAGGGAAAAGGCATCGGGCAGGATGGAAAACCGGTCCCCGGATGCATCGTCAGCGAAGAGCAATTTATCAAAGAGGCGGCCGCGACGGCCCTGGGGCATTTTCGCGACCCCCAGGCCATCCCCGACCTCATCCTGCTGCTGAAGGATATCGTCCTGAGGGAGCGCGCCTCGGACTCGCTGGTGTTGATCGGGGATTCCGCGATCGAGCCGCTGGTGGCGTTTGTGCACGACCCGGACGCCTCGAAGGTGGAGAAGGAGGCCGAGCGGGTCCTCTCCTTCGCGTCCAGCCGGCTGAGCGCCGCCGATGCCTTGGCCAAGACCGTGTACGAGACCCTCCGGAAGCTCGGCTGGGAGCCGCCGCCGGAAGACGAGCCGACGCAGACGAAAGAACTCGAATACACCGATCCGACCAAGCCGCTCGGGGAAGGCCGATTCGGCCCGTCCGGGGACCTCGTCAAAGGAGCGTAGTCGTTTCCTTCACTTCCGTCGCACGGCGAGGCCGTGGGTATCGGCGGTTTCCTTGCCGTCCTTGGGATTTGAAATCCGCGCCACGCCTACGAACTGGCCGCCTTTCCCTCCGTCCGACACCTTGATGACCCCAACGCCGGGCGTCGAGCCTTTGGCGTTGTTGACGTTCTTGTCGTTCCCGGACAGAGGCGACGGACCACGGGTCGCGGCAAACACGTAACTCCCGTCCGGCGCGACGTCCAGAAGGTCCGGCGCGGGGTCATCGCTCGCGCTGCCCACCAGCTCGATGGTGTTCACGCTGAGGTTCGTCAACGTGTCGATGACCTCGATATTGTTCCCGGCGCGATCGGCGCTCCACAAGAAGCGTCCCACGGCGGCCATACCGTGAGAGTCGGCAAATTTCGTATCGCGTGTGGTGATGAGCTTCGCCGAGACGGATTTTGGCAGATTGGATAGATCCAAGGCGTAGACGTCATACGAGAGCGGCGCAACGGGCCAGCCGCCCCCGGAGTTGATGTACATCGTGCCGCCCACTTGAATGCCCCCGCAGCCGGCGGGATGAACCGCCTCATTATTGAGGGTCGTGACCACCTTCATCGGCGTTTCGGTGACGTCGATCACGAGCAGCCCGCCACCCCGAAGCGTGACAAAGGCGTACTTGCTGGACGCATCCGTAATCGGACAGATGGGCGCCGTATCGGGATATTCCCCTCGTTCCAGCGGACCCAGCGCCAAGACATCCTTCTCCGGATCGACGGTGAATTTGTGGGCGGCGTAATCCGTCCAGATGCGGATGAATTTTTTCTCGGCGATATTGGCCGCGATGGCCATCTTCTGGTTCGGCGTGGGCCATGCAGCGTGAGCGTTCTTCCCCATCGAGAGGCACGCTTCCGGCTTCCGAGTGGCGGCGTCCATGAACAAGACCTGGCCGCTCAGAAATGACAAGATGGCATGGGACTGGTCGGCCGTGAAGAAGAGCATGTGCGGCCGGCGGACGGGTTTCTTGGTGGCGTCCTCGCAGAACTTGTTGACCTCTCCCGCGAGATCGATCGTCACCGTCGGCTTTGCGCCTGCTGGATTGGCCGCCAACTGGGCCCCGTCGTAGATGTACAGGAAGCCGCCGCTTTCCTTGGCGGTGTCCGATTGGTCCGTAATCCAAACTTCGTACGCAGAGACGGTCGGGACGGACAAGCCGAACGCGAGGACTGCCAGAACTGCCGCGAAGACGGCAACGACACGCACTGCGCGCACTGTACGAGAGGCTGTGGCGCTCATTGTATCCTCCTTCACCTTCAGATTCAGCGTTCCGTGGCTCGCATAGCGATACCAGTAAAAGTCTTAACCCGCATTATTCATGAACGCTTCTGCTGCAATCGCGCATTCGCGGCTGCGACAAGCCTGCACGCGCCTAGTGTGCGTGCAGGCGGGCGGGCTCGCCGCTCAGTCGGTCGACATACTGACCACCCGTTGCATTCAGCAGAGCAACGGGTCCCCGGTACGCCTCGGTCCCTCGCGGCTCCACGCGCCCGTCTCGCTTCGCGACTACGTGCTTTCGCGACGAACCGTCATGAATGATGCGGGTTAGCATAGTGACGCATGTGGCTTCAATCTGTCAACACGACTTCGGCCGGGGGAGGAGTGTTGACCGCTCGAAAAAAGCTGTGTTAAGGTCCGTGGCTGGAAAGCGGAATACTTGGTTATGGCCGACAGCGTCATGGAACAGATCGCGGCCCTCAGAGATAAGGACTGGGCCATTCGCGAAGAGGCGGCGCAAGCCCTGGGGTCCTCTCGAGATACCCGGGCCGTCGGACCGTTGGTGGAGGCCCTCAGAGACCCGGATCGTGCCGTTCGTCAGGCCGCCATGCAGGCCTTGGCCCGAATCGGGGAGGCGTCCATTCTCCCGCTCGGGGCCTGCCTGCTCGATCGGGATCTCGGGGTTCAGGAGGCGGCGGCAGAGATTCTCTCGCAGATCGGGGATGCCCGCGTCCTCGACCGGTTGATCGCGGTGATGGAGAGTCCCGATTGGATTGTCAGAATGCATGTCGCCAAAGCGCTGGGTCGGATCGGGGATCCTCGAGCCATCAAGCCATTGATGCCGCTGCTGCATGATAAGGTGAAAGCGGTCCGTGAGGATGCCGCCGATGCGCTGGTCGGCATCGGAAAGCCCGCGGTCCCGTTGTTGCTGGAAGCGCTCACGCACGACGAGTGGCTGGTTCGATTGCACGCGATAGAGGCCCTCGGTAAGATGAGGTCACCCGAGGCCGTGGAGCCGCTGCTCGGCGTCCTGTTTAACGACCGCGACGCTGCGATCAGAGAGGACGCGGCCCGGGCGCTCGGGGAGATCGGTGATGCCCGGGCGGTCCAGTTCCTGCTGGTGGCCATGAATGAAGCAGGCCTTCGGCCGCTGGCCATCGAGGCGTTGGGGAAGATCGGGGACCGACGGGCCGTTCCCGCGCTGATCGGTGTGGTGACCGGCTCAAACAGGCCAGCCCAGAGCCGGCCGATCCAAGGCTGCGGCGAGGACCGGTATGACGAAGAAATGCTGGCCATGGAAGCGGCGGTCAAAGCGCTGGGGATGATCGGTGATGAGGCGGCTCTCCCGGCGCTGATCGGAGCGCTGCGCGACACCACCATCCGAAGCGAAGCAGCGACCGCCCTCGTCCGCTTTGGGGAGAAAGCCGTACCGTATCTGCTGGAAGTTCTCAAGAAAGAACAGGATGGCAACATCCTGTACCACGTCAAAGAAGCCTTAGCGGGAGTCGGCTGGCGGGCGAACAGAATCCGGTGATCTGGCGATCAATAGCCAAGTTCTTACGCGATGCCCAAAGAAAGTCTCGAGACGCTCATCTCCGAGCTGGTCCACGAGGAGGACTGGCGCCGCATGCGGGCGACGGCGGCCTGTTTGTCCGGCGGCCCCAAAGCGGTGGAGGGGCTGATCAAGGCTCTGGACACCGGAAGCGCCGCGCTGAAAATCGAAGCGGCTGGCATGTTGGCCAGGATCAAAGACCCTCAATGCGGCGTCCCGCTGGTGCGGCTGCTGAAGGATGGGGACGCGACGGTTCGCAAGGCGGGAGCCGTGGCCCTGGAACAAATGGCCGGAGTACTGGATACGGCGGCTGCGGCGGCGCTCGTGCAGGAATTGCACCAGCAGACCGATGAAGAGCACCGGGACCTGGTCATCCGGCTGTTGGGCGTCGTTCCAAACGCCATTGAGCCTCTGGGTGCCATGCTCAGGCACCGGGACGAAACGGCTCGCGTGACCGCCGGGACGATTTTGGAACACCTGCTTGATCCTCGCTCCGCCGATGCTCTCGTGGATGCCATGACGGACCCGGCGCTCGGGGACATCGCGGTCAGGACGCTCAGAAAGCTGAGCGCGATCCGGACCCGTATCGATGGAGCCTTCGACAAGCTGCGCGGCATCGAGGAGCCCGGGGAGCGGGAACAGGTCAGGATGGAGGTGGTTCAGGAGCTGTTGGCCATCGGCCGTCCGAGCGTCGAGATCCTGATCGAGTATCTCGAGGATGATGATTGGATCGTACGCGAGGCCGCCGCGGACTTGTTGGGGAAGATCGGCGACGTACGGGCGGTGGAGGGACTGATGGAACGGCTTCGGGCCGACAAGGATAGCGGCGTCAAGGAGCTGGCCATCAAGGCCCTGGGTCTGATCGGCGACGCCAGGCCGGTGGAGCTCCTGATCGAAGCCATCCCGATTCGGCCCTTGCGGATCTTTGCCGTGGAGGCGCTGGCCAAGGTGAGAGACATCGAGGTGCTGCGTCCGCACGAGGAGCTGTTCCAAAGGCTCAAGACCGATCGTGACGGCCTCGTGTCCTATAACTCCGGAGTGATCGTGGACAAGCTCGCCGCCGCGGCCGCCCAGGCCGTACCGGGAGGCGAACCAGCGGAGGACGGCGCTGATGAGTGAGGGAAGACGGCCGGAGGACCATTCGGTGGATCGGATCGATCAGTTGCTCTCGGCCTTGCGGGATGAAAACGAGGCCTTGCGCGAGCATGCGGCGGCCGGCTTGGGTCGCATGGGGCCTGCGGCGTTGACGCGCCTGATCGGCTTGCTGGCAGACGAGGATCAGGTCATCCGGGAGGCTGCGACCAGCGCCATTGTCCAGGCTGGCCCCGCGGCGGCGGATGCCTTGATCGAGGCCCTCGACGATGACGAGTGGATGGTTCGGGAACAGGCGGCGACGGCTTTGGGCAAGCTGAAGGACCTGCGAAGCGTTCCCCCCTTGTTGAAGGCCTTGCATGACAAGGATGGCGCCGTTCGCACCGCGGCGGTGTTTGCCCTCGAACGGATCGGGGACCCTCGAGCGGTGCCCGGCCTCGTCGCCGCGCTCAACGACGCGACCGTCCGGGAGGATGCGGCCCGGGTCCTCAAGAAGATCGGGGACGTGCGGGCGGTGGACGCTCTGGTCGAAAGTCTCACGGGGAACAATTGGATCGTGCGCCGGCATGCCGCCGAGGCGCTGGGGAAGATCGGCGACCCTCGCGGTATGGAGCCGCTCCTGAACGCGCTCAAGGATGAAGACTGGTTGGTCCGTCGCAACGCGGCGGAGTCCTTGGCCAGACTGGGCGATAAGCGGGCGGTCGAGTCGTTGCTCCCGTTGCTCGAAGATGAAAACGAGATGGTGAAGGAAACGGTGGAGGGGGCGCTAAGCAGCCTCGGCTGGAAACCGAGCGCGAAGACGTAATGCGTGATGGGTGTACGGATCACGCATCGCGGGTAACACGATGGCGGACGAAGCTCCAAAGCTGATTCAAATCGGTCCCAAAGGCGGGATCAAGAAGGACGGGTTTAATTTGGTCACCGAAAAAGTGGTGTCCGTCAACCTGCAGGCCAAGCAACTGGAGGTGGAACTGCTGGCCTACGACGGCAAGACGGTGATGTTGGAGGTGGCGGAAGAAGCTCTCGGAGATCTTGCCAGGATCAAGCCCGGAGACGGGGCCACGATCCGGGTGGTCGAGGAAGGCGGGAAGCGCCTTGCCAAGGGTTTCAAGATCCGCCCGAAGGATCCGAACACCGCCAAGGCGGATGCCATGCTGATGGATCTCAAGGACACCCACTGGCTGAACCGGAAGTACGCGGCCGAAGCGCTCGGCGATCTCCGAGACCCGCGAGCGGTCGGCCCGTTGATCGAAGCCCTCGGCGATGAAGTGGGCGACGTCCGCCAGCGCGCGTATGATTCCCTCATCAAACTGGGGGCGCCCACGGTGCCGTCGCTGATCAAGCTCCTGGTGTCGGAGGAGGATGAACTCCGCCAATCGGCGACCGAGATTATCCGCAAGATCGGCAAGCCCGCGGTCGAGCCGCTCGCCGTCGCGTTGGCGGACGCCGAGGAGCCGCTCAAGACCAAGATCGTCAAGGTGCTCGATCGAATGGGGTATAAGCCGAAAACAGCGTGAGGAGTGAGGAGTGAGGCGTGAGGAGGTCCTCAGCCCTGTTTCGGGAGACGGTCCGGCCGTCCCACCGAGACATACTGAAACCCGAATGCGGCAAGGCGCTCCGGCTCGTAGACATTGCGGAGGTCGATGAAGAGCGGACGCCGCAGCGCCGACTTGATCCGGTCAAAGTCCAGGTTGCGGAATTGGTTCCACTCCGTGATCAGAAGTAAGGCGTCGGCTCCCTGAGCGGCATCATAGGCGTCCGCGCACGGAACGGCTCCTTGCAGCACGCGGGTTCCCTCCTCGAGGGCTGCCGGATCGTACACCCGGAGGGCGCATCCTTCGGTCAGCAGTTGTTCGGCGATCCACAGGGCCGGTGACTCCCGCAGGTCATCGGTATTCGGTTTAAACGACAGGCCCAACACGCCGACCGTCTTCCCCTTGACCCCGCCGAGCGCCGTCCGAATCTTCTCCACCATGATCCGGCGTTGCTCCTCGTTGGCCTTCCACGTGGCACGGGCGATCCGCATCTCGCAACCTGCCTGTTCGCCGGTCTGAATCAACGCCGCTAGATCTTTGGGAAAACAAGAACCTCCGAAGCCCGGCCCGGCGTGCAGGAACTTCGCTCCGATCCGGTGGTCCAGGCCCATGCCCTTGGCCACGACCTGGATGTCGGCGCCGACCCGTTCACAGAGATTGGCGATCTCGTTGATGAAGGAGACTTTGGCGGCCAGAAAGGCGTTCGAGGCGTACTTGATCATTTCTGCCGAAGCGACATCGGTGATCACGAACGGCGTCTCGATGAGGTATAGCGGCCGATAGAGGTCTTTCATGATCGCGATCGCCTCCGCGCTTTCTGCGCCGATCACGATCCGGTTGGGGCGGAGAAAGTCCTCGATAGCCGAGCCCTCCCTGAGGAACTCGGGGTTCGACACGATATCGAACCGATACCGCTCGGTCTGGTGCGCCCGGATCACATCCCTGATTCTCTCTCCGGTCCCTACCGGAACGGTCGATTTGGTGGCGATGACCTTGTATCCGGTCATGTAGCGGGCGATCCCTTTCGCGACCTCCTCGACGTACGACAGATCGGCGGCGCCGTCGGAGCGGGAAGGCGTCCCCACCGCGATAAAAATGACGAGAGCCTGATCGACCGCCTTGGCGATGTCGGTGGTAAAGCTTAATCGGCCATCCCGCAATCCCTTCGCGACCGATTCGGTGAGCCCGGGCTCGTACAGCGGCACATCGCCCTTTTCCAGCCTGGCAATTCTTCGGACGTCGGTGTCCATGCAGACGACCGTCAGCCCAAATTCGGCAAAGCAGCATCCGGTCACTAACCCGACATACCCGGTGCCGATGACGCTGATATGCATGGGAACCCCTTCTCCCCGCTGCTCCGCTTCGGCTCGTGCCGGATGACGGTCCTGCAGAGCGCGGCGGCGCGAAATATAACAAGAAATGCGGCCATGCTGCAAACTCTTTTGAGCGGATGACCTCGATTGACACCCCCAGAACGTTTCAGTACAATTTTCGCCTCGCTGCTAGCGCGCATTATTCATGACGGTTCGTGACGAAATCGCGCAGTCGCGTTGCGAGACGGGCGCGTGGAGCCGCGAAGGAGGGAGGCGTGCTCCCTGCAGCACGTTGACCGACCGAGCGGCGAGCCCGCCCGCTGGCATGCTGCGAAGTCCGCATGCCAGCTTGCCGTAGCAGCGAATGTGCGATTGCAGTAGAAGCGGTCATGAATAATGCGCGCTAAGGAGGTCGCTTCATGGCTGTGCAGAGCGGAGCAATAGCGAGGCCGCTGGCGGTCATGATGAGCCGGGACCTCCGCACGATCAGCCCGGACGCGACGCTTGCTGAAGCGGCCAGGATGATGCGGGATGCGCGGATCGGGGCGTTGCTCGTCAAGAACGACCAGTCGTATGTGGGTGTCCTCAGCGAGACCGACCTCGTGCGCAAGGGTATGGCCTGCAACCTGGATCCTGCACGCGAACGGGTCGGCGCGGTCATGAGCAGTCCGGTGATCTCCATTGAAATCGACCGGTCCGCCCACGAGGCGAGCGACCTGATGGCGGTCAAGGCCATCCGGCACCTCGCCGTCAGTCAGGACGGCCAGATTGTGGGGATTATTTCGGTGCGCGACCTGCTCCGCTATTTCAAGAATTGGGGCTCGCTCTGACCGGTACTCCCTGACGCCCTACATCCACTCGTCACAGGTACTACCCTCCCCATGAGCTCATATGGCCATCGCCTCTAACCCGCAGTGGTCTCGACTGTGGCTGTTCGCCACCGCCTTCATCACCGGCGCCGTCGTCATGGCGCTGGAAATCCTCGGCAGCCGGCTGCTGGCTCCGGTGTTTGGCAACTCCCTCTTCGTCTGGGGAGCGCTGATCGGCGTCATCCTGGCAGCCATGAGCAGCGGCTATGCGATGGGGGGCTGGCTGGCGGATCGGCACCGGAGCGGGGCCGTTCTGGCGGCCCTCTTGTTGGCGTCCGGGGCATGGACCTTTCTCTTGGCGTGGCTGGGGCAGCCGGTGATGTTCAAGCTGTCGGCCTGGATCGAAGATCCTCGGTGGGGGCCTTGCGTGGCGGCGGGGGTCCTTCTGGCGCCGCCCGCGTTCGGTCTCAGCGGCACCTTGCCCGCTCTGCTTCGCCTGTCCATCGCCGATCTCGGCCATCTGGGCCAACGCACCGGAGGGATGATCGCCGTCTCGACGGTCGGAAGCCTGGTCGGTACCTGGGGCACCGCTTTTTATCTCCTGACTTGGCTCGGAAGCCTGACGCTGGTGGCGGTGCTCGGCGGTGTGCAGGTTCTCCTGGGATTGCTCTGGTGGAGACGGGCGATGACGGTGGGGGTGCGCAAGATGGCTCCGGCGGTGGGAGGGCTCGGTCTCATGGCGTGGCTGGCGTTGAATCCGATGCTGGTCCTCCCGGCCCCTCTGTACCAGGAAGACAGCCCGTATCAACAGGTGAGAGTGCGGGATGATGACCTGTTTCGCTATCTGATCTTGGACCGCACGTTCCACACCGTCATGTGGAAGGTCGATCCTGTCGAGCTGTATCTCCCCTATAGTCAGCTTATGCTGGTCAGCTTGGCCCTTCCCGCGGAGCCGAGGCGCGCCCTCATTTTAGGACACGGCGGCGGCTCGCTCGCCAAGTGGTTGGCCAAGCGCTGGCCAGAGCTTGAACTGGACATCGTGGAGGTGGATCCGTCGGTCGTGCGCCTGGCCGGGGAGTATTTCGGCTACCCCGGCGCACCCCGGCATCGGATCCATGTCAAGGATGCCCGCGTGTTCCTGAGGTCGAGTGCCGTCCGCTATGATCTCATCTGGCTCGATGTCTTCGCCCGGCACCTCATTCCCTTTCACCTGACGACCCAGGAATTCTTCACCGAGCTTCGTTCACATCTGAGCCCTGGCGGAGTCTTGGCGATCAATCTCGCGTCATCCGGGGAGGGCCCCGACCGGGCGCGGGCCAGAGCGGTCGTGACCACGTTACGCACCGTGTTCCCCGACATAGAGGCCTACGGCGTGAAGGGTCCGTGGCGGACCAACCAGCCCGGCGCCCAGAACCTGCTTTTTTTTGCGGGCGGGCCGGTTGCCGAGCTGCGCGACCCGGGGTTTCCTGTCAAGCTGAGCCTGCTCGCAGCAGACCGCAAAGTTCCAATTGAGGCCATCGGGTTGCTGTCTTCCCGGTTGGAGCTCGACTGGCCGTCCGGGATCGTCCTCACGGACGATTACGCGCCGTACGATCTGTTAGTCGGGCGGGATCGCGACGCCAGGCCGGACGCGCGCACAGGCACGCCGGCCCGCTGAGACTTTTCCAACGATTTTCCTAGATAATTCATGGGAATCCGAGCGAGCGACGGTGTGTCGCGTGGGCCAAAACGCCGGTAAATTCCAGAAAACAACCTCCTTGCTTAACGGGTGGGCCTGTGCTATAAGAGCGCGGGTTTCGGCGGGCTGAATGAACGCGAGCAGGGTGTCGCTGATTCTTCATTATTAACCTCTCACTCTTTTCTCAGGTAAGGAGGTAGGTTATGCGCAGAATGCTGGTGTCCCTATTCATCGGTCTTGTCTTTATTGTAGCCGGGTCCTCAGCAGCGTTCGCTCTGCAGGCCGGCGGGGTAGAGATCGGGGATCTTGAGACCGGTTCCGTGGTAGGCCAGCCGTTCAAGGAGCTCGTCGTCGATCAGGAGTTATTTGCGCTTGAGATCGGCAATGCCAAGGTCTGGTATCCGCCCGCGATGATCATTGATTTCAAGTCCAGGCCAGGGCGCCCGTTCGTCATTAAAGTCACGAACAACTCCAGCGCCGAGCATGGTTTCCTTTTGACCGCGGATACCGAGTTCGCCGCGCCGACCGTCTTGAAGGCTCAGTTGGTCCTGAAGCCTGGCGAGACGAAGTACATTGGGATTCCGACCAGTGATCTGTTCTACGCGACGACGGGCGTCACTATGGTCTATAAGTGCCATCTGCACCCGGCCCACATCGGCGGCAAGTTCTTGATCATCAAGTAAGCTCCCTCTGGAACGACAGACGCCCGTCTGTTATACGGCAGACGGGCGTTTTTTTTGCGACGTTGGCTTCAACCTGGGCACCCGTTGGGCACCCGTTGCACTCCGCAGAGCAACGGGTGCCCAGTCCTCAGTCCTGAAACTGGGTTAGCGAGAATGGATCGGCCGAATGCCGGCGCACCCCCGACGAGCTAAGTAAACTATGGTCGGCTTCGACCTTTATGCGGCCCTGGACAACGTTGGCATGGACGATGGGTTAGCGAGGCGCACGCTGCGAGGAATCACCCGTCAGAACGGGTACCCGAGCAGCACGTTTGTGCGAGGGCACCCATTGCAATCTTGGAGCAATGGGTACCCGGAGACGGTGAGGCGGCCGTGTCTTCGTTCAAGTGCCGGC
>Ga0114945_10001609_pt1 | contig 13897 bp, 13 predicted proteins | sample OV2TP3_FD_87194 | JGI IMG/M metagenome (GOLD analysis project Ga0114945, IMG submission 87194) | Hot spring microbial communities from Beatty, Nevada to study Microbial Dark Matter (Phase II) - OV2 TP3 | ecosystem: Environmental > Aquatic > Thermal springs > Hot (42-90C) | place: USA: Beatty... | reverse complement strand
GTAGATACTGCTTCCCTGATGGAGATGCCGATGGACGGCCTGTTCGATCTGGGCGCTGGACATCCCTTCGCTTGGGATGGCGCTCCGGGTCACAACCGGTTTTGTCCGGGCCTCGGGGGGAAAATCGCACTCGTGCGTGACGCCTACCAACTCATCTCCCATGCCCAGGGCAAAGGTGATCTCGGTGCTGCTGGGCAGCAATGAACAGATGCGCATGTCTCGACCCTCCTTCCTCCGCATAAAAAAATCCCCAACCTCGGCAATGCCGAAGCTGGGGATCGAAAGAGATCCGGGGCACCCCTGGATACAGGGATGTCCTGTCAGCTTCCCGCGCCGGGGAAGTGCTACAAGAAAATCGATCCAGGCAGGTCTTCTGGCTTCCGGGGTCACCCTGCGCTCCGCAGCCTTCCCGGCCTTTTGGCCAGTGGCTATGTTGCGGATTTCGTAACCCGGTTACAGCGGCGGGCCCGCGACGGACTTTAACCGTCTTCCCTGTTCGATCCCTTGAGGGGATACCTGGATCAGCCTATTCGCGATGTCAAAGAAAATGCGTCCTGTGCAACGTTTCTAATATAAACCCGACCTCGATGTCTGTCAAGGGACCTTTGGCCTCTTCCCTCGTTTTTTTGCCCCTATGCTGGAATCGTCGGCCTTGTAAACCTCACCTCCCCGTCCACCCCGCCCTCCACCGCCACCTGAAACGCCGCGCGCGCGGCCTCGCCGGACAGCGCCTGCCGGGCCGGCCCGTCCGCCGTCATCCGGCCCCGGTCGATCAGGATCGCGCGCGGGAAGAACCGCCACACGAGGTGCAGGTCGTGCACCGCGGCGACGATCGTCTTCCCCCCGGCGTGCAGCCCCGCCAGGACCTCCATGAGGTCGAGCTGATGCCCCACGTCCAGGGCGCTCGTCGGCTCGTCCAGCACGAAGATGGCGGACCCCTGCGCCAGGGCGCGGGCGATGAAGACCCGCTGCCGCTCCCCCCCGGACAGCGTCGGAAGCGTCCGGGAGGCCAGGTGCGCAATCCCGACGCGCCGCATGGCCCCCTCCACGGCCTCCAAATCCTCCGGCCCCATCGTCCGCCACGCCCCGATGTAGGGCAGCCGGCCCATGGCCACGGCGTCCGCCACCGGCACGTCAAAGTCCGTCCAGGTGTTCTGCGGGAGGTAGGACAGCCGGCAGGCGATCTCGGGGCGGGAGAACGCCGTGATCGGACGCCCCTCCAGCAGCACCGCCCCGCTCGTCGCCCCCCGGACCCCGGCCAGCAGCCGCAGGAGCGTGGTCTTCCCCGACCCGTTCGGCCCGACCACGGCCGCGAAGTCCCCCGCCTGAAACGAGACGGAGACCCCCGACAGGAGCGGACGCCCGTGCACCGCGTAGCCCGCGCCGTCCGCGCAGAGGATCGGGAATCGGCTCATGTCTCCATCCTCCTGGTCCTGTAGAGCAGATACAGAAAATACGGCGCCCCGAGAAAGGCCGTCAGGATGCCCAGGTGGACCTCCTCCCGGCGGGACAGCAGCCGGGCGAGCAGGTCGCACAGCACCAGAAACGCGCCCCCCCCCAGGAAGCAGGTGGGCAGCAGCGTCCTGGCGCGGGGCCCCGCCAGGAGCCGGACCGCGTGCGGCACGATCAGCCCCACGAACGCCACCGAGCCGCTGACGCTCACCGCAGCCCCGCTCACCAGGGCGCACAGGGCCAGCAGGACCATCCGTGCGCCGATCACGGGGAGCCCCACGGACAGGGCGTGCTCCTCCCCCAGCGCCAGCGCGTCCAGATGGCGGTGCCTGGCGAACAGCGCGAGCGCCCCGAGCAGGATCGGAGGGGCCGCCAGGGCCACGTGCTCCCAGGTCCTCCCCTCCGCCCCGCCCACGAGCCAGAACAGGAGTTCCCGCAGATGGTACTCCTCCGCCCGGATCAGGACCAGGGAGACCCCCGCCCCGGCCAGCGTCCCCACGGCCACGCCCGTCAGCAGGAGCGAGGCCGCCGACGGCCTCCCCCCCGCGTGCGCGATCAGGTAGACCAGGAGGCTCGCGCCCAGGGCCCCCGCAAAGGCGCACGCGGGGAGCGCCAGGAAGACCCGCTCCGCCAGGCCCAGGTGGATCGCGGCGACCGCCCCGAGCGCCCCGCCCCCGCTCACCCCCAGGATGCCGGGGTCGGCCAGCCCGTTCTGAAACGTGGCCTGCAGCGTCGCCCCGCAGACCGCCAGCCCCCCGCCCACCAGCGCGAGCAGCAGCACGCGCGGGAACCGGACCCTCAGGAGGATGAGCCGCTCTGACTCCGGGACGGAGGCATCGTCGGCCAGCCCCAGGCCCGACAGCGCCGCGCGGACGACCCGCCCCGGGGGGATGTCCACGCTGCCCAGGCTCGCGGCCAGGACGATCGCAACCAGCAGGGCCAGGAGGCAGAGGCGGATCGCGTGGGAGGCTTTCATACTCACGGCTTTTGGAAACACTCCGGGTGCAGCCTCCGGGCCAGGCGCTCCGCCCCGTCCACCACGAACTGCGAGGCCGCGCTCAGGGCGCGCCCCTCCACGGAGACCACCCGCCCCTCGCGGACCGCCCTGAGCGTGCGGAGCGCGGGCGGCAACTCCTCCGCCGTCGCCGGCTCGCCCGCCTTCCACGCGACTAAGAGCAGGACATCCGGGTCCGCCGCCATCGCCCGCTCCACGGAGACCTCTGCCATGCCCTCGACCCCCATCTCCCCCGCCGCGTTGATCCCCCCCGCCCGCTCGATCATCTCCCCCACGGTGGTCCGCCCCCCGGCGGTCCAGCCGTCGCTCCAGTAGAGCACCCTCGGCCGCGCGGAGACCCGCGCCAGGGTGTCCTGGAGCGCGCGCAGCCGCCCCTCCATGTCGGCCACCACGCGCCTCGCCTTCTCCTGCGCCCCGACCCGCTCCCCGAGCGCCGTCAGGTCCCGCATCACCCCGGCGAACGTGTGCGTCTCCTCGTGCCGGAAGACCGGCAGGTTCGACCTGCGCAGCATCTCCAGAAAGTCCGCGGAGTTGTAGGAGGCCACGCAGACCAGGTCCGGGCGCAGGGCGATGATCTGCTCCAGGTCCGCCCGGATGCGCGGGACCGAGGCCGGGTAGTGCCCCGCCACGTTCGAGATCCCGGCGTGGTCCACGAACCGGCTGACCCCCACCACCCGCCCCGGCTCCACGAGCGCCGCGAGCATCTCGTCCGTGGCCAGCGTGAGGGAACAGACCCTCTTCGGAGGCCCCGGCGTCGCGGCCTCCCCGCCCTGGGCAGTCGCCCACCTGCCGAGCAGCCCTGCCAACAGGACCAGAAAGACCCGCCTTCTCATCCCTGACCTCCTCATAGGATTTCTCTCACAGCCTGTTCGAGCGCAGCCCTGGACGAGTGAAAATCGTCCTCGTTGAAGACCTCCAGCGTCAGCACGCCCGAATAGTCCTCCTGAATCAGCGTCCGGACCACCGGCTGGAGCCTGTCCGCCGGCACGTGCGCGAGCGACTGATGATCCCGCCCCGCGACCCCGTGCAGGTGGACGACGCGGGTGCGCGGGAGGGCCTGGTGCAGGTGCGGGATCGGGTCGTGACCGTCCAGCCACAGATGCCCCACATCCACGCAGCGGCTCACGGGCGCGCGGTCCAGGACCGGGAGGATGAACCCCGGCGGATAACGCTCCAGGTTCTCCACGGCCAGCCTCCCCAGCCCCCCGGCCCACCCGCCCACGATCTCCAGCGCACGGACCGACCGCCCCTGCCAGGCCTTCACCTCTGGCGTCTCCCCGGGCGGAAACCCTCCCCCTGCGGAGTCTCGCAGCTCCCTGCCGTCCAGGTGCAGCACGTAGGCCCAGGGGTGGAGGGGGAGCGTGCAATCGATGACCCGGCGCGCCTTGACCAGGGAGACATCCGCCTCCTCCCCCTCCGCGCCCAGCCTCAGATCGAGCGGCAGATGCACCGTGAAGGTCAACGCCTGGGCGTCCGCCAGGGCGGCCAGCTCCGCCACGACGCTGGGGGGCGGCAGGTTGTTCGGGCCGTCGTCCACCTCAAACAGGATGAGCTGAACGTCCTGAACTTTATCCGCCAGGAAGCGCACGTTGGGCAGGATGTCGTCCGGGATGATGTAAGAAGTGGCGCCGAGGCGGAAGGGATACATGTTTATTTTTCAAGCCCGCGTGCCCGGCCACGCGCACAGCGCGAGCGCCGGGACGATCTCCGCCAGCTCGCACGCCGCGCCCAGGGTGTCGCCCGTCGCGCCGCCGATCTTGCGGAAAGTGTACACGGCAAACAGCAGCGTGAGGGCGACCGAGAGGGCCGAGGCGACCAGCCCGGCCGCGCCTGCGGCGGCCCCCCCCACCAGCCCCAGAAACAGGACCGCCCACGCCGCATCCATCCGCGACCGCCCCCTGTAGAACAGCGCCCCCAGCCCCTCCGTCCCCCGCGCATACGGCAGGGCCGCCATACTCACCACCAGCGCGCACCGCCCGGCCACCGGCATCAGCAGGGCCGCCCGCCACCGGACCCCCTCCGGGAGCGACGCCAGGGCCGCGACCTTCAGGCAGACCGCGCACACGATCGCCATCACCCCCATCGCGCCCACGTGGCTGTCCCTCATGATCTCCAGGATGCGCCCCCTCGGCCTGGAGCTGAGAAACCCGTCCGCGGTGTCCGAGAGGCCGTCCATGTGCAGTCCCCGCGAAACGCCGATCAGCGCGATGACCGTCAGGACGCTCGCCGGCCACGCGGGCAGGACGCGCCCCAGACCCCAGGCCCACCCCGCCGCGACAGCCCCGATCAGGAGGCCCACGACGGGGAAAAACGGCGCGCACCGGCTCAGCTCCCGCTCCCCCCCGCCCCACCCCTCAGGGACGGGCAGGACCGTCAGGAACCCCAGCGCCGCGAAGAACCGCTTCACCGGACCGCCCCGGAGACGGCGGCCTCCTCGAACGTCCTCACCTCCGTCAGCAGGCGCGCGGCGGCCTCCACCAGCGGCATCGCCAGCGCCGCCCCCGTCCCCTCGCCCAGCCGGAGGCCCAGGTCGAGCAGCGGGCGCTTGCCGAGCCGGTCGAGCATCGGCCCGTGACCCTGCTCCGCGCTCCGGTGGGCGGCAATCATGTAATCTGCGGCGTGAGGGGCCAGGGCGTGGGCGATCAGCGCCCCGGCCGTGGAGATGAACCCGTCCACCAGCACCGGCCTGCGCAGGGACGCCGCCCCCAGGATCAGCCCCGCGATGCCCCCGATCTCGAACCCCCCGACCCTGGCCAGCACCTCCACCCCGTCCCCCGCGTCCGGGCGGTTGAGATCGACGGCCCTCTGGACCACCTCGGCCTTCCGCCTCAGCCGGGCGTCGTCGATGCCCGTGCCCCGCCCCGTCACCTCCGCGGCCGGGCGGCCCGTGAGGACCGCCGCTATCGCGGCGCTGGGCGTGGTGTTTCCGATCCCCATGTCCCCCGTGCCGAAGACGTCGGTGGCAGGCCCCAGCTCCCGCGCGACCTCGATCCCCGCCTCGATGCAGCGGACCGCCTCCCCCCGGCCCATGGCCGGGCCCCGCGCGATGTTCCCCGCGCCGGCCCCCACCCGCCTGGAGACGACCCTCCCCTCCCGGACCAGCCCGCCCAGGTCCCCCGCCACCCCCATGTCCACCACCATCAGGCGCGCGCCGCCCACCCTGGCCAGCGCGTTGACGCCCGCGCCCCCCCGGGCGAAGTTGTGGACCATCTGGACGGTCACCTCCTGCGGGTACTGGCTCACCCCCTCCGCAACCACCCCGTGGTCCCCGGCCATCGTCACGACGATCCGCCGCTCCACCGGCGGGCGCATCGAGCGCGTCATCCCCGCCAGGTCCTCCGCCAGGTCCATCAGCCTCCCCAGCGCCCAGTGCGGCATCGTGAGCTGTTCCAGCCTCTCTCTCGCCCTGGCGCGCCACGCCGGGTCCTGAGGCGCGATCTGTTCCACCGTCTCTTCCAGCAGCCCCAAAGCCCCTCCTCTCACTTCACCCTCATCGGGATTCCGCAGACCAGCAGGATCACCTCGTCCGCGCCCGCTCCCATCACCTCATTGCACCTCCCGGCCAGGTCCCTGAAACGCCTGGAGGCCGGGTTGTCCGGGACAATGCCCATTCCGACCTCGTTGGTCACGAAGATGACCGCGCCCGGCCGTTCCGCGCAGGCCGACAGGAGGTCGCGACACCGCCGCTCCACCTCCGCCTCCTCCACCTGCCGCCCCTCTTTTTCGGCCTCGTACATCAGATTGTTGACCCAGAGCGTGAGGCAGTCGATCAGAAGCACCTCGTACCCCTGCGCCCCTCGCACGACGCCGGGCAGGTCTATCTCCTCCTCGATCGTATGCCACTCCATCTGATCGTCTATCCGTTGCGAGCGCTCGCGGGCCTCCCGATGCCGCCGGATGCGCGCCCGCATCTCGTCGTCCAGAGGCGGGCACGTGGCCACGAACGCCCTGCGGCCCGGCAGCCCCTCGGCCATTTTCTGGGCATGGGCGCTCTTGCCGCTCCGGCACCCGCCCGTCACCAGCACAATTCGCGCCATTTAAAACTCTATCCCCGGCCGCGCAGGCGTCCCCCTGGCGTAATAGTGCTTCACCTTCCGCATCTCCGTCACCAGGTCCGCCCGCTCGACCAGCGCGTCCCAGACCTTGTGGCCGGACAGGACCAGCTCGCACCGCCGGTCCGCGTCGTAGAGGTCGAGCAGCCCCATCACATCCCCCTGCCCGAGCAGGCCGTAGGCCACGGCCGCCAGGACCTCGTCCAGAATCAGCAGGTCCTGCCCCCCCTCCCGGATCAGCCGCCCGGCGACCTCCAGCCCCCGCCCGGCCTCCTTCAGGTCCCCCTCCTCCACCCCGAACCGGAACGACCCATCGGTCCTCATCCGCTCGCAGCCCGTCGGATACAGGTCGATCCCCTTCAGGCCCCGCAGGATGTGACGCTCAGAGTAGTGCTCATGCTCCCCGTCGTAGCCCTTGTCAAACTGCACCAGGGCCACGCGCCGGCCAGCCCCCAGCGCGCGCACGGCCAGCCCCACGCAGCAGGTCGTCTTCCCCTTCCCGTAGCCGTAATAGACGTGGACCTGGTGGACCTTCTCCCCGTCCCTCGCCGGCGGGATCACGCGGGGTGTTCGCCTCTCTGCCACAGCATCACCTCAAGCAGCGGTATCACCTTCTCTTGCCGAACTGCTCGGCGAAGAGGAAGAAGTCGTCGAAGTCAACCGCTCCATTGTTGCTCAGGTCGTAATTCGCATTGAACCCCGCGTCCCCCCGCCTCTTCCCGAACCCTGCGGCGAACGCGAAGAAGTCCTCCAGGTCCACCACCCCGTTCCCGTCGAAGTCCGCCGCGAGCCCGGTCACGAATGCGATCCCGTTCGGCGGAAGCCCCGTGCTGATCGGCCCCTTGAGCTTCTCCCCGGTCGCGGCGTCGTAGATCAGGAGGCCCGTCGACTTCGGGTCCGTGAAGCTCCCCTGGTCCGCCACGTAGAGCCGGCCCCCGGAGACCTGGATGTCCGGCGTGAACCCCCCCGAGTGCCCCTTGAGCGGCGCCGACGCCGTCTTTGCAGACAGGTCGAACCGCTTGATCGAATTGGTGAACGACGCATCCGACACGACAACGTAACCTGTGCTGTCGGAGGACACGGCAAAGGGTCCGGCATTCCCGCCCAGAGTCGCCTCACTGACCCCCATCCCAAGGGACCGGTTCTGCGCCAAGTCCACGACCTCGATCCCTCCATCCTTGAAGTCCGAGTAGGACCCCACGCAACTCAGGTAGAGCCTGTCGTTCCTCAGCGCAGCCGAGCCCGGATTTTTCAGGGTCAGATCGATCCCCTGGACCCCCACCGTCCTGGCGTCCAGGTCCACCACCGTGTCCGCCTCTGCGTCGATGACCGCGATCACGCTCCTGTCCGTGGGCGCGAACCGCGCCTTCCGGTCGAGTCGCTGGCAGGTCACGTAGACCCATTTGCCCACCCCAAGCGACGCCGCCATCTTCGGCACGCCACCTGTTTGGCTGTCGCCGGTAAAATCGGAAGAAGGCTTGTCCACCGTGAACACGAACGCCGCCGCCATCTCTGGAATCCCGTCCGCGTCCGCGAACGCCGACAGGTCGATGGCCTTCAGGGAGTCCCCCGTCGTTGGGTTCACGACCAGCAGGCCGGGCCGGTCGTAGCGCGGCACGTAGGCCTTCGTCGGGCTCGCAAAGGCGATGTCCTGGGGGTTCGCCCCGTTCCCCACGGAGAACTGTTTCACAGGCTTTCGGAGGTCCTTCGGGTCCAGGACCAGGATGTTGTCCGCCCCGAGCCGGTTGATCACGTAGACCATATCTTTGTAGGACCGGATCGCGTTGTCCCCGTGCGTGTTGATCAGGTTGACCGACGCCGTGTCCGTCCCCACGCGCAGGCTCGCCAGGCTCCCGCTCGTGAAGTCGCTCGTGGCGATCACGGCCAGGTCCTGGGCCGCCCCCAGCGAGGCCACAGCGAACAAGGTGAAGACACTGATGGCGAATACTCCAAGAGTTTTGCGATAAAGCATGCTTGTCATCTCCTGAAAAATGGATGTTTCAGAAACTATGGTCCCGGCCCTCACCCTCCCCCAAGGCTGGGGATAAGGCCCTTGTTGCCCCCTCCCTCTCCCGTACGTACGGGAGAGGGAGGGGGAACGGGGGTAGGAGAGGGCCTGAGAATTTATCCTTGACAACTGCCTTGCGGTTTTACATCATACCCCCACAGCGTATTCTGAGTCTCATTCACCTTCAAAAGAAGGGGAGATATATCATGGCCGAGACACGCATGCGAATCGCCCAACTGGACGAAAATCGCCTCGCCAGGCTGCGCGCCCTCGAAGGCGAGCTGGGACTCTGTCTGGTGGCCCTGGAGCGGGAGTTCCGCCTGGCCGACCTTTCAAAGGAGCAGGTCAAGAAGCTGCAGGACGCGGAAAAGGAGATGGGCGTGGTCCTGCTGGCCTATGAGTGCCGCTAAGCTGACCACTGACCACTGACCACTGACCACTGACCACTGACCACTGTCTTCAAAACTGCCCGCTCATCCCGGCGAAGTACCCCCGCCCCGGCAGCGGATACCCCCACACGTCCGCGACCTGGTTGTCCGTCAGATTCTTGACCTCCCACGTCAGCCGGACCGACCGGAACAGCAAGAGACCCGCGCCCGCGTTCTGGATGACCCTGGCCCGGACCGGCCTCAGGTTGGCCCGGTCCAGAAAGCTCCCCCCCTCGAACGCCAGGTTGTAGGTCAGCCTGACGCGCCCGGCCCGGACCTCCCCCGTCCCCTGCCCCTCGTGCCTCGGGCGGTTCGGCAGGGCCTTGTTGCGCCGGTGGGGGATGTCGGACCGGTCCCTCGCCTGCTGATAGGTGTAGTTGCCGCTGAGCGTCAGGAAATCCCTCACCGCCCCCTGGACCGTCGCCTCCATTCCCCGGACGCGCGCCCGGCCGATGTTGGCCGGTCGCGAGACCCCCTGCGAGTGCTGGACGAACTGGATGAGGTCCTCCACGCGGCGGTCATAATAGACGACCTCCCCCCCGGCCTCGCCTCTCTCTCCGCGCCACTCCGCCCGCAGCCCGGCGTCCCACGTCACCCCCCGCGCCGGCCTCAGGTCCGTGTTCCCGATGACCCCCCCCCGGTCCCCGAACAACTCGTAAAAACTCGGCGAACGGCTGTAGCGTCCCACGTTCCCCTTGAGCGTCAGCCCCGGCAGCAGCGTGGTGTGCGCGCCCTCCTGCGCGCCCCAGGTGACCTCCGACCGCGCCTGCCTGGGGGGCGCGGCTGACGCCAGGAACGGGTTCTCCTCAAAGAACCGGCTGCGCGCCGCCTCAACCCGGACGCTCGACACGAGCCTCAGCCGCCCCCCGAGCAGAAACGCCTCATCCTCTCCCCCCCCTGCGGCAGTCCACCGCCGGCTCCTGAAAAACCGGGCCTCGGGGGCCAGGCGGTCCGACGGCCTGAACCCCTCCCGCCGGACCTCGTAGAAGGCCGAGACCACGTGACGCCGCCCCGCCAGCATCCGGGCGGCCTGCCGGAAGGCGAGGGTCCGGGTCAGGTTGCGGTTGTCCTGCGACCCCACCCCCACCTCCCCAAACCGGTCCCTGAACGCCTCGGCCACGTGGCTGAAGGAGAGGGTCTGCCGGAGCGTCAGCCGCCCGCCCGCCAGTCCCCGCACCTCCCCCACCCCCTCGACAAAGTCCCGGAGCGTCTCGAACCGGGCGTGCCGGGACTGGTTGTTGCCGATGTTGGGGATCCCCTGCCCCTTCCGGTAGAAGCTGTTGCTCAGGGTGACCGAGACCCTCTCCCCCCCCTCGTAACTCACCTTCGTCAGCAGTTGCGCGGCCCCGAAGTCGTTGTTGATCCGCCGCGCGGGCCCGTCGTCGTCCGGGTTGTAGTCCGTCCCGTTGTCGTCCAGAAAACGGAAATCATTGGCGCTCCGGCTGTAGTCCGCCGACGCCAGCACGCCCACCCGCCCGCGCCGGTGCGAGACCGTCCAGCTCCCCTGCCCGGTCCGGAACGACCCCCACGAGAACGCCCCCTTCTGCTCGCTCCGCTCGCCCGTGCGCCACGTCCGGATATGCACCACCCCGCCCATCCCCTCTCCCCCCGTCCAGAGCGGGGCCCTCCCCCGGTAGACCTCGACCCGCTCCACCTCCGAGGCCGGGATGTCGCTCAGGTTCACCCCCCCGCCCAGGGCCGTGTTGAGCAGCACCCCGTCCAGATAGACCTGGACCTGCTCCGCCGACGACCCCCGGATGGAGATCGTGCTGAAGCTCCCCAGCCCGCCCAGCGACTGCACCTGCACCCCGGCGACCTCGGACAGGACCTCCGGCAGGGACGTGGCCCTCCCCTGGAACGCCGGGGCCTCGATCACCGTCGCAAAGGTCGGGGCCTGCTCCACGTCCCTGGCCCGCTCCCGCTCCCCGGTCACCGTCACCTCCCCCGCCGGCACGGCCTCCGGGGACGCGGCCAGGCGCACCCGGACCTCCTGCCCGGCAACGACGGTCACTTCCTGGGACAGCCGCGCATAGCCGATCCGCTCCACGCGCAGCCGCTGCCGACCCGCCGGAACGCCCCGCAGGACGAACTGCCCGGACGTATCGGCTACCGCACCCAGAGGCAGCCCCACCACGCGCACCGTCGCCCCGGCCACCGGCTCTCCCGTCCGGGCATCTACGACCACGCCGGAGATGTGGCCGGTCTCAGTGGCCAGGGCCGGTCCTGAAGCGATCATCAGGCTCAAGATAATCAGCAGAGCAGCAGGCAGTAGGCAGACCTCACCCTCCCCCGTTGCTGTAAGGGCGCAGCATGCTGCGCCCCTACGATACCCCCTCCCTCTCCGTATACGGAGAGGGAGGGGGTTGGGGGGTGGGTGAGGTCTGTTGTCTGTTATCTCGGCCATAAAAAAATCCCCAACCTCGGCAGCGCCGAAGCTGGGGATCGCAAGATCCGGGTCCCCCTGGGTACAGGGGTGTCCTGTCAGCCTCCCGCGCCGGGGAAGTATTGCAGAAATTCGACCCAGGCAGGTCTTCTGGCTTCCGGGGTCACCCTGCGCTCCGCAGCCTTCCCGGCCTCTCGGCCAGTGGCGTCCTTGCGGATTTCGTCACCCGGTTACAGCGGCGGGCCCGCGACGGACTTGCACCGTCTTCCCTGTTCGATCCCCTGTGGGGATACCTGGATCGGATATTCGCGATGTCATTTCAATCCACTCCCCACCTCCCGGCGGGGAGAACGAGCATACACCTTGCGCAACGCCTCTAATATAAATCGGACCTCGATGTCTGTCAAGGGGGTTTTTTATCCCCTCGTCATTATTCTGGAAGCCTCACGCCCGGATCGGGTACTCCCCGAACTCCAGCGCGGCCTCGATCATGGCCTCGCAGTTGGCCACCACCCTCGGCAGGTTCCGGGTCTCCCACGTGCCCGCGTCCCCTCCGGTCGGCCTCAGGACGAACCCCCCGCCCGGCGCCGCGTCCCGGATCGCCTGCCGGACGCGCTGGCGAGTCTCGGCAGGATCCATGGTCTGAAACTGAGGGGATGGGATGTTCCCGCAGAGCAGCATCCGGTCGCCCACGAGCCGCTTGGCCCGCCTCAGGTCCACGTCCGCCTGCGGGGGAGGCTCGCACGGCTCCGTGCCGTCCAGGCCCATCCGGCTGAAGGTCTCGAAGTAGTTCATCACCCTGCCGTGGCAGTGGTGCCGGACCTTCCCCCCGCAGGCGTGGACCTGCCGGTTGATCCGGGCGTCGTAGGGCGCGACGAATGCCTCCAGCATGGCCGGGGAGAGCCAGGGGTCGATCGCCATCTCCAGGCCGAGCTGCGTGAAGTACCTCGGCGCGTCGAAGCCCCCGATCCGGCCCAGCTCCTTCACGATGTGGTCCGTGTAGGCCCTGAAGAACCCGTGCAGCCGCTCCGGCTCGGTGACGAACCAGGTGTAAAAGGCCACCTGATCCGCGTTCCGCGCCAGCTCCCCGAAGGGGTGGGGGACGTGGGTGGTGACGAACCGGTCCCCGTGCCGGCCCCGGTCGAACCCCCCCCAGGCCACGGCCCTGCGCGGGGCGTGCGTGAGGCGCTCCAGGTCCTCCAGGGTGGAGATGAAGTGCTTTTCGTAGTGATAGTCCGACGTGGACGCCGGGTGATAGGTGATCTGGACGAAGTCCCCTGCCGGGGTGCGCCGGGTCCACCGCTCCCGCCGGTACTCCCCCTCTCTCTCCTCGATGACCTCCCGCTCCTCCTGATGGTCCATGCCGAACCAGCCCCAGGAGGGGCCCCAGCAGGACCAGTTGTCCGCGTGGCGAGCGATCATCTCGTTGAGCCGGGCGCAGAGGGGGTCCTCCGCCGCCTCCTTCATGATGTAAAGCTCAAAAGGCACCCGGTCCGGCTCCTCAAAGTTCCACGCCTTCTCAATGCGCTCGCGGGATGTCATAAGGTGTCCTGGTGAAATTTCTTGACGCGCTGGGCAAAAGACGTTATCATACAAAACAAACGGCTAACGATCAGCAGTCAGCAAAGGAGCAACGGATATGGCAAGCGCAATGTTGGAAAAGGTGCTGGAGCAGGTGAAGGCGTTGACGCCGGACCAGCAGCGGCAGGTGCGGGAGGCGATAGACAACCTACTAGTACAATAAGGAAGAAACCAGGAAAGTGGACGCTCTTCATCAAGCCCTGTTGGCCGCAGGCGTCATCAGCGAGATCAAACCGCCTATCACAGATTTCACTCCCTACAAGAACCGCAAGCTAATCGAGGTCAAAGGCAAACCCTTGTCCGAGACCATCATTGAGGAGCGCCGGTAAATTGCCATGCAGATAAGGATCTCGCCCCGTAGTAGCGCGGGACTGAAGTCCCGCGCTACCTCTGAAAAGCCCGGCGGGGCCGGGCTGGGGGAGTCCGCCGCAGGCGGACTTTGCAGAAGCAGCGAGGGAGTTCACTCCCTCGCAAAAAAAACAGCAGGGGCTTAATTTCATGCCATTCTGTCCTCATCTCGATAGCACCATCTTCCTGACCTGAGTGAAGCCCCCCGCCTGAAGCCGGTAGATATAGACCCCGCTGCCGGCCTTTCTGTTTTCCTCATCCCGGCCATCCCATTCCACCGCATGAACACCTGCGGGATGCAGGCCTTCCACCAGGACCCGAATCTGCTGTCCGAGCAGGTTGTAAACAACCAATCGAACGTGCGCCCCTTCGGGCAACTGATAGGTGATCCGGGTGCTCGGATTGAACGGATTGGGATAGTTCTGGCCGAGGCTATAGTCTAACCTGTCTACCTGTTCAAAACTGTGAGACGCACAGCCATTCCGAAACCCGGAAAACCGATTTCCAGACACTGTTCACCCGCGATCACCGTTATGCGACCCTTTTCAAGGGCGGTGGCCCTTTGAGGGCGTTAGGCCGATTCTTGATCTTCTGTCGATATAACGGATGCTTCAACATGCGTGCATGCAG
>Ga0114945_10001608_pt1 | contig 13913 bp, 11 predicted proteins | sample OV2TP3_FD_87194 | JGI IMG/M metagenome (GOLD analysis project Ga0114945, IMG submission 87194) | Hot spring microbial communities from Beatty, Nevada to study Microbial Dark Matter (Phase II) - OV2 TP3 | ecosystem: Environmental > Aquatic > Thermal springs > Hot (42-90C) | place: USA: Beatty... | reverse complement strand
GCCTCGATGGCCGCCTGCGCGCGCTGCTGCGAGCGCAGAGCGAACTGGTCCTGCTCCTCGCGGCTGATCTTGTACTGCTCGGCCAGGACCTCGGCGGTTTCTCCCATCACCATCTTGGCCATGGGGCAGAAAAATCCGTCGCGGTACATGCCGTCCACCAGCTCCTGGTGGCCGAGGCGATAGCCCCAGCGTGCGCCGTCGAGGTAGAAGGGCAGGCGCGACATGGACTCCGTGCCGCCGGCCAGGGCGCACTCCAGATTGCCGTTGCGGATCCCTTCGAAGGCCAGCGCCACCGCCTTCATGCCCGAGGCGCACGCCTGGTTGACGGTGTAGGCCGGCACTTCCTGGGGCGCGCCGGCGCGAATGGAAATCTGCCGCGCCACGTTGGGCCCGCCCCCGGCCTGCCGCGCGTTGCCAAAGATGGTTTCCCCAACCTGTGCGGGCTGAACGCCCGCGCGATCGAGAGCGGCCTTGGCGGCAGCTTCGCCCATCTCCGCCGCGCTCAGTGCGGCCAGCGCCCCGCCGAACTTGCCGATGGGGGTGCGTACTGCGGAAAGGATGAAGACTTCGCGCACGAGTCCTCCAAAAACTCCAGTCTACAATACGGCGCCCGGACCGGCGCGGCGCTCGCCGGGCCGAGTAGGGGAATTGCCGGGTCCTTGGCTACACTGTTGCCATGGACGTGATTTACGGCATCCGTGCGGTGGGCGAGGCGCTGGAATCGCGGCGGCGGGCGCTGGAGTACGTGGCCTTTTCCGCCGGCCGCAACGATGCCCGCGTACAGCGCCTGGCGGAGGCCTGCCGCGCGCTGGGCGTGGCCGCCCGTTTCCTGCCGCGTCGGCAACTGGACCGGCTGGCGGGTACGGCGTCGCACCAGGGAGTGGTGGCCATCGCCGCGGCCAAGCAGTATGCAGACCTGGACGACGTCCTGGCCCAACGGCGTGGCCTGCATGCTTTTGTTGTTGTAGTGGATGGCGTGGAGGACCCGCACAATCTGGGCGCCATCATCCGCACGGCCGATGCCGCCGGGGCCGACGGCCTCCTGATTCCCGGGCGGCGCGCGGTGGGCGTGACCGCAACCGTGGCCAAAGCGTCAGCGGGCGCTTCCGAGCACCTGCCCATCGCCCGCGTTACCAACCTGGGGCGCGCGCTTGAAGAGCTGAAGCGCCGGAACGTTTGGATCGTGGGCCTGGACGAGCGCGGCGCGCAGGCGTATGACGCCCTCGATTACAAAATGGACTGCGCCCTGGTGCTAGGCGCGGAAGGCAAAGGCATGCACGAGATGGTGCGGCGCAAGTGCGACTTCCTGGTTTCCATCCCGGTGCTGGGCAAGGTGCCATCGCTGAACGTCTCTGTGGCCGCCGCGGTGGTGATGTACGAGCTGGCGCGCCAGCGCCGGCAGGTGACCGACCACGAGGGCGGTACCAAAGGGTGAGGCTCTCCGCATTCATGCCTTTCCAGCGCGTTACCGGGCTGGTTTGCTGGGCGCTGCTGGGTGCTGCGCCGGCCATGGCACTGGACCGCGAAGCCTTCATCTTTACCCGCTATCAACTGACCGTCGAAGTGAATCCTCCGCAAGGGCGCCTGGCGGGGCATGGCACGATCACTCTGCGCAACGATTCCACAGCGCCACAGCGCCGAGCCGTCATGCAAATTTCTTCCACGCTGAGCTGGACTTCCATTCGCGCAGGAGAACGGGCGGTGGCCTTCGTCGCACAGCCGTATGTGTCTGATGTGGACCATACGGGGAGCGTAACCGAAGCCATCGTTACGCTGCCGGAGGAAGTGCCGCCGGGCGGCTCGGTGGAACTGGCGGTTTCGTACGAAGGCGAGGTGCCGGCCGACGCCACGCGGTTGACGCGCATTGGCACCCCGGAAGAAATGGCGCGGCGCAGCGAATGGGACCGCGTTTCCCCGGAATTCACGGCGGTACGCGGCGCGGGGTACGTGGCCTGGTATCCCATGGCCGCAGGGAGCGCCAACCTTTCTGACGGTGAAGGTCTTTTTCTGGTGCTGGCGCGCTGGAAGGAGCGACAGGCGCGCTCCTCGATGCGTGTGCGCTTCCAGGTGGAGGCGCCGCCGCTCGAGACCGGCATGGTCCTGGCCAATGGCGAAGTGGTGCCGGGCGCGGCGAGCGGAACGGGAGGCACCTGGACCACGGAGTACGTTTGGGAGCCCCTCGGGCATGTGACCCCGACGTTTGCCGCCGCCAACTTTCGCGCGCTGCTGCACGGGGGAGCGCGCGTCTACCACTTGCCGGGACGCGAAAGCGTCGCCGCCCAGTATGCCGAGGCCGCCACGGCGCTTGAGTCCCTGGTGGCCGAGTGGTTCGGACCGCCGAAACGGAGATTTGAGCTCGTGGAGATGGCAGCCATGCCGGCAGTCTCCTCGTCGCGGCCGGAGGCGGTGACGCGCGCTTTGGAGGTGGCCCCGTACGAGAGCGGCCCCATGCTGTTCGCGCCGTTGCGTCCGCTGGATCGGGAGTCCATGGAACTGGGGCTGGTGCACCACTTGACCCACGCTTCGCTCCGCTCTCCGAGGTTTTGGGTGGAGGAAGGCGCGGCCCATTTTGCGCAGGCGCTGCTGCGCGAGCAGCAAGGCGGTCGGAGCGCGGCGCTGGAGTACATGGGCGGGCAGCTTCCACTGCTGGCCGCCACCGAGAAAGCGCTGGCGGAGGACGCGGATGATGGGGAAGAAGCGGCCAGCATGCCGTCGCTGGTCACTGCCACCGACGAAGTTTTCTATCGCACCAAGGCGATGTACGTCTGGTGGATGTTGCGTGATCTGGTGGGCGAAGCGGCGCTGAAACGCGCGCTACGCGCCTATCGCGCGGAGGAGGACGATTCTCCAGCCTACGTGCAGCGCCTGGTGGAAAAGGAGTCGGGCAAGAAGCTGGAGTGGTTCTTTGACGACTGGGTGTACCGCGGCCGGGGCCTCCCCGATTTCCGCATCGCCGCGGCGTATCCGCGGCCCACGCTGGCGGGCGCGTATACCGTGACGGTTACGGTGGAAAACCTGGGCGGCGCCGGAGCCGAGGTCCCGGTGACGGTGCGTGCCACCGGAGGCTACGTAACCGAGCGCGTCTTGGTGCCCGCGAACAGCAAGGCCGTGGTGCGCTTGCAGGTTCCCACCAGGCCTCTGGAGGCCACGGTCAACGACGCCAGCGTGCCGGAATCGGATGCCAGCAACAATTCGGCCCCCATATCCGCCGAAGCTCGCTAAGCTCGGCGCACACGGGCGGCCTATACTCGTTGGTTCCTCACGTTCCCTGGCGGAACTTCCGGGAAGAGTGGAGTCGGGCATGGCCTACATTCAGTTTCTGGGCGCCGCGGGCACGGTCACCGGTTCCAAGCACCTGGTGAACACCGAACCGGCCGGCGGCCAGCGCGGCCTGCAGGTGCTGATTGATTGCGGCATGTTCCAGGGCCACAAGCAGTGGCGCACGCGCAACTGGCAGGACACGCCCATCCCCGCGCGTCTGATCGACGCCGTCATTCTCACCCACGCCCACATCGATCACGCGGGCTGGGTGCCGCGCCTGATCCAGGAAGGTTTTCGCGGGACCATCTACGCCACGCCGCCCACCGTGGACTTGTGCGGCGTCATGCTCCCCGACTCCGGGCACCTGCAGGAAGAAGAAGCCGAGTACGCCAACCGCAAGAAAACGTCGAAGCACCATCCCGCACTGCCGCTCTACACCCTGGCGCAGGCGCAGGAAAGTTTGAAGTACTTTGAGGCCGTGGAATTCGGAGAAAAGCGGGAGCTTTCGCCGGAGTTGAGTTTCCGCTATCTGCGCGCCGCGCACATCCTCGGCTCGGCCATGGTGGAAGTGAAACTCTCAAGCGCTCAGGGCACGCGCACGCTGCTGTTTTCCGGCGACATCGGCCGTGTGCGCGACACCGAAATCGCTCCCGGCAAAGTTATCTCCACCGGGCCGGATGAGGTCGAGCGGGCGGACATCTTGGTGATGGAATCCACGTACGGCAACCGGCAGCATCCGCACACCGATCCGCGCCCGGAGCTGGCGCGCCTGCTTCGCGAGGCCGCCGCGCGTGGCGGCAGCGTGGTGGTGCCCGCCTTTGCCGTGGAACGCACGCAGAAGTTCCTGTTTCTGCTCAAGGCGCTGATGGAATCAGGCGAAGCGCCCCGCATACCCGTCTTCGCCGACAGCCCCATGGCCCTGCAGGCGATGCGCATCTTTCTGGATCACGAGAGCGAGTTCAGCGTGCAGACGCGCGAGCTCATCGCCACCTACGGCTCGCCCTTCGAGTGGGAAGGGTTCACCTTTTCGTCCAAGGCGGAGGATTCCAAGAAGATCAACGAGCTGCGCTATCCCGTCGTGATCGTCTCCTCGAGCGGCATGGTCACCGGCGGACGCATCCTCCACCACCTGATGCACCGATTGCCCGATCCGCGCAACCTAGTGTTGTTCATCGGCTTCCAGGCGCCGGGATCGCGCGGCGCCACTATCAAGAGCAGAGCGGAGACGGTGCGCATCTTCGGCCAGGACGTACCCATCCGCGCCCAGGTCGCGGCCCTCGAGCAGTTCAGCGACCACGCCGACACTCCGGAACTGCTGCAGTGGCTGCGCACGTTCCCGAAGCCGCCCGACGTCACCTACCTGGTCCACGGCGAGCCTACAGCCTCCGCGAAACTGCGCGAGGCCATTGCCTCCGAGCTAGGCTGGAAGGTCGAAATCGCCGAATGGATGCAAAAGGTGGAAGCAAGCTAACGCGGCGCCGCCACGATGAGTTGTTATTGCACTCGAGCTCAGGCGTTCGTGAACTTCACCAACGCTTCCAGCTTTTCCTCCGCCCTTCCCGAATCAATCGCCGCTGCCGCCTGTTCCAATCCCTCCTGCATGGTTTGCACACGGTTCGCGACCATCAGCGTCGCGGCCGCATTCAGCAGCACTACGTCTCGCCGCGGAGATTTCTCCCCGCTTAGAATCTCGCGGATGATGCGCGCGTTGCCTGCCGCGTCGCTGCCGGCAAGGGCGTCGAGGGAAGCACGGGAGAAGCCGAACTCCTCCGGCGCAAGCTGATACGTGCGAATCTGGCCGCCCTGGACCTCCGCGACCTGCGTCGGCCCGGTAATGGTGATCTCATCCAGCCCGTCCTGCCCGTGCACCACCAGCGCACGGAGCAGGCCCAGCATGGCCAGCGCCGCTGCCAGCTTTTCCACCAGCGCATGGGAATAGACTCCAACCACCTGCGCCTGCGCTCCTGCCGGATTGGTCAGCGGGCCGAGGAGATTAAAGACAGTGCGCATGCGCAACTCGCGCCGCACCGCCTGCACGTGCCGCATGGCCGTATGCAGTGCGGGCGCGTAGAGAAACGCGATGCCCACTTCGCGTAAACAGACCGCCAGGCGCGCCGGCGGAAGTTCCAGCTTCACGCCCAGAGCCTGCATCACGTCGGCCGAGCCGCACTTGGAGGTGACGCTGCGGTTGCCGTGCTTGGCCACGCGCGCGCCCGCGCCCGCCGCCACCAGCGCCGCGGCGGTCGAGATGTTGAACGTGCCGCTGGCGTCGCCGCCTGTGCCGCACGTGTCCACCAGAACATCGCGCTCTCGGGGCGGGGATTCCATCAGGATGCCGGCGATTTCGTCCCCCAGGTCGGTCCCGATAGGTTCCATGATTCTTCGCCGCTCTTCGCTCCACGGTTCCAGCGGTGTGGCCGCCGCGCGCATGGCCTCGGCAAAGCCCACGATTTCTTCCACCGTCTCGCCCTTGTCGCTGAGCGCCACCAGCAGCCTGCGGATCTCGTCGTCCGTGGCTTTCCCCGCCAGCAGTTCGCCCATCAAGGCGCGCGCTTCCTCGCGGGTAAGCGACTGGCGGTGGCCGGCGATGCGGTCGAGAGCTTCGGCGATCATGAGCGCCAACTTAAACCAGTCGCTGCCGCGGGCACAAATTTCGTGTAACCTCTTGCCCCGGGGAACATGGCGGATACGGGATACCTCACGCAGACGCGCCGCACCTTTTTGCGCGGAGCAGGTGCGGCGGCGCTCTTGTCGGCACTGGCCGTGCTGGCGCTCGCGCCCACGCGGGCCCTCCAGTGGCTGGAATCCGGCGCCTACGATGCCATCGTCCGCGCCTCGGTGGAACCAGAGCGCGCTTCCCGCTCCATCGTCGTCATCGACATTGACAACGCCAGCTTCGACCAGTTGAAGGAACACCTCGGACGCTGGCCGTGGTCGCGGCGAATTTGGACCGAAACCCTGCGCTACGTGGCGCGCGGCCAGCCCCGCGTGGTGGCCTTCGATATCGTCTTCGGCGGCTCCGAAAACGTGGAGGTGGACAGCGAGTTTGCACGCGTGCTGCGGTCTTCCGGCAACGCCGTGCTGGCTTTTTCGTTCAGTCCTACCGAAATGGACCTGGAAGAAAACGCCACCAACCTGCGCAAACTGAAGTTGCTGGAGCGCGACTCGTGGATGCCGGCGGCGGGCCGGCCCGGCCGCGTCCTGTCGCTCAAGGAATACGCCCTCAACGTGCCGCTCGAAGAGCTGGGGGCGGTTTCGGCCGGCCTGGCATCGGTGAATGCGATTCCCGACCCGGATGGCGTCATCCGTCGCGTGGCGCTGGATTTTCGCCTCGACGACCGGGTGTACCCGTCATTCTCGCTGCGCGTGGCCGACCTGGCGGAACGAGCGACGGAGGCCGGCTCGCAGTACGAAACGGCTGGCGGGGCGCTTTTCCTGCGCGCTGGTCGCCGCATCCCGCTCGACGCCAGCGGCAACATGATTCTGCGCTGGCACGGCAGCGCGCGCGACCTTCCCGAAGGCGGTGCGTATGATCGCATCCCCATCTGGCAGATCATTTGTTCCATTTATCCGGACCAGTGCCCTCCGGAGGCGCCGCGCTTCGCGCCGGAATTCTTCCGCGACAAGATTGTTCTGGTCGCCGCCAGCGCCGCCGGCAGCTACGATGCCCATCCCACACCCTTCGGCGAGCGCGATCCCGGCTTTTTTGCTCACGCCACTGCCATCGACAATCTCCTGCAGGGCGAAGCCGTGCAGACCCCTCCGCGCTGGTTTCTTCCTGTTGCCGTATTTCTTTTGGCGCTGGCGGGCGCCGTTGTGCCCGTCCGGTTCGCCTCCGGGGCCGGAGGCGGGGCCGCGGTGGCGGCGCTGATGGCAGTGTATGGAGGCGCGGCTTTCCTCGCGTTGGACCGTTGGGCGCTCTGGCTGCCCATGATTGCTCCCCAAGCCGCGCTGCTCGTCGCCTGGGTTTCCTCCGGCGCCATTCGCTATGCCACCACGGGCCGCGAGTTGCGGCGCACCCGCGGCACGCTCGACCGCTACATCTCCCCGGAACTCGTCAACTACGTCCTGGAAAACCTGGAAACCATCCAGTTGGGCGGCGAAAAAAAAGTTCTCACCATTCTTTTCTCCGACGTGCGCAACTTCACCACGCTTTCGGAGAAGGCCGATCCCGTCGAGCTTATCCGCCTGCTCAACGAGTACCTCGAGGCCATGACGGAGATCATCTTCAAGTACGACGGCATCGTGGACAAGTTCATCGGCGACGGCATTCTCGCCTATTGGGGCGCGTTCACGCCCGGCAAGAACCATGCGGAGCTTGCGGCGCGCGCCTCGCTGGAAATGCTGGAGCGCCTGGCCGAGCTGAACCGCGGCTGGGCCGCGGAGGGCCGCAAAGAAATCGCCATCGGAATCGGTCTGAACACCGGCGAAGTTATTTTCGGCAATGTGGGCAGCGGGAAGAAGATCGAGTTCACCGTCATCGGCGATCCGGTCAATCTCGCTTCCCGTCTTGAGGGGTTGAACAAACAGTTCGGAACCACCATAATCATCAGCGACACAACATACAGGGGACTGGGCAATCAGGCGCGAGTGCGCCCGCTGGGCGGCGTGCAGGTGAAGGGCAAGACCGTAGAGACGGCGGTTTTCGAACTGCTCGGACTGGACGGTGGCTCCGTGGAAACCGAAACCCGGCAGAATGCAACTCCGTCCCATTCGCAGGCTGGGAATTGACAAATCGGGGGTCAACCATGCAAGTACGTCGGACACAAGTAGTAGCCGTTCTGCTGGCGCTCTGTTTCGTAAGTGCCGCCGCGGCCATCCCCATGATCCAGGGCAAAGGACAGGGGCAAAAGGAGAAAGACAAGAAAGAGGAGCCAAAGGGCGAAGCGAAAGGTGAGGGCCGGGACAAGGACTCCGACGGCAAAGAGAAGCCTGCGCCTCTGTTTGGCGGCAAGATGTCGCTGAAGTCATCGCGCCAGTCCTCGGACCAGGCCACCCTGGGGTTTAACGGCATCGAGCCCGACGGAAGCGTGAGCAAAGACGTGATGGCGCGCCAGGTCAGTGCCGAAGATCTGAAGAAGGCCAAGCAACTCTCGACCTATGCCGTGGATTCCGGCGAGCTGGATTACTTCCTCGAAGAGGGCAAGCTGAACAAGCAGGCGCCGGCCAAGAAAGGGTCCCGCCAGCGGTCCTCGAAGCAGGAAGTGGCCGTGAATCGGGCGCCGGGCGGGCAAGCGGACGGGGAGGGGCAATGATGCGCAGATTGCGATCCTCACTGCTGGTTCTCCTGGTTTTGCTGCTGGCTGCGCCCGCCCCGGCACAGTTTGGCGACCTGTTTGGCAAGCTGAAGAAAGCCAAGGACGTTTTCACGCCCTGGACTCCGGAGCAGGAGCAGGCCATTGGGGAAGCAACAGCCGCCAAGATGATCAATGCCTTTGGCCTGTATGAGAACGAGGAGGTGTTGAAGTACGTCAACCTGGCAGGCAACGCGACCGCCCGCCAGGCTCCACGGAGGCTTAGCTACCACTTCGGCATCCTCGATACCGAAATCATCAACGCTTTCGCCCTTCCTGGCGGCTATGTGTTTGTCACGCGCGGCGCTCTGGCCAACATGAAGAATGAGGCGGAGCTCGCCGGCGCACTGGCGCACGAGGTGGCCCATGTGGACGGCCGCCACCTGGAATCGCAGGTGCGGACCCGCAAAGCCAGTTCCTGGGCAATGGAAGAAGGCACCAGCCGGATTCCCGCACCGGACCAACTCCGCAATATCGCCGGAGAGATATTCACGGAAGCGATCAACATGAGCTACAGCCGTGACAAGGAGGACGAGGCCGACCGCAAAGGTACGGAGTTTTTGGCCCGGGCCGGCTATGCTTCCACCGGCCTGCGCGACTTTCTTCAAACCCTGGCTGTGGCTGCCGAAGAAGCGGAAACCAAGCAAAGCCTGGGACTGTGGGGCAAGACCCATCCGCCCTTTAACCAGCGCGTGGCCAAGCTGACCAAGCTGGCCGGCGAATTTGGAGACGGCGGGCAGAAACTGGAAGAGCGCTATCTCCAGAACGTCACCTTCGAACCGGCATCGGTCGCAGCCGCTGAGAGCGCCTCGGGAGGCGTCCCTCCGGCTGGCGGAGTAAACCGCGTGGTCTCCGCTGCGCACACTCAGGCCGCGGCTGCTCCCGACGCAACGGGCGCGCAGAGCATCTCCCTCTGGGTGGAGCGCGAGTACAACTCGTGGGACAATCCGCTGCACAGCGAGGTGCAGATCAACGGGCAGACCATCAACATCTACAGTTCGGAAACCTCGGATCCTCTCGGCGCGCAGCTGAAAGAGGGCTGGAACACCTTCACGCTCACCACCATTCCGCAGGAGCCGGCGAACCGCAACAATGGTCTGATTTTCCGAATCGGTCCCATGCACAAGGACCCGAAGCGCAATCAGATGACCATGGTGCCGGTGCTCTGGACCTTCCGCAACGGCACCGACTGGAAGTTCGACACGGAAACCCAGGCCTATTCTCATCCTCTGGGACCGGATGTGGAGCAGGTCACGCTCGTGTTCCGCGTTTACTTTGCGGGACTAGAGCGCGAGAACGCCAAGATCAAGGCGGGGGACTACGTGCTCGTCGGCAAGCCCAGCTACAACAGCTGGAACACACCGGTCACAGGCACTGTCTGGGTCAATGGAACGCCTTTGAACACCTTCATGCTCGAGGAGCGAACCATCGTTATCACCGACCTCCTCCGGCCCGGGAAGAACGAGATCAAACTTGTGTCGGAGCGTATTCGAAACAGCATCCGCGACAACGACGTCCAGTTTGAAATCCTTGGCCCTGCGGAATGGAACGTGACGCAGAACCGCTATGTCTTGCCGCGGGTGTTGCAGTTCAACAGCATGCAAGGTTGGACGCGGGATCCCAAGTCCGGCCAGCTCGTGTATCGCGCCAAGCCGGGCTCCGACACCATTGAACGCGTGATCCCCTTCTTTCTGAAGCCGGCGGCAGTTTCGGCAACTCAGTAGGAGTGCGCGCTCGGAGACGTGCATCTCGCTGTAAGCGGCAGCGTCTGATGGGCGTCCGGGATCGCGCCCCGCGCCTGGTGTTGCCACGGCATGCGAAAAGATGATGCCGGCCATGCGCCGTCGCGTTTCTTGCTGCAAGCTATCGTCACTCCCGCGGTGCCCTTTGTTTGCCCATTTCCCACTGCCTCCGATAAAATCGTGGGCTTCGTGCCTGCTTTCTGTAGCGACCGGGGCACGGCGTTGCCTCTAAATGAAAATCCACGAATACCAGGGCAAGACCATCCTCTCCAGGTTCGGTGTTGCGGTTCCGCGCGGCGAAGTGGCGGTGACGCGCGATGAGGCCATCCGCGCGGCCAAGAACCTGATGGCCGCATGCGCCGAAGCCGTGGTCGTCAAGGCGCAGATTCACGCCGGCGGGCGGGGCAAGGGCGGCGGCATCAAGATTGCGAAGTCGGCCGACGAAGCGGGCGAGGTCGCCGCGCGCATGCTGGGCATGAAACTGGTCACGCCCCAGACCGTCCCTGAGGGCCGCGTCGTGAAGCGGCTGCTGATTGAGGAGACGCTGCCCATTGCGAGCGAGCTGTACCTGGGCATTGTGATTGATCGCGTGGCGGCCTGCCCTGTGTTCATGGCATCGGCTTCGGGAGGCATGGAGATCGAGCAGGTCGCAGCCCGCGAGCCCGCGGCCATTCTCACGGAATACATCGACCCCGGCGTAGGCTTTCAGGCCTTCCAGGCGCGCAAGCTGGCTTACGGCCTGGGCGTGAAGGCGGAACTGGTCGGCGACGCGGTGCGCTTCATGAGCGGCCTGTACCGCGCCTTCGAGGCCACGGACGCATCCCTTGCCGAGATCAATCCTTTCGTCGTGACAAAAGACAATCGCCTGCTGGCGCTGGACGCCAAGATCAACTTCGACGACAACGCCTTGTTCCGCCACAAAGATCTCAAGGAACTACGCGACACCGACGAAGAGGACCCGCTGGAAGTCGAGGCCTCCAAGTACGGCCTGAACTACATCAAGCTGGATGGCAACGTCGGCTGCATGGTGAACGGTGCCGGCCTGGCCATGTCCACCATGGACATCATTCAGTATGCGGGCGGTTCGCCTGCGAATTTTCTTGACGTGGGCGGCGGCGCCAACGCCGAGCAGGTAACCCACGCCTTCGAAATCCTGCTGAGCGACAGGAACGTTCGCGCCGTGCTGATCAACATTTTTGGCGGCATCCTGCGCGTGGATACGCTGGCCAGCGGCGTGGTCGAGGCGGCCAGGAAGACCAAAATCTCACTGCCCGTCGTCTTGCGGCTGGAGGGCACGAACGTGGAGCAAGGCCGCGAGATCCTGAAACAGTCCGGATTGAATTTCATCGTGGCGGAGACCATGAAGGACGCGGCGGAAAAAGTGGTTGCTGCCGCCAAGGGTTAGGGATTTCCGGATGAGCATTCTGGCGGACAAGTCAACGCGCGTGCTGGTGCAAGGCCTGACCGGCCGCGAGGGCACGTTCCACGCCAAGGGCTGCGCGGCCTACGGAACGCAGATCGTGGGCGGGGTCACGCCCGGCAAAGGCGGCACCACGCACGAGAGCTGGCCCGTGTTTAACAGCGTGGCGGAAGCGGTGAAGAAGACCGGCGCCAACGCATCGATGATCTTCGTTCCGCCACCGTTCGCCGCCGACGCCATCATGGAAGCCGCCGACGCCGCCCTGCCGCTCATCGTCTGCATCACCGAGGGCATTCCCACGCTCGACATGGTGCGCGCCTGGGAATTCCTGGGCGAACGGAAATCGCGGCTCATCGGTCCCAACTGCCCGGGGATTATCTCGCCGGGACGGTGCAAGATCGGCATCATGCCGGGCCACATCCACCGCGAGGGCAAGGTGGGAATCGTTTCGCGCTCCGGTACGCTGACCTACGAAGCGGTGCACCAGCTCACGCTGCGCGGCATCGGCCAGTCCACCGCCATCGGAATCGGCGGCGATCCGATCATCGGCACCAATTTTGTCGATGCGATCGCCCTGTTCAACCAGGATGCGGAAACCGAAGCCATCGTGATGATCGGGGAAATCGGCGGCAATGCCGAGGAGCAGGCTGCCGAGTTCATCCGCAAGAACGTGAAGAAGCCCGTGGCGGCCTTCGTTGCCGGACAAACGGCGCCGCCCGGCCGCCGCATGGGACATGCGGGCGCCATCATTTCCGGCGGGCACGGCACGGCCGCGGAGAAAATCCAGGCGCTGGAGGCTGCGGGCATCCGCGTGGCCAAGTCTCCCGCCGATATTGGCGAGACACTGGCGGCCGCATTAGGCGTCACGGCGGGAAAAATTAGGAACGGAGAACCTGGAACTCAAACATGAAGACCATTGAACGCACTTTTTCCATCATCAAGCCGGATGCGATCGGCAAAGGCGCCACCGGCGACATTCTCAAAACCCTCGAAGGGAAGGGCTTCCGCATCATAGGCATGCGCATGCTGGAAATTACGAAGCACCAGGCGGAGGGATTTTACGCCGTGCACGCGGGCAAGCCGTTCTTCGACTCGCTGACCATCTTCATGTCCAGCGGGCCCATCGTGGTGTTGGCGCTGGAAAAGGAAAACGCCATCGCAGACCTGCGCGAGGCCATGGGCGCAACCAACCCGGCCAACGCCGCGGAAGGAACCATCCGCAAAAAGTGGGCGTCGAGCATCGAGGCCAACGCCATTCACGGATCAGACGGCGAAGACACGGCCCGCTTTGAGCTCAGCTACTTCTTTGCCGGCTACGAACTGGCTTCCTAGCGCAGGCCCGGCAAAACGGGGAGACGACATGCGGCACGTGGAAATCACCATGCTGAAAGGGCGCACAACGGAGCAGAAGCGCCGCGTGGCCGAGCGCATCACGCAGGCCTTGATGGAAGAAGCGGGGGCGCGCCGCGAAGCCACTTCGATTGCCATCGTTGAGGTCGAACAGGACAGCTTTGCCCACGGCGGCGTTCTGGTGATTGACGACAAGCGCTAGGCCGCGCCGCGTCCGGGCTACGATCGTCTGGGCTTGGGCGGCAGGCTGGCGGCGAAGTCGTCGAGCACAATGGTCTGTTCGCGATCCGGCCCAGTGGACACCATGCCGATCTTGGCGCCGCTCTCTTTTTCCAGAAACTCCAGGTAGGCACGGGCGCGCAGCGGAAGTTTCTCCCAGCTCTTCACGCCGGCCGTGGGTTTCTTCCAGCCGGGTAGCGTCTGGTACACGCACTCAATCTTTTCGTATCCGGTCGCTTGCGCGGGAAGCTCCGTGGTTTTCTTTCCGTCCACCTTGTAGCCCACGCACACGGGAATCTCCGCCAGGTCGTCCAGCACATCCAGCTTGGTCACCACTAGAGAGGAAATCCCGTTGATCATCGCCGCGTAGCGCAGCAGGGGAAGATCATTCCACCCGCAGCGCCGCGGCCGGCCGGTCACCGCGCCGAACTCGCTGCCCATCTTACGCAGCCGGTCTCCGAGTTCGCCTTCGATCTCCGTGGGAAAGGGCCCGCCTCCCACGCGCGTGCAGTAGGCCTTGGTGACTCCAATCACGGAGTCGATGGAGGTTGGAGCCACTCCCGTGCCAATCACGGCGCCGCCCGAGGTGGCGCTCGAGGAGGTAACAAAGGGATAGGTTCCGTGGTC
>Ga0114945_10001607_pt1 | contig 13914 bp, 11 predicted proteins | sample OV2TP3_FD_87194 | JGI IMG/M metagenome (GOLD analysis project Ga0114945, IMG submission 87194) | Hot spring microbial communities from Beatty, Nevada to study Microbial Dark Matter (Phase II) - OV2 TP3 | ecosystem: Environmental > Aquatic > Thermal springs > Hot (42-90C) | place: USA: Beatty... | reverse complement strand
GCGCTCCTCGGGGCCTGGCTCGCGCTCCGCGCCGCCCGCGGGGCGCTGCGAGGGGGCGGCGGGGCGAAGCGCGCCGCGCTGCTCGCCCTGGCGCTCGCGGCGCCTGCGGCGGGCGCGGCTTGCGTTGCCCTGGGGCTGCCCCTCGCCGCGACGCTCGCGCATGCGGCCGCGGCTGCGCTATTTGTCTTCGCCGCGGCCTACGCGCTCGGCCGCGTTGCTTGACCCATACGAGGAAGAAGAGCTCCTGCCGGATCTGCGCCGGCATCTCGAAGCCCTCGGCGCGGCGGCCCCCGAGCACGACCCCGAGGGCTGCCTTGCGGAGCTCGACGACCTCGCCCGCCTGCTCAGGGCGCATCAGGAGCTCTAGTTCGGCGCGCCGACGGCAGCTACGAGCTGCTGATCGAGCCTTCTTGACCTGGATCAAACAACGGGCCGGCCGCCTGGGACACCCTGCGCCCAGATTTCTCCTATCAGTGGAGGTACCCGTGAAAGCCTCGCAGCTCGCGGCGCTCGTCCTGCCGCTCGCCATTTCGGCCGCGTACGCGCAGCCCACGCAACCCGGGCGGGCGCCGGTGACCGAGCCCGAGATCCGCTATCAGGCGGGCGGCTCGCCGCTTGCGCAGGAAGAGATGCACAAGGATGTCAACGGCAAGGCGCCGCCGATGACGAAGAGCGAGTTCGAGAAGGCGCGCCAGATCTACTTCGAGCGCTGCGCCGGCTGCCACGGCGTGCTGAGGAAAGGCGCCACCGGCAAGCCGCTCACGCCCGACCTGACGCTCGGCAAGGGCACCGAGATCCTCAAGGTTTTCATCAAGTACGGCTCGCCCGCGGGCATGCCGAACTGGGGCACGGCGGGCGAGCTGAATGACGCCGAAGTCGACCTGATGGCGCGCTACATCCAGCAGACGCCTCCGACCCCGCCCGAGTGGGGCCTCGCGGACATGAAGAAGACCTGGAAGGTGCTGGTGCCGCCCGAGAAGCGCCCGAAGAAGAAGGAGAACGCCTACAACACCGACAACATCTTCGCCACCACGCTGCGCGATACGGGCGAGGTCGCCCTGATCGACGGCGACACGAAGAAAGTCATCAATATCGTCAAGACCGGCTACGCGGTGCACATCTCGCGCACCTCGGGCTCCAAGCGCTACGTCTACACCATCGGTCGCGACGGGCGGCTGAACCTCATCGACCTGTGGATGGCCAAGCCGGACAACGTCGCCGAGATTCGCATCGGCCTTGAGGCGCGCTCGGTCGAGACCTCGCGCGCCAAGGGCTACGAGGACAAGCTCGCGATCGCCGGCGCCTACTGGCCGCCGCAGTACGTGATCATGAAGGGCGACACGCTCGAGCCGATGAAGATCATGGCCACGCGCGGCATGACCGTGGGCGACCAGGAGTTCCACCCCGAGCCGCGCGTCGCCTCGATCGTCGGCACCCACGCCAAGCCCGAGTTCGTGGTCAACGTGAAGGAGACCGGCAAGATCCTGCTGGTCAACTACAAGGACATCCGCAACCTCAACGTCACCGAGATCGAGGCCGCCAAGTACCTGCACGACGGCGGCTGGGACTCGACAAAGCGCTACTTCCTGGTGGCGGCCAACCAGTCGAACAAGATCGCGGTGGTGGATACCAAGGAAGGCAAGCTGGTGAAGCTGGTCGACGTCGACAGGATCCCGCACCCGGGGCGCGGCGCCAACTTCGTGCATCCGAAGTTCGGCCCGGTGTGGGCGACCGGGCACCTCGGCAGCGAGAAGATCGCGTTGATCGGCACCGACCCGGTGAAGCACAAGCAAAACGCCTGGAAGGTGGTGCAGTACCTGGAAGGGCAGGGCGGGGGAAATCTGTTCATCAAGACCCACCCGAAGTCGAAGAACCTGTGGGTCGACACGCCGCTCAACCCGGACGCCAAGATCGCGCAGTCGGTCGCGGTGTTCGACATCGCGAACCTCGACAAGAAAGCCGAGATCCTGCCGATCGCGGAATGGGCCGGCCTGGGCGAGGGCGCGAAGCGCGTGGTGCAGCCCGAGTACAACAAGGCGGGCGACGAAGTCTGGTTCGCGGTGTGGAGCGCGAAGAACCACGAGTCCGCGCTGGTCGTGGTGGACGACAAGACCCGCAAGCTCAAGGCCGTGATCAAGGGCAAGGAGATCGTCACGCCGACCGGCCACTTCAACGTCTACAATACGACCAACGACATCTACTGAGAGGCGCTTCCAGGACATGAAGGCTTTGATCGCTGTTACAGCTGCGGCCGCGATGGCGTTCGCGATTCAGGCGCGCGCGGACGAGGCGCTCGCCAAGAAGCACAACTGCCTCGCCTGCCACCAGGTCGACAAGAAATCGGTCGGCCCGGCCTACAAGGAGATCGCCAAGAAATACAAGGGCCAGAGCGTCGCCGCGAAGCTCGAGGAGAAGGTCAAGAAAGGCGGGCAGGGCGCCTGGGGGCCGGTGCCCATGCCGCCCAACGCCGCGGTGCCCGAGGGCGACATCAAGAAGCTGGTCGACTGGATACTCAAGATGGGCTGAGCTGCCGTTCTAGATCGGCGTGCTCGTCGTAGGGGTTCAGTGCATCGCCGCCGGCCGCCAGCGCTCGAAATCGGGCCTCGCCGCGCCGAGCGGGCGCAGCCTGCACAGGATGCAGCGCGCGATCGAGCCGCCGATCACCGGGTCGACGTCGTCGCGCAGCGGCGTGAGCACGTTCGCGCCCACCGCGAGCGTGCCTGCCAGCAGATCCTCCCCCGGCATGTACCAGAGCCCTTCGGCGTTCACCACGTCGGGGTGCATGCCGTCCATCAGCGCGACGCGGCGCACGATGCTGCGCTCGGTGGTCGGCGAGGAGATTTCGACCCATTCGCCCGCCTTGAGCCCGTAGCGCGCCGCGGTCAGCGGGCTCATCTCGAGCGTCGGGCAAGGGCGCCGCTTGAGCAGCCGCGGCACCTCGATGCCGAGCGTCGAGTAGAACTCCACCGTGCGCGTTCCCGAGATGAGCACCAGCGGGAACTCGCGCGCGAGCTGCGGCGTCGAGTACGGGCTCAGCGGCGGCTCGACGAAATCGGGCAGCGGGTCGTAGCCGTACGCGGCGAGGGTGGCGGAGGCAAACTCGATTCTCCCGGAAGGCGTGTTGAAGCCGGGGCTGGCGTCGCGGCGCAGCTTGCCGCGGCGAAACTTCTCGAACTCGTTCGGCCGGCTGTAGACGCCCTGCGCGGCGAACTGTGCGAAGCGCATCCCGAGCGGCTCGAGGCGGTAGTCGAGCAGCTCCTCGTAGCTCTTCACCGGCAGCCGCGCGCCGCAGCCCATGCGTTTCGCGACCTCGATCACCGCCCAGCCCTCCTCGCGCGCCTCGCCGCGCGGCTCGAGCGCGCGCACCCGCGCGCATACCATGTTGAGCCCCGAGTACTCGGCGATGGCGTTCGATTCGAGGTGCGTCGTGATCGGCAGGACGTAGTCGGCGAGCCGCGCGGTCGGCGTCTCGAACAGCTCGCTCACCACCAGCAGGTCGAGCGCCTGCAGCGCGCGCATCGTGCTGTACGTGTCCTCCAGCCCGACCATCGGGTTGCACGAGGTCCACAGCGCGCGCACCGCATAGGGTTTGCCGGTGAGCATCGCGTCGATCACCTGGCGCGGGTGCGGATAGGGCGCGGTGAGCGCCTTGGGCCCGGCGAGCAGCGGGAACTTATCCGCGCTCAACATCTCGTCCAGGTTGCGCGTGCGGCCGAGCGAGGGGTCGGCGCCGTAGTAGCTCGGCATGCGCACGCCGCTTGGCGGCAGGAAGCCGTTCGCGCCTTCGCGGTCGATCTGGCCCGCGAGCGCGGGAATGAACCCCATCAGGCGCATGGTGGCGATGGAGTTGCCGCCCATGGTGGCGCCGATGAAGGTATAGAGGGCGGGCCGTTTCGCTTCGCCGATGAGCCGCGCCGCCTCTACGATGTCGCGCGCCGGTACCCAGGTGATCGCCGCGACGCGCTCCGGCGGGTAGCGCTCGGCGCGCTCGGCGAGCGCCTCGAAGCCGAGCGTCCACTGCGCGACGAACTCGCGGTCGTACCAGCCGTTCGCGATCATGGCGTTGAGGATGCCGAGCGCGAGCGCGGCGTCGGTCCCCGGCCGCACGCGCAGCCACAGCGACGCCTCGCGCGCCGCCTGCGTCGGGCGCGGGTCGACGACGATGGTGCGGCAGCCGCGGCGCCGCGCGTCGCGCACGCGCTGGTGCTTGGAGGCATTGGTCTCGGCGAGGTTGATGCCCCACAGCACGGCGAGGTCGGTGCCTTTGAGCTCGGTGAACGCGGGATAGGTGAGCAGGTTGCCGTAAGTGAGCACGTCGGCGATCAGCTGCGGCGTGAAGCACTGGTGCGAGTCGTGCTTGAAGAAGGTCGGGCTGCCGATCGCGTCGAGGAACAGGTCGTAGGCGTAGTAGTCCTTGGGCGGCAGCGACTGCACCGCGACGGCGCGCGCGCCGTGCTCGCCGATGATGGCGTTCAGCCTGGCGGCGATGTCGTCGAGCGCCTCGTCCCAGGTGACCCGGCGCCAGCGCCCGGCGCCGCGCGCGCCGTCGCGCGCGAGCGGGTAGAGCACGCGCTTCGGCGAGAACGTCATGTCGACCGACGCCTTGCCCTTGGGGCAGAGATAGCCGCGGCTCAGGGGATGCGCGCGGTCGCCTTTGACACGGATCGATTTACCGTGTGTTTCCACGAGCATGCCGCAGCGCACGAGGCACAGCCTGCAGGTGGTGCGAACGGCGCCGGCGGCGTGGCTCATAATGACCTCCCCTCATTGGGATGCTCGATCGTCAGCGGCTTGAGCTCCCGGTCGTCGAAAACGACGCGGAACTGCTTCGGCCAGTAGTGCCCGGTGCTCTCATGAATGAAGTAATGCGGCGCGGCCGCGTTGAGGTCGATCTCGCCGTAGACGATGCCTTCTTCTTGCGGAGCGAGCGGCCCGGCGACGAGGCGCCCGGTTCCCGCCTCGATGATCGCGCTCCAGGCGTTGCCCGGCTTCTGACGGTCGGTGCCGAGCCGCTCGATGATTTCCCGGTCCACCACCGACTGGCTGCACACGACGAACGCGTTGCAGGCGATCGCGTGGTAGCGCGCGAGGGTCTCGGTGAGCGAGATGTCGGCGGTGGCGAAGCCGAGGAAGGCGGCGACGTGCACCTGCTCGCCCATCGCCGCGAGCGTGTAGCCCGGTAGCGCCATGGCGTGCTCGCCGCAGATGAGGCCACCGAGCCTGCCGATCGCCGTGTCGTAGACGCGGTGCGTGCTGCCGTCGCCCTCGCCCCAGACGAGCTTCTCCGATCCGGTCGGCTTGAGCTTGCGATGGATGCCGAGCAGCCGGCCTTCGGGGTCGAAATAGAGCAGCGTGTTGTAGAGCGTCTTTCCGGCGCGCTCGTTCACGCCGACGACGGCGTAGGCCTGCGCGGCGCGCGCCGCTTCGCCCAGGCGCGCCGTCTCAGGTCCCGGGACGTCCACCGAATTGCGGTAGAGCTCGGCGGAGAACTTGAGGCCCTCGCGCATCGGCATGTGCCACGCCCAGTACGGGCCGCCGGGTATGAACACCTCGGGAAGCACGACCAGCCTTGCGCCGTTGCGGCCCGCCTCCCCGATCAGCGCGCACGCCTTCTCCACGCTCGCCTCGCGGTCGAGGAAGACTGCCGCGGCCTGCACTGCCGCCGCCTTGAACACGGGTAACCGGTCGCCCATGCGCTCCGCATTCGGCACGTCCGGCCGACCGTGCGCGTTGATCTGGCTCAAGAAAATCGCTGTTGTGGCCAGCCCGCTCGATCAGCCCGGGCGGTAGAGCTTGCGCACGGCGCGCATCGCGTCGGTGCCGCTCAGCTCCAGGATCCGCCGGAACTGCGCCAGCACGGCGTTGTCTTCGGGCAGCGGCGCGAAGCTGTGCCACGGCGTGCCGAGCACGGTATCGAAGCCGAGCGGGGCGGCGAGCGTGACGAAGGCGCGCTCCAGCTGGCGCTTGAGGTCCGAGCCGTCGGCGGCTTTCGGCGGCAGCTGCTGCCCGATGTTGGTGAGGCCCCCCGAGATATGGATGCCCCCGAGCTCCCCATCCGAGCCGAGCCGGCCGATCGCCTCGAGCGCGGCCCGATTCAGGCCGACCGTGTCGGCGACGAGCGCGCTCACCGAGACATCGATCAGGATGTCGACGGCAGCGAGGCCGTGCTCGCGCATCAGGCGCAGCGCAGCGCGCTTGCCGGTCGACGCGATTTCCTCGCAGGTCTTGTTCGGGCGTCCGACGCCGTCCTCGAGCCGCTCCGAGGCCATGAGCATCACGCGGCAGGGGCGGATCTTCAGCAGCTCGGTCATCTCCCAGCGCGTCTCGGCGAGCGAATTGATGATCGGCGTCTTGTCGGCAGCGTAGGCTTCGAGACAGACTCTTTGTACGGCGATATCCGGGTAGTCGAAACAAAGCGGCACGTTCACCGCCGCCTGGGCGGCTTTGATCGCCTCTGCGAGGAACCCGGGGTCGCTCTTGCCGCGCGGGCCGATAGTGAAGTCGAGCGCCACCGCGCCCGCCTCGACCTGTTTCACTGCCAGCGCTTGGAGGCCGGCGAGGTCGCTCGCTTCCACGAGCGCGCGCGTCGCCTTGAAGCCCGGATTGATGCGATCGCCGATCACTTCAATCAAAGCCGATGCTCCGCACGAAGGCTCTCTGGAACTGCGGCAGGCTGCCGAGCTCGAGATACCGGCAGCGCGCCGCGAGCTCGCTTGCGCGCGCGCGGCTGCGCAGGGAAGCAAGCGCCAAGATCACGCCCGCCCCGGCGGCGTTGCCGACTTGCTCGATGCGCTCCCCGGGAATGGGCGGCAGAAGGCCGATGGCGAGCGCCGCGTCGACCCCGAGGTATTCGCCGAAGGCGCCGGCGAGGAGCACGAGGTCGATGGCCTCGGCTTTCAGGCCGCGCAATTCGAGCAGCAGGTCGATCCCGGCGCGGATCGCCGCCTTGGCGAGCTGCACGGCGCGCACGTCGGCTTGCGTGAACGCGACACCGGGAGCAAGCGGGATTTCCCGAGCGGCCCCGGCGATGCGGCCGCGGCGGTCGATGAGCCCGAGCGCACGGAACGCGGCAACCGCGTCCACCACGCCCGAGCCGCAGACGCCCACCGGCTCTGCCGCGCCGATGGTCTGGAGCTCGAGCCGGCCGTCGCGCGCGCGCACCCGCTCGATGGCGCCTTCCGCGGCGCGCATGCCGCAGGAGATGTGGCCGCCTTCGAGCGCGGGACCCGAGGGGCACGACACGCTCGAGATCCCTTGAGGATCGATCAAGGAAACCTCGGTGTTCGTGCCGATATCGATCACCAGCGCCGCACGAGCGCGCCAGCGCGGCTCCGTGGCGAGCAGCGCCGCGACGTGGTCGCCGCCGACGAAACCGCCGATGTTCGGCAGCAGCAAGATCACTGCGCCGGGCGCGCCCGGCAGACCGAGCTCGCGCGCCTTGATTTGAAGGGGGAGTGAAGTGGCTGGAACGAGAGGCGCGCGCCCGAGCTGCGCGACCGGGAGCCCGGCCGCGAGGTGGTGCATGGCGGTGTTGCCGCAGAGCGCGATTTCCACGATCTCGCCCGTGCTCGCGCCCGCCGCCTCGCAGAGGCTCCGCGCGAGCTCGGCGATCGCGAGCGCAGCGGCCGCCTGCAGCTCCTCCGCGCCGCCGCGCGAACGCACGGCGTGATTCATGCGGCTCACCACGTCGGCGCCGTAGGCCGCCTGCGGGTTCTCGATGCCGAGGGTTCCGAGCCGCTCGCCGCTTTGCAGGTCGACGAGAAAGCCGGCCGCGTTCGTCGTGCCGAGATCGACCGCCAGCCCCAGCGTGCGCGCGGCTGGCGAAGACACTGCGATCAGCTCGTCGCCCCGCGAAACCGCGCGCACTCGCCAGCCATGCTTACGCAATAACGACGGCAGGTCGCGCAGCAGCGCGCTATCGATGGCGGGAATGGAAAGGCGCGAGAGCAGACGGTCGGCATCGGCCTGCGGATCGTCGAGCGTCGGCGGCGCCAGCGTGAGGTCGTGCACGCGCACTGCCGGCTCGAAAGCGGCCGCGCCGGCGCGGGCGCCGACCTCGGCGCGCACGATGGGCGCAGCCGAGCGCGGCGCGAGCTCCACCTCGCAGGGCCCGAGCGGCGCGAGCTTGCAGGCGCGCAGCCAGCCGTCTGCGCGCGGCTCGGCGAGCAGGTCGTATTCGCCGGACACGACGCGCACCAGGCAAGTGCCGCAGGCGCCGCGCCCGCCGCACGCGCCGACAAGGCGGATGCCGCTACGCCGGGCAGACTGGAACAGCGTTTCGCCGGTACCGCAGACCACCTCACGGCCGAGATTCGTGAAACGCACCGGATGGTTCATTGCCTGGCCGAGGCGCAGCGCGTGCGGGCCGGGCAGCAGCGGCAAGGGCCGCCGGGCGTCTTCTTCGGCTCGAGCCCCAGGGGAACGAGAAACGACATCGACTTGACCGGCGAAAGCATGCCGAGCGACGTGACCGCTATGCCGATCGAATCGGCGCAGGCGAGCTCCAGGGTGCGAACCTGCTCCTCCAGCGTCATGCCGCCATCGCCGGGGTAGCGCTCGTCGCCCGCGTGCTGGCCGCGGCGCTTCGCATCGCGCCCGATCGCCGAAAGCGCGCGCTTCGCCAGGCAGAAGAGCCGCTCGTTGCCGAGCGCGTCGAGCTCGAGCGCCAGCGAGCGCTCGCCGGAGCGAAACAGCTCGCCGACGCGGTGCTCGAGCGCCGGGCCGATCGTGCATGCGCCGGCCGCCATCGCCGCGTCGGGTGAGACGCGAAACGTGAACGCGGGTGACACCAGCGCGTCCTGCCGCAGCAGCAGTCGCGCTTCCTGCCGCAGGCGCTCGAGATTCATGAGCCGTACTTGCGCGCCGCCTGGAACATCGCCCGGACGTTCTCCACCGGCGCTTCGTCGGGGATGCCGAAGGCGCCGTCGAGAATGAAGCCGCCGTCGCGGCCGATGGTCTCGATGAGGCTGCGGCAGCCCGCATCCACCTCGCCCGGCGTGCCGGTATTGAGAAGCGACGGCGAGAGGTTGCCGCGCAGGCAGGCGACGCCGCCGAGCACGCTCTTCGCGCGCGCGAGATCGGTGCGCTCGAACCAGTAGACCGCTCTTCCGGGCGGGATGTCGGCGATGGTCTCGAGGCGCGTCGTGCAGTCCGCTTCCCACAGCGGCACCGGCACCAGGTCCGCCTCGATGAGGCCGAGCAGCACCTTGCGGAACGAGGGCCACCAGAAGGTCTTGAACTTGTCGAGCGACATGAAGCCGTCCGGCGCCCAGTGGATCGGGATGAAGACGAAGCGGCTCGAGCTCGCCTTGCACGTACCGATGGCGGCCTTCAGGATGAAGGGAATCGCCTTCTCGCACGCCGCCAGCACCTTGTCCGGCCGGCGGTAGAGGTCGGTGAGGATGCCGCGCGCGCCGCGCAGGTAATCGCCGACGAGGTCGAACGGCGCGATCGACACCGCGCCCTGTCCGAGGACATAGCCGCGACCGTCCATCTCGCGCGTGAATTCGTTCATCGCCGCGACCAGGCCGTTCGCCACCTCGCCGGCGGCGCGCAGGTTGGCGAAGGCCTGCACCACCTTGGGATGCGCAAAGGCGCGGGTGCCCATGACGAGCCGCATGTAGAAATAGCCCGGAAGCGCGGGTAGCGCCTCGAGCCCTTCGGCGGCGCCGAGCACGCGCGGCATGTAGGTCGTGAGCCAGAAGCCGGTCGGATCGAAAAGATAGTCGTCGTATTCCTCGGGCTTCATGTACTCGCGGTCGAGGTACTGGTAGGGCTGGTTGTCGCCCACGCCGTGGCCGGGCCATTGCAGCTGCTTGAAGCGCGCCGCGTCGAGCACGCGCCCGAGAGTGGTGAACTGGTGCGGCGGCGAATAGATGTCCGGATCGAACTCCTCGATCGCCCGGCGGCCGAGGGCCGCGGCGCGCTCGTAGTCGTACATCACCTCGCGATACGAGATGCCGCCGTACCTGGCGTACCAGAGCATGGTGTGGAAGGCGACCGGCACGCGGTCCGGGCGCTTGAGCGCCACCGCGTCGAGCACTCGCTGCAGTTTCTCTCCGTGAACCAGACTCTTGTCCGTCGCGCCCATGGCTAGCCTCCGAGCCAGCCGCGGCAGAGCGTCACCGCGGCCATGGCGTTGGTCCCGTAGGCGTCGGCCCCGGTGTAGCTGCGCACGGTCTCGTCGACCTGGCCGCCGCCGATCATGATTTTCAGCCGCTCGCGCATGCCGGCCTTGCCGATGGCTTCTATGGTCTCCTTCATCGAATCGAAGGCGAGCGTGAGAAAGCCCGAGAGGCCGACGACGCTCGGCTGGAACTCGCGGATCTCCTCGATGAAACGCTCCACCGGGACGTCGATGCCGATGTCCTTCACCTCGTAGCCGTTGATGTCGAGCATGAAAGTGACGATGTTCTTGCCGATGTCGTGCAGGTCGCCGTGCACGGTGCCGATCAGCACGCGGCCGTGCTTCTTCGCGCCGCCGCCGTCGCCTGCCTGCATGAGCGGCTTGGCGAGCGCACCGATGCGCTCGAGCATCTCGCCGGCGAGGATCAGCTCGGGGAGGAAGTACTCGCCGTCCTGGAAGCGCTTGCCGACCGTCTCCATCGCCGCGCGGCAGAGCTCCAGCACGCGCAACGGATCGTCGCCCGCGTCGAGCATGGCCTTGGCGAGCTCGAGCGCCTCGTCCTCGCGCATCTCGGCGATGGCGTCAAGCAACCGCTGTTCGTTTTCCTTCATGGTCTCTCCTCAGGGATGCCCGCTCGACGATCTCTGCGATCAGTTGCTCGCGCCGGTGGGCCATCAGATGCACGCCGGCGACGCCGTCGAGCTCGCGCAGCCTCTGGATCGTTTCCACGCAGATGCGCACGCCCTCGCGCAGCGGATCGGAGGCGCGCTCGAGGCGGCGCATCACGCTCTCTGGAATGTGCACGCCCGGGACGTGAGCGAGCATCCAGCGCGCGAGCCGCACCGACACGATCGGCCCTGTGCCGACGATGAGATGAAAGCGGCCTTCGAGGCCGCTTTCGCGCACGCGGCGAAGAAACGCCTCGAGGCGCGGCACGTCGAGGCAGTACTGCGTCTCGATGAACCGCGCTCCGGCGGCGAGCTTGCGCTCGAGGTTGGCCACCCTTGCTTCGTACGGCGGCGCGAACGGATTGACGGTCGCGCCGAGGAAAAGGTTCGGGGGCGTCGCGAGCTTGCGTCCGGAGGCGTAGGTGCCGGCGTCGCGCATGCGCCGCGCCAGCTCGAGGAGCGAAACCGAATCCAGGTCGAACACCGGCCGCGCCTGCGGGTGATCGCCGGCAGCCACGTGATCGCCCGTGATGCACAGCACGTTCGCTATGCCGAGCGCGGCCGCACCCATGATGTCCGCCTGGATCGCGATGCGGTTGCGGTCGCGACACGCGACCTGGAATACCGGCTCATGCCCGTCGCGGGCGAGCAGCGCCGCCGCCGCGAGGCTCGCCATGTGGCAATGCGCGCCGGCGCCGTCGGTGAGGTTGATCGCATCGACCAGGCCGCGCAGCGGCCGCGCGCGCGCGAGCAGATCCTCGGCGTTGGCGGAGTCCGGCGGCGTGATCTCCGCGGTGACCAGGAAGCGGCCCGAGCGGCAGGCGCGCTCGAAGGCGCCGCTCGCGCGCCGTTCTGCCGGCGGCGCTGCATCCTCCCGGGCGTCGTTGCCCACGATGGTGCGCAGCCAGGCCGAGGTGCCCTCCAGCGAATGGTCGACCGGCGCCTGGGGCCGCGAAATACCGCTGGGATCGCGCATGCGGCTCGCCCCGTCGAGGGCTTCCAGCCACACGCAGCGCAGGGCGGGCTCGATCTCGCAGCCGCCGTCGGGCCGCACGCCGCCGCAGGGCCCGTTGCGATGGCACTTCGGGCAATTCATCGGGCACGCCATGCCGCCTGCGGAAAGCGTGCAGCCTCCGCACATGCGGCACTCGAAGAGCAGGCCCTTGAGCGAGCGCTCGAGCGGCCGCAGCAGGCGCTCGGCGCGTGCGGGCCCGATCCACTCGACCAGCCGGCGCAGCCTGGGCAGCAGCCGCGCGAACACCTGCCACAGCGCCTCCAGAAACCGCGCGTGCTCGACCGACCAGCGACGCAAGCTCATGCTCTGGATTTTTCGTCGCCCAACGGCGCTCCCCTTGATATGAATCAAGTGGGCAAGGTGGGACGTTTCCCCGCGGGGCGCCGAGCGGGTGTTCGGCTTTTAGTTCGTCAGCGGAGGAAGTGGTTTCCCTTCCTTGTGATAGAGCGCGATGGCTTCTTCGATGACCTGACAGAGTTCTTCAAACACCGCTTTCTCATCAGGTCCGTGACAGCCACCGTAGATGAGGCCCGGAGAGCTGCCGGCGTAGCACTGATCCTCGTCCGACCACTCAACGATCTTCGCGTATCGTGCGGTTTCCTTCTTACTTCGATATCGTATTGCGCCGGAAGCGCACGATGCAGTTACTGGACACCGTGCTTATTCGATGACCTCGTCTGCGCGCAACAGCACGCTAGCCGGTATTTGCATTCCGAGCGAATTGGCAGCTTTTCGGTTGATGACCAGTTCAAACCTCGTAGGCTGCTCCACCGGGAGGTCGGCAGGCTTTGCGCCCTTCAAGATCTGGGCGACATAGCGAGCCGACGCACGGAAATTACCGGCAATACTTGGGCCGTACGAAGCCAGGCCTCCTGCCTGCACATGCTCCCGAAGGGCATAGATCGCCGGGACTCGGTGCTCGCGTGCAAGCACTGCCACTCTATCTCGAAGGGTGAAAAATATGCCATCCGCGACGACGAGCGCGCCCTGAACGCCAGAAGCCGTCATTTTCTTGAACGCATCGACAAGCTGAGACTCTGAGGATGCGTTCAGGCGCATGGCAGTTTTTCCAAGCGCTCGTAATCCGCTTTCCGCTGATTCCCAGAATGCGGCCGTCGAGGGGTTGGTTTCGTTCAAGACCACCGCGACGCGCGATGCGGAAGGCACGAGAGCGTGCAGCATCTCCGCCATCTTGGAGAGGACTGTCTCGTACAGCGTGGCGATGCCCGTGACGTTTCCACCAGGGCGAGCGAGGCTGCTAACGAACTTGTTTCCGACAGGATCGGACACGTTCGCCATGACGATGGGAATTGTGCGCGTCACTTTCAGTGCTGCACGAATGGCCGGCGGCGCGGCGAGTACGATCGCGTCCGGGCTGCGCGCCAGCGTTACGAGCTCTCGGCGTTTCGTTTCAGGACGAGGGAGAAGTCCTCGCGCTGGATGCTGATGAAGCTCGCCTTTTCGTCCTTGGCCAGCTCGCGGATGAAGGCGGCGAGGGGCTTGCCCGAGGCGCTGTAGTCGGTCTTGATCGGCCCGGCGGCGCGCATGGCGGCGAAGTCCTCGGCGGAGACGAGCGCGTGCAGGAGGAGCTCGTCGTCGCTCAGGCTCGCGCCCACGTCGCGGCGCAGGTCCTCGATCGAGGTGCGCGGCGGATTCCAGGCGAGCAAGTCCTTGGTGCGCGGCAGGCTGTGGATGCGATCGAGGAGATTGGCGTCCACCGGCCGCACCTGTCTTCCGAAGTGGCCGAGGGCGAAGCGGATGACTTCGTCGCTTACCGTGCGGTAGCGCTCGTTCTGGATCACGTTGACGCTCGCCTGCGTCACCACGAACTGCGAGAACGGCGTCACCATGATCGGGTAGCCGAGCTCCTTGCGCACCCGCACCGTCTCCTCGAGGATCTCCGGCAGGCGGTCCTGGACCCCGAGCTGGCCGAGCTGGCGCTTGAGATTCGAGATGACACCGCCGGGCACCTGGTGCTCGAACTGGAAGGCGTCGAACTCGACCGGCGCGCCGAGCGGCAGGCCCTCGGCCCTGGCGACCGCGTTGAAGTGCTCGGCGATGGCGCCGATCGCCGCTTTGTCCACCGCAGTCCCGAGCCCCAGGCG
>Ga0114945_10001602_pt1 | contig 13947 bp, 16 predicted proteins | sample OV2TP3_FD_87194 | JGI IMG/M metagenome (GOLD analysis project Ga0114945, IMG submission 87194) | Hot spring microbial communities from Beatty, Nevada to study Microbial Dark Matter (Phase II) - OV2 TP3 | ecosystem: Environmental > Aquatic > Thermal springs > Hot (42-90C) | place: USA: Beatty... | reverse complement strand
TCTCCGATGAGCAACTCGCCTCCCTCCGGCTCACGCCCCATCGGTTTCACGGTGACTGGAACTACACCATCCATCCCAGCCGCCGACGATAAATCGTCCATTTATTGTCTTACGAGCCCTTAGATAGCCGCGATACGACACGACGCGGTGATACCACGAGCTTGCGGCCCACGGGTCTCCGGAACGGCATCCGCTGTGAGTGAGCGCACTACCTGAAGTCAAGGAAGCTCGCAAGACGTCCTGCATGCCATGAGGAGGAGCGAAACGATGTCCAGGCCAGACAGAGTGAGCTTGTTCTGGGTTCCCTTGCAGTGCGCGGCGGCACCGGACATCGCGTGCGGCGGCCGTGCCAAGCCGATCCTCCTCGCATTGGAGGGCGATCCCACCATCTCGGAAGCATGGGTGAACCGCGCCGGAACCGTGCTGGCGGTGGTTGGATCGGAGGCCTCCAGTCGCGAGTCGCGCGCCGTGGCTATCCAGTCGCTCCTGGAAAAGATCTTCGAACGGAAGGTCGCGACGGAGATCGACGGGGAAGCGCGCCAAACGGAACTCGTGAGCTTTCTTTCGGGTCGCGATTGGTATCGTGGCCCGCAGGCGGATGATCTGAGTCAGGAGGAATTCGCGATCATTGCCACGCGCTTGGTTGGCCGGATGCAGGCCAGGGTTGCCGTCTCGGCCGTGCAGGCGAAGGCCCTGGCGGCGGGCTTCGCTGAAGTCTTCACGCGGCGCTACCTCCATCGATCGGAGCTGAAGACAGAGCGGCAGCGCAAAGAGCGGCTCACCCAAGAACGGGCCGCGATCGCTGAAGAGCTCGCGACAGTAGTGCGCGAGCACCTCGACGAAGCGCGAGTGAGCGCCATCGAGGACGCTGTTACCGAGGGGTTTGCGCCGCTACCAGGCGAGAACTGAACACCAGTCGCTCGCCCGGATCTCGCGCCCTGGATTGGCGCATCGCGCCGAGCCCGCGAGAGGTGTGTGGCGACCACGACGATCCGATGACTCGCGGAGTGAGCAGAACGGTGTGAGCGTGCGCCCTGAGACGGAGGCCGGATTGTTGCGCCAGTGATGGTGGTCATCGTCGCCTTGGGCGCTAATCCGCTTCAAGACGGACTTGTCCCCCTGTAGTTCGATACAGGCCACACGACGTGACGCATCCAGCATCGGGAGCTCGGCGGGCTGCCGATCATCGGGCCGGAGGTGATTCCGAGACCGGTCAATCGTCCGGAGGGCTTCGTTGCCAGACATGCGGCCAGGAAAGGAGACGACGCGATGACGCGGAACGATACCAGAACGGTGGACGAACTGTGGGAGGCGGCGCGCCGCCACTTCCCGGTGGTGTCCCGAGAGGAGCAGCGGGCCGGCCTTGTCCTCCTTCGAGAGCTGGCGGGGGGCGAGCCCGTGACCATCGCTCAGCTCGCCCGGGCGCTCGACACACCGATCGAGACGGCAGAGGCCCTCACGAGAAACTCGGCGCTGAGCCCGTTCGTCCTTGCCGGTGAAGGGGGTCGGATCGAGGCGTTCTGGGGCCTCTCGGTGACCCCGACGCCTCACCAGGTCACGGTCCACGGACGCACATTGTGGGCATGGTGCGCGCCGGACACCTTGGAGTACGCGGAGCTCCTCGGCGCACCCACCGCGATCGAGTCGCGGGATCCTGAAGCGGGCCAGGTGATCCGCCTTACGATGTCGCCGGCGCGGGTCGAGGCCGTGGAGCCGACGGGCGTCGTGGGGTCGCTGCGACGCCCGGAGGTGTGGGATGCCACGTCGGCGGCCCGGATCATGACGTCGGCGTGCCATTTCCACTTCTTCTTCGCATCGCGAGAATCGGGTGAGCGCTGGGTGGCGAGCCATCCCGAGACATTCCTGCTGTCGCTCGACGAGGTCTTCGCGTTCGTCCGGCGCATCGACCGGCACATGTTTGGGACCGAATTGGCACGGCGTCGAGCGAACGCGGCGTGACCGAACGTATACCTCCATAAGTGTAAGAAGACGCCAGGGCCGAAATGCCCTTGACTCTGTAGCCACTACAGACCGTACCGTCTCAGGGTGCGCGTTTGGTGACGCACGAGGAGGTGCCATGCCCCTTCCCATCAAGAGCCTGGACGAGTTGATGGACCCCGCCGCGGAAGCGCGGCAGGCCGCGCGCCGCGCCGCGCGCCAGAACGACCTCCTGCGGCAGATCTGGCGCTTCTTTCTGGACCGTGGGGCGCCGATTCCGGTCGACAAGGTCCAGGACGAGGCGACGCAGCTCAAGCGCCCAGCCCTCAGCGACGGCCTCGCCCGCCTCGACCAGGAGGACCTGATCCTGCTCGAGGGCGGCATGGTCCGGCTGGCGTATCCCTTCTCGGGGGACCCGACCGCGTTCACGGTCGTGCTGCCCGACGGCCGGGCACGCTTCGTCTGCTGCGCCATCGACGCCCTCGGGATCGCCCCGATGCTGGGGCAGCCCATCGAGGTCCGCTCCCACTGCCACCACTGCGGAGCGCCGATCGGGTTCACGGTCGGCCCCGAGGGCCCGGGACCCGGCGCCGACGGCGTCCTGGTCTGGATCGGGCGCCGGGACCCGGACGAGCGCCGGGCGTGTACGGGCCACCGAACCACCGTGAACTTCTTCCGGTCGGAAGAACATCTGCGCGCGTGGTGGGAGCAGCCGTCGAGCCCGGATGGCGCCGGCACGCCGGTCGCGGAGGCCTTCGAGCTCGGACGGCGCGTCTTCGGCGGCCTGTTGACGGACCCCGCGTGAGCTGCCGGGCGCCACGCGGGCTCGACGAGACGGGAGGACGTGGCATGGCCTTCTCGAAAGAACCCTGCCGGGGGGAATAGCGCGGACGGCTCGACGGTTGAAGGAGTGGGCGTCTGCAGCCGCATAAGGGGGTCCGGTGGGGGCGTCTGTTCGGGCGCTACCACATCGTCCGTTCGGGCATGGGAGCCACCGTCCGGTGGTCGGGGCCGACGGCGACCCTGGAGGATTCGAGACGCGGCTGGAAGGTGAGGCCGTGAAAAAGACCTCGGTGATACAGTGGCTTCGAAAGCTGGGGCGGCCGGGTGTGTCCGAGCTCACCGACAAGGCCCGCGAAGATCAGCGGCTCGTGGAGCTGCTTCAGCGCGGCGAGGCGGACGCGGCCGAGGCGCTCGTAGCCCGGTACGGTGGGTGGATCTACCGCGTGGCGCGCCGCCTCCTCGGCGATCCGCGGGATGCCGAAGAGGTCACCCAGGACGTCCTCCTCATCGTGGTCCAGAAGATCCAGACCTTCAAGGGCGAGGCAGCCTTCTCAAGCTGGCTCTACCGGATCGCGGTCAATGCGGCGTACCAGCGGCTGCGGGCCAAGCGCACGCGCCCGGAAGTCCCGCTCGAGCCCTTCCTGCCGGTCTTCGATGAGGAGGGGCGGCTGGCCGAGCCGGTGGCCGACTGGTCGGCCCAGCTCGAAGACCCCGCGGTCGCCGCCGAGGCCCGAGCCGCCATCGAGCGGGCCATCGCCCGCCTCCCCGAGGACTATCGCCTCGTCATCCTGCTGCACGATGTCGAGGAGCTCCCGAACGAAGAGGTGGCGCAGATCCTGGGACTGACCGTGGCCGCGGTCAAGTCGCGCCTCCACCGCGCGCGCCTGGTTCTCCGGCACGAGCTGGCCGGTCTCCTGTCGCCGGCCCGCTGACGGGGGCGGCCCGGACCGGTCAGGACCGCGTCTGCTGACGGAGGAAGCTCACCAGCCGTTCGCGCAGCGCCGCGGGGATGTCCTCCTCCCTGAGGCGACGCGCCGTGCGAACCGTGCCCCGGTACGTGTTGAGGAAGGCGGTACACGGCGGGCAGCCGGCCAGATGCTGGTCGAGGGCGCCTGCCGTGGCGCGGTCCAGCTCCTCGTCGAGGTACTTCGCGAGTAGGTCGACGATGTCTCGGCAGCGAAGCATCCGCACCTCCCCGGCGCTCCCCGAGTCGGACCCCCGGATCCTCCTCGGCAGGCCTGGCTCTCCCCTAAGAGGGGCCTTCCCCGTCCCGAGATTCGGGCAAATTGACCGAATCCCGCCCCTCACCACCCTCATCCTAGCGGTGTCGGAACGGATCGCGCAACACCCTGACGACGACGTGAGGGAAGCGCGGAAAGGAGATCCACATGATCCGACAGGTCATCAGCACCGCGTCCCTGGCCGCTGTCTTGGGCCTGGGAGTTGGCACCACCGCGCTGGCGCAGCAGGCCATCCCGGGGACCGCCAAGAAGCCGGTCGCCACGCAGAGCGCCAACCCCTGCGCGGCCAAGACCCCGCTGGCGGCGAAGAAGTCGGGCGTCGCGAAGGGCACCGCGGAGGCCACGAGCCCGAGTGTGGCCAAGAACCCCTGGAGCCACGTCTCCAGGAGCTTCGCCGACTACATTCCGAGCGAACGCTAGTCTGGAGCGCGAGGCGCGCCCGGCCCGCGAAGGCGGTGCCCGGGGCGCCGGTCGCGTCCGTGTCAGTGGGACGGCCCCTCTGGTACGAGGAGCCGGACTCGGAGTCCCTCGACACGGGGAGGCTTCGCCTGTGACCGCGGCCTGCCGCCCGCGGTGTCCCGAGGCAACTGGCCGAGGGGTGCCTCGACGGTTGGGCCAGGCTCGCTTGGAGGTTGCGATCCCCAGACAGATGCGTCAGGCGCGCGGTGAGGACGCGCAGAGGTGGGGGGGTGCCGCGATGGAAGCACAGTCCCGGTCCCTAACGATCGGTGGCCTGCTTTTCCTCTTCGGGGCGGCGGTCGCGCTGTATTCCGCTCAGCGACTCACCGAGGACGGTATCCAGGTCGCGACGCCGGTCCCCACCGTCACCGCGCCGGCTGCGTCCGGGAGTGGTGCGCAGGTCGGGGAGCCGGCTCCGGACTTCACCGTGGAGCGTCTCGGCGGAGGCACCCTCGCCCTGTCCGACTACCGCGGGCGACCCGTGATGATCCACTTCTTCGCCAGTTGGTGGGGATCCTCCTGGCTGGAGGCGGACGACATCGACGACGCCGCGGCCCGGTATCAGGATCGGGGCTTGGCCGTGCTCGGTGTCGCGGTTCGCGACTCCCCGGAAGCGATGGGGCACATGGCGACGCGGCTGAGCCTCGCCTTCCCGATCGGCCTGGATCCCCAGAGCAAGGTCACCGTGGATCAGTACCGACTGCGAGGCATTCCCACCACCGTCTTCGTGGACCGCGAGGGAGTGGTCCGGGAGATCTGGGTCGGCGCGCTTGACCGCTCGTCCCTGGACTGGCTCGTGGCCGAGATCCTCTGAGGGACGGCAGGTGACGCGCTGGGTGAATTCGCGGGAGCCGGTCTTCATCCCGAGAGGAGTGCGGCGATGCAAGGGCTGGAGCGAGACACCGAGGTGCTGCGCCAAATCCCGCTGTTTGCCGGGCTACCTTCAGCCCGGCTCAAGCTGATTGCCTACGCGGCGGAGGTCGTCCACTTCGAGCCCGGCGAGGCGATCGTGCGCCAAGGGGAGTTCTCGGATGCGATCCACCTCCTCGTGGAGGGGGCGGCCGAGGGTTGGCTCACGACCGCCGACGGTCACAACGTGCGCCTCTCGACCATGGGGCGGCACAGCCTCTTCGGCGAGACCGCCGTGTTGTGTCACGGCCGATGCGGAGCCACGGTCCGAGCGACGAGCCACGTGGTGGCCCTGAGGATCCCGGCCAACGTGTTTCTCGGGCTGGTTCGGGAGAGTCCGGACATCGCCATGGGTGTGATGACGCTGCTGGCCCAACGGTTGGAAAAGAACACGGCTCTGCTGCGGCGGCACGACGACGAGCATGATGCAAGCGAGCGCAAGGAGATGGCATGACGTGGGTAGATGCGGGCTTCGCAACTTTGCAGGCTTCCCTGGTACCCTCGTCATGACGGCGCGTCCACGGCGGGCCATTCCAAATGCGCTCGCCCTTTCCTGGTTCTCCCGACTCTCTCCCGGTGTCAGGTCGAAGCGGAACTGGCTTCCAACCCCCCAAAGCGCCCTTGTCTTGTTTTGTCACGCATGCCCCGCCGGATCCGCTCTCGCGAATCCGCCCACGCTCCAGCCGCATCGTACCCGATTGGAAGCGACGAGCTGGGATGCGGGGGATCCCTCCGATCCGGCCGTAGCGACACTCTCACAGAGGAGGAGCGTTCGATGCAGGCTCGCAGGGCAGTGGTAGGGGCGATGATCCTGGCACTTCTGACGGTGGTTGCCGGCGGCGCCCTAGCGGCAGACGCGAAGAGTTTCGCGCTCATGGGGCAGGAGGATTCCCCGAAGGCCAGCGGGACCGCAACCCTCGAGGGGAACACGCTGACCATCACCGCGAAGGGACTCAAGCCGAACGCCGTGTACACGGTCTGGTTCGTCAACATGCAGCCGAGCATGAGTAAGGCGGGGGCGGGCAGCGCTCCCTATGGCTTCAAGACCGATGCGAAGGGCAAGGCCAAGTACACGGCCGGGCTCACCGAGTCCCCCATCGGCAAGTGGCAGGTCATCTTCATCGTGCGCCATCCCTCGGGGGATCCGACGGACATGGCTCAGATGGAAGACGCCCTGATGACCCAGCTCATGTAAGAGATCCCGAGTGGGGAGCGGCGTCCCGCGACACCGGGACGCCGCTCGCCTTGGGGGTGGAGCCATGATGCACGAACACACGCGGACACCGTCCGAGACGCGAGTCGACCCGAGCTGCTACACGTGACCCTCGAGTCTCCTCGCCCTTCTCGTGGGGAAGGGACTCTGGTCGGTCTGGCGAGGGAGCCGTTGGCTGGTTCGTTGGATCATGACCCGTCAGGAAGGGCGAGCCCGGGACACCCACGGGACCGCACCATGAGCGACTGCTGCGCGCCTCTGGAAACGGCCGCTGGTCGGCACGACGCACGGCCGGGGCCGGTCGCAAACGATTGCGGACCGGAACGGCTGGTACCCATGGGCTCGAGCTACGCCGGGCAGATACCCGGGTGGCCGCTGGCGCTGTTCCGGATCGCCTTCGGCCTTCTGTACCTCGACATGGCGCGGCAAAAGGCGCCGTGGATCGGTTACGGCTGGCTCCACGGGTGGATCGAGCAGGAGGTCGCGCATCCCACATTTGGCTGGTACGCTGAGTTCCTGAGCCACGTCGTGCTGCCCCACTTCGGGCTCTTCGGGATGATGACGTTCGTGGTCGAGGTGGCCCTCGGGCTGAGTCTGCTGTTGGGCGTGCTCACGCGAGTGGCTGGGCTCGGGGGCTTTCTGTGGCAGCTCAACATCGCGCTCGGGGCGTTCAGCGTGCCGGGTGAGTGGTACTGGATCTGGCCGCTCTTGACCCTCCCGCAGTTCTGCTTCGCGTTCAGCGGCGCGGGACAGGTGCTGGGGCTGGACCGGTGGCTGGAGCCCGGGCTTCGGCGGCACGGCGACGCCGGAGTCGCGTGGGCCCGACTCCTGAGCTATGCGGTCTGAGTGGGACGTTCAAGGGAAACGCACTGGATGAATGGACGCTGCCCGATGCACCCCGAGGTCGACCAACCGGAAGCGGGTGCCTGTCCGTCGTGTGGGATGGCTCTGGAGCCGAGGGTGAGCGCGCCTCCGGTCACCCGGGTGGAGTACACCTGCCCGATGCACCCGGAGATCGTCCAGGGCGAGCCGGGCTCGTGTCCGATCTGCGGGATGGCCCTGGAGCCCCGAACCGCAATGGTGGCGGTCGAGGAAACGAGCCCGGAACTCGTGGACATGACCCGGCGGTTCCGGGTCGGTCTCGTTCTGACGGTCCCCCTGCTCCTGCCCATGATCGCGGACCTGCTGCCGGGTCACCCGTTCCAGGCCATCCTGTCGGCCAGGCTGGTGGCATGGCTCGAACTCGTTCTCGCGACGCCAGTCGTGCTCTGGGCGGGCTGGCCGTTCTTCGACCGGGGCTGGGCGTCGCTGGTAAACCGCAGTCCCAACATGTTCACGCTGATCGCCATCGGCACCGGGATGGCCTACGGGTACAGCGTGGTGGCAGCCCTCGCGCCGGGGTGGTTCCCGCCGTCTTTCCGGGGGCCGAGTGGCGAGGTCGCCGTGTACTTCGAGGTGGCGGCCGTCATCACCGTCCTCGTGCTCCTCGGGCAGGTGCTCGAACTTCGCGCCCGAAGCCGAACCAGCGACGCGATCAGGGCGCTCTTGGGCCTGGCCCCGAAGACGGCCCGGGTGATCCGGGACGATGGCACCGAGGCCGATCTTCCGCTCGAGCACATCCAGCCGGGCGACCGGCTCCGGGTGCGCCCCGGCGAAAAGGTGCCAGTGGACGGCGTCGTTCTCGAGGGCACCAGCGCCGTGGACGAGTCCATGGTGACCGGGGAGCCGATCCCGGTGGAGAAGCGCCCGGGTGACCGGGTCACGGGCGGCACCGTCAACGGGACCGGCGGCTTCGTCATGCGGGCGGAGCGGGTCGGGAGCGAGACCCTCCTCGCGCAGATCGTGCGCCTCGTGAGCGAGTCCGCGGATGTCGTTCTCGTCGGCGAGCGGCTCACGGCCGCCGTGGACGCCTACCACATCGCCCGCCGCACCTACGGGAAGACGGTCCAGAACCTGGCGCTGGCCTTCTCGTTCAACGGGGTGGGCGTGCCCCTGGCGACCACGGGGCTGCTCGCCCCCGTGTGGGCGATGGCCGCGATGGCCGCCAGTGTGACCACCGTCCTGGTGAACTCGTTCTTCGGCCGACTGGTCCCCCGGTTCCGGACCCGCCGGGTCTCGGCCGCGCAGCGGTTCACGCTCGCCGTGCCCAGCATCCACTGCGAGGGGTGCGTCGCCACGATCCGCAAGGAACTGGCCAACCTGCCCATGGTGGTGTCGGTCGATGGCGATCCCGTGAGCAAGCAGGTCGTGGTGACCGCGCGCGACGGGCACGACCAGCTTCGGGCCATCGAGGCAGCGATCACGCGTCTCGGCCACGTCGTCGGGGAGCGGTGACATGCGGAAGTGGGTCTGGATCGCCGTCATCTTCGCCGCGCTGGTGACCGGCTACGCCGTCGGCTACTTCTTCAACCCCGCAGGCGTCCCACCGGTGAAAGGCTACCTGGACGGACGGGAGATCCGGTTCCTTCACACGGAGGCGTCGGATCCGAAGGTTGCCGACCTCCTCACCGCGATGATGCGCTCCCCGGTCCTGGTGGTCCCGGCCCTGGCCAGGGCGCCCGAGCCGATGCTCGCCCACGTCTACGTCTTCACCAACGGCGTCCGGAGGGGCGAGGGGCCGTTCAAGTTTCAGGCAGACGTCTTCGACCGGCCACCCGGGACGGACGGGTACACCCCCCTGCGCGCGGTGCACCTGGTCAAGTGGAAGAACGAAGCGACGGCACGGGAGCTGCGGTCGGCCGCCGATGTGAAGGAGGCCGAAGCGAGGGGCGAGCTGACGATCGAGCGGCCCGGCGTCATCGTCAACATGCCGTTCCTGACCTGGCCGGGCGGACGCCGGTAGCCAAGAGACTCGAATCTCGAAGTGGTCAAGCCCGGACGGACGATCGCGGTCGCGCCGACACGCCCGACCGGGGCCAGCAGCCAGCCAGGGCTTGACCGCGGAGGACCTTTGCGTTACCAACGATACGCGCCAACTCCTTGGCCAGGAGGTCCTTATGGAAATCGTCCGCGTTCCTGAGGTTCATGAGTTTTCTCCCGAGGACCAGAAGTTCCTCGAAGCGAGCAAGGCGTGGTTCAAAATCGGCTTCGTCCCCAAGATGGGGCGGGTCCTCCGGGTCGTGCCCGAGTTCGGGCGGCCCTATAGCCGAGCGTCACGCCGGGCCATGTCCGATGGCGCGCTCAGCCGGGCCCAGAAGGAGCTGATCGCGGCCGTGGTGAGCGCCATCAACGTCTGCGAGTACTGAACAGTCGCCCACAGCGCAGCCGGGAAGCTGCAAGGGTTTGCGGACGACCTGATCTGGTACGAGATCGCATACGTGGCCGGGGTGACCCACGCCCTCAACGCCGTGGCCGACGGCCTCCGCTTGCCGCCGGAGTTCTCTCCGTCCTCCCGGACCCCTCTGATTCCGGTCATGGAGCTGGGGGGGGAGGCGCCTCCGGAGGTGAGGCGGGTCTTTGAGGAGATGATGGCCTTCTACGCCCTCGACCGGCCGCCTGCGGTCTTCCGGTGGTTGGCCCGGGACCCAGGCTTCTGTCAGGACTACTGGGCGGCCACGCGCGAGGCCTTCACGGAGCGAAAGCTGGACCGCCGGACGAAGGAGATCCTGGCCCTGGCCGCCTCGCTCACCGCCAAGTCCGACTACGGGGTGGACTTCCACCTGCGGGAGGTCCGGCGCCTCGGGCTGTCCGAGCAGGGGCTCACGGAGGCCGTCGAGGTGGTCCAGTGCTTCAACACCGTCACCAAGATCGCCGACGCGCTCCAGCTCCAGCCCGACTTCGACCCTCGGCCAGGCGGCTAGCGCGGTCACCTGTCTGCGTGGCGTGAAGAGGGCGAGTGTGACGGCGACAAGTGGAGCCGTCCGCCCGGGCGGCACGCCCGCGCCGCGTCTCAGGACGCCGCGCGGGCGAGGTACGCGGTGAGCACGTAGAGCGAGACGTACACAAAACACGCCGGGACAGCGGGGTATTCCTCCGGGTCCGCGGGCGGCCCGGGTTGCGATCCAGTGCTATCATCGGGCCGGGTGGTCCGTCCAGCGGGATCGGCCCATGATCAATGTCAACAAGCTCTTTCGCCGCCTGAGCATCCGGACGAAGCTCGTCATCGCCTTCTCCCTCCTGGGGGTCGTTCCTCTCGTCGTCGCCGGAGGGTACGGCGCGATCTTTTCCTTCTCCCTCCTCAACCAGACGGTCCTCGATGCGCTCCAGGAGGGCGTCTCCCTGAAGGCCGGGGAGGTCCAGCAGTTCCTCGAGACGCTGCAAGAGGATGTCCTCTTCCTGAGCCGGCTCCCGACGGTCCAGGCGCTGATCGAGGTCCCGCCGGATCCGCCCCGAGGCGCCGCGGCTCCAGTTGAGCGAGCCTTCCTGGCGTTCTCCCAGTCACGGAAGGCCTACTACCAGATCCGCTACCTCGACGAGCGTGGCCGTGAGGCGGTCCGGGTCGACTTCGATGGCGAGCGCCACAAGATCATCTCCCCCTTTGCGTTGCAGGACAAGAGCGACCGCTACTACTTCCGCGACGCGATGAGGACTCGTCCCGGCGAAATTTACGTCTCCCCCATGGACTTGAACGAGGAGTGGGGGAAGGTTGAGGTTCCGCCGAGGCCCGTGGTGCGGTACGCCACGCGGCTCGTCAACTCGCGCGGGGAGCCCCGGGGCATCGTGATTGTCAACCTCTACGCCGCGAAGGTCCTCTCCCAGGTCGTGAGCCTCGGCCGGGATCGGGGCACCGTGTTCCTCGCGGACTCGCGGGGCGTTTACCTCGCCCACTCGCGCGAAACGGGCGCCTTCGTCGCCCCCGCGGGGGAAACCCTCCACCGGGACTTCCCGCGAGAGGTCGCGGCGAAGGTCCTCTCCGGGAAGCCGGGGGCCGTAGCCGAAGCGGGTCTGCGGGGGCGGATCCTCGCGTTCGCTCCCATTCAGCGCGGCCCGGGCCGGGAGCCCTGGATCGTGGTTCATGCTTACAGCAAGGGCGAAGTCCTCTCGGCGATCCGCTCGCTCCAGGTGCTCGTCCTCATGCTGGGCGCGGGCGTGCTCGTCGTGGCGCTCGTCGCGGGCGTGGCGGCCGCCCGGCACTTCACCCGCCCGATCACCGCGCTGATCCGCGGAGCCGAGGCCGTCGCCGCGGGAGAGTTCGACCGCTCGATCCGGGTGGAGACCAACGACGAGCTCGAGGATCTAAGCCGCCAGTTCAATCGGATGGCCGGTCACCTCAAGGAGCACGAGCGGCAGCTCTTGGACGCCCGCGGGCGCGCCGAGCGAAAGGCGCAGGAGGCCGAGGCCCTCTACCGGATCGGAACCGAGATCTCCCGCCTCCGCTCCCTCCCCCCGATCCTCCAGCTCGTCGTGCAGAAGGCCCGTGAGTTGCTCGAGGCCGACGTGGCGATCCTCTGCCTCGACGAGCCGGGAGTGGGGCTCAGGGTCGGCGCGACGAGCGGGCTCGTCGAGGCCCTCTCGCTCCCGCCCGGAGAGCCGGTGGGCGCGATCCGGTGCGAGCGGGTTTCGGCCGCTGACGGCGCCTGCCCCGTCGCCCACGAGGCCCGGCTCCACACTCACGTCGCGGTTCTCCTCAAGAGCGGCGGCAGCGGCGTGGTGGGAAACCTCTGCGTGGGCTACCGATCGGCGCGGTCTCTCAGTCGGGATGAGTTGGACTTTCTCAACGGGCTTGCCAATCAAGCGGCGATTGCGATCGAGAACACCCGGCTCCATCGGGAGGTCCGGGACCTGGCCGCGCTCGAGGAACGGGAGCGGATCGGCCAGGACCTGCACGACGGGATCATCCAGTCGATCTATGCCACGGGGCTCGGCCTCGAGGAGTGCGTGCGGCTCGCCGAGGAGGCCCCGCGGGGGGTCAAGCCCGAGCTGGAAGCCGCCATCGAGAACCTGAATGCTGTCATCCGCGACGTCAGGAACTACGTCGTCGGGCTTCAGCCCGAGGGGCTCCAGGGGCGGGGGCTGAGCCGGTCGCTCGCGGATCTCACTCGCAGGCTCGCCCTCAACGCCCTGCTCCACGCTGAACTCGACGTCGACCCGGCCGTCGACGGCGCTCTGAGTCCCGAGCAGACGGGCCACCTCTTCCATATCTGTCGGGAGGCGCTCACCAACGTGGTCAAGCACGCCAGCGCTTCCCACGTGGCGGTGACCGTGGAGCAGCGGAATGGAACCCTCTTGCTGACCGTGCAGGACGACGGGGTCGGTTTTGTGCCGAGCCACGACCCCGGTACGGGGCAGGGCCTCCGCAACATCCGGGAACGGGCGCGGCGCCAGGGAGGGGAGGTCACCATCGAGAGCGCGCCGGGGCGAGGGACCTGCATCAAGGTCGAGGTCCCGCTGCAGACGGCATGAGCCGGCCCGGGCCGATCCCCGTCGCATCCCGGCGTCCTCCAGCTCGCCGGGACGCGCTCGGCCTCCGGCCTCGCGGGCGTCCCGTCCCTCCGGTGGGGTCGTCGGCGGCGCATACCTTTACGGGGTACCCGGTCCGGCCGAAGGCCGGCCGGGTCGTACGCCTCGCGCCGCCTCCTCCCTGCGTCCTAGGGCTGCTCGGGCCTCGGCCCGGCCCCACGGCCGGTCACGGTCACGCTGCTTGTCCGAGGGTACGCCGGTGAGCACGCCAAAGATCAAGGTGCTCCTGGTGGACGACCATGAGGTGGTGCGGGTCGGTCTGCGCTCGCTCCTGACCCGGGAGCGGGGCATCGAGGTCGTCGGCGAGGCGGGGAACGCAGCCGAGGCCGTGGCTCAAGCGGCCCGACTGGGGCCGGACATCGTCGTCATGGATGTCAGGCTCCCGGACCGGAGCGGGGTAGAGGCCTGTCGCGAGATTCGGGGCGCTGACCCGACGGTCCAGGTCATCATGCTCACCTCCTACGCCGATGAGGACGCCGTCTTCAACTCGATCCTCGCCGGGGCCTCTGGGTACCTCCTCAAGCAGCTCCGGGGCCAGGAGTTGGTGCGCGCCATTGAGACAGTGGCGGCGGGGCAGTCCCTTCTCGACCCTGCGGTAACCCAGAAGGTCCTGGAGAAGGTCAAACGGCTCGCCTCCGGCCGCCCCCCTGATGACATCACGCAGCTTTCGGCCCAGGAGCGGAAGGTACTGGCCCTCGTCGCCGAAGGGAAAACCAACAAGGAGATCGCGGCGGCCCTGGGGCTCAGCGACAAGACCGTGAAGAACTACCTTTCGCATGTCTTCGAGAAGCTCCACCTCTCCCGCCGCGCGGAGGCCGCCGCCTTCTTCGCCCGCCGCCGCTTGCCCTCCCCCTGACGCCCTCGCCCCCCAGGGCCATCCGGCCCTAGAGTCCTTGAAGGACCGGACTTGTCGTGGATGAGTCAAGTTTCATGCGGCGAGTTTCGCCTTCGCGCACCAGTGGTCCATCGCGTGTTCGAGGTGGGCGAACGCCCGACGGAGTGGCG
>Ga0114945_10001598_pt1 | contig 13964 bp, 8 predicted proteins | sample OV2TP3_FD_87194 | JGI IMG/M metagenome (GOLD analysis project Ga0114945, IMG submission 87194) | Hot spring microbial communities from Beatty, Nevada to study Microbial Dark Matter (Phase II) - OV2 TP3 | ecosystem: Environmental > Aquatic > Thermal springs > Hot (42-90C) | place: USA: Beatty... | reverse complement strand
CCGCGGTTCGCTGTACCAGGACGACGGCACCACATTTGCGTACCGGCAGGGCGAGTTCTTGCGCCTTCAATTTACCTGTCAGGCTGACCTGGATTCCCTTCAGCTTGCGCTCTCGCTTCCCGAAGGCACGTTTGCACCCTGGTGGGAAAGTGTGCAGGTCGAGGTGTACGGGGTGCAGCGGCGCCCCCAGGAGGTTTTCCGAAAAGGGGTTCCCACGGAGGCCTGGCGCTGGGATGAGAAGACTCACCAGTTGCTGGTCACGATTCCAGGAACCGGTTTGGGAGAGAACCTCACAGTCCGGTATTGAAGCCGCGAGCCACGCTAGATGATGCACCGAGTTGCCGGAGTTCAGGAAAAAGGAGGCTTGCATGTCGAAACGAGCAGCAATCCTGGCAGGGACGCTTCTGGCAGCGACCGCGCTCCTGTGGGGACAGGAGGAGACGACGCGGAAGCAGGAGACCGAATCAGAAGACCATCAGCCCGCTATTCACGGCATTCGCATCGGGATGGCGACGCAAGAAGTGCTGGATCTTCTGGGCCGCATGCCCGACCAGCGGAAAGATGAAACGGATGAGATTCATGTCTACTGGAAACTGAAGGATGGAAGTGTGTTGCAGGTCAATTTCCGCCAGGATAATTACGTCTCGCACATCGGGCTGCAGTACCGGCCTCCACGGCGCACGAACGACTTGTGGCTGCTGCCTTTGCGGACCGCGGGTACGACCACCGATTTGACGGCGCGCGACCCCCGCTTGCGCGTGGACTACCGGGCCAGCCAGACGGATGACCGAGAACGCACCGCCTGGCTGCGGGAAGAAAAGGACCCGCGCGACTTCCGGGTCGAAATCCGTTTTCTCTCCGCGCCCCGCAAGCGCCTGGGTGAGCGATTCGAGAGCGAAGTGGAGTTCAAATATGTCTCGGTGAACAAATACGATCTGGCAAAGTTCGACCGGGCCATGAAAGCCGCCGAGTAACGCTGGATTCAGCGACACCTGGGCCTTCCAACCTCGGTAGGCCGCTTTTCCTCGGCGCCACAGCGGCCTACAATAGGGCGGAGAGAGCTGTATGCTTGGCAAACTACGCACTTGTTTGTTGTTGGCCCTGCTTTTGGCACCTGTGGCAGGACCGCAGGGGACTCCTCGGTCGGAGCGAGACGAGGACCACCGGCCCGGCATTCACGGCATCCGGATTGGAATGACAGCGCAGCAGGTGTTGGACACCCTGGGGCGCATGCCCGATCAGCGGAAAGACGAAAAGGAAGAGATCCTCGTGTACTGGAAGCTGGAGGACGAAAGCGTGCTCCAGGTCAACTTTCGCCAGGAGAACTTCGTTTCACACATCGGATTGCAGTTCCGGCCTCCGCGGCCCACGAATGATTTCTGGCTGCTTCCTCCCGTGGCCTCTTCCCAGAACGAGATGCGCCAGTCCGTGTACTTGCCGGAAAGCCGATCCGGCACGGCCACGACTCCTGCCTATGAAAAAGTGCCGCAATTGACCAGTGGCGAAGATGCCGGAACAGGCATCAGTACGGCGCGGGCCCTGGAGGGCAAGGCTCCCAGCTTCGGGGGCGAAGCTCCGCACACTGGACTGGAGGCGCGAGACCCTCGCTGGCGCGCCGACTACAAGGCCAGCCAGACCACCGACCGGGAGCGCACCGTCTGGGTGCGAGACGAAGATGACGAACGCGGCTTTCGCGTAGAAGTCAGCTTTCTCTCCACGGAGCGCAAGCGTGCGGGCGAGGGCTACCAGGGACACGTGGAGTTCAAGTATGTCTCCGTTAGCAAGCGCGACCTGAAGAAATTTGACCAGGCGATGAAACCCCCTCGTTAAGGGCTCCAGGATGGCTTCGGCCATCCGCCGAAGAATGGCCGTCCAGCCTGCCTTCCGCTGCTTCAGGCGGCAAAAAATCCAGTTGACAGGCTGAGGCGGGCGGGCATAGCTTTACCTCTTTTACCGGTCCCGAGGTGGGAAGGGACCGCCCCAAGCCGGTGAAACTCCAGGTGGCCACAAAATCGTTGGGATTGCGCGCAAACCCTATCGGGGATCGGACGGAGCGTGGGTCATGAGAAGCTATAGGTCGCGGTTTCTGCTGCAAGTTCTGCTGGTTGTGCTGGTGGGGACAGCTCTGGCATGGGCGCAAAGTGATCGCGCTAGCATCACGGGCCAAGTGGCAGATCCGACTGGAGCGATGATACCCGGCGCCGCCGTTAAGGTCACAAACGTGGCGACCGGCACCTCCTTTGACACCACCAGCGACGCCAACGGCCGGTACGTAACTCCGACCATCCTCAAGCCCGGTGAATACAAAGTGGAAGTGTCGCGGGACGGCTTCAAGAAAGCCGTCACCTCCGGGATCGTGTTACAGATCGGAGACGTGAAGCAGGTCAACGTCACCATGCAAATCGGCGCGGCGACGGAAGAAATCACGGTGACCTCGGAAGCTCCGCAGCTGGAGACCGAAACCAGCAACCGCGGCGGAGTGATTACCGGGCGGCAGGTGGTGGAACTGCCACTGAAGGACCGCAACTTCACCAACTTGGCCCTCCTGACGCCGGGTGTTTCCCGCGCGCTGATCGGGAACCTGACGGACGCGCAGTTCTTCAATCAGGGCGACGCCAATGCGGGCAACGTCCCGGGCGGGAGCAACGAACGCGGCTCGACGGAAAGCGCGCGCTTCAGCCGCTCCGGCGGGGCTTCGATTTCGGCCAACGGCCTGCGGCCCACCAACAACAACTTCTCGCTGGACGGCGTGGACAACAACGAGCCGCAGTTCGGCACCATCGGCGTCTTTCCCAATCCTGATGCCATTGGCGAGTTCAAAGTGGAGACCAGCGTCGGGAAAGCGGAGACAGGGCGCGGCGGAGCCACCATCAACACGACGTTCCAGTCCGGCAGCAACAGCTTTCACGGTTCGGTGTACTACTACGGGCAGAATGACGCTCTCAACGCCACCCACCCGCAGTTGAAACGAGATCGCGTGGACCTGATCGCCGGCGGCTTGACGCCGGCGGAAGCCGAAGCGCAGCGCCCCAAGTCCACCATTCGGGTGCACGAATTCGGGTTCACCTTCGGCGGGCCGCTCATCAAGAACCGCACCTTCTTCTTTGGCGATTACCTGGGCCAGCGCAACAGCATTCCCAACGCCTTCCGCAGCGTGGTTCCCACAGCAGGCTCGCGCAACGGCGATTTTTCCGACTTTACCAACGCGGTGATTGACCCGGTGACACTGCTGCCCTTCACGGGCAATAACATCGCCAACGACTACGGATCGGTGCAGAACCATCCCAACTTCCAGGCTGCAGGGTTGGCGCTCCTCAACGCCTACCCATTGCCCACGCTCAATGTGACCAATCCGGGACAGGGAAACGAGAACTTTTTTGGCACACGCGCGAACACGGAATCGATCGACTCGTTCGACATCAAGATCGATCACCGGCTCACGGACAACAACAACCTCGGCGGACGCTACAGCCAGAGCGACCAGAACCGCGCCCGGGCCAACTTCTTCCCGGGGATTCCGACCGCCGGGTTCGGCGCCGGCGACGAAGTGGGCAACACGCGACAGGTGGCGATTACCGATACGCATGCCTTTCGGCCGACGATTCTGAATGAGGCCAAGTTCGGATGGACGAAAATTGAGATCGGAATCTTTAACTGCGGTGTGGGAGGCGCCTGCGGCGTGAGCGAGAGTTTCTGCGCCGACATCGGTATCCCGAATTGCAATTCGGGCAGCTTGCCTACCAGCGGCGGCATTCTGACAGGCGGCTTCGGCAACGGATTCTTTGAGTTCACCGGGGACGGCGGCCTGTTCCTGGTGAAGTCCAGCAATTTCTACGTTGAGGACAACGTCACCATCGTTTCGGGAAAGCATACGTGGAAGGCCGGAGTGCAAGTTCGCCCGCGCTACGTGGACACCATTGATGGAGGACGCTCGGGTGGCCTGAAGGGTAACTTCGCATATGGTGATGACGTTACCGGGAATGCGCAAGCCAACATGCTTGTCGGCCAGCCCTTGCAAGTCTTCCGGGGCACCATCGCTCCGGATGCCAGTGGGAACCTGACGTCCTTTGCCCTGCGGGCCACGGAGTGGTCGTTTTATGTGCAGGACGACTGGAAGGTCACGCCCAACCTGACGATCAACATGGGTTTGCGTTACGACATCTTCCCTGGTTTCCGGGAGAAGGACGGCCGTCTGGCCAATTTTGACGTGCAGCAAAGCACCATTGTTAGGCCCGCCGATGGCGGCGACCCCATCATAGACACGGACATGAACAACATCGGTCCGCGTCTGGGCTTTGCCTACAGCTTCGGCAACGAGCGACAGTTCGTGCTGCGCGGCGGCTATGGCCTGTTTTACACGCAGGACGGCGTGGACTACCCGCCCATGGTGCGGAACCCCCCTATCACCGGGTCGATCGCATTCAACCCCTTTGGCGGCGCGCCCAATCCGGGCTTTGACCTGAACACGGGACCTCCTGTGGTGCCGCTCGTCGACCCGCCGGTGCTGTTGCCGGAGACACCCTTGTTCGCGGCACAAGTGGACCAAAAAACAGGAACCGTCCACGAGTGGAACGTGACGCTGCAATGGCAGTTTGCTCGCAACTGGTTGCTGGATGTGGGCTACGTGGCTTCGCGTGGGCGCGACCTTTTGTCGACACGGCAGTTGGGAAGGAACGGGAATGGGCTCGGTTTGGCTGAGACGCAGGATGTTTCCGCCAGTTGCGCCGTCCCGCCTTGTCCAATCAACAGCGTAACCGCTTATGAGAACCGCACGTCCAGCAATTACGATGGACTGCAGGTGAAGGTGGAGAAGCAGATGTCGAAAGGGTTCCTGGCTCGGATCGCGTATGCATGGAGCCACAACATCGATGACTCCAGCGGCGTATTTACCGCGCCGGGTGACCAGCGCGGCGGGAATTTCGGTCCCCTCAACCCATTGGATCACAGCCGGGACCGCGGAAACTCGTCCCTGGACCACCGCCACCTGTTCACCGCCAACGCCATATGGGATCTCCCCTTCGGCCGGGGCAAGGCTTACGGCGGCGACGCCAGCGGCGGGCTGGAAAAGATCATCGGAGGATGGCAGGCCAACGTGATCTTCAGCGGACAGACCGGCCAGCACTTCAGCGTAGGCGCCAGCGGCCCCAGCGGGGACACGGTGTCGGTGCTGATCGGGGATCCCTTCTCCGGCGCGCCGGCCGGCCGATTCCTGAATCCCGCGGCCTTTGCAAGCCCCAGCACTAATGCGCTCGACCCGGGGTTTGCCGGCACCACATGTGTGACCAATCTCGTCGGCAATCTGGTTTGCTTCGGCAACACGGGGCGCAACCAGTTCACCGGGCCAGGCTTCTTCCGCACGGACTTCTCGTTGTTCAAGAACACCAGTGTCACGGAACAGGTGAAGTTCCAGTTCGGCCTCGAGTTCTTTAACCTCTTCAATCACGACAACCAGGTCATTCCGCAGAACTTTTCCAGCAACGGAGACTTCGGGTTGTTCCGGAACTCGCTGCCGCCGCGAACCATGCAATACCGGCTGAAGATCATCTTCTGACGAGCAGCGTAACTCAGTGGGCGCAGGGCGGCTCCGGCCGCCCTGTTTTTTTTGCCGGCTACCTATGCGCGATCTCCGCGGGCGCTGGCGAACGTTGCTAGAATGAGAGCCTTTATGGGTGCCTTCAGCAAGTGGTATGCCGTTCTCCTCCTGGCTGGGCTGGTGCTGATGACCGTCCCGTCTGCTGCCCTCCAGCAAACCGCCATCCCGCCCGCGGAGCTGTCTCACCAGGAGCGGTTTGCGAGCAAACAGGAGCGCCTGGAGCGCGCGGAGCGAGGACTCACGTCCCGGCTAGAAGCTCAACCCGGCGATGCCAGGGTTCTGACCGAGCGCGGTGTCACGCGCCTGCAAATGGGAAAGACGCAAGCCGCGCTGGGCGACCTTTCGCAGGCGGTTTCTCTCGATCCATCCAATGCCGATGCCCTGGCCAACCTGGCATACGCGTACTGGACGCAGAGCAACCTGACCGAAGCTCTAAAAGCAGCCCGTCACGCGCTGGCGATCGAAGAAAACCACGCCGGGGCCAACTTTTACGTTGGGCGCATTCTGATGCAGACCGGCGGCGATATCTCGGAGGCCATCCGTCATCTGGAACGGGCGGCGGAGCGCAACCCGGAGGATGTGGACGTGCAATTCGAATTGTTCAGCGCCTACCGCCGGGCACGGGAGTTCAGTCGCGCGGCTCTCCAACTCCGGCAACTGGGCATGGTGCTGCCACCCTCTCACGCTGGCATTTTCTATGCTGAGGGACTTCTCCAGGCCGATTTGGGAAACCTGAAAGTGGCTGTGGAGCGCTTCCGGCGGGCTCTGGCCATCAATCCGGAACTGGACTCCGTGCGCCAGGATTTAGGCGTAGCGCTGGCCCAATCCAGCCAGTGGAAGGAGGCGGTCGAAGTCCTGGAGCCGCTTGCGCAAAGGCGTCCGCAGTCGTTCGCGGTCGCTTATTTCCATGCTCTTTCCCTGGAGAACGCGCAGCGCCCGCAGGAGGCGGAAGCGGAGGCGCGCCGCGCCGTGAGTTTGCGTCCCGATGCAGCCGACGGGCACACGCTCCTGGGGATCATTCTGGCGGCGCGGGGAGCGCATCCGGAGGCGGTGGAGAGTCTGGGGCGCGCTGTGACCATCAATGCAACGAACTTCGACGCGCAGTTCTACCTTGGGCGTGAGCGCTACGCCCTGCGCGACCTTCCGGGCGCAGCCGATGCCTTCCGCGCCGCGCTCCACATTCGCCCGGAGGACCCCGAGGCGCGCTTTTTCCTGGCCACGGTATTGGAGGCCGCAGGCGAAAAAGACCCGGCGCTCGCCGAATATCGAGAACTGATCTCGCGACGGCCGCGAGACCCAAGGGGATACATCGGGCTGGGTGCCATCTTGGCGAAATACGGAGAAACGGAGGATGCGGTGGCGCAACTTCAGCGGGCGCGGGAACTTGAGCCGGGAAATTTCGAGGCGGCTTTGGCGCTTGGCCGGCTGCTGGCCAAGTCGGGCCGGGTGGAGGCAGCCATCGCGCGGCTCGAAGAGGCGGTGGCGCTGCGGCCTGACAACGCCGAGGCACATTATCAACTGGGACTGGCGCTGCGGCGTGCGGAGCGTGCGCAGGAAGCCGAACGGGAGTTTGCCACCGTGGAACGGCTGAACCGCGAACGCCGCGGCACCGGCATGGCCGATGCCCAGCCGCAGATTCCGGAGAGGGAGTAATCCCCGCATGAGTCCGTGGCGTGTGTGGTTGCTGGCGATGATTCTGGTTTCCTTTTCGGGTGCGTCCCAGGTGAAACGCGCGCCGGAAGGGGGTGCGGCCCGGGCGGGCCCGGTTCTGGAGGAGGCGGCTGCACTGCTGGAAGCGGGGAACTTCCCGGCGGCAGAGGCGGCGGCACGGCGCGCCGTGCGCCTGGCGCCAGACTGGGCGGTTGCGCGCAACGTGTTGGGAATCGTGCTCGACCAGCTGGGCCGCGGGAAAGGAGCCGAGGCCGAATACCGGACCGCGTTGCGGTTGGATCCGGCATTTGCAGGGGCGCGCAACAACCTGGGCAATCTCCTGCTGCGGCAGGGCCAGCTGCCGGAGGCGCGGGCGGAATTCGAGCGCGTCCTGAAGGCTGACCCGAACCACGCCCAGGCGCACTTCAACCTGGGCAGCGTCCTGGCGGCACAACAGCAGTTTTCCGCGGCGACCGACCATTTTGGCGCAGCCTGGAAGCTGCGTGGCGCCGAGGCCGACCCTGGGGTGGTGCTGGCTTTTGTTTCGGCCGCTCTGCGGGCAGAGCGTCCCCAGGAGGCGCTTTCGGCTGCCGGCGAACTGGCGCGCGCCCACGCCACAGACGCCCGTATCCTGTTCAGCCTGGCTGTGGCGCTGGCCGAAGGCGGGCAATATGAGGCCGCCGCAGACCGGTTCGCCGCGGTCAATCGCTTGCGCCCCCACACCCCGGAGGTGCTCTACAACCTGGGCGTCGCTTACTTCAACCTGCAGCGGATGGAGGAGGCGGCGCGGGTTCTGGCTGAGTCCGCCGACCTGGATCCCCGTCCCGCTGAAACGCACTTTCGACTCGGCCTGATTGCTTCCGAGCGCAGTGAGCACGAAAACGCCGTTCTCGAACTGAAGCACGCTATCGAGCGCGTCCCGAACCGCGCTCAGCATCACTACATGCTGGGCCGCGAGTACTTCCGCATGGCGTACTGGGAGGGGGCCGCCGGGGCCTATCAGCGCGCCACCGATCTGGATCCCGGCCAGGCTCTGTACTTGCTCAGTTTGGGCAACGCCCAGTTCCGCGCCAGTCGCTACCAGCAGGCTTCCCAGGCTTTTCTAAGAGCGGCCAAAATCGACCCCAGCCTCCCCGAAATCAACTACCTGATCGGATATACCCTGCGGGCCCAAGGCAAGTTCGAGGAGGCGCGTGCCTACTTCGAGCGCCACTTGGCTATCGCTCCCGGGCACGTCGACAGCCAGGCCAGCCTGGGGTATCTTGCGCTGGAGCAGGGCCGCTACACAGAGGCCGAGGAGTTTCTCCAGCAGGCGCTGCAGGGTTCGCCCAATCACCTGGGCGCCCAATTTGACCTGGCGCGAGTCTATGCCAAGCAGCGGAACTATCCCAAGGCCATCGCCGCATTCGAGCACATCATCGAGATCAGCCCTGATCATCCGCAGGCGCACTACCAGCTTTACCTGCTGTATGCACGGGCCGGGCAGAAAGTCGAGGCCCAGGTGGCACTGGCCGAATTCAAGCGCCTGGAAGAGTTGGAGAAGAAAGCTCGGGACGCCCAGATGCGTCTGGATAAGGTGCGGACGATGCGGCTCAGCGGCGCCGCCGGAGACGAAGTACCGCAGCGGGATGGCGCCGGACAACCGGCCACTCTGCCGCCACCGGGGGGAATTTAGGAAATGAAACTAGCCTGGAGAGGACGGGGCGCCGCGATTGCCATCGCCATACTGCTTCTTGTGCCGGCGCCGGGCTTTCTCGTTGCAAACGACCAGCCGGCGCCAATCGTGCAAAAAATCGAACCACCGAACTGGTGGCTGGATTTTCCGGACCCCATGGTGTTACTCACGGGCGATAACCTTTCCCGTGCCACGGTGGAGGTTGGGTATCCTGGCGTGCAGGTGGAAAAAGTGGAGCCGGGCGGCGAAGGGCGCTACCTTTTGGTCTGGTTGAAGATACTTCCGGGCGCCCGGCCGGGAAGCGTGTCTCTTAGGGTACGCTCGCCCGGCGGCGCCGTGGAAGTGGCGCTGCCGCTGGCCCGGCGCCGGCCGGAGGAAGGTGGCTTGGCGGGGCTGAATGCGGACGACGTCCTCTATCTGATCATGCCCGACCGCTTCGCCGACGGCGATCCGACGAACAACGCGCCGCCGCAATCTCCCGGGACCTTCGACCGTTCGCTGCCCCGCGCCTATCATGGCGGCGACCTGCGCGGCATCCGCGACCGGTTGCCCTACCTTCGCGAGCTGGGCGTGACCGCGCTCTGGCTCAATCCCATCTACGACAACGACAACCACTCACCCCACGATTATCACGGCTACGGGGCTGTGGATTTCTACGCTGTGGACGAGCACTTGGGCACGCTGTCCGAATTCGAAGACCTGGTGCGGGAAGCGCACAGCCGGGGCATCAAGATCTTTCTCGACAATGTACCCAACCACACTGGGCCGCGGCATCCGTGGACGCAGCGGCCTCCGCAGCCTGACTGGTTTCACGGCACCGTGCGGGAACACTTGGCGGCGCGCTCTCCCTTCGACCCTCTCACCGACCCGCACTCCGTGCCCCGGCAGTGGCGCGACGTGGTCGAAGGCTGGTTTGCCAACATCCTTCCCGACCTGAACCAGGAAAACCCGCGTGTGGCACAGTACCTCTTGCAGAACAGTCTGTGGTGGGTGGAGCAATCGGGGCTGGACGGCTTTCGGCTGGACACCTATCCATACGTCTCGCGCCGCTTTTGGTCCGCATGGCACCGCGAACTCTTTCGCATGTATCCGCGGCTGGCCACCATCGGAGAGGTCTTTCACGGAGACCCGACCATTCCGGCTTTTTTTGCCGGCGGGCGGGCGCAGTTTGACGGTATCGACTCCGGCGTGACCACGGTCTTTGATTTTCCGCTGTATTATGCGCTGCGTGACGTGGTGCTGCGCCAGGCCCCCGCCACGCGCATCCGCGACGTGCTGCAGCGCGACTGGCTGTACCCGCATCCGGAGCGCCTCGTGACCTTTCTCGGCAACCATGACGTCAAACGGTTCGTGAGCGAGCCTGGCGGCTCGCCGGACAAGCTGAAGCTGGCATTCTCCCTGCTGCTCACCTTGCGCGGCATTCCCCAGCTCTACGCCGGGGATGAAATCGGAATGCCCGGCGGTGACGACCCCGACAATCGCCGCGACTTTCCGGGTGGCTTCCCGGGGGATGCGCGCAACGCATTCACCGCTGCGGGCCGCACGGCCGAGGAGCAGGAAATCTTCACGCATGTTCAGGCATTGCTGCGCCTGCGACGCGACTATGGTGCGCTGCGCGGCGGCCGGCAGTGGCACCTCGCCGCCGACGAGAGCGGATATGTCTTCCTGCGGGAAGCACAGAAGCAGGCCCTGGTGGTGGCCTTCAATAACGCCGCTACTCCGCGCGTGATGACCGTGGAACTGGCGGACACGCCGATTGCAGAAGCACAGGCTCTCCGACCGGTGTTTGCTGCGGCGCCGGCCACGGTGGCTTCCGGCCGTGCGGGGTTCGAAGTCGCCGGCCGCAGCGTGGCTATCTACGAGGTGCAGTAAGCGTGAGAAGGGGGAGCAGGGTAGCGGTAGCGGTGGCGCTGGCCGGACTTCGGCCGGCTTCCGTGCCGGCGCGCCGCCAGAACCAGCCTGCCGCACCGCGTACGGGCAGGTACGAGGTAAACGATTTGAGCTTGGCCGTGGGATAAGGTAAAGTTCCGCGTTTTCGGGAACAGCAGGAGAATCCGATGGTTCAGGAAGCTTCGACGCAACTCACCCACCGCGCCTTGGAAACCCTCGACATCATCATTATTGGTGTCTACTTTCTCGTCATATTTGCCATCGGTTTCTATTTTGCCCGGCGGGAGAAGACCTCGGCTGACTACTTCCTCGCCGGCCGCGACGTGGGATGGTTCGCCATCGGGTCTTCGCTCTTCGTCTCCAATATTTCGACCGAGCACTTTATCGGGCTGGCCGGCTCCGGGGCGACTTCCGGCCTGGCCGTGGGGCATTTTGAGTGGCTGGCCTGCTTCATGGTGCTCATCCTGGGCTGGGTCTTTGTCCCCTTCTACCTGCGCTCGAATGTGTACACCATGCCGGAGTTTCTGGAACGCCGCTTCAACCGCTCGTGCAGCATCTACCTGGCCAGCATCTCGATCGTCGCCTACATCTTCACCAAGATTTCCGTTCACTTGTACGCCGCCGCCATCGTGCTGGAAAAGGTTGTGGGCTGGAGCCCGCTGACGGCGGCCATCATTCTGGTCGTGGTGACCGGCATCTACACCATTGCCGGCGGCCTCTCAGCGGTGATCTACACCGAAGTGGTGCAGACGCTGATCCTGATCGCCGGGGCCGTCGCTTTGACCTTCATCGGGCTGGAGCGCGTAGGCGGATTCGAAGGTCTGCGGGCTGCCGTACCCCCCGATTACTTCCACATGATCAAGCCCATCAGCGATCCAGAGTTTCCCTGGACGGGGATCTTCCTGGGCGCGCCCATCCTGGGCATCTGGAACTGGTGCACAGACCAGGTGATCGTGCAGCGCGTGCTCTCGGCTCGTGATGAAGGCCATGCCCGCGGCGGCTGCATTCTGGCGGGCTACCTTAAGATCCTGCCCGTGTTCATGCTGGTTCTTCCGGGGCTGATCGCCTTCGCGCTCTATCCCGGTGCTTTCCAGATCGTGGACGGGCGGGTGGCTAACGGCGACGTGGCCTATCCCACCATGATCATCAACCTGCTGCCCGTCGGGCTGGTGGGGGTCATGGTGGCGGCACTGCTGGCCGCCCTGATGAGTTCCATGGCCTCCGTGTTCAACTCTGCCTCGACGCTGGTCACGCTCGATTTCTACAAGAAGCTGCGGCCTGAGGCCAGTGAGAGGCGGCTGGTGTTTATTGGCCGAATAGCCACGGCCGTCATGGTCGTGCTGGGCATCCTCTGGGTACCGTTCATCAACCTCCTAAGCGCCCAACTGTTCATCTACCTGCAGAGCGTACAGGCCTACATCAGCCCGCCCATCGCTGCGTGCTTTCTGCTGGGCATCCTGTGGCCCCGGCTGAACGGTGCAGGAGCCCTTAGCTCGCTGCTCACCGGATTCGTTTTAGGGGCGACCCGGTTTGTGCTCGAGGTTCTGGACAAAACCGCGCACTTCGAGGCTCCCGTCGTCCGCTGGTTGGTGGAGATCAACTTCCTGCATTACGCCATTCTGATGTTCGTGGTATGCGCCGGGGTTCTGATGGCAGTCAGCTTGGCGACGCCGGCACCCTCGCGGCAGAAGGTGGCCGGCCTGACCTTTGCCACGCTGCATGAAAAAGTGGACGTCTCGGCCGTGCGGGACGCGGCCATACTCGAACATGTGCCTGCCCCCGAGACCCCAGCCGAGCACCGCATCAACGTGATCATGAGCGTGCTGCTCGCAACCATCGTGATCGGCTTGTGGATTTATTTCCGTTAGGGGATACGAGCGAACGTGAGCGCCATTTGCTGCCTGAAACCGAATGTGAGCCGCGCGGAAGCCGAGGAGAGTTTTCGCCCCTCGGGCTGGCGCGGCCGATTCCAAGCAGCGGTTCGGGGGCCGTTGCGTTCTGTGGCCGACGTGTACATTCCATTCCGGCTGTACCGGGTGGAGATCGAGAACGGCGGGAAGAAAGATACTCGCCTGCTCGCTCTGGATTCCGTCAGCGGCGTGCTCGATCTTTACGGCTTTGACCAGGTTCCTGGGCCCGAGGACGTCACATACCTGGAAACGCGCAACCATCCAGAGGCCAGGCTGGAAGAGTCGCGCGCCCGCGAGCTGGTGGCGGAGAAGGTGCGCCGGCTGATTTTTCTCACCGGTTTCTTTCGCGTGCGCGATTTCGCCATCCGCGTGGAGCCGCTCTCATTCGAGTTCCATGTCCCCTACTGGGTGGGGTTTTTTGGCAGCGGCGCGGAAGCCGACCTGGCGGTGCTCGACGCCGTCCGTCGCCGCGCCGAAGGCGCCAAGGCGCGCACCCTGATGCGTGACTGGCTGACCCAATAACGCCAGCCGCGTTCCAACTGGAAGGACTGCATCAAGATTAATTCGTACGGATTCACCGCGATGATATTGCGACGTCGAACTTTTCTGCTTGGTCTCTTCCTGTTCGCGGGCTGGCTGGCCGGAACAGCCCAGATCGCCCCGGGCGCTCCAGGGGAGAAGCCCGCTTGGACGAACGGCAACAAGCAGGGCGTGGGTACCTCGCACACCCTGCAGTCCAAGGTGTGGTTCACGCTCGGCAATGGAATCCTGAACGAGGTGTATTACCCAACCATCGACAAGGCCAATACGCGGAGCCTGGAGCTGATTGTCACGGATGGAAGCACCTTTGCCGAGATTGAAAGCCGGGATACCGAGCACACCGTCGAAGTTCCTGATGCAGCAGCGCTGGTTTTCCGCCAGGTGAACACTTCGCGCAGCGGCCGGTACCGCATCACCAAGACCTGGGTGACGGACCCCGAACGCGCCACGGTGCTGGTCCAGGTGCGCTTCGAGGCCCTGCGTCCGGGTCGCATGCGCCTGTACGTGCTCTTCGACCCGGCGGTCAACAACAGCGGGCTGCACGATACGGGCTACTCGCAGAGCGGCGCTCTGGTGGCCGCCGATAGCGGCGTGGCTGTGGCTCTGGTTTCCAGCATGCCCTTCTCCAGCAGGTCTAGTGGTTACCTCGGAACCAGCGACGGCTGGAGTGACCTAAAGGACGACTGTCGCCTTGACAGCAGGTACT
>Ga0114945_10001593_pt1 | contig 13981 bp, 12 predicted proteins | sample OV2TP3_FD_87194 | JGI IMG/M metagenome (GOLD analysis project Ga0114945, IMG submission 87194) | Hot spring microbial communities from Beatty, Nevada to study Microbial Dark Matter (Phase II) - OV2 TP3 | ecosystem: Environmental > Aquatic > Thermal springs > Hot (42-90C) | place: USA: Beatty... | reverse complement strand
CCGAATACGAGCGGTTGAAGGAAACGCTGGACGTGCTCAGTGATCCCGCCTTGATGGAGCAGATTCGTCGAAGCCGGCGATTCTATGCGGCAGGCAGGAAGGGACTCTCTTTTGAAGATGTATTCGGAGAGCCACTCCTTCCGGCCAAGAGACGCGCCCGTTCGTGACCCTGTTTCGGCAGGAGATCCCGCCCCACGTTGCCGAAGCCATCCGTCACCTTCCGCCAGATGTGAAGCGCGGCGTCAAAGCGGCGCTTCGCTCGATCAGCGTCGATCCTGGCAGCGGCATCCCGCTGGTTAAGGATCTCGAGGGATTCTGGAAGTATCGGGTCCGCCGGTACCGCGTCGTCTACTCCATTGACCGAAGCCGCCGCGCGATCCGGATCATCGCCGTGGGACACCGTCGCCGGATTTACGAAGATGTGCTCGAACAATTGGGCAGCCGAAAGCGTGCATAGGTCACTTCCGGAGACCATTCACGAGGGTCATGATAGAGGGTCAAGTCTTGCAATCATGCAGTAGCTTGGTTAACCCGGCGGAGCCCGCCGCGGACTATTTTATCTAGGCTGTCAGGTAGCGCGTATGGAAAATGAACAAGGGCGATTGGATCAGCGGTGCTGGTAACTGAGGTACCACCACATGCCGGGCACGAAGAGCAGGGCTATCGTGGCATAGAGGGCAGGTTCCATCCTTAGACCTCCACACCGAGCTTCTCACAGATGTCAGCAAGCCGCTTGCGCTATCCGCGGTCCACGCGGAGTCACCCTAGCACAGGCTGGACGAGGGCGAAAGGTGACGTTACGTGGCAGGATCGGGGTAGTCGGTCCAGGTTTCTTTTTCGGCGAGGTAGCGTTTGCCTTTGAAGTTCGGGCGCGTGCGGAGGCGCCGGAACCCCAGCTCCTGCAGCTTGTCCACGACGCTTTTCACCGCCAGGGCGATGGTGGACGCACTCTGTCCCTCGACGGTCAACGCCTCGTACATCACCTTCGCCCGATAGCCATCCACGGTCCGGCTCACCAAAATCGAGCGGTTAAGGTACCGCTCGCTCGGATCAACGCCCTCGATCTGGTGGCGCTCCACGACCGCACCTTTCTTGAAGGAAAGGGGAAGAGTCATCTGGCAGACGTTTACCGTGAATCGTTATTCGTGAAGCGTGAAGACAAGAGGAAGCGCATTATACGGAAGGGCCTGATGCAATTCAACGGCCGAGGAGCCTCCGCCGTCGTTGACAAGCTTGCAGGCCGATTCCTATAATCCGCTGACTTGGCTCGGCTTCTTGGCAACTCGTCAAAAGAGGGGCGGCGACCTTTGTGCGGCCTGGGATCACGCCAGCCCGTCCGATGGGTTGGCGAGTATGGATTGCCTGATGGTTGGCACGCCTGTCACGAGCCAGGGAAATGAATCTTCCCAACAGCCTCACCATCCTTCGGATCCTTCTCATCCCCTTCTTCATCGGCTTTCTCCTGTACGAGCGGTACGAGTATGCCTTGGGCACGTTGCTGCTGGCCGGGCTGACGGATAGCCTGGACGGCACGATCGCGCGCGTGGCGAATCAACGCACGCGGCTCGGGGCCTATCTCGACCCGTTGGCCGACAAGCTCTTGCTCACGTCCGCCTTCGTGACGTTGTCCGTGCTCCATCTGGTGCCGCTGTGGATCGCCATCATCGTGGTAAGCCGCGACACCATGCTCATTACCGGCACCTTGCTGGCGCGGCTGACCGAGCTCCGCGTCGATCTCTCCCCGACGCTGCTGGGTAAAGGCACCACGCTGTTTCAACTGGTGTACATCATCCTGGTCGTGGTGCTGACCTCCCGGCAGATGGATCTGCGGTTGCTGCAGCCTCTCCTGTATCTCATGGTCAGTCTCACGGTCCTGTCCGGCTTCCACTATCTCTACCGCGGGTACACCCGTTTGAGCACCAGCGAGACCTGAGAAACAGGCCCGCCGGCATCCGGTCGAAAGTTGACAATAGAGGGTCATTCATATACAGTTCGCCGCAGGCACATTCCACCTAACTCACGGTAACAGAAAGAAAAACGGTGAGAGGCGTGGTCCCTGACCGCATGGGGAAGCTGCTGCTGGAAGCCCGCCTTATTTCCGAAAAGCAGCTCGAAGAAGCCCTCCAGACCCAGAAAAAAGCCGGCGGTCGGCTAGGGAGCATTCTGGTCAAGATGGGGGCGATCAAGGAGGATAAGCTCCTCCAGTTCCTCAGCCAGCAATACGGCGTGCCTCCGATCGACCTGGCTGCGTGCCAGATCGAATCCAACCTGAACAAGCTCATCCCCCTGGAAGTGGTGAAGAAATACGTGGTCGTCCCGGTCAAGCGGATCGGTTCGACCTTGTCTCTCGCCATGGTCGATCCCTCGAATGTCTTCGCGATTGACGACATCAAGTTTCTCACCGGGTATCACGTCGAGCCGCTGGTGGCGCTCGAGGCCGCGATCATGGATTCCATCCGGCGCCTGTACGGCGGCGGGCGCTCCTCCGAGCCGGTCTCTGAACAACAGGACACGCTGAGCACGGCGGCCATCCTGCAAGCCAAGGACTACACGCTCAGCGAAGAAGATCTGCAGGCCGATGACCTCGACATCAAAGACGCCGGCCCCATGGTGGCGGTCGAGGATTTCGACACGGTGGTGGGCGATGTCCTCTCGAACATCGACGTGGTGGAAGAGCAGGGCGATGAAGCGGCCGCTGCCGTCGGGGAGGTCGAAGCGCCGATCGTCAAGCTGGTCAACGGCATCCTGGTCAATGCCGTCAAGGTCGGGGCCAGCGACATCCACCTGGAGCCCTATGAGACGCTCGTGCGGGTCCGCTTTAGGCTGGACGGCGAGCTGCATACCATCATGAATCTGCCCTTGAAAGTCCGCAACACCACGGTGTCGCGCATCAAGATCATGGCCAAGCTGGATATCGCCGAGCGACGGTTGCCGCAAGACGGGCGCATCAAGCTCAAGCTCGGCAAGAAGCGGGACATCGACTTCCGGGTCTCGGTGCTGCCGACCCTCTACGGCGAAAAAGTGGTTATGCGGATCCTGGACAAGGGGAACATCCAACTGGACATGACCAAGCTGGGATTCGAAGAGCGGGCCCTCATCGATTTTCAGGAGGCGCTGGCCAAGCCCTACGGCATGATCCTGGTGACCGGGCCGACCGGCAGCGGGAAGACCACCACCCTGTACTCGGCGTTGCAGCTCCTGAATACGCCGGACGTCAATATCATGACGGCGGAGGACCCGGTCGAGTTCAACTTCATGGGCATCAACCAGGTCCAGATGAAGGACGAGATCGGGCTGAACTTCGCGGCGTCGCTCCGCTCCTTCCTCCGCCAGGACCCGGACATCATCATGGTCGGCGAGGTCCGCGACTACGAGACGGCCGAGATCGCCGTGAAAGCGGCGCTCACCGGGCACCTCGTCCTCTCCACGCTGCACACAAACGATGCGCCGAGCACGATCAACCGGCTGCTGAACATGGGGATCGAGCCGTTCCTGGTCTCCTCCTCGGTCGTGCTGATCATGGCCCAGCGCTTGGCGCGCCGGATCTGCAAGAATTGTATCGAGCCCGATAAGCTGCCGGTGGAGCGGCTGGTCGGTCTGGGCTTTTCCGCTGACGAAGCGAAACAGGTCACCCCGATGAAAGGAAAGGGGTGTCCGGCGTGCAACCAGACCGGCTACAAGGGCCGCGTGGCGCTGTACGAGGTCATGCCGGTCAAGGAGGAGATCCGGGAGCTGATTCTGCAGGGAGCCTCCGCCGACGAGATCAAGAAGTGCGCGATCCGCTCGGGCTTCAAGACGCTGAGGATGAGCGGGTTGACCAAGGTTGCGGAAGGCGTGACGACCGTGGAGGAAGTCGCCGGCGTCACCTTCGCGGACTAATCCATTCACACCGAGGAACCATCATGGCTGATCTTCACCAACTCTTGCAGACAGTGATCCAGCGAGGCGGATCGGATCTCCATATCACGACCGGGGTGCCGCCACAGATCCGGGTGGACGGGCGCCTCGTGCCGCTCGATGAGCCGCCGCTCACCCCGGCCGATACCAAGCAGCTCATCTACAGCGCCCTCACCGACATGCAAAAGCGGCGCTTCGAGGAGGAGAACGAGCTCGACTGCTCGTTCGGCCTCAAGGGGTTGAGCCGCTTCCGGTGCAACGTTTTCATGCAGAAAGGGGCCGTCGCGGCCGCGATCCGCACCATTCCGTTCAAGATCACGTCGCTGGAGGAACTGGGTCTGCCGCCGATCGTGCACGAACTGCTGAGCAAGCCGCGGGGGCTCGTCCTGGTCACCGGTCCGACGGGGAGCGGCAAGAGCACGACGCTCGCGGCGATGCTCGACAAGATCAACCAGGAGGAACACCATCATATCTTGACGATCGAGGACCCGATCGAATACCTGCATCCCCATAAGAACTGCCTGGTGAACCAGCGGGAGGTCCAGGCCGACACCAGGGATTTCAAGACCGCACTGAAGTACGTGCTGCGCCAGGATCCCGACGTGGTGCTGGTCGGTGAGATGCGGGACCTTGAGACCATCGAGGCGGCGCTCACCATCGCCGAGACCGGCCACTTGACCCTGGCCACCCTCCATACGAACTCCTGCGCGCAAACCATCCACCGCATTATCGATGTCTTCCCCCCGCACCAGCAGCCTCAGGTTCGCGCTCAGCTCTCCCTGGTCTTGGAAGGCATCCTGTCCCAGACGCTCATTCCGAAGGCGAGCGGCTCCGGTCGGGTCCTCGCCCTGGAGATCCTGGTGCCGACGCCGGCCATCCGGAATCTGATCCGGGAGGACAAGATCCATCAGGTCTACTCCATGATGCAGACCGGTCAGGGCAAGTTCGGGATGCAGACGATGAATCAGGCGCTGCTGGAGCTGTACAAGAAGCGTCTGATCACCTACGATGCCGCCCTGAGCCGCTCGAGCATCCCCGACGAGCTGACCGGCATGATCGGCCGGGAGGGAGGCGACATCGGCCTCCGTGCTTCCCCGATGCGTCGGACCACCACGTCCTGATCCAACACTCCATCCGCCTGAGCCCGGCACGGGACGCGTAGCCGGGAGACCGCGACCATGACCACTTTTGCATACGTGGGCACAACCAGGCAGGGAGCCGTCAAGAAGGGCGAGCTGCCCGCGAAGAGCCGTGATGAGGCCATCGAGCAACTGCGCAAACAGAACATCGCGGTCACCAGCCTGCAGGAAAAGACCGCGGGCGGGTGGCGGAACATCCGCTTGTTTGGCGCCGGAGTCAGCGACAAGGACATCGTCGTCTTCACGCGGCAGTTCGCCACCATGATCGATGCCGGCCTGCCGCTCGTGCAGTGCCTGGAAATCCTCTCGACCCAATCCGAGAACAAGATCCTGGCGAAGGCCGTAGGCGAGGTGAGGGCGGAAGTGGAAGGGGGCGCCACGTACGCCGATGCCCTCCGGAAGCATCCCAAGATCTTCGACGAACTCTACGTCAGCATGGTCCAGGCCGGCGAAATGGGCGGCGTGCTCGATACGATCTTGACCCGGCTGGCCAAGCACATCGAAAAGGCCATGAAGCTCAAGAGCCAGATCAAAGGAGCCATGGTCTATCCCGCGTCCATCATGGGCGTGGCGACGGTGGTGGTGATCCTGCTGATGATCTGGGTCGTCCCGATGTTCGCCAAGATGTTTATCGACTTCGGCGGCACGCTGCCCGGCCCGACGCTGCTGGTCATCGAATCGAGCAATTTCCTCCAGGCGAACATCCTGTACCTCCTGATCGCCGTCGGGGCGGCGGCGTACGGCGTCAAGCGATCCTACGCCAGCCCCAAAGGCCGCCTGCTCATGGACGGTCTGTTCCTGAAGCTGCCGGTGATCGGCGATCTGATCCGCAAGGCGGCGGTGGCGAAGTTCTCCCGGACACTCGGCACCTTGATCGGGAGCGGCGTCCCGATCCTGGAAGGGCTGGCCATCGTGTCGAAGCTGGCCGGCAACAAGGTGGTGGAGGAGGCGATCCTTTCGGCCCGGCAGAGCATCAGCGAAGGGAAAACCGTGGCCGATCCCTTATCCAGAGGGAACGTGTTCCCCAAGATGGTCACCCATATGATCGCCGTCGGCGAGTCCACCGGCGCGCTGGATGCCATGCTGGGCAAGATCGCCGATTTTTACGATGACGAGGTGGATCAGACGGTCGCCGCGATGACGTCGCTGCTGGAGCCGATGATGATGGTGGTCATGGGCCTGGTCATCGGGTTCATCGTCCTGGCGATGTACCTGCCGGTGTTCAAGATGGCGTCGGTGGTGGGATAAGCGCGAGGCAAATGGAGCAATTAAAGAATAGATTGCAGTGGTTGATGGCCCTCCGGGTTGCGGCGGTCACGCTGTTCCTGGGACTGTCCATCAGCCTTGAGATCGAGAGCGGGGAGCGCGTCCTCACGTTCTCCGCGCTGATCGTCACGACGTACGCGCTCACCATCTTTTACGCGCTGGCCCTCACCCGGTTGAAGACCCTGGAGACCCTGACGGGGTTCGCCTATTTTCAGTTGGGCGTGGACCTCCTGCTGGAGACCTTTCTGGTGGCCAGAACCAGCGGCGTGGAGAGTCCGTTTTCGGTGTTTTATGCGATCACGGTCACGCTGGCGAGCCTGACGCTGGGGCGACGGGCGGGGCTGGCCACGTCCGGCCTGTCCGTCCTGTTGTTCGGGACTGTCACGAACGTTCAGTTTTACGGAGTGCTGGGGCCCTGGCTGCCGCGAGGCCGCTTGGCGCTTCCGGAAACCATCGAAACGCTGGTCGCCCACGTGCTGGCGTTGATCGCCGTGGGGGTCTTGAGCGGCCATCTGGCCGAGCAGTTGAGAAGGAAGGATCAAGCGATCGTCGAGAAGGAACTGGGGCTCAGCCGGCTGCAGGCCTTTCACGAAAATGTCCTGGAGAGCCTGAGCAGCGGCGTGTTCACCACGGACTCGACGGGGCTGATCACGTCCTTCAACCGGGCGGCCCAGGAGATCACGGGACAGACGTCGGAGCAGGTGCAGCGCCGGCCCTGGTGGGAAGTCTTCACGTGGAAACAACCTGACCTGTTCGGGGCGGACCCCATGAGCCTCTCGCTCCCGCACCGGTTCGAGACGGAGGGCGAACGAGCCGACGGCGGTCGTCTGGTGCTCGGCATGACGCTCTCCCCGCTGACCGAACTCGGCCAACGCACCGGCCTCGTCGGCGTGTTTCAGGATCTCACCCCGATGCGGACCATGGAAGAGGAGATGCAGCGGCGAGAATGGCTGGCCCGGATCGGCGAGATGTCCGCCGGCATGGCTCACGAGATCCGCAACCCCTTGGCCGCGCTGGCCGGCTCGATGCAGATGCTCAAGAAGGATCTGGCCCTGGACGAGACGAACCAACGGCTCATGGACATTGCCATTCGGGAGACCGCCCGACTGGATACCACGATCACCGAGTTTCTTCTCTATGCCCGGCCGCGGGAGCTGAATCTGAAAGAGTGCGATCTCAACACGGTCCTGACGGACACCATGAATCTGATCCAGCACGAGTGCGCGTCGCGGCAGGATCTCACGGTGAGCACCCATTTCGGGTCCGGCCCCATGATCGTGCAGGTGGATCAAGATCAGATCAAGCAGGTATTCTGGAACCTGGCCACCAACGCCTTTGAAGCCATGCCTGACGGGGGCCGGCTGCTGATCTACACGCGGCGGCGGCGCATGGCATTGGGCAACCGGGTCGGCGACATCATTGAGATCGGATTCGAGGACACCGGCCACGGCATCAAGAAGGAGGACCTCGAGAAGATTTTCCTTCCGTTTTTCACCACCAAGAAGGAAGGATCCGGCCTGGGCCTGGCCACAGTCCACCGCATCATCGATCTGCACGGAGGGTGGCTCCGGGTGGAGAGCCGGGAGGGGAGGGGCTCGCGGTTCGTGGTCTGTCTGCCGATGTCCGGCCAGGAAGGGCTGCGATTGTGGTACGAGGGTAAGGGACCATGGAAAAAATCCTGATCGTTGACGACGAGCGGAGCATGCGGGACGTGCTGAGCATCATGCTCAAGCGGGTAGGCTACGGCGTGACCGCTGCCTCCAACGGTGAGGAAGCAATCGCCCAAATCGGCAAGGAAATTTTCGACCTCGTGATCACCGACCTGAAGATGCCCAAGGTCAGCGGCCTCGACGTCCTGAAGGCGGTCAAGGAATCGTCACCGGACACCGTCGTGCTGATGGTGACCGCTTTTGCCTCCACCGAGTCGGCAGTGGAGGCGATGAAGCAAGGCGCCTACGATTATCTCGCCAAGCCGTTTCAGGTGGATGAGCTGCAGCTCATCGTCCGAAACGCCCTCGAAAAGCGCCGCCTGTCCACCGAGAACACCCTGCTCAAGCGGGAAATCGCCAGTCGCTCGTCCTTTGCCGAGATCATCGGTCAGAGCGAGGTCATGCGGAAAGTCTTCGACGTGATCCGAAAGGTGGCGGACACCCGCAGCAATGTCCTGATCTGCGGCGAGAGCGGAACAGGCAAGGAGCTGATCGCCCGGGCGATCCACTTCAACAGCAGCCGTAGCCGGATGCCGTTCGTCACGGTGAACTGCAGCGCGCTGCCGGAACCACTGCTGGAGAGCGAGCTGTTCGGGCATATGAAAGGGTCCTTCACCGGGGCGGTCTCGAACAAGGCGGGGCTATTCGAAGTCGCCAACGGGGGAAGCCTCTTTCTGGACGAGATCGGCGAGACCAGCCTGGCCATCCAGGTGAAGCTGCTCCGGGTCATCCAGGAGCGGGAATTCCGGCGGGTGGGCGGGACCAGCGACGTCAAGGTGGATGTCCGGATCATCGCAGCCACGAACAAGGATCTCTCCAAGGCGGTGGCCGAAGGCGCGTTTCGGGAAGATTTGTATTACCGGCTGGACGTGATCCCGATCCATCTGCCGCCCCTCAGGATGCGCGCCGGCGACATTCCGTTGCTGGCCCAGCATTTCCTGGAGAAGTTTTCGCGTGAATCCGGAACAACCGTGCGATCGCTGAGCCCGGAGGCCATGCGCCTGCTGCTGGCTCATGAATGGCGGGGCAATGTGCGGGAGCTGGAGAACGTGATCGAGCGCGTGGTGGCGTTTGCCGGAGGGCCGGTGATTGCCGAGGACGACATCCGGGACTGCCTCCATCTCGCGACCCCTGCCAAGCCGACCCCGACCGATCTGCCGGAGGACGGCCTCGACCTGGAGGCCTATATCGACGGTCTGGAGAAAGACCTCTTGCTCAGGGCGCTCGAGCGCGCCAGATGGGTCAAGAAGAAGGCGGCAAGGCTCCTCCGGCTGAACACTCGCTCGTTCCGGTACCGTCTGGAGAAGTATGCCATCAAACGAAACCGGCCCTAAGACGTGAAACGTGAATCGTGAATCGTGAAACGTTCAGCGTATGAGCCTTCACGAGTAACGAATGACGAACGACGAGATACGCGTCCGGGCACCCGCCAAGGTAAACCTCATCCTGAAGGTCCTGACCCGCCGCCCGGACGGGTTCCACGATATCTGGTCCGTGATGCACACCGTCGCGCTTCACGACGATCTCACGATGCGGCTGATCCCGGACTCGACCGGCGTCCGGCTCGAGAGCGATCAGCCCTCGTTGCCCACCGATCGCCGGAATCTGATTTATCGGGCGGCCGAGCGGGTCCTGGCGGAGGCGAAGATGCCCATCGGGCTGCACATCTCGCTGCGGAAGCGCATTCCGGTCTCGGCGGGGCTGGGAGGCGGGAGCGGCAATGCTGCCGCCGCCATCCTGGGGCTGAACCGGCTCCTGGCTCTGGGCTGGTCCGCTGAGAGAATGGCTCGGCTCGGCGAGGAGCTGGGGAGCGATGTCCCGTTTTTCTTCTTCGCTCCGAGCGCCGTGGTCCAGGGGCGCGGCGAGCGCCTGACCCCGCTCAAGCTGACCGGGGAGCGATGGGTCGTGCTGGTTCACCCCGGCTTTCCGATCGAGACCCGGTGGGCCTATGAGCGTTTGACCGGAAGCCGTTCGGCGGTGACGCCGCTGTCCGGGGCGCTCCACACGCTCTCGAGCGCAGCGTCGGTCAGTTGGGATGAGGTGGTCCCACTGATGGAGAACGATTTCGAGGCCGCCCTGTTCCCGAGCTACCCTGTCCTCGGAGAGATCAAGAGCCTCTTGCTCCGGCAGGGAGCTGAGGCCGCGCTGCTCTCCGGGAGCGGAGCCACTGTGTTCGGGGTCTTCAAGGACCGGGACGCGGCAGTGTGCGCGGAAGCCGTCGTCGGGCGGGCGGAAGGGCATCGCGCCTACGCGGTCCGAGCCGGTGACAGCCCGACTCCTGGGGGGCTTGACGCGCAGCCGCTTCGTTGACAAGAAGATCGGATATTCGCTACAGTATTGCGTTTTTCCATTCACCGGACGGGGGCGGGTCTCTCCCTCAGGGGAGAGCCGGCCCTCTCGCCCTATGCCTCGGAGGGTGCGATGTCCAAGGAACTCAAGCTCTTCACCGGAAATGCCAATCCGGCATTAGCAAGAGAAATCTGTGAGTACCTGGGAATCCGTCTCGGCGAAGCCACGGTCTCGGCCTTCAGCGACGGCGAGATTCGGGTGAGAGTCGAAGAGAACGTCCGCGGAGCGGATGTCTTCGTCGTGCAATCCTGCTCGGATCCGGTCAACACGTCCATCATCGAGATGTTGATCATGCTGGACGCGCTCAAACGCTCGTCGGCGAGCCGGATCACCGCGGTCATCCCGTATTTCGGGTATGCCCGGCAGGATCGAAAGGACCAGCCGCGGGTTCCGATCTCGGCCAAGCTCTTGGCCGATCTCATCACGACGGCCGGCGCGAACCGCGTGCTCACCATGGACCTGCACGCCGGACAGATCCAAGGCTTCTTCAACATCCCGGTGGACCATCTCTACGCGACCCCCGTCCTCCTCGACTATATGAGTAAGGATGGCGTGGGCGATCTCGTGGTGGTGTCGCCGGATGCGGGCGGGGTGGAACGGGCGCGTGTGTTTGCGAAGCGGCTCCAGGCCAACCTGGCGATCATCGACAAGCGGCGTGAAGGGCCCAACAATGCTCACGTCATGAATATCATCGGTGACGTGGAGGGTCGCAACGCCCTCTTGCTGGATGATATGATCGATACGGCCGGCACCATCGTGCAAGGGGCTCAGGCCTGCGCGGAGAAGGGAGCGCGCAATGTCTGGGCGGCGTGCACGCATCCGGTGCTGTCCGGCCCGGCCTTGGAGCGGATCCAGGAGTCCTGCCTGAGCGAGGTGGTCGTGACCAACACGATTCCGCTGAATGGGAAGGAAGTCCGTTGTCCCAAGCTGCGGGTGCTGTCGGTGGCGCCTCTCTTGGGCGAAGCGATTACCAGGATCCACGAGGAAGAGTCGGTCAGTTCGCTGTTCGTGTAGGGTGGTATCCATAGCGAGTAGCCGGTAGCGAGCAGCGCGGAGTGCTGAGCGCAGGGCTTCGGGCTGTTCGCTATTCGTTTGTTTGAAGGGGGGCGTATGAAATTCGAGGTTGAAGCGGAGGTCAGGGACGAGGCCGGGAAAGGTGTGGCCCGCCAGCTCCGGATGAAGGGGAAGATCCCGGGGGTGCTGTACGGGATGGGCCAGTGCCTGTTGTTGACCCTGGACCCTGCGGCCGTGACGAAAATCCTCCGCTCCCACGCCGGCAGCAACGCGCTGATCTCGCTGAGCATCGCCGGAGCCAAAGGGGCGCGGACGGCCCTGCTCCGGGACTATCAGGTGGATCCGATCACCGGCAAGCTGCTGCACGTGGATCTGTTCGAGATCTCCATGGACAAACCCATCCGGCTGAAAGTGCCCGTCCACACGATCGGCGGAGTCCCTGAAGGCGTCAAGGAGGGAGGAGTCCTCCAGTACAATCTCCGTGAGATCTACGTCGAATGTCTCCCGGCGGTCATTCCGGGTCAGATCGAGGTGGATGCATCGCAGCTGCGGATCGGTCAAGGGATCCACATCAAGGACCTCGTGCCCTTGGCAAGCGTGCGGTTTCTGGAGGAGCCTGATCAGATGGTCGTGAGTGTGGTGGCTCCGATTTCCGAAGCGAAGTTGGAAGCCCTGCTGACGAGCGGCGCCGCAGCCGAGGAGGCGAAGGAACCGGAAGTCATCGGGAAGGGGAAGGAAGAAACGCCTGAAGAAGCGGCCGAAAAGGCGGCAGCGGCAGCGGCAGCGCCGGCGGGAGCCGAGCCGAAGGCCGAGAAGAAAGAAACCAAGGAACCCAAAGTCGAGAAGAAGGAGGTCAAGGAGGAGAAAAAGAAATAACCTTGCGGTTGATCGTAGGCCTTGGCAATCCCGGCGGAGAGTACGCGCTGACCCGGCACAACATCGGCGTCCGGGTGGTGGAACGGGCCTCCGCGCGATGGTCGATTCCGCTGAGCCTTCGTGAGGCTGTGCGTCGAGGCTCTGGGCAGCTCGGAACCGTTGAAGTCACGTTGGCGGCCCCGCTGACCTGGATGAACCAGAGTGGACCGGCGGTCAAAGGCCTGCTGGACGCTCTGGCGCTCTTGCCCGCAGATCTGATCGTCGTCCACGATGATCTTGACCTTCCGCTGGGCCGTCTTCGCATCAAACGACAAGGCGGAGCCGGCGGCCACAACGGCATCCTCTCTCTCTTCACCTTCCTGGAGACCGATGAGTTCCCTCGGCTGAAGTTCGGTGTCGGACGCCCGGCGCCGGGTCAGGATCCGGCTGAATACGTGCTGTCGCCGTTCTCGGCCGAGGAGCTCGCCGCCGTCGAAGCTGCCATGGACAGGGCGGTGGAGGCCCTGCACTGCATGGTGGTGGAAGGCCTGGACGCCGCGATGAACCGGTACAATCCAAAAGCAGTGATGAGTGATGGGTGACAGGGCCTTTGAAAGAGATTGTCCGCTTAACCCATCACCCATCACCGATCACTCATCACTCGGTGACTGATGGGACTCTGCTGCGGCATGATCGGCTTGCCCAACGTGGGGAAGACGACGATCTTCAACGCGCTGATCGGCACGAGCGCGGTCGTGGCCAATTACCCATTCTCGACCGTGGGGACCAACATTGGCATCGCACAGGTTCCTGATCCGCGCGTCAGCAAACTGGCCGAGATCTTTCGCTCGCGCAAGGCGACTCCCAGCACCTTGGAAATCCGCGATATTGCCGGGTTGGTTCAAGGGGCCAGTCACGGCGAGGGGCTGGGCAACCAGTTCCTGGGGCAGATTCGCGAGGTGGATGCACTGCTGCACGTGGTCCGCTGCTTCGAGAACCCGGACGTCGTCCATGTGCCAGGCGACGTGAACCCGCTCCGCGATATCGAGACGGTCGAGACGGAGCTCATGCTCGCCGATCTGGATAGCCTGGGCCGGCGCCGCCAGCGGCTGGAGAAACGCCTCAAATCCGGGGACACGCCGGCGGCCAAAGAACAGGCATTTGTCCAGCGGGCGACGGAACTGCTCAATAAGGGCGAGTGGGTCGGAAGCCAGCCGTTTTCGCCGGAGGAGCACGTCTTCCTCAAGGAGTATCAACTGCTGTCGGCCAAACCGGTGCTGTTCATCGCGAATGTCACGGAAGGGGCCGTCGCGGACGATCCCTATGTCCGGGCCGTTCGGGAGGTGGCTGACAAGAAACGGGCACCCGTCGTCGTGATCTGCGGACAGCTCGAGCAGGAGTTATCCGCCCTGCCCGTTCAGGAACGCGATGTCTACCTGCACGAGCTGGGGCTGATCGAATCTGGCCTGGTCCGGCTGACGGCGGCGATGTATGCGCTGCTCGCACTCATCACATTTTTCACGGCCAATGAAGAGGAGGCCAGGGCATGGGCAATCCGCAAAGGGACGAAGGCGGTCGAGGCGGCCGGGAAGATTCACTCGGATATGGAGCGCGGGTTCATCAGGGCGGAGGTGTTCGCCTATGACGATCTGATCGCATGCGGAACGCCGGCTGGCGTCCGTGAGAAGGGGCACTTCCGCCTCGAGGGGCGGGACTACGAGATCAAGGAAGGCGATGTGGTCTACTTCCGCT
>Ga0114945_10001592_pt1 | contig 13991 bp, 16 predicted proteins | sample OV2TP3_FD_87194 | JGI IMG/M metagenome (GOLD analysis project Ga0114945, IMG submission 87194) | Hot spring microbial communities from Beatty, Nevada to study Microbial Dark Matter (Phase II) - OV2 TP3 | ecosystem: Environmental > Aquatic > Thermal springs > Hot (42-90C) | place: USA: Beatty... | reverse complement strand
TCACCGCCGCACAGGCCACCACCACCAGCCCGCTGTTGTAGTGCAGACCTTCGGGTGCGCCCCCGTGACGCATCAACTACTTAACCCTCGCCGACCCCTCGAATCCGCGAAGTCCGGCTAGCGGCGGTTTTGTTATGCAATGTGTATTATGTTAAATAACGACCGAATGCGCTTTCAGCCGTCGCCACGGCGGCTATTCGACCGCCCCCGCCCTTTGAAGTAGCTCCACCATCGCCTGATCTTTGCGCACGCGCGCAATGGCCAAGGCAGTCTCACCGTCCGGCCCCTTGATCCCGGTAGCGGCATCCTCGTGAAGAAGGACCCGCGCAGTCTCCGCGTGACCGCCCCGGCTCGCGAGCATGAGCGGGCTGTAGCCGTTGGGTGCAAGCGCGTTCTTCTCCGCGCCCTTGTCGAGCAGGAGCCGGGCGACCTCGGCCTTTCCTTCGAACGCCGCGTAATGCAGGGCCGTCCAGCCCGGCTGGGCGATCTGGGCGCCCTTGTCGAGGAGCAGCTTCACGACCGGAAGGTGGCCCTTGAGGCTCGCCAGCATCAGGGCCGTGTCGCCATACGGGTTGCGCCGCGCAGGATCGGCCTTGCGCTCGAGGAGCAGCGAGACGGCTGCCAGGTGCCCCAGCCGGGAAGCGGTCATGAGCACCGTGTTGCCGACCTGGTCCGAGGTGTTCGGGTCCATGCCCCGGTCGAGCAACTCCCGGATGGTCTTGAGCTCACCTTGCTCTACGGCCTTCAGGAACTGCTCGTAGACCTGCCCGTACGCCTCGTGTGCGAACAGAATTACACACGCTGTGACAATGAGTTGAAAGACGTTCCTAATTTTCATTCGAGGTCGGCATGGCGTCCAGCATCTCCGTGGCAAACAGCCTTGGATTGAGTGGATGGCGCGCAAGGGCGCGGTTTCGCCCCATCAGCCGGGCGAAGGCAAGCCACTCCTTTGGGCTCGCGCCCGCCGGACCCGGCGCGGGAGGCAGATACTTGGGTCGCCCCGAGAGGGCCTGGAAGGCCCGATCGAGGGCCATCTTCTGCAAGGCTTCCGCAAATGCCTCGAGCCGTGGCCGGTCGGTGAGCCCCGGCGGGGCGGCGCGATCCCCGCTGGAGAGCGCCGCAAGGATCTCCTCGACGATCTCGCCTCGCTCGCCCGAGGCAAGCTCCAGCGCGAGCCGGGGCGCGCCGCCGCAGTAGCTCAGCCAGCGCTCGGGGTCGCGCACGCCCTGCGCCCCAAGCCACCGTGCGGCCCCGGCGGCCGGCGGCACCGGTATGGGGACGGGCACGCAGCGGCTGCGCACCGTGGCCGGCAGCCGTGCCGGGCGGTGCGACACGAGCAGGAACACCGCCGCCGGGGGAGGCTCCTCCAGGCTCTTCAGCAGGGCGTTCGCGGCGGGCAGGTTGAGGTCATCGGCCGGGTGCAGGATCGCCACCCTGCGCCCGCCGCGGTGCGAGCCGACGTAGACGAAATCGGCGAGCGCGCGCACCTGCTCGATCTTGATCTCGAGGCTCGGCTTGGACTTCCTGCGCGGCCGCTCGCCCTCCTCCTCGTCCTCAGGCAGCTCGGCGTAGCGCGCCAGCGCTTCGGGCTCCACCAAGCGCACGTCCGGATGATTGCCGGAGGCGAACCAGCGACAGCCGTCACACTTGCCGCAGGGCTCGGTGGCGCCGCCACGCCCCTCGCACAGCAGGAGCTGGGCAAAGCGCTCGGCGAGCGCGAGCTTGCCCACGCCGGCGGGGCCGTGCAGCAGCAGGGCGTGCGGCAGCCGCTCGAGCAGACGCGTCAGTCGCCGCCAGGCCTCGGGCTGCAGCGCCGCGCTCACCCGTCTTCCAGCCCGGCGAGGCCCGCCCGGATCATCGCCCTCACCTCCCCCGCCTCGCGCCCGCCGTCGATCAGGCGCATGCGCGCGGGCTCGGCCGCCGCCATCTCCCGGTAGACCGCGCGCACCCGCTCGAAGAACGCGCGCTCCTCGCGCTCGAAGCGGTCGAGCGCGCGCCCCGCGCTGCCCAGGCGCGCGCGGCTGACGTCGAAGGAGCAGTCGAACACCAGCGTGCGGTCCGGGTGCAGCCCGGGATGCGCCTGCTCGGCGAGCCGCGTCACGAGCTCGCGCGGCACGCCCTTGCCGCCCGCCTGGTAGGCGAGCGTAGAGTCGCTGAAGCGGTCGCAGAGCACCCACGCGCCGCGCTCCAGGGCGGGTGCGATCAGCTTCGCGACGTGCTCGGCGCGCGCGGCGAACATCAGCAGGGTCTCGCTGAAGGGCTCCATCGGGTCGGCGAGCACCAGGTGGCGCAGCTTCTCCGCGAGCGGGGTGCCGCCCGGCTCGCGCGTCTGCACGATCTCGCGCCCGGGCGCGCGCAGCAGCTGCGCGATCCACGGCTGGTGGGTGGACTTGCCGGCGCCGTCCATGCCTTCGAGGGTGATGAACCTGCCCCTGCCGCTAGCGCGCGCCATGCAGCTGGTATTTTCGCACGGCGCGGTTGTGCTCCTCGAGCGTGCGCGAGAACTGGCTCGTGCCGTCGCCGCGCGCGACGTAGTAGAGCGCGCTCGTCTTCGCCGGCCGCAGCGCGGCGCGCAGCGACGCGCGCCCCGGCGCCGCGATCGGCGTCGGCGGCAGGCCTGGCCGCGTGTAGGTATTGTAGGGACCGTCGGCCTGCAGGTGCATCTTCTTCAGATTGCCGTCGAAGCGTTCGCCCAGGCCGTAGATCACGGCCGGATCGACTTGCAGCAGCATGCCGAGGCGCAAGCGATTGACGAGCACGCCGCCGATCGCGTCGCGCTCCGCGGCGCGTCCGGTTTCCTTCTCGATGATCGAGGCCATGATCAGCGCCTCGTACGGCGAGCGGTACGGCGTCGCCGGGTCGCGCGCCCGCCACTCGCGCTCGAGGTGGCGCTGCAACGCCCGGTAGGCGCGCCTGAGGATCCGCAGGTCGCTCGTGCCCTTGCCGAAGACGTAGGTGTCGGGGAAGAACAGCCCCTCGGGATGCGCCTCGGCGGCGCCGAGCCGGGCGAGCACATCGGCCTCGGGGAGGCCCGCCGTGTCGTGCCGCACGAAGGCATGCGCGTCCAAGGCAGCGCGCAGCTGACGGAAGGTCCAGCCCTCGATCAGCTTCACCTCCGCCTGGGTGACGTCGCCGCGCGTGAGCTTCTCGAGCAGCTCGAGCGGCGTGGGCGCCACGGTCAGCTCGTAGCTCCCCGCCTTGATGTCCTGCGCGCGCCCCAGCGCCCGCGCGAGCAGCTCGAACTCGAGCGGCCTCAGCGCGATCCCAGCCTCCTCGATGCCCCGCACCGCGACGCGCAGGCGCGCGCCCTGAGGAACCTCGAACTCCGCTGGCAGCCGCGCCGTCGCCACCGGCGTGGCGACGTACCACGCGCCGTAGCCGCCCGCCGCGAGCGCGCCGAGAAGGAACAACGCGATGAGGGTCTTGAGCAACGGAAGCGAATAAAATCACGCATTCTACTTGGAGCGCCATGAGCGTCGCTGCGCTGGAACAGTACGGGCTGCTGCAGGTGACGGGCGCGGACGCGCGCGCCTTCCTGCACGCGCAGCTGACCAACGACATCGAGCGCCTCGCCCCGGACCGGGCCCGCTTCGCGGGCTGGTGCTCGGCGAAGGGACGCCTGCTGGCGACGCTGCTCGTCGTCCCGCGCCCCGACGGTTTCCTGCTGCAGCTGGCGCGGGACCTCGCGCCTGCCGTCGTCAGGCGCCTTGCGATGTTCGTGCTGCGCTCGAGGGCGGGGATCACCGACGCGACCGGGGGCTGGCACCAGCTGGGGGTGTGGGGGGACGCGCCGCTCGCGGCGCTCGGGTTGCCCGTTCCGGCTCGAGACCTGGAGACGACGGCGGGGGCCGATGCGATCGCGGTACGTCTCGAGGCGGGGCGATGTCTCGTGCTCGCGGCGGGCGAAGCGGGCGCACGGCTGCGCGCGGACACGCCTGCCGAGGAGTGGATCCTGGCCGAGATCCGCGCCGGCCGGCCGCACGTGATGCAGGCGACGCAGGACCAGTTCGTGCCGCAGATGGTGAACCTCGAGCTCGCCGGCGGCGTGGACTTCCGCAAGGGCTGCTACCCGGGCCAGGAGGTGGTGGCGCGCGCGCAGTATCGGGGGGCTGTGAAGCGCCGCATGGTGCACCTGCGCGGCGCCGCGCTGCAGCCGGGCCAGGACCTGTACAGCGACGACCTGGCCGGGCAGGCCAGCGGCACCGTAGTGAACGCGGCGCTCGGAGAGGCGCTCGCCGTGATGCAGCTCTCGGCGCTCGAGTCGGGCGCGCCGATCCGCGTCCGGCCCGGAGGCGAGGCGCTCGAGCGCCTCGCCCTGCCCTACGCCGAGTGACGAACTACTACGTCTACTACCGGGTGGAGCCCGCGCGGCGGGACGGCCTGCGCGCCGAGATCGAGGCGCTCTTCGAGGTCCTCGAGCGCGAAACCGGCGTGCGCGGCCGCTGGATGCGGCGGCGCGACGATGCCGGCACGTACATGGAGGTCTACGAGGGCGTGCGCGACCCTCAGGCGTTCGAGGCGCTGCTCGAGCGCAAGACGGCCGGGCTGGGGCTCGAGCGCAGGATGGAGCGCTTCGTATGTGCCTGATCCTCGTCGCCTGGCGCGTGCGCGAGGACTACCCGCTCGTGGTCGCCGCGAACCGCGACGAGTTCCACGCGCGGCCCGCGGCGCCGGCTGCGTTCTGGCCCGACGAGCCCGGGGTGCTCGCCGGACGCGACCTCGAGGCCGGAGGGACGTGGATGGGCGTCTCGCGTGCCGGGGCGTTCGCCGCGGTGACGAACTATGCCGGGGGCCGCCGGCCCGATGCCGCCGAGTCACGCGGCGCACTCGTGAGCCGCTTCCTGCGCGGCACGGAGCCTGCGGCGGACTACGTTTCGCGCATGGCCCCCGGAAAGGACTCCTACAGCGGCTTCAACCTGCTCTTGGCGCGCCACGGCGAGCTGTGGTGGCTGTCCAACCGCGACGGGGATGCGCGGCGCCTCGATTCCGGGATCTACGCGCTCGGCAATCTGCTGCTCGACTCCCCGGACGTCGCCGGGCACCGGGCGCGGTTCGGGGAAGCGATCGCGACCGGACCCGCGATGGAGCCGATGTTCGGGGTGCTCGCGGCAGCGAGGATCGTGGCGCCGGACTACGGCACGCGCTGCGCCACGCTGCTGCTGGAGCGTAACGACGCATGGCTGCAGTACGCCGAGCGGGCGTTCGGCGCCGACGGCACGGAGGGCGAGACCGTGCGCTACGAGCTGCGCCGCGATGCCTAGAGCTTGCGGCGCATCGCCTGGTGCAGGATGCCGGCTTCCTGGTAGACCTTGCCCTCGGCCTCGAAGCCGTGCGCGCGGTAGAATTCCGCCGCCTGCAGCTGCGCCGAGAGCACGACTTCCTGGCGGCCGCGCCGGCGCGCCTCGCCGATGAGCGCCTCCAGGATTTCCGCACCGACGCCGCGGCGGCGCCACTCCTTCACCACCGCCATGCGCCCGATGTGACCGTCGGGCAGCAGCCGCCCCGTGCCGATCGCCTTGCCGTCGACGTCGAAGGCGACCGCGTGCACGCAGCTGGCGTCCATGTCGTCGAGCTCGATGCCCTCCGGCACGTTCTGCTCGCCGACGAAGATGGCGAAGCGGATCGGGCCGGCGATCGGCTGCGCCTTCTCCCAGGGCATGATCTCGATGCGGTACATCAGGCGAAAGTATAATCCGCGCGCATGAAAAGTCTCTGGGACGACGCCGAGGCCGCGCGCTTCGGCGGGCCGCTCGGGGCGCGCGTCTACACCTCGCGGCTCCTCGGGCGGGACAAGTCGCTGGTGCTGCACGGCGGCGGCAATACCTCGGTCAAGCTGCGCGAGAAGAACCTCTTCGGCGAGGACGAGGAGGTGCTCTACGTCAAGGGCAGCGGCTGGGACCTGGAGACGATCGAGGCGGCGGGCTTCGCGCCGGTCGAACTGGACTACGTGCGCCGGCTCGCCTCGCTCCCGGCGCTCTCCGACCCGCAGATGGTGAACGAGCTCGCCACCCATACGCTGCGCGCCGGGGCGCCGGCGCCCTCTGTGGAGACGCTGCTGCACGCGCTCCTGCCGCACCGCTACGTCGATCACACGCACGCGGATGCGGTCCTCTCGGTCTCGAACGCGCCCGGCGGGGAGCAGCGCGTGCGCGACATCTACGGCGAGAGCGTGGTGGTGATTCCGTACGTCATGGCCGGCTTCGATCTGGCCGCGTACTGCGCGCGCGAGTTTCCCCGGCAGTCGGGCCCGCGCACCGTGGGCATGGTGCTGCTGTCGCACGGCGTGTTTTCGTTCGGCAGCGAGGCGCGCGAGTCCTACGCGCGCATGATCGAGCTGGTGTCGATGGCCGAGCGCTACCTGATGCAACGCAAGGCCTGGAGCATCGGCCTCGCGGCCGCGCCGCCGCCCTTCCGGCGCGAGGCGGCCGCGCGGCTGCGCCACGACGTATCGCGGCTGGCCGGATTCGCGCTGCTTTGCCGCTGCAACGCCGGGCCGCGTTTTCTCGGCTTCGCGCGCCACCCCGAGGTGGCGCGCATCTCGCAGAGCGGCCCGGCGACGCCGGACCACGTCCTGCGCACCAAGCCGCTGCCGATGCTCGGCCGCGACGTGGCGCGCTTCGCCGCGTCGTACCGCGACTACTTCGAGCGCCACGCGTGCCGGGCCAAGGAGCCGAGGACCATGCTGGATCCCGCGCCGCGCCTGGCGCTCGACCCCGAGCTGGGGCTCGCCGCCTTCGGGCGCAGCGCGAAGGAGACGGCGATCGTAGAGGAGCTCTACGAGCACACCATCGACGTGATCCTGCGCGCCGAGGCGCTCGGCGGCTGGCGGGCGCTGGAGGAGCGCCACACGTTCGACATCGAGTACTGGGACCTGGAGCAGGCGAAACTGAAAAAGGCCGGCGCGCCGCCGCCCTTCGCGGGCGAGGTCGCGGTGATTACGGGCGCGGCCTCCGGCATCGGCAAGGCGTGCGCCGAGGCGTTCCTGCGGCGGGGCGCGGCGGTCGTCGCGCTGGATCGGGACGCGGCGGTGGAGACCGCCTGGCAAAGGCCGGATTGCCTCGGACTCACCTGCGACCTTACCGACGGCGCCGCGCTGCAGGCGGCGCTCGATCGGGCCGTAGGGCGCTTCGGCGGCGTGGACATGCTGGTCCTGAACGCGGGCATCTTTCCACCCTCCGCGCCGCTGCAGGAGGTTTCGCGCGAAGCCTGGCGTGCCTCGATGAGCGTGAACCTCGATGCCAACCTCGCCGTGCTGCAGGCCTGCCACGCGCTGCTCAAGCTCGCGCCGCAGGGGGGGCGCATCGTCGTGATCGGCTCGAAGAACGTGCCCGCGCCCGGGCCGGGCGCTGCCGCCTATTCCGCCGCCAAGGCGGCATTGAACCAGCTCGCGCGGGTCGCCGCGCTGGAATGGGCGAAGGACGGCATTCGCATCAACTCGCTCCACCCCAACCAGGTCTTCGACACGGGGCTGTGGACGCCGGCGCTGCTCGCCGAGCGCGCGAAGGCCTACGGCTTGAGCGTGGACGAGTACCGCAGGAACAACCTGCTGCGCACCGAGATCGGCTCGCGCGACGTGGCCGAGCTCGCGGCCGAGATGTGCGGGCCGCTGTTCGCCAAGACCACCGCGGCGCAGGTGCCGGTGGACGGCGGCAACGAGCGCGTCGTCTGATGGCAGTCGAGGCGCTGCGCTGGCGGGGCGACGCCCTGGAGCTGCTCGACCAGCGCCTGCTCCCCCGGGAGGCCCGCTACCTGAGGTGCGAAAGCGCGGCGCAGGTCGCTCAGGCGATCCGCGACATGGCGGTGCGCGGCGCACCGGCCATCGGCTGCGCCGCGGCGTTCGGCATCGTGCTCGACCGCGGCGATCCGAGGGCGTTCGAGGTGCTGGCGAAAAGCCGGCCCACGGCGGTGAATCTCTTCTGGGCGCTCGAGCGCATGCGCGCTGCGTCCGATCTCGAGGCCGAGGCGCAGGCGATCCTGCGCGAGGACGTCGCCGCCAACCGCGCGCTGGGGCGCCACGGCGCCGCGCTGCTCCCCGACGGCGCCCGCGTCATGACCCATTGCAACACCGGGGCGCTCGCCACCGCCGGCCACGGCACGGCGCTCGGCATCGTGCGCTCGGCGATCGAGGCGGGCAAGCGCGTGTCCGTGATCGCGAACGAGACGCGGCCGTATCTGCAGGGGGCGCGCCTGACGGCCTGGGAATGCCTGCAGGAAGGCATTCCGGTGACGCTGATCGCGGACAGCGTGGCGGGGCACCTGATGCAGCGCGGCGAGGTGGACGTGGTGATCGTGGGCGCCGACCGCGTTGCCGCGAACGGCGACGTCGCCAACAAGATCGGAACCTACGCGCTCGCCGTGCTGGCCCAGCGCCACCGCCTGCCCTTCTACGTCGCGGCGCCGCTCTCGAGCTTCGATGCCGGCGTGGCGGACGGCGCCGCGATCCCGATCGAGGAGCGCGGCGGGGAGGAGGTGACCGGCTATCGCGGGATGCGCTGGGCGCCCCCGGGCGTCGCGGTGCGCAACCCGGCGTTCGACGTAACGCCCGCCGAGCTGGTGACCGGGATCGTGTGCGAAGCGGGCGTCGCGCGGGCGCCCTACCGGGAGAGCCTGGCCGCTATGGACGCGCGAAGCTCAGGCTCGCGAGCTTGACGTAATCCAGCGCCGCAGGCGCTGCCTGCGCGGTCTCGATCAGGTCCGCGGCCTCCACGCCCTTGCGCGACGCGGGCCCGGCGAACACCACGGTGAAGCCCCGGCTGTTCGCGTTGGTGCCGCGGCTGCGCAGGTCGTCGTACCGCGCGCCGATCACGTTGCCCTTGAGGTCGCGGATGATCGAGCCGCTGCGCGTGCGCTGCTCGTAGCCGGCGATCCTGCCGTCGCTGTACCAGGGCGCGTAGAGCGCGATGCGCGTCACTTCCTCGCCGGTGCTGCGCGAGCGCAGCGTCTCCTTCTGCCCTACGACATGGCCCTGCGGGTTCACCACCGCTTCCTGGCCGAGGGACCGATGCTCGCTCAGCAGCGAGCAGCCGCTCGTTCCGAGGGCAAGCGCTACAACCAGAGTCGAGAGTCTTGTCATTGGTCCTCCTTTCAGAGGCGGCTCATGCTCATCAGACTGCGCTGAAGGGTCCTTGTTCAATGCGTTGCCGTACAACACCTTGGCGCATATTCCTCCCAAAGCCCCGCAGGCGCAAGTGATTTTGTCACGCCCCCGGCGGCCGCCGGTCGCCCTGCCCTGCCGATCGTCGCCGGCGGCGGCTCAGGCGTGAATTATTACCGGGGCATATGGGGCGACCAGACCGAAGAGCTCCGCGATGTCTTCTCCCCGCATGCGCACGCAGCCGATCGAGCCGGGCCTGCCCATCTCGGCGTAGGGGTGCGTGCCGTGCAGGTAGATATAGCGGCGCATGGTGTCCACCTCGCGCAGGCGGTTTCTGCCCGGCTCGCACCCCGAAAGCCAGAGGATCCGGGTGAGGATCCAGTCGCGCCCGGGGTAGCGCGCGTGCAGCTCCGGCGTCCAGATCTCGCCCGTGGGCCTGCGGCGCACGAACACCGCATTGAGCGGCTGCCCCGCGCCGATCTTGGCGCGTACGAGGTGGGACCCGCGAGGGGTACAGAATGATCCGTTGCGTTCCCCGAGCCCGTGGCGGGAGGTGGACACAGCGTAGCGCTTCAGGGCTGCGCCGCCGTCGTGGAGCAGCGACAGCTCCTGCCTGCCGGCGTCGATCTCGATCCTCATCGCTTCGCGGCGAAGAATTCCCTGAGCAGGGCGCCGCATTCGTCGGCGAGCAGGCCGCCATCGACCGTGGCGTGGTGGTTGAGCCTCGGCTCGGCGAACAGGTTCACCACGCTGCCCGCGGCGCCCGTCTTCGGATCGGGTGCGCCGAATACCAGCCGCGCGATGCGGGCGTGAAACATCGCGCCTACGCACATGGCGCAGGGCTCCAGCGTCACGTAGAGCGTCGCGCCGGTCAGGCGATAGTTGCCGAGCGCCCGGCAGGCGGCGCGGATCGCCTCGGTCTCGGCGTGCGAAGTCGCATCCGCAGAGGTGATCGGCCGGTTCCAGCCCTCGCCGGCGATGCGGCCATCCACGGCCACCACCGCGCCCACCGGCACCTCGCCCTCGGCCTGCGCGCGGCGCGCAAGCTCGAGCGCGCGCCGCATGCAGGCGGCGTCCGCGTCCTCTACTCCCACTCGATGGTGGCGGGCGGCTTGGACGAGACGTCGTAGACGACCCGGTTCAGGCCGCGCACCTCGTTGATGATGCGGCTGGAGACGCGCGCCAGCAGCTCGTGCGGCAGCTCGGCCCAGTGCGCCGTCATGAAGTCGGTGGTCTGCACCGCGCGCAGCGCGACCACGTGCTCGTAGGTGCGGCCGTCGCCCATGACGCCCACCGAGCGCACCGGGAGGAATACGGCGAACGCCTGCGCCACCCCGTCATACCAGCCGGCGGCGCGCAGCTCCTCGATGAAGATCGCGTCGGCGCGCCGCAGCAGCTCGGCGTACTCGGGCTTTACCTCGCCGAGGATGCGCACGCCCAGGCCCGGCCCCGGGAACGGGTGGCGGAAGACCATCTCGCGCGGCAGGCCGAGCACGAGCCCCAGCTCACGGACCTCGTCCTTGAACAGCTCCCGCAGGGGCTCGAGCAGCTTCAAGTGCAGCGACTCGGGCAGACCGCCGACGTTGTGGTGCGACTTGATGTTCTGTGCTTTCTTGGTCTTCGCGCCCGCCGACTCGATGACGTCCGGGTAGATCGTGCCCTGCGCCAGCCAGCGCGCATCGCGCAGCTTCACGGCCTCGCGCTGGAACGCCTCGACGAAGAGGCGCCCGATGATGCGGCGCTTCTGCTCGGGATCGGCAACGCCCTCGAGCGCGGCGAAGAACTCGCGGCCGGCGTCTACGTGCACCACCTTCACGTGCATGTGCGCGGCGAAGGTCTGCATGACCTGCGCGGCCTCGCCCAGGCGCAGCAGCCCCGTGTCCACGAACACGCAGGTGAGCTGCGCGCCGATCGCGCGGTGCACGAGCGCCGCCGCGACCGACGAGTCGACGCCGCCCGAGAGACCGAGGATGACGTCGTCCGTCCCGACCTCGGCGCGGATGCGCGCCACCGCCTCCCCGGCGTAGTCGGGCATGTTCCAGTCGGCGCCGCAGCCGCAGACCTCGTGCGCGAACCGCGCGAGGATGCGCGCCCCTTGAGCCGTGTGCGTGACCTCGGGATGGAACTGCACCCCGTAGAAGCGCCGTCCCTCGTCGGCCATCGCCGCGATCGGGCAGGCCTCGGTCGAGGCCATGAGCTTGAACCCGGGCGGCAGCTCGACCACCTTGTCGCCGTGGCTCATCCAGACCTTCAGCATGCCGTGCCCCTCGGGCGTGCGAAAGTCCTCGATTGCCTCGAGCAGGCGGGTGTGGCCGCGGGCGCGCACCTCCGCGTAGCCGAACTCCCGGACCCGTCCGGCTTCGACTCTGCCCCCGAGCTGCTGCGCCATGGTCTGCATGCCGTAGCAGATGCCGAGGACCGGCACGCCCAGCTCGAACACCGCGGCGGGCGCCTTGGCGCTGGCCTCGTCGTAGGCCGAGAGGTGGCTGCCCGAGAGGATGACACCGCGCGCGCCGAAGCGGCGCACGAAATCGTCCGCCACGTCCCACGGGTGGATCTCGCAGTAGACCCTTGCCTCGCGCACCCGGCGCGCGATGAGCTGCGTGTACTGGGCGCCGAAGTCGAGGATCAGGATGCGGTCGTGGGCCGGCACGGCAGGCGCCGCGGGCTGGGGCGCGGGAAGCGTGGCGCTCATTCGACCCGGTAGTTGGGGGCTTCCTTCACGATCTGCACGTCGTGCACGTGCGATTCGCGCATCCCGGCGGAGCTGATTTCGATGAACTCGGCGCGCGCGTGGGTCTCCTCGATCGACGCACAGCCGATATAGCCCATGCTCGCGCGCAAGCCGCCGATGATCTGCTGGATCACCCACACCACGCTTCCCTTGTACGGTACCCGGCCTTCGACGCCCTCGGGAACCAGCTTGTCGGTGTTCATTTCGGGGTCCTGGAAATAGCGGTCGGCGGAGCCCTGCTTCATCGCGCCGAGCGAGCCCATGCCGCGGAACGCTTTGTAGGAGCGTCCTTGGTACAGCTCGAGCTCTCCCGGCGCCTCGTCGGTGCCGGCGAACATCGAGCCCAGCATCACGCATGAAGCACCGGCAGCGAGCGCCTTCGCCACGTCGCCGGAATACCTGACGCCGCCGTCGGCGATGCATGGCACGCCACTGCCCTTCAGCGCATGCGCAACGTCCATGATGGCCGTGATCTGCGGCACACCGACGCCTGCCACGACCCGCGTGGTGCAGATCGATCCCGGCCCAAGGCCGACTTTGACGCCATCGACTCCGGCCTTGAGCAACGCCTTGGCGCCCTCGGCCGTGGCGACGTTGCCCCCGACCAGCTGCAGCTTCGGAAAGCGCTTTTTAACCCACCTGAGCCGATCGATGACGCCTTGCGCGTGCCCCGTCGCCGCGTCAACCACGATCAGGTCCACCCCCGCTTCGGCCAGCCGCTCGACGCGCTCCTCCGTTCCACGCCCCACGCCGACGGCAGCTCCCACGCGCAGCTTGCCGTGTCTGTCCTTCGCCGCGTTGGGATGTTCGGTCGCCTTGAGAAAGTCCTTCACAGTGACGAGCCCGCGCAGATGCATGTCCTTGTCGACCACCAGGACGCGCTCCAACCGGTGCTTGTGCATCAGCTCTTTCGCCTTCTCGAGGCTGGCGCCCTCGCGCACGGTGACGAGCTTCGCTTGCGGCGTCATGATCCGCGACACCGGCTGGTCGAGCTTGGTCTCGAAGCGCGTGTCCCGGTTGGTGACGATTCCGACGACGCGGCCGCCCTTGACGACCGGCAGACCGGAGATCTTGCGCTCGCGGGCGAGCGCCATAACCTGTCTCACCTTCATGTCGGGCGCGACCGTGATCGGGTCGCTCAGCACGCCGGACTCGAAGCGCTTGACCTTGGCGACCTCGGCGGCCTGCTCCTTTGTGGTCAGGTTCTTGTGGACGATCCCGATCCCGCCTTCCTGCGCAATCGCGATCGCGAGGCGCGCCTCGGTCACAGTGTCCATCGCGGCAGACACCAGCGGAATGCTCAGACCGAGCTGACGCGAGATGCGGGTTTTCAGGGAAACTTCGCGCGGCAGGACGCGCGAGTAGGCGGGCAGGAGTAGGACGTCATCGAAGGTCAGCGCCTTCTTGATTACCCGCATGTTTCTCCTTATTTGCAAAGCGGCATTATACGCGAGCAAGCGTTTGACGGACACGGAGAAAGCCGCTAGCTTCCCCTCCGAGTCCACCAGAACGCGCGCCGCGCGTTGCTCGAGGTGCAGACATGCGGACCACCATGATCTTTCTCGCCCTGGCGCTCGGCGTCGCCGGGGCGGCGCAAGCCCAGATCAAGTGCTGGACCGGCGCCGACGGCCGCCGCACCTGCGGCGATACGCCGCCGCCGGGGGCCAAGGTGACGACGGTGCGCACGCCCGCCGCGCCGGCCGCTCCCGCGGCGCCTCCCGGGCCGGGAGCCAAGGGCGCGGGCGCCAAGGACGCCAAGAAAGGCCCGCTCACGCCCGCGGAGCGGGAGCAGGAGTTCCGCAAGCGCCAGCAGGAGCAGCAGGAGGCGGCCGCCAAGGCGCAGAAGGAGCAGCAGGACGCCGCGGTGAAGCGCGACAACTGCGCGCGCGCCCGCGAATCGCTCGGGATGCTGGAGAGCGGGCAGCGCGTCGCGCGTACCAACGCCCAGGGCGAGCGCTACTACATCGACGACGCGCAGCGCGAGCAGGAGGCGGCGAGCGCGCGCCAGGCGGTGAAGGAGTGGTGCAACTGAGCCGGCGCGGCTAGCCGGACTTCGCGGATTCGAGGGGTCGGCGAGGGTTAAGTAGTTGATGCGTCACGGGGGCGCACCCGAAGGTCTGCACTACAACAGCGGGCTGGTGGTGGTGGCCTGTGCGGCGGTGA
>Ga0114945_10001591_pt1 | contig 13996 bp, 5 predicted proteins | sample OV2TP3_FD_87194 | JGI IMG/M metagenome (GOLD analysis project Ga0114945, IMG submission 87194) | Hot spring microbial communities from Beatty, Nevada to study Microbial Dark Matter (Phase II) - OV2 TP3 | ecosystem: Environmental > Aquatic > Thermal springs > Hot (42-90C) | place: USA: Beatty... | reverse complement strand
TGACCTTAAAACGGATGACGTTGTTGCTTCTGAGAATCATAGAACGTCTGATGGACGTTGAACCTATCGAGCAGGTAACGTAGTTTGAATGAACTCTCAACCGTTTCGTGATCTACTGATATTACCCTTTCTTTTGAAGCTCCCCTCGATGTGGACTCGGTCATACTTCGTATCGACGGCAGGCAACGTATCCTCTGAGATGATCCGCCGATACATCGAAGAACAGGCCAAGCAGGACTGATGTCCTACAATGTCCGAAAGCTGAAGATCGGCAAGACCGATCAACTCGACAGACTGGCTCTGGCCTCCGGGGACCTCTACAGCCGCACCCTCGTCTACTTCTGGCGGGTCGTTCGGAAGAAGGGGGTATGGCTGTCTCCCAATTCCCTGATGAAGCTTTTCGGGTCTGAGACGCTCCACTCTCAGTCGGCACAGGCGACCGTCCAGACCTTTTGCGCCTCCCTGAAGTCGTGGAGGAAGCGCCGAAAGACCGACCCGGAGGCCAAGCCCCCAAGAAGGCGCAGGCGTTTTTTCAAGTTGATCTGGAAGTCGTCTGCCATTCGAGTCAGGAGCGGATGGCTGATTCTGTCTAACGGCAAAGACAACGTCTCCCTCAACATCCCCTGGAAATGGGATCTGCCCAAGCAGGTTGAGATCGGATGGGACGGAGGGCAATATGAACTGCGAGCCGTCTACGATCAACAGATCGACAACCAGATTATCGGAATAGAAACAGCCGGGGTCGATCTTGGAGAGATCCATCCGGCTACAACCTTCGATGGACGGGAGGCTGTGATCTACAACGGTCGCCTGCTCCGGTCCAAGAAGAGGTATCAGAATAAGGTCAAGGCTGAAATCGCCAGCCGTCTGGATACCCTGAAACACGGTTCTCGCAGATGGCGCAGGTTGAAGCGGTCGAAGGGTTGTCAACTCAGAAGGCTCCAAAACCAGGTCCGAGACATCCAGCATAAGACCTCGCGAGCCATTGTCTCCACCCTCCAGAAGGCAGGGGTGCAGACGCTCGTGATCGGAGACGTGCGAGACATTCGAACGGACCTGGACTACGGCAAGAAGGCCAACCAGAAGCTCCACCAATGGACGTTTGGGACGATACGCTGGCAACTCTCCTATAAGTGGGAGCGCATCGGCGGGAAGGTCGTCCTTCAGGAAGAACGGGGAACCTCCTCGACGTGTCCTACCTGCGGGAAAAGGCAAAAGCCCAACGGACGGAGCTTCAGGTGTGGCTGTGGGTTTCATGCTCATCGGGACGCCGTAGGTGCGATCAACATTCGGAAAAAGTATCAGGACTGCGGTCCTGTAGTTGGGGACATGGCACCCCCCACAAGAGGCGTGAGGTTCTACCCACATCTCTTGTGTAGCTCGGTGGCTTAGGTCTACTACCGAGAATCCCACGCTTTCAAGCGTGGGAGTGTCAACGTCATAGCAAATCTATACGTTCAGGGGTCCGAAATGGGGACAGGGGGCGTCCTTGGAGGACCTGGGTTGAGGGGGGCACACTTCGGACAGAAGAGGTGTGCCCTTTTTGTTTTTGGAGATCGACGATGAAGACATCCGACACGAATAAAGGGCAAGAATACAGGAGCCAGGAGCCAGGAGCCAGAAGAAAAACGGATGGGCTTTTATTCTGGATTCTGGATTCTAAATTCTGGATTCTGCTTCTCTTTGCACTTTGCGCTTTGCACTTTGCGCTTTGCGCTTCCCCGGCCTGGGCCATAAGGCCCTATACGCCTGTTCATCCCGACCCCGTTCTGGAGTCCTGGCGCTGGCGGACCTTTCCGGAGCTCAAGGGCCTGGGCATGCGCTGCATGGCCGAGGCCAAGGATAAGGCGATGTGGTTTGGTGTGGACGACGGCGTGCGGCGCTACGACGGGGCGAAGTGGACGGCCTACACGGAGAAGGACGGCCTGGTGGGTGCGCCGGTGTACGCGCTCTGCACGGCGCGGGACGGGGCTGTATATGCGGGTACGGGATGGGGGATCAGCCGGTTCACGGATGGGAAGTGGAGCCGCGTCTTTCCGCCGGAGGGTGACCCTTCGACAAGCTCAGGGCAAGCTCTGCCGTGGCCCATCGACGATCTGATGGAGGCAAGGGACGGGAGTGTATGGGCCGGGACAGGGTGGGGCGCGCTGCGGCTCGGTCAGGAGGGTGCGACGATATATACGACGAAAGAGATGGGGGCAGCGTTGCGGACGCTTGCATCTTACGTAAAACTCTCCATCGTGCCGGATACAGCGGCCCCTGCCCGTCCCTATGGAGAAGGGATCGGAGTAGGGGTAACAGCGATACCAGCGTCAATGTTTCGACGTGGCATTCCTGCGGTCATTTATACGCTGACACCGGGTGGGCCGGGAGAGGCTGCGGGCCTGAAGGTGGGAGATCGCATTCTTGCCGTAAACGGGGACTCGTCCGGGTTGGGTCAGACAGTCGGACCTCCCGGCGTTGTTGTCAGGCTGACCGTACAGCGAAAGGGCCACTCAAAGCCGCTTGAAGTGACTGTCACGCGGGCGAAGATAACGGGGACCTATCGCAGCTTTGGGGTCTACGATGTTTTTGAAGACCGGGATGGGGCGATCTGGTTTGGGCTGTTTCAGGGTGAGATTATCCGCTGCGACCCTTCGACAAGCTCAGGGCAAGGCATCCGTAACACACGGGCGGGTGAAGCGGCATGGCAACTCTATACGGAGAAGGACGGTCTGGACATCGACTACGGACCGCGTATCATCCAGACCCGGGATGGGGTGATCTGGACCGTCTCCTATGACATCAGAGGTGGTGTTAACCGGCTCGATAGAAAAGGCTGGATGCACTTCCGCCTGAGCGACCTGGGCGGAGACAACCACAACCGCTCCATCTTAGAGACGCGAGACGGGACGCTATGGGTTGGTGGGAATGGGGGCTATCTGCACGCATACCGGAATGGCCGATGGACAATCTACCGGCCACCCGATATACCGATTCCGGGAACTTATCTCATCGGTCTGTTGGAGGCGTCTGATGGGGCGCTCTGGATGGGCAGCCTAGGTCAGGAAGCCGTCCGGCTGGACTACGGGACGGCCCGATGGACGACCTACACGGGTCTGTGGTTTCAGTGTGAGACCCCTGATGGGGCGCAATGGTTTCTCTCCCAGGACTACGGTGTTGTTTGCTATGATGGGCGGAGGTGGACGCGCTACGGGGTTGAGGACGGGCTGATGGATAATCCTGGGCGGCTCATCGTGACCCGGCAGGGGGCCCTCTGGGCTGCCGGAAGCCTCGACAGCACAGCAGCCACAGCCCGATTCGATGGGAGGAAATGGGGATCCCTTCAGACACATCCCCGATTCTCCTGGAATATCTTGCCGAGGATGGTCTACGAGTCCTCGGACGGAAGCCTCTATTTCGGGGCAGCAGGAGGTCCGACCTCTCTTGAGCGAGGTTACCTTGGGGGCTTACTTCGGTTCAATGGAAAAACGTGGGTACACTACACGCCGCCGGAGGTACCGCGCCTCATCTACGGCGTCGGGCAGACCGCCGACGGCATCCTGTGGTTCGGAGGACCCAGTGGCTTGGGACACTTCGACGGGAAGGTCTGGACGGTTGTCACGGGGCCGGAGGAGATGATAAACTCCGCCGTCGACGCGGTGTATGTCACCCCGAAGGGAGACCTCTATGTCGGCACCCGGAGCTACGGGGTTTTCCGCTTTGATGGGAAGACCTGGAGGCAATACGATGTGCGAGACGGGCTGACGGATAACCGTATCACAAGCATCTTCCAGACGGACGATGGCAGCGTCTGGGTCGCCACTGACAAAGGGATCAGCCGCTTCGACGGGCGGACCTGGGTTGCACAGGCGCTCCCCCCGGATTTGCGTCAGGGACCGCTCCGGCAGTCCCGGGACGGGGCGCTTTGGGGCAACAGTCCATCGCGAACGACATACCAGCCACGGGAGACGTTCCGTACGACTCGCTATCAGCCTGATACCGTCCCCCCGGCGACGGAGATCACCCTGTCCCTGGACAAAGTCTCTCAGCCCGGCAACACCACCCTGGCCTGGAGGGGCGCGGACCCCTGGAAGGCCACGCCGGATGAGGAGGTCCAGTACTCCTACCGTCTGAACGGAGGCGAGTGGTCCCCCTTCTCTCACGAGAAGAGCCACATCTTCCAGGCCCTGCTCAGTGGAGATCACACCTTCGAGGTGAAGGCCAGGGACCGGGACTTTAACATCGACCCGACGCCAGCGGTGATGCGGTTCACGGTGGTCCCCCCGGTCTGGCGGCAGCCCTGGTTTATAGCGCTGATGGCTCTCCTCCTCGGAACCATCACCTTTCAGGCGTCCCGCATCGTGGTGCGAGACCGGAGACTCCGGGAGTCGAACACGGCGCTGTCGGACGCGAACAAACAACTGGTGGCGCACGCGCGGGAGGCGCAGGTGGAGGCCGCCCTGGAGCGGGTGCGGGCAAAGGCCCTGGGGATGCAGAAGAGCGAGGATATCTCCCAGACTGCGGCCACCGTGTTCCGGGAGTTGACAGCCCTGGGACTCCCTCTCCGGCGCTCCGTGATCGTGACCGTGGATGAGGAGAGGGACACGGGAGAGAGCTGGGTTACCACGGTAAAGGACGAGATACAGATCTGTGCAAGACACCCTTTTCCTTTAAACGCTCTAAAGGGGCATCCTGTTCTTCGAAATGCCTATGATGCATGGAGAAGGCAGGAGACCTGCTACCATTGGGAGTTAGAGGGCGATGCGCTGACAGAGTATGTCCGCTATCTCGTGGAGTACCTCTATTTCGCCATGGAGCACCTCAGCTATCCAGAACAGAGCATTCAGCTGCCGGACGCCCTTCCGAAGCGCTTGCATGGTTATTATGCCTTTTCCTCCCACGCGAGTTTACTGGCGGTCACAGGGGAACCCCTGTCCGACGAGGACAGGGGGGTGGTTCAAAGGTTCGCGGGGGTGTTCTCCCTCGCTTACACGCGGTTCCTGGACCTTCAGCAGGCCGAGGCGCAGGCGAGGCAGGCGGTCCGGCAGGCGGCCGTGGACCGGGTGCGGGCGGAGGTCGCGGCGATGCGCACCAGCGCGGACCTGGAGCGGGTCACGCCCCTGGTCTGGAAGGAGCTGACGGCCCTGGGCGTGCCGTTCTTCCGGTGCGGGGTGTTCATCGCGGACGAGGAGGAGGGGCGCATCCGTTCCTACCTGACGAACCCTCAAGGGGAGTCCCTGGCTGCGCTGAGCCTGGCGTTTGACTGTCACCCGTTTGTCAGCGGGGTCGTGGACCACTGGCGGAAGGGGGAGGTCTATGTGGAGCAGTGGGACCCGCAGGCGATGCTGGGGTGGATGCAGTTTCTGGAGGGGCAGGGGCAGCCCATTGAACGGGAGCAGTATCTGGATGGGAAGGCGTTGCCGGAGTCCCTGGTCATCCAGTGCGTGCCGTTCGCGCAGGGGATGCTCTACGTGGGGGGCGCGGTCCCTCTGCCGGAGGAGGACATCGACCTGGTGAAGTCCCTGGCGAACGCCTTCTCCGTGGCCTACGCCCGGTATCAGGACTTCCGACGGCTGGAGGCGCAGAACCGGAAACTGGACGAGTCCAATCGGGCGCTCTCCGCTGCCAACGAACAAATCCAGGAGGCCAACCGGCTCAAGTCGCAATTTCTGGCGAGTATGTCGCACGAGCTGCGCACGCCGATGAACGCGATCATCGGGTTTACGAACCTGGTGCTGAGACGGGGGTCCGAGGGCCTGTCAGAGCGACACCGGGACAACCTGACAAAGGTGAAGCTGAGTGCGGACCATCTGTTGAACCTGATCAACGACATCCTGGACCTGTCCAAGATCGAGGCGGGTCGAGTAGACATCAGGGCGGTGCGGTTCGACGTGAGGCAGTTGATCGCGTCCTGCTGCGAGACGGTCAGTCCGCTGGTCAGGCCGGGCGTGGCGCTGGGCTACGAGGTCTCAGAGGAGGTTGGGGAGGCGCACACAGACGAGGCGCGGCTGCGACAGGTCGTCATCAATCTGCTCAGCAATGCGCTTAAGTTTACGGAAAAAGGAGAAGTACGAGTATCTGTGGTCCGTGGTCCGTGGTCCGTGGTCCGTGAAAACCAAGCTACGAGCCAGGTGGGTGGGGAAGGGACGAATCACGAATCACGAGTCACGAGTCACGAGTTTCTAACGATTTCGGTCTCCGACACCGGCATCGGCATCCCTCCGGATGCGCTTGGTTACATCTTTGACGAGTTCCGGCAGGTGGAGGGGGGACACCAGCAACAGAAGGGAACGGGGTTGGGGCTGTCGATCACGAAGAAGCTGACGGAGTTGCTGGGCGGGACGATTGAAGTAGAAAGTGAGGTTGGAAAGGGATCAACATTCACGGTATGGATTCCATTTGTGTACAGGGAGAGGCAAGGGGATGAGATCAGGCGCGGGGATTGATCCCCGCGCAAGGGGTGTCTGGGAAGGGGTTTGTGTTGTCGTAGCGCGGCGATTCATCGCCGCGTGAGGTGGGGAAAGGATCGACGTTTACGGTGCGGGTTCCGGCGGTCTATACGGAGGGTTGAAATACGAAATCGCGCGCATCACGCCATGACAAGGTGCAGGAGGCCCCATGAGGACAGCGGATCGGATTGCCTTTCTGAAGACAACAGACCTCCTTGCAGAGGTGCCCGAACATCTCTTCAGACAGATTAGCGAAAGGTTGCGGGAGATGGAGGCGAAGGCAGGGACCGTCATTTTCCGCGAAGGAGATGCCGGAGATGCGGTCTATCTTATCGTGGACGGCGCCCTGAGCATCGAAAAAAACGGCATTCGCCTGGGGACTCGCAGCCGGGGCGAATGCGTCGGCGAGTTCGCGTTAGTAGACGGCGCCCCGCGCAGCGCCTCTATCGTCGCAGACACGGACGTTCTGCTCTTGAAGTGGGAGCGGAGGGATTTTCAGGAGGCCCTTTCGCAGAGCCTCGAAGTGGCTTACGGGATTTTCAAAATATTGACCGGCAAGCTGCGTCAGGACGTGGACCTTCAAGTGAGGGCCGCTCTGGAACAGGAGCGCTGGCGACAGGACCTCAAGCGCGCCCACGAGGTTCAGATGGCGATGCTGCCCGAGGGCGACCTGTCCACGGAACGGATCGAAGTCTCGGGCTATTGTCGCCCTGCCGCCGACGTGGGCGGGGACTACTACGACTATCTGCCTCTCGAAGACGACAAGATAGGGTTGATCATCGGGGATGCGACCGGACACGGTTTCTATGCCGGGCTTTTTGTGGCGATGGCCAAGAGCTGTCTGCATACGCAGGCCACGATCGACTACTCCCCGGAGAGGGTCATGGAGGCCATGAACCGCACGGTCTCGACCTCGATCCAGAGCGGGCTGCTGATGACGTGCTGCTACGTCCTGATCGACTTTCGCTGTCATACCCTGGCCTATTGCAACGCCGGCCACCCCTATCCCTATCATTACAGCCGAGGCGCAGACAGGCTGGGGCGGCTTGTCTCCACGGACCTGCTCCTGGGAGTGCCCGGCTTTGGAGCCTCCAGGTTTACAAAGATGGAGCGGGCGTGGGAAAAGGGGGACCTGCTGCTGCTGTTCTCGGACGGCATACCGGAGGCAGAGGATGCCCATGGAGAGCCATTTGAGGAGGAGCGACTGGAAAAGGTCCTCATAGAGAACAGGGACAGGTCTCCGGCTCAAATCAAGGACTCGGTTCTGAGCGCGCTTTCGGGCCACTGCAAGGGCGTGGCGCAGAGCGACGACATCACCCTGATGGTCGCAAAGGCCGTGTGACGGAAGGGGGACTCCCATGGAATGTCCGAAGTGCCGGCATCCCAATCCGGCGGAAGCCAGGTTCTGCATGGCGTGCGGCACAAAGTTGGAGCCCGTCTGCGCCCAATGCGGGGCAAAGCTACCGCCGGAGGCGAAGTTCTGCGTGGCGTGCGGCGCGAAGGTGAGCGAGCAGGCCCCTGTCACGCCGGCGGTTGTCCCGCCCAGGCTGGAGGACGTGCAGCATCGCCTCTACATCCCGGAGCCGCTGCGGCAGCGGATGCACGCGGCCGGAAAGGAGATAGAGGGGGAGACTCGCCTGGTCACGGTGATGTTCGCCGACATCAGCGGGTTTACTCCCGCGTCTGAAGAGCTGTCGCCGGAAGAGGTCGCGGATCTGGTCAACCAGTGCTTCAAGGAGATCGTGGACATCATCTGCCGCTACGAAGGGAGCGTCAACCGCTTCATCGGCGACTGCGCGCTCGTGTTCTTCGGCGCCCCCATCGCTCACGAAGACGATCCCGAACGCGCTATCCTCGCCGCGCTGGACGTGCGAGCGGCCGTCACCCGGCTCAATCGTCGCATCTCGGTGGGCATCAACACCGGGATGATGTACATCGGTCCCATCGGAACCGACCTGCATCACGAATACACCGCCGAAGGCCATCACATCAACGTGGCCAAGCGCCTGCAGGAGAGCGCGGGCGCCGGACAGATTGTCGTTGGCGAAGCCACCTACAAATTCGCCCAGCGCGCCTTTGCCTTTGAGAGGCTGCCCCCCTTATCCTTGAAAGGCATCCGCCGGCCGGTGCAGGCCTATGCGGTGCTCCGTCCGCTGGGGCACCCTGAGAAGCTGCGCGGCATCGAAGGGCTGCGCGCTCAACTGATCGGCCGCGAGAGGGAATTTGCCTCCCTGACCGACTGCGCCCGTGCGCTGGTGACCGAGCGCAAAGGCCAGATCGTGACGATTGTGGGGGAGGCGGGGATCGGCAAGTCGAGGCTAGTCGCTGAATTGAAGGCCCACCTCAAAGACCAAGATGTCCGGTGGCTGGAAGGGCGGTGCCTGTCGATCGGACAGTCCGTCGGCTTCTGGCCCTTTATCGACGTGATGAAAACCCACCTGGGCATATCGAGCGAGGACAGTGAGCAGGACCTCGCTGGCAAACTGGTCCAGCATCTGACCGCGCTCTTTGGTCAGGAGGCGGAGGGCATCATCCCCTATGTCGGACAGATGCTGTCGATGAAGCTAAATGAGCGATACCGGCAGCGCATCCGGTATGCTGCGCCCGAGCAGGTTCGTCGGCAGACGCTGCTGCGGATGCGGGACCTGTTTGTGGCCCTGGCCCGCCGGCAGCCGTTGATTCTGGTCCTGGAGGACCTGCACTGGGCGGACGACCTCTCGCTGGACCTGCTCTATGTGCTGATGGATGAGTTGGTGGCCGCGCCGATGCTGTTGCTGTGCGTCTACCGGCCTGAGCGAGCGCACCGCAGCTGGCAGATCGACGGGGTCGCATCCAGCAAGCATCTGGAGCGATATACCCCGATTGCGCTGAAGCCCCTGACGCCCCGGCAGAGCCAGGAGATGGTGGAATCGCTGCTTGCTGTCGACAATCTGCCTGTCGAGATCAAAGCGGCGATCCTGGAGAAGACGGAGGGGAATCCCTTCTTTGTGGAAGAGGTGATCCGTCTGCTGATCGAGCAAGGGGCGATCTTCCAGGAGGAGGGACGCTGGAGAGCAAAAGAGGCGATCAAAGAGCTCACAGTGCCCGACACGATTCAGAGCGTGATCCTGTCCCGCATCGACCGGCTTCACGGAGAGGTGAAACACGTGCTGCAGTGCGCCTCCGTGATTGGCCGGGTGTTTCAACATCGCCTGCTGAGTTATCTTGCTGGCCGGGAGGAGGCCATGGAGGACTACCTCGCCGAGTTAGAAGCGGGCGAGCTGGTCTACAAAGAGAAAATTGTGCCGGAGCTGGAGTACGCCTTCAAGCACGCGCTGACGCAGGAGACAACGTATCAGGGGCTGTTGAGCCGGCGCCGGCGCGCCTTTCACGAGCGGGTGGGCCAGGGGATTGAAGCGCTCTATCAGGAGCAGGTCGAGGAGTATGTCGAACAGCTGGCCTACCACTACAGCCACAGCGACAACAGGGAGAAAGCGATCGAGTACCTGATCAAGGCCGGGCAGAAAGCGGCCACACGATACGCCAATCGGGAGGCGCTGGACTACTTTCAGGGCGCGCTGGACGTAATCGAGGCCGGTGAGGAGTATGACCGTGTGTTGGGATACCGCGCGAAACTCCTCTTAGGCATGTTCCGGGGTGAAGAGGCGGCAAAGGACTACGAACGGTTGCTCGTCAGCGCACGGGGGAGCGGGGATCGAAAGCAAGAGCTTGCATCGCTGCTTGGCCTTGCGTCGGCCTCTTTCATTATGGCCCTCGACGATCCGGAGCATGCCTCCACATCCCTTACCCTGTACAGGCAGGCCTACGCCCTTGCTCGCGAACTGGACGACAAGGCATCCATGGTCCGATCTCTTGCCCCGACTGGAGAGCTTTGCTCCTTCTGGCTCGACTATTGGGGCGAGGCGGCTGCCAACGCCGAAGAGGCGTTGGCCCTCAGTCAGGAACTCGGAGACGAAGACCTCATCATCGACAGTCTGATGGCCAGGTTATGGTTTCTGAAGCCTGTCGAAGCAGAGGAGCAGGCGGAGGATCTTCTGCGCCGGCTCGAGGCGCGGCACGATCTTCTCAGGCTCAAGGAGCACTATTTTTTCCTCGTGTGGTTCCATGCCCTCCGGGGCGACTTTGAGCGGTGTGTCGAATGCTGCGATGCGAGTATCCATCTATCGGCAGGGGTCGGCGCCCCTCCGGTGATGTATCCGACGTTAAAAGCCCTTGCCTTCTTGCATCTCGGCTGCTACGACGCCGCGTGGGCATCCCTGCAGAAAGAGGTGGTGGATGAAGCGCATCCATTCGGAAGAGCCGTCAAAGAGTTTGGAATGGGCCACTACTTTCTGGAGCTGATGGCGTATGAGAAGACATTCGATATGTTTGAGAGCGTCATCGACCAGGCAAGACGCCTGAGACGCCCCTTTCTAAGATATGAGGCCCAGATACGGCTTGCACAGTCTCTCATCCGGTCCGGGCAGCTCGATCGGGTGAATCGAGAGAGCATAACTCAAGCCCTTGCGAGCATAGGCACAGCATCTCTGACCCAAGTGCTTCCGGCCGAGGCCGTGGGAGAAATCGATCTTTCCGAGGGGAAGCTGGACGAGGCGCTGCGGCAGGCCGTCTCCGCCTGCGCTCAGGCGGAAGAAAGCGGCCGCCGGCTCAACCTTGTCTCCGCGATGGAACTTCAGATGCGGGTTCTGCTGCAGCTCGACAGGCCGGGGGAGGTCGTTGCGCTGGCCGATGCGGCGCTTCGCACGGCAGAGGAGATGAACTATCAGCCAATGGTATGGCGCTTGCGGGCGGCCAAAGCGCAGGCGCTGACGATGCTCGGCCATACCGAAGCCGCAGCACAGGAGTATCAGGCAGCCGCCGCAACGATTCGGAAGCTGGCGGAGACCATCGGGGATGCGGACCTCAAACGCGGTTTTCTGTCAGACCCCCTGGTCTCGTCGATCCTCGCGGCCTCGAATCAGCACACAAGACAGGAGGGGGAAGCACTATGACACCACGACCAGGAACTTCCGAGGAGGCCGGCATGTCTGAGCCTGTCCACGAGATTGAGGTCGAGCAGCACGTGAAGGTCCCCGTGCGCGACGGCACGCGGCTCGACGCGACCGTCTGGCGACCCAGGGCGCCGGGCGCATACCCGGTCATAGTCGAGCGAGTGGCATTCGAGCTGATGCAGCGCTGCGGTAAAAACGCCGACTACTTCGCCCAACGCGGGTATGTGTTCGTCGGGCAGAATGTGCGTAGCGTCTATGCCTCGGAAGGGGAATACGAGTTTGGAAGGGACGACGCCTGGGGCGCTAACCGGGACGGTTATGACACGGTCGAGTGGGCCGGGACTCAGGAGTGGTCGAACGGCAAGGTGGGCATGCTGGACGGCTCCAATTCGGGTTTCACGCAGTACATGGTCGCGCCGACCCGGCCTCCTCATCTGACGGCCCTGTTCGTCCGGGAAGGTTCTGCGGATGTCTATCCTATGTGGTTTCGCGGCGGGGCGTTCAAATTGTCGTTCTGGTTGGGGGCCATCATGCGACACATCTTCCAGGATTTGTTGCGCTCCGAGACAGCGCCGCCGGGGATGGAGAAGGCGCGCGCACGGCTCGAGAAGGCGATAGAGGAGGAAAAGTTCTGGAAGCGCCACCTGCCGTTGAAGTCCTGTCCGCCGCTGGAGGACATCCCGTACGGTCGCCTTTATTTCGAGGCTCTAAATCATCCGGAGGACGGCCCCTTCTGGTGGCCGCTGAGTCTGTCGCTGAAGTACGCGGAGGTGGACGTCCCCATCTTTCACCTGGGGGGGTGGTTCGATCTAGGCCTGGCCGACGCGCTCCGGTCGTTCCAGGGCATCGCCGCTCACGGGCGGACGGCGCACTGCCGGCAGTCCCAACGGCTGCTGATCGGCCCCTGGATTCACGGTCCCGGCAACGTCGGAAAGCGGGTGGTAGGTGAGATGGACTTCGGGGTGGAGGCGGAGTTCGACCTGAACGCCTTCCGCCTGCGCTGGTACGACCACTGGCTGAAAGGGATCGACAACGGCGTCATGGACGGTCCCATCGTTCGCGTCTTCCTGATGGGGGAGAATCGCTGGGTGGACCTAAAGGCCTGGCCGCCGGAGGAGGTCGCGTACACGCCTCTCTATTTCCGGGAGGGGACAGGGCGCACGGAGGCGTCCCTGAACAACGGGACTCTGGCGTTTGCGCCCCCCGACGCCGCGGAGCGCCCGGACAGCTTTACCTGCGACCCCGAAGACCCGATGCCAAGTCTGGTTGGCACCCAGGGTTTCGACTACGAGCCGCACGATTATCGATCTCTCGAAGGGAGGATGCTCACGTATACGTCGGCGCCGCTGGAGCAGGACCTGGTCGTGATCGGCCCGGTGAAAGCGGTTCTCTATGGCCTGTCCTCTGCTCCGGATACAGACTGGGTGGTCCGGCTGTGCGATGTCTGGCCGGACGGGCGGTCCCTGTCGGTCTGCGACGGGATTCTCAGGGCCCGGTATCGAGACTCCCTGGAACGGCCGGCGCTCATGGTTCCGGGGCAGATCTATCGGTTCGAGGTGGACATGTGGGCCACCGCGCAGGTCTTCAAGGCCGGGCATCGCCTGCGCGTCGAGGTCACGAGCAGCGACTTCCCCCGCTACGACCGGAACCTGAATACGGGCGGCCCGTTCGGGGAGGAGGTGCGCGGGCAGGTGGCGGTCAACACGGTGTTCCACGATGCGATGCGCGCGTCACACCTGGTGCTGCCGGTGATGAAAAACTAGGATAGCTAGTTGACATAGTCGTTCTGCTACTGCGGTAGAACAGTCATTTTTCATCTCCACTGGAGAATATCCATGCAATGCCCAAAATGCCAGCATGTGAACCGTAAGGAGGCAAAATTCTGTGAGGTGTGCGGGACAAAGCTGCCCTCTGTCTGTCCTCACTGTGGTAATGCTGTGAGACCTCAATCCAGGTTCTGCGATGTGTGTGGCACTCCGCTTGTGGAGGCGCTCACACCGGCACAGGTTACAGCGCCTCCCAGCCTCGAGGATATGCAGCACCGGCTTTACATCCCGGAGCCGCTGCGGCAGCGGATGGAGGCCGCCGGGCAGGAGACGGCGGGGGAGAACCGGCTGGTCACCGCGCTGTTTGCGGACATCTCCGGGTTTACCACGCTGTCTCAGCACCTGCCCACAGAGGCCGTAATCGAGAAGGTGAACCAGTGCTTCCAGGCGGTCATGGACGCGGTGTATCGCTACGAGGGGGGCATCAACCGCTTCATCGGGGACTGTGTGCTGGCGTTCTTCGGCGCGCCGCTGGCACACGAGAATGACCCTGAGCGGGCGGTCCTGGCCGCGCTGGACATGCGAGAGGCGGTCTCCAGGTTTGAGCTTCATATCTCTGTTGGGATCAACACGGGGATGATGTATTTCGGTCCCATCGGCACGCAGCAGCATCTGGAGGTCAGCGCCTACGGCCCGGACATCAACCTGGCCAAGCGGCTGCAGGAGGCGGCCAGGCCTGGGCAGATTTTGGTCGGTGGGGGGACCTATCGTCTGACGCGCAAGGCGTTCGACTTTGACCGTCCGGGGA
>Ga0114945_10001590_pt1 | contig 13999 bp, 8 predicted proteins | sample OV2TP3_FD_87194 | JGI IMG/M metagenome (GOLD analysis project Ga0114945, IMG submission 87194) | Hot spring microbial communities from Beatty, Nevada to study Microbial Dark Matter (Phase II) - OV2 TP3 | ecosystem: Environmental > Aquatic > Thermal springs > Hot (42-90C) | place: USA: Beatty... | reverse complement strand
CGGCGCCCTGCTGCGGGCGCTCGACCGGCAACTGGCGGACTTTGTAGGTTTTCTGGGCCGCCAACTGGGCTTGGCCAACATCTGGATGGTGATGACTTCGGATCACGGCTTTGAGCCCGCGGCCGACTACGCCAAGCAGTTCCGCCTGCCGGCCGACACACTGCCGTACCGGAAGCAGATCCAGGAACGCCTCAATGCTGCGCTGTCCCAGGCCCTTTCCCCCGGCCAACCACGAAGCTACGTCCATCTGTTCCGCGATCACGTTGCCTTTGTTTCCCCGGAAGCATTTGCCGAGGCCGGCATCCGCGACGAAGCGGAGGCGGAACGGCGGGTGGGAGAAGCCTTGTTGCGGGCAGCGCCATTCCGCAGCTACTACACGCGCGCGCAGATTTCGAGCGGGAGCCTTCCCCCCGACGAGATGTCGCGCAAGTACGTCAACAGCTACTTGTCCCATGGCGGCTGGTATGTGATGGGAAACCTTCCGCCTTATTACGCCGGCGAAACAGACCTTCGGGCAAGCAGCGGGCTGCCGTACGTCTACAACAACCACGGGTCGCCGTACGCCTATAACACCCACGTCCCGCTGGCGCTCTACGGGTTTCCTTTCCAGCCCGGCATCTACAGGAGCCCGAGCCAGCCGCGCGACCTGGCGATCACCTTGAGCAGCCTGCTCGGCATCAGCCCGCCGTCGCACGCCGACGGCCGGATACTGACCGAGGCGCTGGCTCCCGCGGCCACCGGCACTGCGGTGAAGTGACACAAGCAGGTGCTCCTGATAGCATCCCAGTTTTCATCGAAGAAAGGTTCGGGTCAGGGGATGGGTCTCTGTAAAAGCGCTGTTGTTTGGATGCTGATTGTGTTGTTGCTGCCCGCCACGGGATCGGGCTGGGGTTACGAAGGACACAGCAACGTCAACGAAGTTGCCGCCGGAAAGATCCCCCGCAGCATGCCGCGATTTTTCCGCAAGGGGAAAAAGTGGCTGACCTATCTTGGCTACGAGCCGGACCGCTGGCGCGATGACCGGGAGGCCGCCCTGAAAAGTGCGCAGTCGCCGGACCACTTTCTGGATCTCGAGCTGCTGGACGGGATCACCCAGCTTCCGCCGGACCGTTACAGCTTCTACCAGCTCTTGGCCGAGAAACGGGCCAGCACGCCCGGCAATCCCGAGATGCTGCTTCCGCAAAAGGTGGGCCTGCAGCCCTACATCGTCATCGAGGTCTATGACCGGCTGAAGGCGTCGTTTCGCGAATACCGCCTGCTCAAAGAGCTGAAGAAGCCGACCAAAAACGTGGAACGGAAGATTGTGTTCTATGCAGGATGGCTGGGACACTACGTTGCTGACGGAGCGCAACCCTTGCACACCACTATCCATTACAACGGATGGGTGGGGGACAATCCCAGCCAGTACAGCGCGGACAGGACCATTCACTACCGGTTTGAATCCGAATTCGTAAAAACCAACCTGGAGCGTCCGGATTTTGCCGACCTGGTGCAGCCGCCCACACAGCTGGCCAACCCGTTCGCCGATTACATGCAGTATCTGAGAGACTCCAACCGCCTGGTGGAGCCGCTGTACCAGCTGGACAAGGCCGGCGCTTTCACAGGTGCGGGCACGGCGGAAGGACGCGACTTTGTCCGGCGCCGGCTGGCCGCCGGAGCCCAAATGCTGGTCAATCTTTGGTACACGGCCTGGCTGGAGAGCACCAAGCCGCCCATACCCAGGGCCCCGGCAGCGTCGCCCAGCCCGCCAGAGGGAAGCGGCGGACTACCCGGAAAGCCACCCGCACCCCCGGGTTCTTAGGACACACTCTTTCACAAAAGAAAACGGCAGCACCCGTGGGCGCTGCCGCAGTAAGGTTTCCTCTGTTTTACCAGTGGAACTTAACCGCGAACTGGATGTCGCGCATGCCGTTGTGCGTGCTGGAAGCGCTGCGCGGCTCCAGGTAGTTGGTGGCCGAGTTAATGGTGATGCAGCGCGTTCCGTTCGGGAGCGCCTGGCCGCCGCAGGTGTTGTTGTTGATGGTGAAGCTGCTGGCAATCGACATGGAGGTGTTGTTCACGCTGGTGATGTTCACCCGGTTGGGCAGATTGAAGGACTCGGCAATGACCTCGATGCTCGTGCTCTCGGTCACAGGGATGCTCTTGGCGATGCGGAAGTCGAAGATGGCCAATCCGGGCGCCTCGCCAAAGTTCCGGTCCAGGAAAGGCACCCTGAAGTTGCCGCCGGTGCCGTTGGCGGAGCCGGTATCGACGGCCCGCGTACCGGTGCTGCTGAGGAAACCGCTCAGGGTGCCGTTGGCGGTTTTCCCATCCTGGGCCGTGAAGCTGCCGCTGAGCTGCCAGCGGCCAAAGATCTTCCTCATTGTTTCGTTGCTGATGGGGAAGCTCGCGTCGGGACGCCAGACGAAGCTGGTGACAAAGCGCCGGCGTATGTCGAAGTCGCTGACCGAGCGATCCAGCGACGGGTTCAGAGGATCAAAGACGGTAGTGGAGCGGCCGAAAAACGTGGTGCTGTTCTGCCCGTTGTCGATGGCCTTCGACCAGGTGAAGTGGGAGTCGAACAACAGCCCACGCTGCATGCGGCGGCGGACCTGAAGGATGAGCGCGTTGTAGTTGGAGTTCACCACGCTCTCCGCCTGCATGATGCGGCGGAAATTGGTGTCGGGACGGGCGCTCGCGGTGGGCGTGCAATTGGCGAAGGTCCCGTCACAGTAGAACGGGAACGGACCGAACAGTCCGGCGGAGGCCAGGGTTTGGCCATTCGCCGTCAGATCCCCAAGCAACGCCAGGAACACTTCGTTCCCCGGAGGGAAGAGGTTGACGTCGCGATAAGCCGGCAGGCGCCGACCCGCGCTGTAGGCATAGGAAAGGCGCAGCACGGTCCCGGAAAACAGTTCGTGCTCCAGGCTCAGTTCCGCCTGGTGCACCATGGGACGGGCAAACCCCGGCGCAAACTGGCTGACGTCGGGCAAAAGGCCCGCCGCTCCCGGTGTGGGGTCCGAGCAGAGCGCATTGACTCCAGGAATGAAACAGTTGGGATAGATGGGCGCGCCTGCGGCAATGTCCGCAGCGCTGGTGGTGAACCGCAGGCTTCGTGTCACCACGCCGTTGTTGAGCAACGCCTGGGCGATGGCGCTGTTGCTGGTGCGGCCGTAGATGAGCCCGTACCCGGCGTGAATCACCGTTCTCTGGTTGCCGCTGATGTCCCAAGCGAGACCAATGCGCGGCGCAAAGTTGTTGGTGTCCTGGTTGAAGCTCTGAGAGAGCGGCAGCAGGGGGTTCCCGGCTTCCGGCTGCGGCAGCCGTTGGTACTCATAGCGGACACCGAGGTTGAGCGTAATGCTGGGGCGCAGCTTGAAGGTGTCCTGCGCATAGAAATTCCAGTCGGTAGTAGTGAAGAAGGCGGAACCCGCCATCTCGGGAGGGAGGGAGCCAGCCAGCACGCGCTCGTCGAAGGCTTGGGAATAGGACGAGTAGCTGCGCACGCCGTCAGGCACGCAACCCAGCGGCACCGCACCCGCGGGGCAGTCGCCCGCCAGGTTGGCAAAGTTGCTGTAGCTATAAACGCCGCCGCCCTGGAACAGGTTGATCTGCGTCTCTCGCACGTAGTTGATGTCCGCCCCGAACTTGAAGGTATGGCGGCCGTGGATCCAGGAAAAATTGTCCGTCCACTGGAAGCGCTTCTCGAAGGGATACTGAGGCCGCGGCAGGAAATCCGGCTGTCCGAAACTGAATCCTCCGGTTACAGAGGTGCCCGGGCCGGGCGCGTTGGGCTGCTGAAATTCGTTGTCGCGAGCGAGTTGGAAACGAAACTCGTTGAGCATTGTCGGCGAGATCACGTAGGTCCAGCGGGTGTAGAAGCTGTCGGTGCGGACCTTGTCCAAGCCGTTGTCCGACGCCGCGTTGAAATTGATGAGCGGCGTACGGATGCCATTCACGCCCCGCCACTGGTGATAGTTGTAATAGAACGAGAGGTTGTGGTTCTGGTTCACCACCCAGTCCACCTTTCCCAGGGCCACGTTGTTCAGGCCTTTCCGAGGGACGACTGTAATCTGGCTCTGCAGGAACTGACAGGTGGCCACCTGATTGGCGTTGGGCAGGGTGGTACAGTCGCCATTGAACGTGGCGCCGAAAAACGTGCTGCTAAAAGTGGAAACCACGTAGGGGAAGGTGCGGTGCTGTTCGTCGTAGCTCAGGAACCAGAAGAGTTTGTCTTTCTTGACGGGGCCGCCCGCGGCGAAGCCGTACTGCTGGCGGCGTTCCGGTAGCGTGGGATCGCCGGTGAACGCCAGTGCGGTGGGCGCCGCGAAGGGATCGGCTGCGCCCAGTGAGGCGTCGCGGATGAAGTAAAAGGCCTCGCCGTGGAAGCGGTTGCCGCCGGACTTGGTGACAGCGTTCACCAGGCCGCCGGCTGCGCGTCCATACTCCGCATTGAAGTTGCTCAGGCTGACTTGGAATTCCTTAACCGTCGCCTGGCTGTAGGTATAGGCAGCGCGCGTGCGGCCCCGGGCCTCGGAGAAAAAGGCCTGGTTGTTATCGGCCCCGTCCACAGTGTTGTTGTTGTACAAGCCGGAGATGCCGCGGTAGCTGATGAGTCCGAAGGTGCCGTCGGTGGAGACACCTGGAGCCAGAAGGGCATAGTTGTCCCAGCGCCGTCCGATGGATGGCACGTTTTCCACCACTTCCTTGGTAACTGCGCTGGAGACTTCCGTGGATTCCGTAGGCACCAGGGGAGCCGCGTCTTCTACCACGATGGTCTGTCCCTCGGCGGCCACTTGCAGCTTCAGGTCCACGGTCGCCGTCGAGCCTACTACCACGTCGACACCCTTCCGTTCCAGCGTGGCAAAGCCGCTCTGTTCTACCTTGACGGTATAAGGGCCGGGCTCGAGCGCCACTGCGCGGTAGCGGCCTCCGGCATCCGTGGTGAGTTCGCGCGACGCGCCGGTGGCGGTGTTGGTGATGGTGACCTTGGCCCCGGCGATCATGGCGCCGCTTGGGTCCGCAATCGTTCCCTGTATCTGGCCGGCGCCCAGTTGCGCCGCGGCCGGAAGGGCAAAGGAAAGAAGGAGCAACAGCAGAATCGTCAAGCTGAAGGAAAGCGTTGAGGAATCAGACAGGCTGCGGGGAGATGCCTTCGACATAGATCCTCTCTCAAGTTGATCCTCGGGGATCGGCGGCCTATGCGATCAACCACGCGCAAGCGTTCCAACAGTGCGGAAGACCCCGGGGAGGATTCGAGCGGATAGAATTAGATACGGCACGCGTAGCGGCGTCAACTGAAAAATCTGGACACGGCAGTCCGACTTATGAAAATTGGGATTTTCTCCTGCGCACGGTCCAAGGACCGCCAGTTCAACGTTGGCGTTGGGCGGTGAGGTTTCCTTGCAACCTATGACTAACTTCGACCTGGAAGCGACCTGGGCTTATCACAATCGTACCAAGCACTCGCCGCAAAGCGTGCGCTCCAACCCGCACTTTCTGGACTGGGCCAATCAGCCGCTGCCCTTCAAGATCTATCCCGGGCTCGATCCCATCTCCCTGCCCAGGGAGGTAACTCCAACGGGCATAGCGGCGCTTTCAGCCATTGGCGCCTTCGGTCCGCCTGCCGAAAGCCCTTCGCAGATCGGCCGGAAGGAACTCGGGCTGCTGATGTACTTTACGGCGGGCATCACGCGAACCCGGGCCTATCCCGGCGGAAAAATCTACTTTCGCGCCGCTGCCTGCACCGGCGCTCTGTATGAAGTTGAGCTCTACCTGGTGTGCGCTGATCTGCAGGATCTGGCGGCGGGGGTGTATCACTTCAATCCGGCGGACTTCGCGCTGCGCCGCCTGCGCGAGGGCGACTGGCGCGATGTCCTGGTGCAAGCCACAGGCGGCGAGCCTGCCGTGGCCCAGGCGCCGCTCATCGTCGTTTGCACCGGCAACTACTGGCGCAACGCGTGGAAGTATCAGGAACGCACCTATCGCCACTTTGGATGGGACAACGGAACTCTGCTGGCCAACCTGCTGTCCCTTTGTGCCGCGCTCGGCCTGCCCGCGCGAATCCTGGCAGGCTTTGTGGACGAAACGGTGACGAGCTTGTTGGACCTAGACGGAGAGCGCGAAGTGCCGTTCTCCCTGGTCGCAGTGGGCTCGATGGAGACTCCGCCGCCGCCTGCTCCCGGCCAGCCAGAGCGGCGGGGGTATGAAACCGTTCGGCTTTCGCAGCGCGAGGTGGACCATCCCGCGATGCGCGCCATGCATTCTGCTTCCAGTCTGCACTCCGCCGAAGAGGTCCGGGAGTGGCGGGGCAGCATGCCGGAGTCGCCTCCCCACGAACCCTCCACCGCGATGGTTCCCCTTGCTCCACTCGCCGCAGAGGAGTGGCTCCGTGATCCGATCGAGCAAGTCATCCTGCGTCGCGGTTCCACGCGTCGCTTCGCGCGCCAGCCCATCACCATGGCCGAGCTTTCGACTTTGCTGGAACGTGCCACGCGCGGCATTCCTGCGGATTTTCTGGCCCGGGAAGGAAAATTGCTGAACGACCTCTATCTCATCGTTCACGCGGTCGAGGGCCTGGCGTCCGGGGCCTACTTTTTTTCTCGGGAGGCGTGCGCGCTCGAGCCCCTGCGGTTGGGCGAGTTTCGCAAAGAGGCGGCCTACCTGGGCCTGGAGCAGGAGCTCCCGGGCGATGCCAGCGTGGCGGTGTTTTTTCTGTCTGACCTGCAGCGCGTTTTAGACCGATTCGGGAACCGTGGCTACCGCGCGGCTCACCTGGAGGCTGGCATCCTGGGTGGAAGACTGTACCTGGCCGCCTATGCCCTGGGGCTGGGCGCATCAGGCCTCACGTTCTACGACGACGATGTGGTGAACTTTTTTTCTCCGCACGCCAACGGCAAGAGTGCCATTTTCCTGACGGCGCTTGGACAGCGTGCGCGGCATAAGAAATCCTGAAACTTGAAAACAAGAAGTGAACCGGGCGCTAGGTGGGAGTGATGTCCAGGTATTCTTCGATCCACTTCTTCACGCGCTGCCGCTGCTCGGATGGGGCAAAGCGGATGCCCACCATGTTTTCCGCTTCCTTCACCCAGGAAACCATTCCCTTCATGGACAGATTCGGCACCTTGGGCAGGCTGAAGGCCACTTCGACCGCGTCGGGAATGGCGAGGCGGGCATCCGTGCTCAACGACATGCCGCCGCCGCTGATCTCTTCGGAGCAGGCCGAGTGCCTTGTACCCCCGGCCTCCAGACGCACGTCCGTTACCAGAGGAACGCGCACGTAGAGCCGCATTTGTCCCGTGACCAGGGCCTGGGTGGCCTGCAGCACACGCAGCGCCGCTTCACGCTCCACCGGCTCCAGGATCAGCGCGTTGATGCCGTGCCGCGTGAAGGGCAGGGCCTGCGCAATGTCGGTTGCGAGGGCGTAGACGACCGCGCGACGGTTCTCGCTGGAGTTGCGCACCGTCTCCAGGACACGGTTGGCCTCTTCGCCCAGCCGCACGATAATGGCCTCAAATTTCTCACGCGCGAGGCGCGGTTCCACAATGCCCGTGAGCGGCACACTCTGGATCTTGCACTGCTGCAGGCAATCTCGCAGCACCACAACCTCTTCCGGGCTGAGGCCGATCAGAGCGGCGCGGGCTGGCGGTTTCAGCGTGCCCAGCCCAGAGGTGGTCGTGGATGTGGCCATCGATGTTCCCGGCTGCAGCCGGGCTTGCGTATTGTGTCCTGAGCGGCGCGGTTTCGCAACCGCAATCCCTGGGAGCACTTTTCGGTTGCGCGGTGCTCAGGGTTCGCGCCGTTCGTCGCTCGCCCGTGCAGAAGCCATCTGGCGCAAGCGAAAGCGCTGGATCTTGCCGGTGGCCGTCTTGGGCAGCTCGGGGAGAAACTCCACCCAACGCGGCCGCTTGAACTCCGCCAGACGGCTGGTGATGAACTTCTGCAGTTCCTGTACCAGTTCCGGTGAGGCCGTGCTTCCGTCGCGCAGCACAACGTAGGCCGCGGGCTTGAGGAGCTGGTCGCGGTCCTCGCGGCCCACTACTGCCGCCTCCTGCACCGCGGCGTGCTCGACCAGGGTGTTTTCAATCTCCACCGGGCTCACCCAAATGCCTCCCACTTTGAGCATGTCATCCGAGCGCCCCGCGTACCAGAAGTAGGCGTCGCTGTCCTGGTGATACTTATCTCCGGTGCGGATCCAGTGGCCTTCGATGGTCTCCTTGGTCGCTTCGTGGCGGTTCCAGTAGAACGCGCAGACCGAATCGCCCCTGATCCATAGATTCCCGATTTCGCCCACTGGAACCAACCGGCCTGCGTCATCCAGAATTTTCGCCTCATAGCCGGGAAGGACCTGGCCGCTCGAGCCGGGACGAACGGCACCCGGGCGATTGGCAATGAACATATGCAGGGCTTCGGTGGAGCCAATGGCATCCAGAATTTCGATACCGAAGCGCTGGCGGAAGCGTTCGTAGAGCGCTGCGGGCAGCGCTTCACCCGCCGAAACTGCATGACGCACGCTGCGCAGGTCGAAATCTTCGCCTTCGCGCTTGTGCGCCAGAAGCATGGCGTAGCCGGTGGGCACGGAAAAGAAAAGCGTGGGCCGGTGTTTTTCAATTACGTCGTAGACATTGGCCGCCGCCGGAGGGCCGGGCCACAGAATGCTGGTCGCTCCCACGGCGAACGGGAAATAGAGCGCATTGCCCAGTCCGTAGGCGAAGAACAGCTTGGCTACACTGAAGCAGCGGTCCTGCTCGCGGATCCCCAGCACGCCCTGGGCGTAGGCGTGGGCACACACCACCATGTCGTGATGCAGGTGAACGCAGGCCTTGGGACTACCGGTGGAGCCGGAAGAATAGAGCCAGAAGGCGGGTTCGTCGCGGCTGGTGCGGGCCGCTTGGAACTCCGGCGCGTGGGCCTCCATCAACTCTGCCAGCGACCGCTGATCCGGCGGAGCCTCTCCGACGACCACAATTTCTTCCAGAAACTCCAGCGTGTCGCGCGGAATGGCTTCGAGCTGCGGCAGGAGCGTGTCGCTCACAATGGCCACGCGCGCCCGCGTATCGTTCAGCAGTTTCCGGTAGTCACCGGGCTTGAGCAGCGTGTTGACCGGCACCGGCACGGCGCCGATCTTGATGGCCGCGAAAAAACAGTAGGCAAACGCCGGTGTATCCGTCAGCAGCAGGAACACGCGCTCCTCGCGCCGTACCCGCAGCGCCTGCCGCAAAGCGTTGCCTGTTCGATTGACGCGCTCCAGCAACTGCGCATAGGTGACGCGCTCGTCGCCGCACTCGATGGCCGTGTTCGCTCCTCGGCCTTCTTCCACGTTGCGATCCACGAAGTACGGCGCAACGTTGAAGATTTCCGGCAATTCGTAAGGACCTTCGGACACGGGAGCCTCCGACGCCTCTTCCGCGCCGCTATTCTTCCAACCGGACGACCGCAATGCAACCGGATTCCGGCGCGCCGGCACGCCGCGAGCTAGTAGAATGTCTAGCCTTTCCGTGCTCGCCGATGCGCTTTTCTTCAGTGAACCAACTAATGCTGGTGCTCGCTTTCCTGCTTGCGCCCTCCCTCGCGCTCGGCCAGGAGGCCGCGCCGGCACCGGCTGCAGAGGCTGGCTTGCGGCGTACGCATGCCGTGCGTGCCGCTGGCGCCGTCAAAATCGACGGCCAACTGGATGAGCCCGCCTGGGACGCCCCTCCCGTCATATCGGACTTCCGCCAGCAGGAACCGGTTGAAGGCGCGCCCGCCTCCGAGCGCACCGAAGTGCGCGTGCTCTTTGATGACCGCAACCTCTACTTCGCCATCCGCGCCTTCGACTCCGAGCCCTCACGCATGAACGCCCGGGAACTCAACCGCGACGCTACTTTTGCCAACGATGACAAATTCGAGATCCTCCTCGATACCTATCATGACCGCCGCAACGCGTACCGCTTCGCGGTCAACCCGCTGGGCACGCAGCAGGACGCGCTGATTACGGACGAGGGCCGCGACGTCAATCTCTCCTGGGACGCGCCCTGGCTCTCCGCCGGGCGGCTGGTCAGCGACGGCTACATCGTCGAAATCGCCATTCCCTTCACCACGCTGCGCTATCGCGAAGGTGCAAACGTGTGGGGCTTTAACCTGGCGCGCATCATTCGCCGCAAGAATGAGGAGGTGTTGTGGTCAAGCTGGCAGCGCCAGTTCGGCCTGGAGCGCGTTTCCCAGGCGGGGGAGCTGGCGGGCGTCGAGGAAATTCGTCGCCGGCGCCTGCTGGAGTTTCGTCCTTACATCACCTTCGGCTGGCGCCAGGGCGTACCTTTGATTGGCCAGCCCGGTTTCGACGCCGGGATGCGCGGCACCGCAGGCCTGGAAGTCGCTCGCGTTGGCCTGACTCCTTCGCTGACCGCCGAATTCACCTTGAACCCGGATTTCGGCCAGGTCGAGGTGGACCAGCAAGTCATCAACCTCAGTCGTTTTTCCGTGTTCTTTCCTGAAAAGCGCGATTTCTTTCTGGAGAACGCGGGCATTTTTCTGTTCGGGCGCGAGCAGATCAATCAGCTTTTCTTCACCCGCCGCATCGGGCTCACCGACGACGGCCAGCCCCTGCCCATCGATTACGGCATCAGGGTCACCGGCAAGGCGGGCGCTTACAATCTAGGCTTTCTCCAGGTGCAGACACGCGAGCTGGGCGATCCCTCAGTCCTCGGCATTCCCCGGCAGCACTTCACCGTGGCACGCGTCAAGCGCGACATCTTCCGTCGTTCTTACATCGGCGCCATCTTCCTCAGCCGCCAGGGCGGCGCCACCACCGCTTACAACCGGGGCGCCGGCATTGACGCCGAGTTCAATGTCACTGACCACTTTCGCGTGCTTACCTACTTGATGGGGACCGCCACGCCCGGCCTGGAATCGGACAACCTGTCTTTCCGCATCCATCCGCGCTACGAGAGCGACCGCTGGCGCTTCATCGGCGTGTATGAAGACATCGGCGAGAACTTCAATCCCGAGGTTGGCTTTGTGGAGCGCCGCGGTGTTCGCCAGTACTTTGGCCAGGCTGCCTGGAAGCCTCGCCCGCGGTTTCTACCCTTCGTGCGCCAGATGGAGTTTGAGGTCCAGTACGAACAGTACGACAAACGCGCCGGAGAGCTGGAAACACGCCAGGTTGAACTTACCTGGGCGACTCGCTTCCGCAACAGCGCCGTACTCGAGTTTCGGCCTCTCGAGGATTTCACAGACGTGCTGGTCCAACCCTTCGAAATCCGCCCCGGCATCATCATCCCGCCGGGCTCATACCGCTTCAACCGCCCGCGCATCGAATTGACCACCGACACCAGCCGCCGGCTGGTCGCGCGCTTTCGCCAGAAGTGGGGCGATTTCTACTCCGGAACCAGGCTGGAAACCTCGCTCGGCTTCACCATTCGCCCCAACCGTCATCTTCATCTCGAACTCGACGACTCGTACAATCGCGTGCACCTTCTCCAGGGAAACTTCTCCACCAATCTTTTCAGCGCACGCGCCAGCTACAACTTTTCGCGCCGCCTGCTCACCACCGCCTTCGTGCAACTCAACTCGGCGGCGCGCCTTTCCAGCCTGAACCTGCGGCTGCGCTACATCTTTCGGCCGCACAGCGATTTCTACATCATCTACAACCAGGACACCGGTCGCGGACTGGAGCGCCCTTCCTACCAGTTTCAAGTCAAGCTGGCCTACTACTTCTCCCGCTAGTCCTCTCTCCCGTCCCGGAGTTGACAGCGTTTCCCGGAACCATTAAAAGTAAGTACATACTTACATGGCTCGAAAGAACCATCGTGTCTCCGGCCGCGACCGCCGCCGCCAGATCCTCAAGGTTGCCGGAGATCTCTTCGCCCGCCAGGGATACCAGGGCACCACCACGCGCCAGATCGCCGAGCGCGCCCGCGTCAACGAAGCCCTCATCTTTCGTCACTTCCCCACCAAGGAAGCCCTCTACTGGGCGCTTCTGGAGCTCGAGTGCCAGGCCGCGGACACGCACCGCCAGTTGCGCGTGCGCCTGCGGGAAGGCTCGGACGATCGCGAGATTTTCGCCGCCATTGCCGAAGACCTCCTGCGCCGCAACACGCGGGACTCCACGCGCAGCCGGCTTCTGCTGTTCAGCGCGCTGGAAAACCACCGCCTGGCCGGCCGCTTCTTCCGCACTCACATTGCCGATTACTACGACGCCCTCGCCGAACACATTGCCCGGCGCGTCCGCCAGGGCCATTTTCGCCCCGTGGACCCGCTGCTGGCGGCGCGCGGCTTTCTGGGCATGGTGGTCTATCACTTTCTTATTCAGGAACTGTTTGGCGGCAAGCGCTACCAGAAGTTCCCCCTGGGCGATGTCAGCCGCACCCTCACCGACATCTGGCTGCGAGGCATGGTGGCGCAAAACAATTGCAACGCCGACCCCGGCCGCACATCCAAACGCAGGTGACCATGACGCAGCATTTCGACATTTTTTCGATCCTCTTCTTGGGTTCACGGGTGGCGCACCCCATCCGTCGAGTCCTGTTTCTATTCGCGGCGGCAGCCGCCCTGTCTTTGCTCCTGGGATGTTCCCGGCAGCAGGCCGCACCGCCGGCGCCGTCGGCGCCGGTCACCGTCGCCAAAGTCGAACAGAAGACCGTGCCGGTGGAGTTGCGCACCATCGGGGCCGTGGAGCCCACTTCCACAGTTGCCGTCAAAGCGCAGGTGACCGGCGAGCTCACCGGCGTGCATTTCACCGAGGGGCAGGATATCCGCCGGGGCCAGCTTTTGTTCACCATTGATCGCCGGCCCCTCGAAGCGGAGCTGCGCCGCGCCGAGGCCAGCCTGGCGCGCAACCTGGCGCAGGCACACAATGCCCGCACGCAGGCCGCCCGCTACACCCGCCTGGTGGAAGAAGGCGTGGTGGCGCGCGAACAATATGACCAGGCGGTCGCCAATGCCGATGCCCTGGAAGCCGCCGTGCGCGCCGACCGCGCGGCGGTGGAGAACGCCCGCGTACAGCTGGACTACGCGGAAATCTACTCTCCCATCGCAGGACGCACTGGCACCCTGATGGTGCATCGCGGCAATCTGGTCAAGGCCAACGACGAGAAGGTCCCATTGGTCACCATCAATCAGCTCGCGCCCATTCAGGTGGCCTTTGCCCTGCCGGAGCGCTACTTGCCGGACGTGCGTAAGTACATGGCGGGAGGGAAGTTGAAGGTGCGGGTCGCGTTTCCCCAGGAGATGGACCGTCCCGTGGAAGGCGTGGTGGACTTCGTGGAGAATGCCGTGGATCGTTCCACCGGCACCATCCGCCTCAAGGCCTCGTTCGCCAATACAGACCGGCGGCTGTGGCCGGGACAATTCGTGGACGTGCAACTGCGTTTGACGGAAGAGCCCGGCGCCCTGGTGGTGCCGGAGCAGGCAGTGCAATCCGGCCAGCAGGGCCAGTTTGTTTTTGTGGTCAAGTCTGACCTGACGGCGGAGTCCCGGCCCGTCACTGTGGCCCGCCTGCAGGGCGGCGAGGCCGTGATTGCCGCGGGCCTGGCTGCGGGCGAAACCGTGGTCACCGACGGGCAAATCCGCCTGGCGCCCGGCGTTCGCGTGGAAATCAAGCAGGAAGGCGGCGGGGAAAAGCAGCCATGAACGTTGCTGAATTCTTCATCCGCCGCCCGGTTTCCACCACGCTGGTGATGCTGGCGGTCCTTCTGTTTGGAGCCATGGGCTACCAGAAGCTGCCGGTCAGCGATCTCCCCAACGTGGACTTCCCCACCATCCTGGTGAACGCCAGCCTTCCCGGCGCCAGCCCGGAAACCATGGCTTCCGCGGTGGCCACGCCGCTCGAGCGCCAGTTTTCCACCATCGCCGGCCTCGATTCCATGAACTCCACTAGCGGTCAGGGCTCGACTTCCATCACCCTGCAGTTCAATCTCAGCCGCAATATCGATGCCGCCGCCCAGGATGTGCAGGCCGCCATCGCCAAGACCGCCTCCCAGCTTCCGCCCAACATGCCCAGCCCCCCTTCCTACCAGAAGGTGAACCCGGCTGATCAACCCAT
>Ga0114945_10001588_pt1 | contig 14007 bp, 12 predicted proteins | sample OV2TP3_FD_87194 | JGI IMG/M metagenome (GOLD analysis project Ga0114945, IMG submission 87194) | Hot spring microbial communities from Beatty, Nevada to study Microbial Dark Matter (Phase II) - OV2 TP3 | ecosystem: Environmental > Aquatic > Thermal springs > Hot (42-90C) | place: USA: Beatty... | reverse complement strand
TGTACCTGTCCACCAGTGTGCGCCGGAAGTGGCCGCCGAAGACGCCGGGTGACGCGATTTTCGCGGAACTCGTGGCGCCGACCCTGCCAGAGCTGGCGTTGGAGTGGATCGAGGACACCGCCGGACAGTACCGCATTGTTCTTCCGCCCGATCCGACGTCTCCTTTCGGCGTGGTGGTGACCGCGCCCGAAGTCGTTGATCTCATGACCGGCCGCAGTCAGGCCCCGCCGGGCCTGGCGCTTCTGGGCCCGACCCGCTGGTCGGCGCCGTCGGACAGCGAGATTGTGTTGTCGATGGACAAACCGAAACCGGATGTCCGGGAAAGATTGATGGACCCCCACTTCCGGCTGATCGACGACCGGATGGAACCGCTCAGAAACGGCCTCGGCCCATACAGGATCCTCGCCGACACAAGCCGCCTGATCGTCCTGGAAAAAACATCGTCCGCCCTCACCAGCGGCATATGGGCCGGCGCTCCACCGAAAGTGATCTTTTATGTCGAGCGCAATCCCAAAAAACGATCCGAGGGCTTCGGGATCGGTGAAGTGGATATTTACGATGTGCCCGACGAGGAATATTTGAAATTTGGTCCTCAATCCCCGTACAAGGTTGTTCACAGTCCTCCGGAGGAACTCGTTCTCCTCGCGTTTAATCTTCGCCGCCCGCCGGTGTCCAACGTTCGATTTCGAAAAATGATTGCCCTGTCGCTGGACCGGAAGGCCATGCTCGGAATGTCGCTCAACCAGCGGGGCGAACTGGCGGACGGGCTTCTGCCGCCCGCCGCGAAGGGATTCACGCCGGTGTTTGTCAAACTGCCCGATCGGTCGCTCAGCGCGGCCCAGTCGATCGCCCGGGAATGGGGAGACACAGTCAAACTCGGGCTGATGTATCCGATCGAGGAGACCCACTACGGCCTCATCGCCGCCGCCATCCGGTCCGATCTGGCGGCAGTCAAAGTTGCGATCGAGTTGCAGGGTGTTCCGTGGAGAACGTATGCGAGCCGGTTGGAGGTGGGTGATTATGATCTGACGCTCGTAACCTCCGTCCCCGCGCCGCCATACCGGCTGTGGATGGAAAAGCAATTTACCTCTTCGGGCAAGGACAACCTCTGGGGATATCGAAGTTCCCTGGTCGACGCGCTCCTGAGCGAATCGGGCGATGTCGGCGCGGGCTTGGATTTGATCCACTCCGAATTGCCCGTTCTGCCTCTCTTCTGGCTGTCCCGCCGGATGGCCCATGGAAATCGCGTGTCTGAATTCGGCCCGTCGGCGTTTTCGCGAAAGTTTTTTTCCTCCATCCGGCTTAAATGACGGCGACGGACATTTCGAACCGGTTGTCCAATCGGCTGTCGATCCCGCGCACCGACGCCCGCCGGATCCTTCGGGCGGTCCTCTCGGCCATCGCAACCGAAGCCCTCGTCTCCACCCGTCTGGAATTTCGAGGGCTGGGGACATTTCAAGCCGTCCGGCGCCCCGCGCATCCGGGTTACAATTTCCGGACCGGCAGCCTGATCCTGGTGTCCGACCGTCTGGCTCTGACATTCAAGGCAGGGCGACCGCTCGAGTCGAAAGTGCATCGCGCCCGAATCCGGATGCCTGCGGCTTGACCGTCCGCTTTTTTCTTCACCGCTCCCTTCTCAAATAATTTTCAAATAGTGCTTGACACAGCGACCCGCCGGACTTAGCATTCGCGCCCAGTGGTAGGAAAGTGGAGGAAAGTGGAATGTACCTCGGAACCTATTTGCGGGAGGTGGATGCCAAGGGGAGGTTTCTCGTTCCGTCAAAATTAAAAGCCCGGCTGGAGGAGTCGATTCGATCGGCCGGGAGTGTCAGGGACGGGGAACTGGTCATGACGCTGGGATTTGAGAAGTGTCTGTACCTGTTTCCGAAGTCCCAGTGGGCCGCGTTTGTGAGGAAGGAGATCGAGAGCCGCAGTGAGCTGTCGAGAGACATCCGGTTTCTGAAGCGGATGCTGGCCAGCAAGGCTCAGACGGTCGAGGTGGACCGCCAGGGCCGGCTGCTGATCCCGAAGGATTTTCTTGACGGACATCTGCGCCTTGGCCGCCGGCCGGCCGCGCCACGCCGGGTTACGGTCATCGGGGCGATGGATCACATTGAGATATGGAAAGAGGAGGCGTGGGCGGAGTTTTCAGAAAATATGCAGCAGGAGTTTGACGAGATCGCCGATAAAATTTCCCGTTCAGGCTCGACGGCGGTCTGACGATAAGAAAAGAGGAAGGTGTGTGATGGATGGCGCCCGCCCGCGGGTCCGTAACGTCTGGCGGTCCGGAAAAGGGAAAGGGGGGCGGCCACGAAACGTCAACAGATACCGAGAGGGGGAATATGGGAACCTGCTCGCGTCTTGAGACCTTCGCAATCCCAATCGCACATTCCGGTTCTTTTAAAAGAAAGTGTCGACGCCCTCGGCCTCGGCCGACTTGAGGACGACCCGGTCGTCGTTGATGCGACGCTCGGGGAAGGAGGTCATGCCCGGGAGATTTTGGAGCGCCTGCCGGCGGCCGGCCGGTTGATCGGGATCGAGAGAGATCACCGGATGCTGTCGGCGCTGACGCTGAGAGATCCGCGCCTGACGGTTGTGGAAGGCAATTTCAGAAATTCGGCCAGGATTCTGAAAACGCTCGGACACGATTGGGCTTCCGCAATCCTGGCGGACCTTGGGTTGTCGACACGGCATTATCAAACGCCCGAATGGGGTTTCTCGTTTGTGGACGGCCCGCTCGACATGCGATTGGACCCGGAAGGGCCAACCGCGGCGGATTTGGTGAACGGTTGGCGGGAGGATGAGCTTGCGGCATGTTTTCTGTCTGCCGGCGAACGCGCCGGCCGGAAGATCGCCAGAGCGCTGGTCCGGGCGCGGAAGGAAAAGTCGATTCGCCGGACATCGGATCTGGCTGGAATTGTTGCCGACGCGGTTCGACACACCGAGCGTGCGGCTTCTGGGCGAAGCCATCCAGCGACTAAGGTGTTTCGGGCGCTTCGGGAGGCGGTGACGGGGGAACTCAAGGATTTGGCCGCGCTGGTATCCGAATCGGCGTTGATTCTGGCGCCGGGCGGCCGGTTGGCCATTTTGACCTATACGTGGGAGGAGGAACGGCTGGTGCGGCTGGCCGGGGATGCGGAAGTCAAAGGGTGTGTCTGTCCGCCTCGCTTCCCGGTTTGTCGGTGCGGCCGCCGGCCAAGCATGCGGTGGGTGGATAGAAAGGGGATTCATCCTTCGGAAGGTGAGGTGAAGAGGAATCCATCGGCCAGAAGCGCGACGCTTCTGGTTCTGGAAAAAATTCAGGCGCCGGAGAAAATCTCGCGATAACCATCGCGCCGGCGCTGTCAGGACAGACGCAGCAGACGATGCAGAACAAAATTCAGTCGTTGGTGTGGCACAGGACTACCGTCGTTCGGGAAAAACGCCGGGCGCCATCTTCAGCGCCGCCGCCGGTATCGGCGGAAACGGTCCGGCGGTTCCATCTGTTGGTGGAGGGGCTGATCTATGTGGCCCTGGGGTGTCTCCTCCTGTTTTCGGAGGTTTACATCCGGACCCGGCAGAAATCCCGGAGCCTTGAGATATGGACACTGGCTCGACGGAAAGTCGAAATGGAAAGCGAACTGACACGTCTTCGAATGCGGATCACGGTCTTGGAAAGTCCCCAGCGCCTGGAGTCGCTGGCGGCAACTGAGATTGGATTGACCTCGGCGGACAAGCAACAGAGTCCAAAGGGGAGACCGTAACGCGGACCGTCGGTTTTCAGGTTCGGTGGACTGAGGGGGGATTTTCCAATTCAACAAGTCAGACTTCCTTTGAAGACTGTACTGGAGTCCCTCCAGTCGGGAAACCTGCTGGTTTCCGTTGCCGGGTGGTCCGGTCGCCCTGTTCATGTATCCCGTGTGTGCGCCGATTCGCGCAAGGCCACCCGCGGCTGTCTCTTCGCGGCGATTCGGGGCCGCGCCGCCGACGGCCTGCGGTTTGCCGAGGAGGCCGTGCGCCGCGGAGCAAGAGGTGTTCTGGTGGATCGGCCGGTACGGTCGGCGAGTCTGCGGAAAACGATTCGCGTCCGCGTGACGGACTCGGCCAGGGCGCTTGGCGTTCTGGCGTCCCGGTTCCATGGCGGCCCGACACGGCGGATTCGGGTGTATGGCGTCACGGGGACAAACGGCAAGACGACGACGACGTATTTGATCCGCCATCTGCTCTATCGGTCCGGCGGCCGGGCGGCTCTGCTTGGAACGGTCAGCGAGGAAATCCCCGGCCGGCCGCCGGTGGCTTCGTCCCTGACGACGCCGGACGCGCTGAAGATGAACGAATTTTTCGCCCGGGCGCTGTCGGCCGGATGTGAAACGGCGGTATGCGAGGTTTCATCGCACTCGCTGGATCAGCGGCGGGTGTGGGGTTTGAGTTTCGACACGGTGATATTTACGAATTTGACGCAGGATCATCTGGATTATCACAAAACGATGGAGGACTATTTTGAGGCGAAGAGGCGATTGTTCATCGAGTATGGATACCGGCAGGCCGTGATCAATACGGACGACCCGTTCGGCCGCCGTCTGGCCGCGCAGCTTCGGCGCCTCGGTCGGCCGGTGGTGACGTACGGCAGACGGCCGGGCGCCGGGATCAGAATTCTGTCCTCGACAAGCGGACTTCGCGGCACACGCTCGCGCCTGATGGCGTTCGGCCGGCCGCTCTCGCTTCGATTGAGATTGATCGGCGATTACAATCTCTCGAACGCAGTCGCGGCTCTTGCCGCATGCTCCAACCCGGACACCGTCCGGTCATTCGCCCGCGCGCTCGAGAACGCCCCTGCGCCTCCGGGCCGGATGGAGCGGGTGGACGGTGGCCGGAAATTTGTGGTGCTGGTCGACTATGCCCACACCCCGGACGCCCTGGAAAAATTGCTGGGAGCCTGCAGGCGCCTTCATCCCAGACGGCTCATCTGCGTCTTTGGATGCGGCGGAGACCGGGACCGGACGAAACGTCCGAAGATGGGCCGCATCGCAACCTCCCTGGCGGATTTCACAGTGGTCACGTCGGACAATCCGCGGACGGAACCTCCGATGTCGATCATTCGAGAGATCCAACCGGGCCTCAGCGGTCGGTCCGGCGCGAGGTACGTGATCGAACCCGACCGGAGGAGCGCGATTCGGATGGCGTGTGGTCTTGCCCGGCCCCGGGACGTGGTCGCGATCGCGGGCAAGGGGCATGAGGATTATCAGATCATCGGGACTACCAAATATCCGTTTGACGACCGGCAGATCGCGCGGGAGGCGTTGCGATCCGGCCGCAGTCGCCCGGCGGCCAGGTGAACGCGGAAGATGCTCAAATGGATATTCGACAACTGGTACGATGCGAACGGGCCATTTACCGTGATCCGCGTTTTTCAATACATCACCTTTCGATCGGCGGTGTCGGCCGTTCTGGGATTTGGGATCAGCATTCTCTGCATTCCCGCCGTGATTCGGTGGTGCCGGGCCTCTCTTTTTCGCGCGGGAGTCAAGGAGGACGTGCCGTTTCACGCGAGCAAGGCGGGCACGCCGACGCTGGGCGGGGCCGTGGTTGTCCTGACGACTCTTTTGGCGACATTTCTATGCGCCGATTTAAGCAACCGGTTTGTCCAGATGCTTCTGGTGGTCATGGTGGGTCTGGGCCTGGTGGGATTTCTGGACGATGTGTTGAAAGTGACCCGGGGCGAAGCGGGACTCTTTGGCCGTTACAAGCTGACGTTTCAGTTGATGATCGCCGCGGTGATCGTCGTCTGGGTCTACCGGTCGGACATCGAGTATCGGCTGCTCTGGGTCAGCGAGGATATTCAGCGCGGATTCCAGTCTCAGTTGGCCGTGCCTTTTTTCAAAAATATCTTTCTTCATCTGGGATTCTGGTACATCCCGCTGGCCATCGTGATGATCATCGGAACCTCCAACGCGGTCAACCTGACCGATGGCCTGGACGGCCTGGCCGGCGGCCTTTCGATTTTCTCCGTCGCGTGCTACGCCGCGCTGGCCTATTTGTCGGGGCATTTTTTCTTCAGCCGGTATTTGCAGGTGGTGAACGTCATCGGCGCGGGAGAGATCACGGTCATCCTCGCGGCCATGCTGGGGGGTCTTCTGGGATTCCTCTGGTACAACGCCCCGCCGGCGGAAATTTTCCTGGGCGATACCGGCGCGCTGACCATTGGCGGTATTCTGGGTACGGTCGCCATTTTGATCAAACAGGAATTGCTTCTCATCCTGGTCGGATCGATGTTCGTCGCCGAAACCGCCTCGGTCATTCTCCAGGTCATCTCCTTCAAAACCCGCGGCCGACGCATCTTCAAAATGTCGCCGCTTCACCATCATTTCGAAATGTCCGGCTGGGCGGAACCGAAAATCGTGATTCGATTCTGGATCCTGGGACTGGTCAGCATGCTGATGACTCTGGCCACGCTCAAACTTCGATGAGCCCGGTCCTGATCCTGGGGCTGGGCATCACCGGCCTGTCGGTGATCGACCGGCTCAAGGGCAAGCCCGATCTGATTGGATTTGACGAGGGGTTCGACCGGTTTCCGCCTGATCTGCGACGGAAACTCAAATCGAATTTGTCCGCCATCGTGACGGACCGGAGGCTGCTCGCGCCGCGGATTCGGGAGGCGTCCCGGATCATCGCAAGTCCCGGCATTCCTCTCGGCAGTCTGGGACTTCGGCCGGCTGATCCCAAAGTGGTCGGCGATCTGGATCTGGCGTATGCGCGCCGCCGCGGCGGGAAGTTCCTGGCGGTCACCGGAACCAATGGAAAGACCACCACCACAAAACTACTCGCCCTCATGCTGACCGCCCGCCATGGATCCCGGCAGGTGGCCGTCGCGGGAAATATCGGCACGCCGCTGCTCGATACGGTGGGTCGAAAAAAGAATATGCATTACGTTGTCGAACTGTCCTCATTTCAACTCGAACTCTCCAAACGATTCCGGCCGGCGGTGGGGATATTTCTGAATTTGAGCCAGAATCATCTGGACCGGCATGAGTCGATGAAGTCCTATTTTGAAGCCAAAGCGAGGCTGTTTCGCAACATCGGCCGGGGCGACACAGCCGTGATCAACCTGGACGATCCTTACGGCCGGCGCCTGGCCCGTAGAATCCGCGGGACGTCATCCGCCCGGATGGTGGGGTTCAGTCTCAACCCCGTCATGGACTCGGACGCGGTCTGGATCCGGGGCCACCGGGTCCGCGGCCGGATTCGCGGAAAGATCAGGGATTTGTTCGACCTGCCCGAAAATCTGTTTGGCCCGGGAAAACACAATCAATCGAATCTCCTCGCGGCGTCGGCCGCGGCGCTGTCGGTGGGCGTCGGCCCGGATGACATTCGCAAGGCCATTTCGCGGTTCCGCCTTCCGGCCCACAGGCTGGAGTTCGTCACGGAGGTCGGGGGCGTGTCCTATTATGACGATTCGAAAGCCACCAGCGTGGACGCGGCAAGAAAGGCGCTGGAGAGTTTTCCCAGCCGGCAGATCATCGCGCTGATGGGCGGGCAGGACAAGGGGATGGATTTTACGCCGCTCTTCCGGGAACTCACCCGCCGGCGGAATTTGAAGACTCTGGTTTTTTTTGGCGCGCTGGGAGAAAAATTCCACCGCCTCGCGGGCCGCTTTTTGCTTCCCAACCGGCGGGTGAATACGGTCGCTTCCGCGGTGAGGGTCTCGAAGGATCTGGCCGCGCCCGGCGATGTCGTACTCCTGTCTCCGGGTGGAACGAGTTTCGATCACTATGAAAGTTACGAGGAACGGGGCAAGGATTTCCGGCGGTGTGTGGAGCGGCTGGGATGATGGGGCTGTCGACTCTGCGGGCCCGGCTGATTCGACTCGGCGAGGTGGATATCCGGCTGGCGCTCTGGACGGCCCTGGTCCTCGGGATCGGATGTGTATTTGTCTACAGCTCCAGCGCCCTCCTGGCGCAGCGGTCGGCCATTTATGGATACGAGAGCGACTACTTTTTCAAAAAACAGATCCTGGCCGCCGCGATCGGTCTGACTCTATGCGTTCTGATGGCGACGGCGGTGTCGTGGAAACAGATTGAGCGATGGAGCGGCTGGGTGATGGCGTTTGCGATGGTCTGCCTCTGTCTGGTATTTGTTCCCGGTATCGGCCAGGGCGCCTCCCACGTGAACCGCTGGATTCGGCTGGCCGGCGTGTCCTTCCAGCCGGCGGAGCTGGCCAAACTGGCATTGGTTTTGTATCTGGCGAAATTCATCAGCGACCGGGAGAGCCGGTGGATTGGGGTTCAGGCGACGTTGAAAATATTGACGATCGCCGGTCTGACGGCGTTTCTCATCTATAAGGAACCCGATTACTCAACCGCCGTTTTTGTCCTGTCTCTCACGCTTCTGATGCTCTTTCTGGGCGGGCTTTCCTGGAGTCACATTCTCGCGACACTCGGCCTCATCGCCGCCATCGGCATTTACGGTATCGCGACCAAAAGTTACATCGTCAACCGCCTTCAGGCCTATCTCAAACCCTGGGATGACCCGGGCGCCAAGGGATTTCAGATCCTCCAGTCCTACATCGCGCTCGGCCATGGCGGTCTGTCCGGAGCGGGGCTGGGCCAGTCACTCCAGAAAACGGCTCTCCTGCCGGAACCGCACACCGATTTTATATTCGCGGTGATCGGCGAGGAGACCGGATTCATCGGGACAACGACCCTGGCCGTTCTCTACCTGGCATTTTTTATTTATGGACTCCGGCTCGCCCTGCGGATGCCGAACCTGTTTTTGAAACTGGGTACTTCCGGCATCGTTTTCCTGATCGTCTCCCAGGCGCTCCTCAACATGACCGTCGTCACGGGCCTGACACCGGTGGCCGGCGAGCCGCTGCCGCTGGTATCGGCGGGCGGAACATCGGTTGTGGTGACCCTGCTGGGGATCGGGTGTCTCCTGAATTTCTCCCGGGAAGCCGTGGAGAATCCGGAAAATGAAATCCGGTCGACGGGGGCGCGCTGATGTTTCTCCACGTCAAACGGTTTCACATGGTGGGTATCGGTGGATCGGGCATGAGCGGCATCGCGCAGGTTCTCAAGGGACTCGGATTTGAGGTCATGGGCTCGGACGCAAAGCCGGGCCCGGTGACGGCCCACTTGGAAAAGATGGGTATTGCCGTGAGCATCGGTCACCGGGCGGAACAGGTCGGTCAGGCGGACGTGGTCGTCCGGTCTACGGCCGTTCCTGATTCCAATATCGAGATACAGGAGGCCGGCCGCAGGGGCATCCCCATCGTCGGCCGCGGCGAACTGCTGGCGGAACTCACCCGCATGGGTGAAACCATCGCGGTCGCCGGCACGCACGGAAAAACTACGACGACGTCCATGATCGCCTGCGTCACCACCGGCTGCGGACTGGATCCGACCGTCATCATCGGCGGCCGGGTCCGGCAGATCGTTGGCCGGGTCGAGCCGGCCTATGGCGCATGGATTTCGAAAACCCAGGGAGGAAAAGGGCTGTTCGTCATCGAGTCGGATGAAAGTGATGGATCCTTTCTCAAGCTTCATCCGGCCATGGCGGTGGTGACCAATATAGACACCGATCATCTGGATCACTACGGAACCATGGATCATCTCCGGAACGCGTTCAGGGACTTTCTCAATCGTCTGCCTTTTTATGGCGTCGGCGTCGTCTGCTGGGATGACTCCCAGATCCGGCGCATCCGGCCGGAGATTCAGCGCAAGATTCTGACCTATGGATTCTCCGAGAGCGCTGATCTTCGGGCGGAATCGCCGGTTCTGCGGGGGTCCGGGAGCTCCTTTGCCGTTCGATACAAACAGGAATCCTTTGGCGAATTTCAGCTGTCGATTCCCGGCCGGCATCACATTTTGAACGCTCTTGCGACAATCGCGGTCGCCCGCGAACTGGATCTGCCCATTCCGAAAATCCGGGACAGTCTGGCCCAATTTCGCGGCGTCGCCAGACGATTCGAATCCCATGGCCCGGTCGGCGGGGTCGAGCTGTACGATGACTACGGGCATCATCCCACGGAGATCAAAGCGACGCTGGAGACGGCGCGCGTGGCCCATCCCGGGGCGAAAATCTTTGTTCTGTTTCAACCGCATCGATTCACCAGGACAAAATTGCTGGCTCATGAATTCGGGACCGCGTTCGAACAGGCGGACCAGCTGGTGGTGACGGATATTTACGCCGCCAGCGAAATGCCGATCAACGGAATTTCCGGTGAGACGGTCGCCGAGAGCGTACGGCAAAAGGGCCGCCCGCCGGTCCGCTTTGTCCGATCCTGGCAGGAGGGCGTTCAGGATATCCTCAGGCAGGTGCGGCCGGGCGATCTCATTCTGACGCTCGGCGCCGGAGACATCGACCAGGCGCCCGCATCGCTGACGGAAGAGTTGAGGAAACGGCATGGATAATAAGTGGCAGGCGCTGGAATCCGAGACGGGGCTTTCCATCGCCCGGGATGTGTCGCTGAAGCGATTCAGTTCCCTCGGAATCGGGGGATACGCCGCCGGCGCGGTGACGGTTGAACAGGAAAAGTCGCTGGAGAAACTGATCCCGGCCGCGTCGAAGTTGGGGATATCCCTCAAGTGCCTGGGCGGAGGCACGAATGTTGTTTTCACAGACGCAGGATTTGGTGGACTGATCGTCCGACTGGGTGAAGGCTTCAAAAAAATTGAAATCCCGGCGGCCGACCCGATGGCCGATTCCGGCGTCGTCGTTCGAGCCGGCGCGGCGGTTCACCTGACCGCGCTCATCACCCGGACGATGGAGGCGGGGCTGTCCGGCGTCGAAAAACTGGCCGGGATACCCGGCACGCTGGGCGGATCGATTTATCAAAACAGCGGCGCCCGGGATTATGACGTGTCGCAGGCGGTTGATCGCGTCACCTTTTGGGATCAATCCCAGCGTCGCATCCGAACCCTCCCAAAAGATCAGCTCGATTTCAGATACCGGCACAGCCTCTTTCACTCGCTCCCCGCCGTCATCCTATCGGTGGATCTCCGGCTTCGGACCGCCGCGCGCGAGACGATTCTGGCGGAAGTCAACGCTCGGATGAAACACCGCAATGCCACTCAGCCGGCGGGACGCAGTGTGGGATGCATCTTTAAAAATCCACCAGACCGCTCGGCCGGGCAACTCATTGACAAGGCGGGCCTCAAAGGCCGGCGGGTGGGAGGCCTGACGGTTTCAGAGGTACATGGGAATTTTTTTCTCAACGACGGCCGCGCGACGTTCCGCGATTTTGAGGCGCTGGTCGCGATGGTGAGAGAGGCCGTGCGGAATCAATTCGGACTCAAACTGGAAATGGAGGTGGAAATTGTCCACGAATCGCGCAGCGCCGCACCGACGAAAACCGGCGACCGCTCGGTCCCGCAAGATCAAGAGCGGCCGCAGTCGCACGCGGAAAATCGCCCTCTTCGGCGGTGGAAGATCAGCGGAGAGGGACATTTCATTTAAGAGCGCCCGGGCGGTGGCCGCAGTATTGGATAAACTGGGTGCCACCTATCGCCTGTTCGATCCGGCGGAATCCCGAATGTCAGAGCGTCTCCTGGCCTTCCGCCCGGACGTTGCGTTTCTCGCCATGCATGGGCCCGGCGGAGAGGATGGGACTCTGCAGGGATTTCTTGAAACGCTCCAGATTCCCTACGTGGGATCCGGTGTGGCCGCCAGCGCCATCTGCATGAACAAACTCTACACAAAGTGGGTATTCGAGGCTCTTCGGATTCCGACACCGCGCTGGACGATTGTTGATCCGTTCGAGTCGCCGCCGACCGCGCCTGCCGCTGTGGCGGATCTCACGTTTCCGGTGGTTGTCAAACCCCTGTGTGAGGGATCCAGCGTTGGCGTGGAATTTGTCGCCTCGGCGGCGGATCTCCGGGCCCTGGCCGAAAGGCGGCGCACCACGCTTCTGGTGGAGGAGCGGATTGTCGGCAGGGAATTGACGATTCCGATGACGGGCGATCCGCTCGACGTCCTGCCGATCATCGAGATTCGCCCAAAAACGGAGTTCTTCGACTTTGACGCAAAATATACGAAAGGCATGACAGACTACATTTGTCCCGCTGATATCTCATCGGACGTCCTCAAACAACTTCAAGTCTTCGCCGGCCGCATCGCACGCGCCCTTCAGCTCCGTCACATGTGCCGAATCGACCTCCTCCTCGGTTCGCCCGCGCCCGCGCGCCGGACGCAAACGGGTGTGACCGGAGACCGCGCCGGCCTGTACTTTCTTGAAATCAACACCATTCCCGGCCTGACCGAGACGAGCCTGGTGCCCATGGCGGCCCGGGCAGCCGGCATTTCGTTTCCCGAACTGATCCGCCGGTGGATGGAAATGGCGCAGGAACACATGGAGAAAGCGGTATGAAGGGCCGCGATTCGATGGGGAAAACATTCCAGGCGCCGCGCCGGGGCCGGCGCGGGACGTTCGCGTTTCTGGAGTCGATTAAAATCAAAGCCCGGATGCTCTGGATGGCTCTACGCTGCACTCCGGAACAGATGAAGCGTCTCTCCCTGCGCTTCCTCATCGCCCTGCCCCTGCTCTGGGTTCTGTTCGATTTTGTGTCCTATTCCTACGGAACTATCCCCCAGCGGCCGGCGCAGATTTCGGTTACGGGACTCAGACATCTGTCGACCGAACTGGTCCGGTCGGAAATTTTTCACAAGTTGCGCGCTCAGAATGCCGACAATCTTATTGAGGTGGATCTCCCGGACTTGTCCGAGCATCTGACACGGCGGATTCCGGGATTGCGCACAGTTACGATGACCATGAATGTCGGGAGGGGTCACATGAGCGTTGTCGCGGTTGAACGAAAATCGATTGCCATTTTTTCTTCGCCTGCCGGAAAACTCGACGTCGATCGGGAAGGCGTCCTCTACCCGTCGATGCCGGAATCCGGATCGGGCCTGCCGGCGGTATCGGGCCTTGCCGGGTCCGTCATGTCCGCCGGCCGAAACCTGCATGAGCATCCGGCCGGATCCGGCATCGTGCGGCTTCTGACGGCGCTGCCGGTATCCCTGTCGAAACAGATCAAGACCATTCGGGTCATCCGGCCCGAATACATCGAAATCTCAATGGCTGACGGACTCCTCGTCAAAGTTGATCCGGCAACGTTTCCGGCCAAAATGCCTCACTTCCAGATGGCGCTTCGCAAAACCCGCGGACCATTCTTACCGGCCGCAGGTTCCGGCAGGGCCGGTGCGGAACGGAGAGAGGCGGCCTACATCGATCTTCGGTTCCATCAGGATGTGATCAAGTATCGTTCCGAGCCGCCGCCCGCGGGCGTCTCAAATTCCGGCGGGAGCCGAAACGGCCCATGAACAAAATTTGCGGTTTGGACATCGGCACAACCAAGGTCGTCGCCGTGATCGGCGGATTGACGGAGGCCGGCGAAATCCGAATCGACGGGATCGGTGAGTCCGAATCCCTGGGGTTGCGAAAGGGGGTCGTCGTCAATGTGGACCGCACGGTCGATTCGATCGAGCGGGCGCTCAGAGACGCGGAACTCATGTCTGGACTCCAGGTCGAGCGCGTCTATACTTCCATCGCCGGAGGGCACATCAAAGGCATGAACAGCCGCGGCGTGGTCGCCTGCGGAGGCGGCCGGGAAATCACCGAAAAGGACGTGGACCGCGTGATTGAGGCGGCCAAAGCGGTTTCCATTCCGGCGGACCGGGAGGTCATCCACATCATTCCCCGGGAGTTCATCGTGGACGGCCAGGACGGCATCAAGGATCCGGTGGGCATGTCGGGCATCCGGCTGGAGGCCGAGGTTCATATCGTCACCGGCGCAGTCACCAGCGCTCAGAACATCATCCACAGCGTCAACAAGGCGGGACTTCGGGTGGAGGATATTGTCCTCGAACCGCTCGCGTCCGCGCTGGCCGCGCTGACCGTGGACGAAAAAGACATGGGATGCATTCTGGTGGACATCGGCGGCGGAACAACCGACATCGCCATTTTTATCGACGGCAACCTCTGGCACACCGATGTCGTGCTCGTCGGCGGGGAAAACATCAACAAGGATCTCT
>Ga0114945_10001586_pt1 | contig 14010 bp, 18 predicted proteins | sample OV2TP3_FD_87194 | JGI IMG/M metagenome (GOLD analysis project Ga0114945, IMG submission 87194) | Hot spring microbial communities from Beatty, Nevada to study Microbial Dark Matter (Phase II) - OV2 TP3 | ecosystem: Environmental > Aquatic > Thermal springs > Hot (42-90C) | place: USA: Beatty... | reverse complement strand
TACAAATCCGTGTTTTTTTAATTCTCCACCAACAAATTGTGCTTGTTGTTTTAATGGCTCCGGAATTGCGACATTCTCTGGATCAATGCCATGCGCTTTAAGTGTATTATCATACACTCCAAAAATTCTACTTTTTGTTTGGTGAGAGACTGGAATTTGAACTCCTCCGCGTGCAACATTTGAGGCTATGGGATAGGATCTTAAATTATAAAAAATCTCGTCTGAAGTTAGGGATTCTCTAGCCCTATCTTCAATTTCTTTGATTACGCCAAGAACATTTAAAGCGCATCCCAATATCTCGCTTCCCACCGTAAATATCCTATAAGTAAATTAACAAAATTATAATAATTAACAAAATATATATAAAGAAAAATAAAAGAGCAAAAGATATGATAAAAGCAGTCTTATTCGATTTGGACAATACCTTAATAGATTTCCTAAAGATGAAAAAACATAGTTGTAGTGCTGCCATAGACGCGATGATAGGCGCTGGGTTAAATGTAGAGCATGACAAGGCATTTAATATGCTTTTTGGCCTGTACGACAAATATGGTTTAGAGGAAAAAACAATATTCCAGAAATTCCTGACAAAGCTTACCGGTAAAGTGGACTATAAGATACTGGCATCAGCTATTGTAGCATACAGGAGAGTAAGAGCTGGATTTTTAGAAGCATACCCTAATGTGGATTATGTCTTATTGAAATTAAAAGCAAAAAGCATAAAATTGGGCATTGTGACAGATGCTCCGAAGCTCAAGGCATGGATAAGGCTCGCGTCAATTAAATTAAGCAATTATTTTGATGCTGTTGTGACTTTTGAAGACACGAAGCAGTTAAAGCCTTCTAAACTGCCATTTAAGGCTGCTTTAAGGCAGCTAAGCCTGAAACCGGAAGAGTGCTTAATGGTAGGGGATTGGCCGGAAAGGGATATTAAAGGGGCAAAGGCAATAGGAATGAAAACATGCTTTGCAAGGTATGGAAATCCTATGATTAAGAGGTCAGGTGCTGATTACGAGATTGATAACATTAAGATGCTGCTTGATATAGTCAAATAGCAAAAAGTCATTTTTCCCAAACATTTATATATAATTACGAATATTTTACCGTAAAATTGTTCATAAAAAGCAAAATAACCATGAGGTGGTTTTAAAATGGCAGAAGGAAGATGTATGAAATGTAAGAAGCAGGTTGAGATTAAGAACGGCAAAGAAGTTACTATGAAGAACAAGATGAAAGCCATGAAGGGTGAATGTGGTAAGTGCGGCACAAAAGTCTTCAGGATCCTAGGGAAGGCTTAAGAGTTTAGTCTTTTTCACCTATTTCTTTTTTTATATTTTTACCCTTGATTTTATTTATAAACAGAACAAGGGCGTTATAAACCCCGCTATACCTTTTCTAAAAATGTATGTAAGAACTAATTAATATCCACCCCAACGTTGCTTATTTTAATGCAAAAGGGGGTATTTATAGCTTTGTTTTTCTGGTATAGGTAATATGTATACTAACATATAGTTTGTATTCTCTTAAGCCCTTTTTTTATGCTTTTTCCTGATGTAGAGGTATGACTTATGGGCATTGTAGGTAATATGCGCAAACAGGTAAACCAGAATTACTGCTAGAGCGATGTTCGAGATAAGCAGCCTTTCCCCCCAGCTCCAGAATGGATTCTGCAAAACTGCTTCCGCTGTAGATAAAGAACAAAGCTATAAGGATTATGAGATTAAGTACAAATGAGGCAGAGCTGAAAAATGTGAATACAAGAAAAGCTGCAAACAAAATCAGCACTATGCCGACAATTAAAAAGGGTTCTGCCATGCTCGAAAACCTCCTTTTCGGCACCACCTACGGTGGTTTTGAATTAAATGCGGAGGCCAGGACTTTCGAGCCATAAATTTCTTGAATTTAACAGCGTTCGAACCTGGGTAAGCACTAAGCTAACAGGTATCTTTTAATCATAGCGTAAGCTCATAATACCTTCCGCCAGATTGACCTAAGCTTGGACATTTCTTCTGTCCCGTTTGGCCACTCCGGCACCTCCGCGTAATATAAATGAGAACCAGATTCTTTAAAAATATTATTATTATTTCTTCTGCCAGCTGTAGCTCCTTAATCTGGCGCTCTTTCCAAATCCGCATGAGCTGCACTTGTGCTTTCTTATATGGTATGTCCTTTTGCCGCATCTTCTGCAATGTATCATATTCTTCTCCCCAGATTTCCTGCCCATTGATGCTGTTCCTTTCATTCAAATACCTCAGAAATCATCTTACTCGGGAGATATGACAGTTATAGTATCTCCTCTTATGAACACAACGCCAAGCTTTCTTTTCATCTCTCCTTGTATATGCTCTTCTGCATCTTCCAAGACAACATTAACATGTATATCGAATGATTTCAATTTTCCTACATACTTGCTGTTGTTCTTTAGCTCAACAATTACTCTTTTATCCCTTGCTTTGTTTAAAGCATCCAAAGGCCTAGAAGGTTCATTCATATAAAACACCCCTCAAATAAATTGAATAAAAACAGAGTTTCGCTATTTGTATTTAAATGTTTGTGTTAGGGCAGGTAAAAATCGGGATAAAACAAAAATCCTCTGCACTCACTGTTCACCCTTGTTGTTGGGATTTTTGACTAATAAATTAATAAATTAGGTACTCTTCAAGAAACAGAGGGTTTAACAAGTTAAATGCAATTTTGAGACTTAGTTAGAAGGGAGGCGGGCACTATTATGAATCAGGAAATAATTCTCTAAGAATTTGAGAAAGATTTTCTGTTAAATCATCTGGCAAATGTTCAGGTGCTACTCGTCTTACAACTTCAGAAAGATAATCAGGAAATTCTTGTCTTGTTGTTGCCCTCTCAAAACTTCTCCGCTCTTCATTTCTTGCGATGCTCGATCCTTCGTGGCATTTAACTTGTTAAATCTCGACTTAACTTCTTCCATCGCATAAAAATCCAGAAATTTTATAAATAAGCCCAATATCCTATTTTTTATGGCAATTTCGCAATTAAGGTCTGTAAGAAAGCCCAGCGGGGGCAAGTATAAGAGCAAGGGCAGAAAGCAGAGAGCTTACGAGCTCGGAAGCGAGCCCGCTTTTACCGGCCTTGGAAAAAGAAGGGCAAAAAACATGCGCACAATGGGGAACCACTTAAGAATAAGGCTTCTTGCAACAGACACTGCAAACTTGTTTGACCCAAAAACAAGAAAATACGAGCAGGCTAAGATAAAAACAATTTCCGGAAACCCTGCAAACAGGCATTTTGTCAGAAGGAATATAATGACAAAAGGCGCTATAATAGAGACAGACAAAGGCAAGGCAAGAATTACAAGCAGGCCAGGACAAGACGGAGCTGTTAATGCTGTGTTAATATCTTAATTACAGGCTTACATTGGGTATTTCCTTCTCATTATAGCAAATATGGAACCAATAGAAATTAGATATAAGGGCACTTATGCGACAGTAGACTTGGAGAACAAAGTAATAGGTCATGATCCTACTGTAGAGGGTACGAATTAAGCTCCGAGTAAAGATTTTAATTGTACATAAGGATGTAATTTTCTTAGCTTCCATGTGCTGAACAAGCTCAGCATTCTTTCCGCTAAATTATTGGTTGGTTCAATTTCTGGATGCAATATACAGGTAAACCAGTACTCTTTACCATTCTTTATGGTATTAACTATCTCCCTTAGTGATCTATATCTGGAATAGACCTGTATTCATCTATCCAGCTCTTCAATCAGTTCCATATACAGTTGCTCTCTTATCTCCTGGCTTTTTATTTTTCTTGCTTCTTTTACCTGCTCATAAATATCACAAAACCAGTTGTTTTCCATATTCTTTACATGCTTTAATAACATTTTCAGTTCCACCAACATTAACATCAAAAGTTAATTCTGGTTCCTTATATGATCTGTCTACATGTATTTGAGAAGCTAAATGATAAACAACATCGACTTCCCTTACTAACTCATCTATTAATGTTTTATATAAAACATCACCCCTTATACATTCAATCTCCGCTCCACAGGGGTGATCAAAATTATCTAATCCTGTAACTCTATATCCTCTTTGTAATAGTCTATTATAAAGATGATGCCCTATAAATCCAGCCGCTCCTGTAATTAACACCTTTTTATCCATGAATTAATAGAATTTCCTGTCTTTTTATAAATATTAGCCAATTTTCTTTTACTCGTATCAGAAATTTTGCGAGCATTAATTCAATATAACAATACATATATGTAAAGGGTTGACTTAACACTATTCATAACTATCCCAGTCCTTTACCTTCAAATCTTCCATCTTCAGCTTAGATATAGAATCCACAAAAAGCTTTGCATTCTGCACATTTGTAATCAATGAAATGTTAAAGTCAACAGCAGCCCTTCTTATCAAATAGTCATTCTCAAGCTCTACTTCCTCGTAGCTCTTAGGGATGTTAATGACAAAATCAATCTTCCTTTCCTTTAAGTAAGTCAGTGCATTCGGCTCTTTTTTGTCAAGAGGCCAGTTTAACATCATTGTTTTAATGCCGTTCTGCTCTAAAAATTTGTGTGTGCCTCCTGTAGCATAAAGCTCATAACCCATCTCATTAAGCTTCTTTACGCTCTCAAGCAAATCCGCCTTGTCTTTTATAGTCCCTGTTGACAATAAGATACTTTTCTTTGGAATCTCGAAGCCTACTGCAAACAAGGATTTTAAAAATGCTTCGTTTATATTTTCCCCCAAGCACGCGACTTCTCCGGTAGAGGCCATTTCAACTCCTGAAACAGGATCAGCCCTTCTTAATCTTGAGAATGAAAACTGCGGAGCTTTGATTCCAACATAATCCAAATCAATCGTGTTATACTTTCCGCTTTCTTTTATGCCAATCATTGCCTTCGTTGCCATGTCTATAAAATTGTATTTTGTAACTTTAGAAACGAATGGAAAGCTCCTTGACGCCCTCAGGTTGCATTCAATAACCTTTATTTCATTGCTCTTTGCTATAAACTGCATATTAAAAGGCCCGGTAATTGATAATGCATGCGCAATCTTCTTCGTGATGTCCTTTATCCTCTTTATAGTCTCAAGATAAGAAAATTGCGGCGGCAAGACCATTGTTGCATCCCCAGAATGCACCCCTGCATTTTCAACATGCTCGGAAATTGCATAAATCAGAATCTCTCCTTTGTATGCAACAGCATCTATCTCAATTTCTTTCGCATTTGTAATAAACTTGCTAAGAACAACGGGATGCTCTTTGCTTACTTCTGTAGCTTTTTCAAGATACTTATGCAGCTCGCTCCTGTTGAAAGCAACAGCCATCGCAGCCCCGGACAGGACATAGCTGGGCCTTATTAAAACAGGGTACTCGACTTTTTCCGCAAACTTTTCCGCTTCATTTGCGCTGGAAGCTTCGCTCCATTCAGGCTGGTCAATGCCAAATTTATCGCATAAAGCGGAAAATTTGTGCCTGTCTTCCGCATTATCAATACTTAACGGGCTCGTGCCCAGGATTTTTACATTATTCCTGTGCAGCCTCATCGCCAAATTATTGGGAATCTGGCCTCCCATTGAGACTATTAAGCCAAGCGGTGCTTCTTTCTCATAAATGTCCATTACCCTTTCAAAGCTCATCTCCTCAAAGTAAAGCCTGTCGCATACATCATAATCTGTTGATACAGTTTCAGGATTATAGTTAATCATGATTGTATTGTATTTTAAGCTCCTTAAAGTCATAACCGCATTTACACAGCACCAGTCAAACTCAACAGAGCTTCCTATCCTGTAAGCCCCAGAGCCCAGGACAACAACGGAATTTTTATTCTCAAATTTTATATCATCTTCTTCGCCATTATAAGTCATGTACAGGTAGTTAGTCTTTGCAGGGTACTCTGCAGCAAGCGTATCAATCTGCTTGACAACAGGCATTATTTTGTGTTTTTTCCTTAACTCCCTTACTGCAAGAGCATTTTTTTCATGCTCATCATTTTTAAACAATAACCGTGCAATCTGGAAGTCAGAAAAGCCCTGTTGCTTAGCAAGTCTCAAAAGCTCTTTTGGCACATCTTTTGCATCATCATATTTTTTAAGCTCTTTTTCCGTATCTACAATGTTCTTTATCTTGTACAGAAACCACTTGTCTATTTTACTTAAAGAGTAAATCTTGTCTATTGCATAGCCTTTTTTTATGGCTTCTGCCACTGCAATAACCCTTTTATCAGTCGGGTTCTTAAGCTCTGAGTCTAAATCCCCATTGGGCTTGCTCTTGTCATAAACCAGGCCATGCAATCCCACGCCAAGCATCCTCAAACCTTTTTGCAGAACTTCCTCAAATTTCCTGCCAATGGCCATAACTTCCCCAACAGATTTCATTTCGCTGCCTATATGGAAATCAACCCTCTTGAATTTCTCAAGGTCCCATCTTGGTATTTTAATGACCAAGTAATCAAGCGCGGGCTCAAAGCACGCCATTGTTTTTTTCGTTATCCTGTTTTCAATTTCAGTCAAAGAATAACCGAGAGCAAGCTTTGCAGCGATAAATGCAAGCGGATAGCCTGTTGCCTTTGACGCTAAAGCAGAAGACCTGCTCAGCCTTGCGTTTACTTCTATAACTCTATAATCTTCAGATTCAGGATCGAGAGCATATTGTATATTGCATTCTCCGACAATTCCAAGATGCCTTATTACTTTTATTGAGATTGCTCTTAGCTTATGGTACTCCGAATTTGTCAGTGTTTGGCTTGGTGCAACAACAATGCTTTCTCCTGTGTGTATGCCCATAGGGTCAAAGTTCTCCATGTTGCAGACTGTAATGCAGTTATCATAAGAATCCCTAACAACCTCGTATTCTATTTCCTTCCAGCCGCCTAAATATTTTTCAACAAGAATCTGCTTTGAATACGAAAATGCCCTTTGCAGCACTTCCTTAAGCTCTCCTTCATTATAAGCAATTCCCGAGCCTTGCCCGCCTAATGCATACGCAACCCTTGCCATCACCGGATATTTAATCTTCTTTGCAGCCTTTATGCCATCATTTATGCTCGTTACCGCTTTGCTTTCAGGGACATTTACATCTATTTCTACAAGCTTTTTCTTGAACAAGTGCCTGTCTTCTGTTTCTTTTATTGCCTGTATGGAAGTCCCTAAAATTTTTACTTTATATTTTTTAAAAATGCCCTCATCATTTAATTTTACGCCGCAGTTTAAAGCGGTCTGGCCTCCAAAACTAAGCATTATGCCGTCTGGCTTTTCCTTTTCAATAACCTTTTCAACAAAATAAGGTGTTACCGGTAAAAAGTAGATTTTGTCTGCCATGCCTTTGGAAGTTTGGATTGTAGCAATGTTTGGATTTACAAGTACTGTGGTGATACCAAGTTCTCCGAGGCACTTAAGGGCCTGTGACCCGCTATAGTCAAATTTGCGGCTTATCGTTTTTCTAATAAGCTCTCGCCGGCTTGACCTATAGTCAGAGCTCCAGACCCTATAACTAATACTTTCCTAATCTTTTTTTCTTTCATTTTGCATGTAATGATTCCGCATTATAGTGAATTGCTCCATCAGTCTCTTACCCTCTTTAATTATACTCATTATATATTCAGGTCCTCTGAAAACAACATTGTTAGTATGAGTTTTCGTGGGCTTTCCTGTCAAGTACCAAATTTCTATTCTGTTGCAGTAGGGAGAATAATTTCTTATCGTTGATGGAATTGTTGTGTCAGCAGCGTTAATTTTTACTTCTATTATTTTTTTCTTCGCATACTCATAAAAATCTGGGATTGTTTTGTTCGGTAGGACTTTGGGTTTTTCGGAATCTGGAAATAAAGAACTACAAAGCTTTAACACAAAAGTTTCCCAGTCTTTCCACGTTTTATCTTTTACAAAATTTCCATTTGCTTTTAGTCCCGCTGCTTCTATAGCATTATTCCAGCCTTTGAATTGCCTCCATGTAGCGGGTATTAGCGTTCGTTTATCTAAAGCTACTAGGTCGCGTTCTGTTGGTGTGCGTTTAAGATGTTTTGCTATAAGGTGCAATTCTTTCTTTATATTATCCCCGGTCCATATATTTGGTGTCAAAACAGGCTTAAATCCTGCTGCAATTAAGTAATTGTTATATCCTCCAAAGAATTTCGACCCTGATGAGACAAGGTCACATCTTCCTTTTCGTTTTAACTCTTTTCCTGAAGGTACATGTCCTATCTTCCTAACTTCACGCTTTAATTCTTCTATAAGTTGCTCCTTTGTCCAGTAATCATTCCTGTGGGCTTTTAATCCTGCAGCCCGCATAGCATTCACCCAGCTGCCGTGATATTTTCTTGCTGCCTGAGGCAGACCCTTCTCGCCCTCCCTATAAAGTTCACCATAGTTTGGGATTTTTCCAGTTTTTTCATATAACAATCTGAGTTCCTTAACTACCTTTTCTTTGTTCCATCTTCTTCTCATTATTTTGAAGCCTGCAAGTGCTAATGCATTGCCCCAATTACCAAACTTGGAAACTGCACCACTATGTAAACCCTTATAACCTAATTGGGGCAGATCTTTTGCGTGAGGGATATATCCAAAATGTTGTTGTATTTGTTTAATTTCTTTTATTATTTGATCTTTAGTCCAAGAATTTGTTATAGGTCTAAGCCCTGCTGCTTTAATCGCCTTTCCCCATCCGCCAAAATACTTAGCATCTCTATACTTAAACTTCAGATCTTTTAAATTTCCTAAATATTTTGAATTTAAATGATTGCTATCAACATTTACTAGGCTCTTAATTGTGATTATGTACTCTTCCCTCTTTTGTATATTCTCTTGTTTCATTTTATAACTGCAATTTTTATTCGATTTTTGTTTATTATTCATAATAAAGCCATTTTTTGGAATAATAAACTTTTGAAAATCGGAATAAAAATGATGTTTAAATACATCTAAAACTAAAGAATTCTCGTTTATATAGCTTACGCGTGAATGTCCAGTGGGTTTTGTGTCCAGTGGTTTAAAATCTATCACTTTTTCTTCACCTTTCCAATGATAAGTCCTATTAGGGCTCCAATTAAAGAGTAAATTAGTACATACGTGGAAATCCATGTAGCATCATAATACGATTTAGAACAAACTATATCACATAATTCTTGTAATTCAAAACCTATGCCATATGAGATATACATTATTGGATGTAAAATATACAATAAAAAATTAGGCACTAAAAGAATGTTTAATAGCATTAAAATTGTAATTAGGCCTACAATGAATCCAACTATAAACCCCATTATGCTTCCTCTCTGCCAATATTTTAATCTGATCCAAAACTTTTTTATATTCGAGCTTCCACTTCCCAAAACTAAAACTTTTTTTGGTTTGTTCATTTCTTGTAATTACTCATTTCTTTTCACTATAAATGCGTGTTAAGTATTGCTTCCAATGTTTCTTTGGGATTATTATGCATATTTGCATCGATAAATCCACTATAGGGTATCATTCCATCTTCTTTAACAATAACTATATCTAATCCAGAGCTGTATTTATCTTCTCTTTGTGCAATAAGAAGTATTTTAAGTGCATGGATTATTGCATCTCGTAATGGTATTTCAACTTTATTAAATATTCTATACATAGCTAACGGATCATGTTTACTTATATAGTTACTACCGGAACCTATTATGAAGTGTGTAACTGGAGGGTATACGAAATATTGTCCTCTCGAATTCGATGTTATTGCATTTAATACTACGTTACCATCATCATTAAAACTGAAAATAAAATTTGGATAGTCTTTTCCGGAAAAATAAAGTGCTTTACTAAACAAATCAAAAAATTTGCTTTTGTCAGTTCTTGATATCATCTCTTCCTTAATAGCTAAAATAAATTCTTCTCTTGACATAGTTAAGTATTCCAAAGTTGTTTCAAAAAAATACCTTGTACGATTTTCAACATTTGGTTTATGTGCATTACTACCTGCAATTACACTAAATTGTGCACATAATTGCTCAATGCTTTGTGGATCTATTGATGTTTTAGGTTCATTTCCAATTAATTGCGAAAATAATAAAATGGCTATATCAAAACTTGCATTATCACTAATTTCAACAACAGTATTTTTATTCTGATTTCTTCCACCTAAAATTTGATGTATTCTATTGGAAATAACCGAGTTTAAATATTCAATTGTATCTGCATACAAATATGGACCTGAAAATCCAAATGCATAATTATCCTGTGGAAAAGTATGAAGCTTTAAAGCTATACCTTTCTCACCATTTTTATAGGTTGATTGAGTATCGGCATAGAGTACTGCGTAACTTTTTCCCCGATAGTGTCCTTGAATACCCCCTACAATTGCCATTTTTAATTATTTATTTTTAATTATTTTGTTATGCTTATTTTCCAAATAACTCGTCTATTCTCCTAAGCAATTCTTTATGCGTATTTTTCGATATTTTTGCTATCTTTTTAATAGACAAATCCTTTAAGAAGGTATGTATCTGCCAATATTTTATCTTACTCTTTAATGGTAAGGTACCTTCTTCAAAATTTTCAATAGGAATACCCTCACTATAAGGATTGCTCGTTACAGCGCAACCAATAATATCCTCATCCTTTTCTGCTAACACAACCATTGGCCGCTTTTTTGCATTAATAAGATCAGAAAATGGAAAATTTATAATGATTATATCGCCTTTAGAGTACATCGTCCCACCGCTTATCATAGGGGTTATCCCAAGTTTTTCTTAATGATGTTTCACTTAGCAGCATAAGAAGATGCTTTTCGCTCAATTTCGCTGATTTGATAATTATCTTGTCATTATCTTCGCTTATTATAAGCTTTGTACCTTTGATTATATCAAAATCGTCTCTTATTTTTTTAGGTATTACAATTTGACCTTTCTCTCCAACTGTTATTACTTCTGTCATACTAGTAGGAATATACTACAAGTATAAATACGTTTTGATTTTATTTTTTATTTCTCAAAGTTTCTACAAACTCATCAAACAAAAACTCCGTATCTCTCGGTCCAGGGCTATGTTCTGGATGCCATTGAACCGAGATAAACGGCTTTGTCTTATGCCTTATTCCCTCATTTGTATTATCATTAGCATTTGTAAATAAAGGCTCCCAATCTTTTGGCAATGTTTTTGTATCTACAGCAAAACCATGATTTTGCGTTGTAATGAAGCATCTTTTTGTTCCTTCCATTATGCAGGGCTGGTTCTGGCTCCTATGGCCGTACTTTAACTTGTAAGTGTCTGCTCCTGCTGCCAAAGCAAGTAGTTGGTTTCCCAAACATATGCCAAAAATTGGAATTTCCTTGTCAATTGCCTTTTTTACATTGTATATTGTTTTTTTACACATCTTTGGATCTCCAGGACCATTACTAATTACCAAACCATCAAAATCAAACTTAAAGAAGTCATAGTCATACGGAACCCTTATTACGGTCAAATTGCGCTTAATTAAATTCCGGATAATGTTGTTTTTAACCCCCACATCAACCAGGATTACAGTTTTATTTTTATTCTTATTTTCATAATTAATTTGGTTTATAATGGAATTTTCGTCTATTGTTATGCTTTTATTACTGATGGAATCGTAAATAATGGGCTTTTTTACTGAGACTTCCTTTACAATATCAACTTTGTTTGGATCGTAGAACTCAACATCTTTATCATCAATGATAATTTTTCCAAGCATTGCCCCCTTTTCCCTTATTTTTTTAGTTAATTCCCTTGTGTCAACATCAAATATCCCAGGAATATTGTTCTCTTTGAGCCATTCCGCAAGGCTCTTTTTTGCATTCCAATGCGAGTACTCAAAAGAATAATCGGAAATTACAAGCCCCTGTATGTGTATTTTAGAGGATTCAAAATTCTTCGGAATTCCAAACACATCCTTTTCATCAGAAGGGACTCCATAATTTCCAATCAAAGGATACGTCAAGCACAAAATCTGGCCTTTGTAGCTCGGGTCCGTAAAGCTCTCAGGGTAGCCCACCATTCCAGTTGAGAAAACAACTTCTCCTGCAACAGACTTTTCAGCGGCAAATGAAGAGCCGTAAAAAACATAACCATCTTCAAGAACTAGCTTTGCATTCTTTTTTAAAAGCATATTAAAAAAGGGATGTAAAAAAAGATAATATATAAACTTTTTCTTTTGGAAAGATTTTTCTAATTAGTAAGGCTAATAATTTCTATTATTTAAGAGAAAGAATTATATCAGGTAATGCGTAAATGAGTTAAGTGGTCTCTTAATTGTTGAATCTCTTCAGGAGTTAAAGTGATAGAACCTTCTCCCAGCAGTCGAGAATATTTGTCAGATTCCGGTTCTTCTAATTGTCCTTGTCCTGACCTCCTCCCCCTTTTTGGTCCAATAGATACAGATGCAGATTTTCTATCAACCACTTGCACTTCACCTACTGCAAGATAGACTTGTTTGCCTTCTGGAGCAAATTTTTCAAGCCAATAGGGAGAACTTCTGAAGATGTATACATCCGCTCCCTCATTTAAAACCAATTCAACAATAGTAGTTCCAGTTTGATATGATCCTGGTCTTTCTTCCCTTATAGTAACCCCTCTCACATATCCAAATACATTTGTAGGATTACTCCAATCAAGATGATTCTCAAGCCCTCTAGGGTATATAAAGATTTCAAAGTAGCGTGTGATCCCGGAAGAGCTTCCAATACCAGTCCAGGCTTTACTTCTGGTGTTAATACAGGATTTTCATAAATTTTTAATTCTATTGTCATTATTATTAAGAAAAAAATATCTATTTATAAACTTTTGCATATTGTAACTATTTATAAGTAAATAATATATTCTAAAAAACATCCACAAACAATCTATGCTTCTCTGTCCCTTCCAATTCCTCAAGAACCCTTTTTATTATAAGCTTCTCAGGATTAGGAATCAGCTTTACCCTTTTCTTCAAGTCCTCAAAGCTCTCAAATGGCTTTTCTTCCCTTGCGTTTATTATTTCCCACATGTGCTTCTTTCCGACTCCAGGCAGCAGCTCTATCTGGTGCATCCTTGTGCTCAATGGCCTTGCGCTGTTGAAGAAATCCACAAACCGTTTCTCGTTTTTATTTATAATATCCTTTATTGCAAACTCCAATTCTGATTTAGCAGTCCTCGTAAGCTTTGATAGCGGTATTTTGCCGGCTATATGGTGAACCTTGTCCCTTTTCCCATCTCCAATATAAACTTCCTCATATAAATTCAGGTGCATGCCCTTCTTTGGGACAAGCTCAAGAAGTATGAAATGCTCCTTTCCTAAGGCTTGCGCTACCGGAGTCTTCATGTACATAGGCCTTTCATCAAATGGGTATCCATTCGGCAAAAAGTCAAGGACTATTGCATTTTCTTCCTTTGTTCTTTCCATCTTCAATTCCTCATAAGTCTGCTGCATGTACATATTCATGAAGCTTCTGCCTGTAGTCATCGCTTATTTTGCCTGTGCTTTTCATTGCAAATGCCCGCTCCTGCTTTATTTTTAATATATTTTCTTTTTCATTAATAATATGCTTTATCTTGCGCTCTATTTTTTTCCTGAGCTTCTCGTCTTTTTTTATCATGGAAAATATTGCGCTTTCCTTGCTGTATTCCGCTCCGAAGCTTGCAAGCAAAGCCAGCACCATAGGGGCCCACAAGCCGAATACCTTTTTGCTGAAAAGCTTTGCTTTTATACTGCTTGGGGGAGGTATTTTCGCTTCCAAAGTTTCTAAAAGCTCGCTCTCTATCCCGAGCGTCTTTTCCAGGTCATTTATGCCGAACTTCTCATTCTTTATGATGTTTACCTCTTTTTGCTTGTAGCCTTTCAGCAGTTTTTTGTCAAAAATTATTATCCTGTCCATCAGCTCATAGACCGTATGCTCGATTTTGGCTATGTAATCACGCGATAATACCCTTCTTTTGCTTTCCAGGTACCTTACGGGGTTTTGTGATTTTAATGCCATAACCACAAGTGACTTTTTGGTTATGCCTATCTCCCTCAAAAGGTCTTCCTCAAGGTAGCTGTTTATTGCTTTTATTCTCTGGATTATGC
>Ga0114945_10001583_pt1 | contig 14021 bp, 11 predicted proteins | sample OV2TP3_FD_87194 | JGI IMG/M metagenome (GOLD analysis project Ga0114945, IMG submission 87194) | Hot spring microbial communities from Beatty, Nevada to study Microbial Dark Matter (Phase II) - OV2 TP3 | ecosystem: Environmental > Aquatic > Thermal springs > Hot (42-90C) | place: USA: Beatty... | reverse complement strand
CTGACCTTCCCCCTCGCCGGGGGGAAGGGAACCTCTGGGATCGCCCTTGACAATGTCCCCATCTCTTGTGGACCGATTTAGAAGGCGAGGAGGGGGGAATGCAGGGGGAGGACCGACTGGGGCTTGACTCGCGCTCGCATCGAAAATAGAATCGCACTGACGCCCCAGACTGAACGCATCGCATGGCTGGATGTCGTTGGCGATGAGTCGATCGCCCACAGAGGAGCTTCAGGGTAGGGACTCTGGCGACCAGTGGCCAGTCAGCTGGAATCGCGTACGGGCGACACCCTGAAAAGGATAGCGGGAGGGAGCATGGCCCAGCAGGCAACAGAAGGAACGAAAACTCCGTATCGTGTGACACTACACTGGCTCGAGACCTGCAACTGTGACCCCGGCTGCAATTGCAATTTCGGAGGCTTCCCCGACCACGGCTTCTGCCAGGGCCTCATTGGGATGCAGATCATCGAGGGGAACTACGGCAGCGTGAACCTGGCTGGCGTGAAGGCGGTCCTGGCGGCGAAGTGGCCAAAGGCCATTCACGAGGGCCACGGACAGGCAGCCGTGTTCGTCGATCAATCCGCCAGCCCCCAGCAGGTGGAGGGCCTGGGGACCATCTTATCCGGCAAAGCGGGTGGGCTCCCCTGGGAGATTTTGGCGACCACGATCGAGTCGATCGAGGGGCCCATCCTGAAACCCATTGAGATGGCGATCGATGGTCGTCGCTCCAGCTTCCGCATTCCTGGGATTCTGGAGGCCAGTCTCACGCCCCTGAAAAACCCGGTGACAGGGGAGGAAACCGAGGTCCACATCGTGTTTCCAAAAGGGGGATTGATCTGGAACGACGGGGATACGGCCACAACAGACAGGATGAAGATCGACCACGGGGAGATCAGCTTCGAACATCTAAAGCAGAGCGCCTTCTACGCCGTGGCGGAATGGACGAATCAGGCCAGGCGGTAGAGGCGGGCTTCCCCAGCAGGCGCTGCCTGCTCGCTTCGACCCATCAGCGAGAGCAGGCAGCGCTCCTCATGACAGCCAGCGCTTGCGGCGGCGATAATGTTTGACGTCGCGATAGCTCCTGCGCTGGCCCACACCGGTCAAGCCGAGGTAGAATTCCTTCACATCTTCATTTTCCCTGAGCAGGTTGGCCTCGCCGTCCAGCACGATGCGACCGCTTTCCATCACATAGCCGTGCTGGACCACGCGCAGGGCCATGGCAGCATTCTGCTCCGCCAGCAGGATCGCCACGTTCTCCTCCCGGTTGAGACGCGCCACGATGTCGAAGATCTCCCGGACCAGCATAGGTGCAAGCCCCATGGAAGGCTCATCCAGCAGCATCAGTTTCGGACGAGCCATCAGCCCGCGTCCGATGGCGAGCATCTGTTGCTCGCCCCCCGAGATATAGCCCGCCTTCACGCTGCGACGCTCCCGGAGTCGGGGGAAGTAGTGGTACACCCGCTCCAGATCCTGCTGCACCGCCTCGCCATTGTGCCGGGTGTAGGCCCCCGTGCGCAGGTTCTCCTCCACCGTCAGATGCTCGAACACCCGGCGCCCTTCCATCACCTGCACGATGCCCTGCCGCACCACGGCCGCCGCGTCGCTCCCGTCGATCCGCGTCCCCTGGAACTCGATGCTGCCCTTTGTCACCTCACCTCGCTCCGCCCTGAGCAGGCTGGAGATCGCTTTCAGGGTTGTGCTCTTGCCCGCGCCATTGGCCCCCAGGAGGGCGATGATGCCCCCCTCGGGTACCTCCAGCGACACCCCCTTCAAGACCAGGATGACGTGGTCGTAGATGACTTCGATATTGTTGACCGTCAGGAGGGGGGGTAGGCCAGCGCTCACTTCTTCTCCTTCTCCTTCGCGTAGGCCGCGGCCGACTTTTTGATCTCGTCCCACACCAGCTCTCTATAGGGAGGGACCCAATCGGAGATGGAGACCCACCTGGCACCATCCCACTGCTGGAACCTGACCCACCCACCCCCTTCATGGTTGGTGGGGGAGGTCTTGATCGGCGGCATGAAGCCCGCCGCGCCCAGCTCCTTCAGTCGCGCCTCGGTGAGGTCCAGATGTTCGAGCGCCCACTTGAATTGCTCGCCCGTAATCGGGAAGCCAAATTTCTGGATCGCGGTCCGCAGGGCCTCGGTGTGGATGATCCCGTGCACGACGCCGCGATTGTAATACACCGTGCCCACCCGCTCCTTCTCCAGATTGCCCTTGCCCGCGCCATACACCTTTTGCAGAATCTCTTTGATCACGGGGAAGTCGGTCCCCACCCCATGGAAATTACTGGCGAGATACCCTGTAGCCGCATCTCCGGCAGGCCGCACGTCCTCCTCCGAGCCACACCACCAGACGCCGATGATCTTGTCGCGCGCGAACCCCACCCGGGCCGCTTCGCGCAACGGAACGGTGCAGGAGACGCCCCAGTTGCGATTGATGACATAATCGGCGCGGAAGCGGCGTGCGATATCCACCCATTGGGCTCCCTGCTCCAGGCCGGGCGGTGGCACGGCGAATCCCTTGAACTCAAAGCCAAACTGCTCGGCCAGGCGCTCCAGGATGGGGATCGTCTCCCGCCCATACGGGACATCCAGGTAGAGCAGCGCGATCTTTTTTCCCTTCAGCTTGTCCTCTCCCCCTTCTTTCTGTGCGATGAAGCGGATTTTGGCGGAGGTCTGCGACCAGTAATTGGTCACCAGCGGGAACACATACGGAAAGATGTCGCCCCCCACCGAGGCATCGGCTCGCCCATACCCGAGGCTGACGACCGGGATTTTATCGCGCGTCGCCCGCTCGATGAGAGCGTAGGTGATCCCGGTACTGTAGGGGTTGACCACGATCATCTGCTGTTTGTGGCGTTCGTAGCACTCGATGCCGCGCGCGGTGTCGTAGGCCGTTTCGCACTCTTCCCAGCGGAGCTTGACCCCTTCCACCCCGCCCTTGAGGTTGAGGAGCGCCATATAGTCTTCCCATCCCCCGCATCCGCCGCTCCCGCCCGGGGCATAGGGCCCGGTCCGGTAGCAGAGCAGGGGAAACGCCTGCTCTTTGGCCTGGCCCGCGACGGCGGGGGCTGCGAGTAGCCCTATCCCGCCAATCAATAGCAGCAGCATCAGTATCCACTTACGATGCGTCAGCATGTTCATTCCTCCTTGTAAGAACAGTGGTTAGTGGATAGTGAATAGTGGATAGTTAAAAAGCTCTTTCTCACCACCGTATTCGGGATGTTATGACACTTGTCTACTATCCACTATCCACCATCCACTGTTGTTAATACGGAAACGGCCAGAGCCGGAGGTAATCCTTCAGCGTCTTCCAGAGCCGCGCGAGCCCCAGGGGCTCCATGATGAGGAAAAAGATGATCAGGCCCCCGAAGACCATGAGCTCGGTATTCGCCAGGAGATCGGTGGTCACCAGCCGGCCAACCGTCTTGCCCACCCCCCCGAGGATCTGGTTGATGAAGATGGGCAGGAGCACGATGAACCCGGCCCCCAGAAACGACCCAAGTACGCTTCCCATGCCTCCGATGATGATCATGCCCAGCAGCCTGAACGAGAGCAGGAGATTGAACTCCTCGATATTGGCCGCTGCATAGTAGGTGAAGGAGATGAGGCCACCTGCTACTCCGGCATAGAAGGAGCTCACCGCGAAGGCCAGCAATTTGTAGCGCAGGAGGGAGATCCCCATGATCTCGGCCGCGACATCCCGGTCCCGAATCGCCATCCACGCGCGGCCGATGCGACCACGGATGACATTCTTGCCGAAGATCGTCAACCCCACGACCACGGCCAGGGTGAGGTAGTACTTTTCCACTGGGGAATCCAGCAACCATCCACCCAGCCGCAGGGGCGGCGTATCGATGGTGGCAAAGACGCCACCGCCGATCCACTTCACATGCGTGATCACCCACTCGATGATGAATTGCGCGGCGAGCGTCGAGACGGCAAGGTAGAACCCTTTGATGCGCAGGGCTGGTAATCCGAAGAGTGCGCCGACGACGGCCGCGATGAGCCCGCCACCCAGGAGGCTCAGGAGAAGCGGCACTTCATAGCGCCCGTACAGGATGACTGCCCCGTAGGCCCCAATCCCCATGAAGGCCGCATGGCCCAGGGAGAGCTGCCCGGCGTACCCGGTAAGGAAGTTGAGCCCGAGGGCAGCCAGGGAGAATATTAAGAAGGGGATGATGAGGCTGCCAAGCCAGTAGTGACTGCTGAGCAGAGGGACCCCCATGCAGGCGATCAAGGCGAGAAGCAGGATGGCCCACCGATCCAGGGGCAGAGGAAAGAGTGCCATATCCGCCGCATACGTCTCGTGGAAGACCCCCGTTTCACGGTAAATCATGATACTCCACGTACTCCCTTCCTGCCCCCTCGTCCTTCGAAGGGCATAGGCGTCAGGTTCAGTTCATCCCTTCCCCCCGGCGAGGGGGAAGGTGGGGATGGGGGGGAAAACCGTGGCCTACCCCCCACCTGAATCCTCCCCCTCAAGGGGGGAGGAACTTGAAAAGCCCGGTCAGCTCCCCGCTTGCTCCTTAACCTGGCGCCTATACCCATCGAGGGGAAGGAAAGTGCGGGGGCATTACACGCGCTCGATGAACTCCCGCCCGAACAAGCCGTAGGGGCGAAAGATCAGGAACACCAGCGCCAGCAGATAGGGCGAAAAGTCCTTCATTCCCCCCCCGACGTATGGGTCGATAAATCCCCCCACCAGACGCTCCGTGGCCCCTACGATGAGGCCGCCGATGATCGCCCCCGGGATGCTATCCAGCCCTCCGATGATGAGGACCGGCAGGGCCTTCAGGGCCACCAGGGAGAGGCTGAATTGCACGCCGAGACGCCCCCCCCATAGGAGCCCGGCCACCACGGCGACCAGCCCGGCGATGGCCCAGGTGATGGCCCACGCCTGCGCCAGCGGGATCCCGACGGAAAGCGCGGCCTCGTGATCGTCGGACACCGCCCGCAAGCCAAGGCCGGTGGTGGTTTTCTGAAAAAACCAGACCAGCCCCAGCACCAGCATGGCAGCCACAGCGGCGCCCACCACATCGAGCCGGCTGATGAAGAGTCCTGCGACGATCCAGGGCGTATCGGAGATGCCGATGTCCAGACCCTTGGGTTGCGTCCCCCACAGCGCCTGAGAAAAACCCTCTAAAAAAAACCCCAGACCGATGGTTGCCATAAAGAGCGACAGTGGAGGACGGGCGACCAGCGGGCGAAGGACCACGCGCTCGATCGCCAGAGCCAGGAGGACCATCACCACCAGCGCAGCCACTAATGCCCCCACCATGCCCAGCCAGGGAAGGAACCCGACCAGCGCCAGCGCGGCGAACAGGGTCATGGCCCCCTGGGCGAAGTTGAAGACCCCTGATGCCTTATAGATGAGGACGAAGCCCAGGGCGACCAGCGAGTACATCACGCCCACCAGCAGGCCGCTCAGCAGCAGTTCCAGGGCAAACAGCAGCTCTCCGGACATGTCTAGGCCTCGTTCTCTGCAAGCCCGCCGATGCGAAGCGAGCGCTCCATCTCGGAGGTACGCCCATCCTCGTACATGACCACAGTTCTCACCTTGACCTCCGGAACGCCCTCGGTATACAGGGCCTCGATGATATCCCGGTACTTGTCATACACAAACCCCCGTCGCAGCTTGCGCGTTCGCGTGACTTCCGCGTCATCAGGGTCCAACTCCTTATGCAGCAGCACAAATGTCTTGAGGCGTAGGGGAGGCGGCAGGGTTGGATTCACGCGGTGGATCTCCCGTCGGACCAGCGCATACACCTCGGGCTTTTGCGCCAGATCGGCATAGCCTGAGTACGGGATCCCCTGTTTCTCCGCCCAGGCCCCGACAGCCTCCATGTCGATATTCAGTATGGCCGCAACGTGCGGGCGCATATGCCCCACCGCGACGGCTTCTTTGATGTAGGGACTGAACTTCAGCCGGTTCTCGATATACTGGGGAGCAAAGACCGACCCGTCCAGGAGATGCGAGACGTCTTTTGCACGATCGGTGAGAACGAGCTGGCCCTCCTGGTCCAGGAAGCCGGCATCGCCCGTGGCCAGCCAGCCATCCTGCAGCGCGGCCGCAGTGGCATCGGCGTCCTTGTAATAGCCCACGAACAGGCCGGGAGATCTGAGCAGGATCTCTCCGGTGTCGCTGATCTTCATCTCGACCTCGGGGAGGGGATGGCCGACGCTGTCCAGCCTGACCGCCCCGTTCCGTTGCACCGTGGCCGGGGCCGAGCATTCCGTCATACCGTAGAGTTGCTTGAGGTTCACCCCAATGCCCTGGAAGAACTGGAGCACATCCGGGCCCATCGCTGCCCCCCCGGCGGTGGCCACCCGTATCCGGCGCAGGCCGAGTCGATCGCGCAAGGGCGCGTAGACCATCCACTCCCCCAGCTGCGTGAGGAGACGAAGCGAGAAGGGGAGCGGCGTTCCAGCCATGCGTAGCGCAGCCGCCCGCATGCCGAGGGCGAGGAAGCGCTGGCACAGGGTGCGCGGCAACCACCCGGCATCCTCGATTTTCAGCTGCGCTTGCGCGAGCAGGTTCTCCCAGATTCGTGGAGGCGCGAACGTCATCGTCGGGCCGATCTCGCGGAAGTCCTGCTGGATGGTCGTCGTATCCTCCGGGCAATTCACGGTGGCCCCAGTCATAAACGACAAGACGACGGAGAAAAACGTATCGCCGATCCAGGCCATGGGAAGATACGCCATGATTTCGTCCCGGGCGTCCAGGGGATCGACCTGGAGATAGTTCCTGGCCGTGGCGAGCAGGTTTGCGTGCGTCAGCATCACCCCTTTTGGCGCGCCCGTGGTGCCTGAGGTGTAATTGATGATGGCGAGATCCCCAGGGCTCCCCTGGGCGACCGCGGCCTCGAACGCGTCTCGCCTGCGTTGCTGGAACCGGTGCCCCAGATCCTGCACCTCGGTGAAGCTCATGAGAAAGGGGTACGCATAATGGCGCATCCCCGTCGGATCATCATAGATCACATACTCCACCTCAGGGAGGCGGTCCTTCATCTCCAGAATCTTATCGACCTGCTCCTGATCCTCGGCCACCACCACCCGAGCATCGGAGTGCTGCAGGATGAAATGGATCTCCGAGGCGATCGCATCCTGGTACAGCGGGACCGGGATGCCCCCGAGGGCCTGGGTGGCCACTAAGGCCCAGTAGAGTTGGGGCCGATTGTCCCCGATGATGGCCACTTTGTCTCCGGGCTGGATATCCAGATTGGCGAGGCCCGTCGCGAAATCCTTCACCTGGGCGAGATATTGGCTCCAGCTATAACTCTGCCAGATGCCGTATTGTTTCTCACGGATCGCGGCCTTGTGCGGGCCAGAGCGCTGGGCATTTGCGAGCAGGAGCTTGGGCAGGGTATCGCTGTTGGGGGTCACACGTCTCTCTCTCGGCTAGGCTTCTGCCTCTTCCCCTTCCCCGAGGTAGGCTCGGATCACGGCGGGATCACTGCGCACCTGCGTCGGTGTGCCCTCGGCGATCTTCTCCCCGTGGTCGAGCACGGCCAGCCGGGTAGAGATGTCCATGACGACTCCCATATCGTGTTCGATGAGGACCATGGTGGTTTGCCATTCGTCATTCACATCCAGGATGAAGCGGGCCATGTCCTCCTTCTCCTCCAGGTTCATGCCGGCCATCGGCTCGTCCAGCAGGAGGACCTTCGGCTCCGCCGCCAGGGCGCGTCCCAGTTCTACCCGTTTCTGCAGCCCGTAGGGGAGCGTCCCCGCAGGCGCCTTGCGGATGTGATTGATCTCCAGGAAGTCGATGATGCGCTCCACGGCCTCCCGATGCCGGATTTCCTCCCGCTGGGCAAGTCCCCACAAGAGTCCCGAGGCGAGCAGCCCGGAGCGCATGTGGCAGTGCCGGCCCACCATGATGTTCTCGAGCACGCTCATCCCGCGAAACAAGGCGACGTTCTGGAAGGTTCGGGCGATGCCCAGCGTGGCCACGCGGTGAGGCGCAAGAAATGTCCGATCCTGCCCATCCACGAAAATGCGACCGTGCGACGGGTGGAACACGCCGCTGATGGTGTTGAGCAGGGTCGTTTTGCCGGCGCCATTGGGGCCAATGACCGCCAGGATTTCCCCAGGGTGCACGTCGAGGCTCACTTCGTGCAAAGCCCTGAGTCCGCCGAAGCTGATCGAGACCTCCTGGACGCGAAGTTTCGGCGATTCGCCATTTCCCGGCATGGTAGGTGGCTCCTGCGCTCCCAGCCTGCCGCCGCTCGCCCTGGGCCGTAAATGTCGTGGGAACGTTACCAGATGGCCAGCGCTGCTGTCAAGGTGGGCCTGCCGTCCCCCCCATCCTCACCTTCCCCCTCGCCGGGGGGAAGGGATTTACAGTCGAAACCGATTGCAAAACTCTAACGCGCACCTGTGCGTCAGCGCCGGAACACGATGTGGCGACGCCAGGCATCGCTGGGTTCGGGGAAATCCTCGCGGTAGTGGGCTCCGCGACTTTCGGTGCGCTGTAGGGCGGCCTCCGCCAGGAGGCGGCCGCAGAGGAGCAGGTTCGCCTGTTCATGCGCGGGCCTGTCCTGGGGAGGGGGCAGCATGGGCTCACACCTGCGCAGGATGGCGCAGAGGCGGGCCAGACTCTGGCCATTGCGCTGGAGCCCTGCGTGCTCCCAGAGGAGGGCCTGCAGCATCGCCAGGCTTGGGCGTGGGATTTCTGTCAGTGACACTCCATCGGGAGCGGCGGACGATGCAGGGAGCGGCTGTGCATCGGGCGTCGGCGCAAGAGGGTGGCGCCCATGCTGGTGGGTCCGCTCGATGATGCGCTTGGCGAAGACGATGGTTTCGAGCAGCGAGTTGCTGGCCAGCCGATTGGCGCCGTGGACCCCCGTACAGGCCACCTCACCGCAGGCATAGAGTCCGCTCACGCTCGTCTCACCCCACGCGTTGGTGCGCACGCCGCCCATCATGTAGTGCGCCGCCGGCGAGACCGGAATCAGCTCCCGCGTGATATCCAGGCCATGCTCATCGCAAAATCGATAGATCTGGGGAAAGCGGGTGGTGATGGTCGCGGCTGGCAGGTGGCGCACATCCAGATACACTTTATCGCTCTGCGTCCGGAGTATCTCCGCCTGAATGGCGCGCGCCACGACATCCCGCGGCGCCAGCTCTTGCGCCGGGTGGTAGCGCGCCATGAAGGGTTCCTCCCAGGCATTGCGCAGCACGGCGCCCTCCCCGCGTACCGCTTCGGAGATCAGGAAGGGATGCACACCGGCCAGCCGCAACGCCGTGGGGTGGAACTGGAAGAACTCCATATCCATGATCTCTGCACCGCCGCGATAGGCCAGGGCCACGCCATCCCCAGTCGCGACGGGCGGGTTGGTGCTGACGCGAAAGAGCTGACCTGCCCCACCCGTGGCCAGGATCAAGGCTCTGCAGCCATATTGCTCCCGCTGCTGGTTACGACAATCCAGGGCCTGCACGCCGCAGACGGCGCCGCGGTCGAGCAGGATCGCCTCCGCCATGGTATGCTCCAGCACGGGGATGCGCGCCAGGTGTACGCGCCCGGTGAGACAGCGTTCGATGTGGGCCCCTGTGGCATCACCCCCCGCATGTAAGATGCGTGGGAGGCTGTGGGCTGCCTCCCGTCCCAATCCGATCTCCCCATCGATGGTATCGAAGGGGACCCCGTAGCGCACGAGATCCGCGATGCGATCGGCGGCTTCCTCCGTGAGAATACGCGCTGTCGCTTCGTCCACCAGACCCGCTCCGGCCGCGACGGTATCCGCCCAGTGCCGCGCCGGTGAATCGTCTGTCCCCAGCGCGGCCGCGATCCCTCCCTGGGCGTACTGGGTATTGCACTCATCGATGGCACCCTTGGTTAGCAGTAACACATGGGCCCCCTGCTCGTGCGCCTGCAGGGCCGCGTAGAGCCCCGCAATGCCGGAGCCGATGATCACATAATCATAGTGTGCCTGCAGCATCCGTCACCCCTCTGCCTCGCTCGTCCCGATCTCTGCGGCCCTGTGCTCGGACCGCCCGCTCTCCTGCGCGAAACCACGGCTCCAGATGGCTCCAGCGCCCCGGTATCGCCTTGTCACCAGCCGGGGAGTCTCCCACTTCCCCACGAACCTGCATGCAGCGCATCCCTGTCAGCGCAGGATGCAGGGGGGCTCACACCTAAGGTTACCTCGTCTGTCGCGTTCGGTTCAAGTGAGGTGGAACACTTCAACCCTTCCCCCCGGCTTACCCCCCACCTCAATCCTCCCCCCTCAAGGGCTGACTGGAGGAGGTATTGAAGGCGATGCCACTTCTGTCATTCCGGCGTACGCCGGAATCCAGAAAGTGGGCCGACGCGCACGAGAACCGACTGGACCCCTCCCGGCGAAAGCCGGGATCACGCCGGGGTGACGGGCTTACTGGGGGAGGTATTGAAGTATTGAAAAACGTAAATCGGGAAAGTGTGAAAAAGAAATCTCTGTACTTTCCACAGCTGAACCCCTTTCACCTCCCCCAGTCAGCCCCTCAAGGGGGAGGAAAATAACGAGTGTACTTTTGCGACGCAAAAATCTGACGCACACCCGTTGAGTGGTTTCCGGTTGACAAGCGAGGCAGGTCAAATTATAGATGATGGGTGCGCGAAGGGGACCATGGCTAACCTGCAAGGGATCACAACGGATGAGCATCGGTGACCTAAAAGGCATCCCGTTTTTCCAAGGCCGCCCTCACGGCCGGCTCACGCGTGGGCTGGCTGGATCAACTCTGCTGAGGAGGCCCTGGCATAGAAGGGCGTTGGCGGCCGCGACGGCGCTGGTGATCCTGCTGGCCAGTGGGGCTATAGGCCCTCACCTCGTCCACCACACCTTTAACGTAGACCACGAGCAGGTGTGTCTGCTGGCGACGCAGGCAAGCCATTTCCCATGGCGCGGTGGCGCCGAACCGAGTGTGGCGCCCCTACAGCTTATCCAGCCATGGCAGCTCATCCCGGCGCCACTTTCGCCCCAAACCTTCTTCACTGGCACCAGCTTCGCTCGTGCCCCGCCTCCCTCGCATCTCTAGCGCTTCCAAAACTGTTTGCCCAGACGTGATAAACGCGATCTCCCGACAGGACTGATGCGGCTGTACGCTGTGAGCTGGGCCGCCCAAGGGCGTGGCTGTCTCACGCAGCCGAGCGCCGCGCGGGCATGGGGCCATGATTCGCCCGGAACAACGCCAGATCGATCGCCCTGTACGGGAGTCCCGCGCGCGTGGCAGCTCGTGGTTCCAACGGCGTGCCGCCCACGCGGGCATGGCTGCTGACTTCTCTACGTCCATTATCCATTATCCATCATTCACACAGGGAGCCGAATATGAGCGTATTCCGTGCAGGTCTTCTGTCTGTCGCGGTTGTCGTCGCTGTCTGCATCTGGTCCGTTGCAGACGGTGGCCAGACCTCGAGCGAACGAGAAATCCAGCTTTCCCCCGGCGCAGAACGGGAGACACCCCTGGAGCTTTTGGGACTCCCAAAACCTGAGATCGCGGGACTGCGGATCTCCGGTTTTTTCGTCGGCTCGTACAGCTATAACTCGCATATCCAGATGGTGCCCGAGTTTGCCGGAGGAGCGCCCGCACTGGTCGATGCTGGTGCGAGCGGTTTTCGCTTCGACAAATTTGGACTGAGTGTGTCCAAGACCTTTGCCGCCTGGCTGTCCGCCGGCGCCGCCATCGAAGTGGAACGGCACCGGGATCGGCACAGCCATGGCTTCGCCCCGGGCTTCGGTTGTCCAGGCACGGCCCGATGCGTCGAGCGCTTCGGGACGGAAGAGCCCGAGACGGAGACGAATCTGGATAAGTTCAACCTCACCGGCATCGTTCCACTGGGCAATGGCCTGGCCCTGTCGGTCGGACGTTTTGATACCCCCTTCGGGCTTGAGCGCCATGATGAGCCGCTGCTCTTGACCGCCACGACCTCGGAGGTCTTCCAATTCGGCCGGCCCCAGCGTATGACCGGCTTTCAGATGTCCTATCCCTTCACCCCTGCGCTCGATATGAGCGTATGGGTGGTGAACCGGTGGGAGTCCGAGACCACCCACGCGGGCTTCGACGATAACAACCGAGACAAAAGCTTTGGCGGCCGGATCGGCTTCACGCCGCTGCCAGGCCAGGAGTTGCTGAATGTGGGCATCGGCGGGTTCTGGGGGCCCGAGCGGGATGACGTCAATGGACCGAAGCGATGGGTCCTGGATCTCGACTTCACCTGGACGCCCCTGCCGCGGCTCCTGTTTGCCGCCGAGCTCATCTACGGTGGCGAAGACACCCTCCCCATCCGGAGGCGGGGCATTCCCTTTGCCGCGCCGGCCGCCGCGAAGGGCGTCCACTGGTGGGGGTCCTACCTGCTGGTCCACTACGATCTCTATCCCTGGCTCGGCCTTTCGGTCCGGTATGGGATTTTCGACGATATCGATGCCGCGCGCACTGGCGTCAAGCAGGTCCTGCAGTCCTGGACACTGGTGCCCATCGTCCACCTCACCCGGCTGATCCCTGAGCTGCGGCCGACCGGAGCCACCTACGCGCGGACGCGCCACCCGATCGACTGGGTGGATTTGAAGCTCGAGTACCGGCTCAATCGCTCCAATGCGCATGTCTTTTCGGATGCCAGGCCCGGCGTGGACATCCTCGAGGCCGAAAAGACGAGCCACCAGTTCCAACTGCAGCTCGTCGTCAACTTCTAGGGGGTACAGGGTATGTTTGGATGGACCCTATCGCGGTTACCGCTCAGCGCCAAGGTCTTTTGTACACTCGTCTTCGCGGGGATCGGACTCGGGTGCCTGGCCGCCTTTACCCAGGCGGCCACCGCCATTGGCCTCTCCGCCAGCGATGTGGCCGCCAGCCTGGCTCCGGAGATGCCGATGACCCATATGGGCCATGGCCAGATGAGCGCGGAAAAGGAGTTGGACATCGGCCAATTGAGCAGTGCGGCCAAAGTCTGGATCCGGACCCCGCTCCTCATCCAGACCAGCCACACCCATCTCTTCGGCCAGACGCTCATCGCTGGCCTGCTGGGGTTGATCTTCCTCTTCTCGTCCGTCGGAGAATGGAAGAAGGCGGTGATCCTGGCTTTGCCCTTCGTCGGAACCATGCTCGATATCGGAGGGATGTGGCTGACCCGTTTTGCCTGGCCATCCTTCGCCGTGCTGGTGACGATCGGAGGCAGCACCTTCGCCCTGGGATATTGTTTGATCGCGGTGATTTCTCTGTATGAGCTCTGGCTGAAACAGGAGGCGCACCCATGAAACAGCGCCGGATCATCATTGCCTTGATACAGGCGTTCTGGCTGGTCGTGGGCGGAGGGGTCGCCCTCGCCCACGTCACTCCGCCGGTGGTTCTCATCTCCGACCGCGATGCCGTGCTGGCCATGACAGCAGGGGCGAAAAAGTTCTTTGTGCGCGAGGTGCGGCTCACGCCCAACGAACGGGAAGCCCTGCGACAGCAACGGGGCTGGCAGCCGGACGAGGATTTTTACCGGTTCTACCTGGGCCGCGACGACGCCGGGAAACTGGTGACAGCCGTGATGTTTTTGACGGAGGTGACCATCCACGGGCCGGTCCGCGTGGCTGTGGGCCTTGGCCCCGATGGCAAGGTCAAGGACGCGAAGGTGGTGGAGCTGTCGGAAGAGACGTTTCCCTGGCTCAAACCGCTGATCGACCTGGACTTCACGCGGGATTATGTCGCGCGGGATAGTCGGGCCAGCTTTGGGTTAAGCCAGCGGGTCGAACAGATGCACCTTGAAAGCATGCCCCTGTTCTACGCGCAGATCGTCGCTAGCCTCATCCAACGGGCTGCGCTGCTGTTCGATCTTACGCTGCTCAAGCGCGACGGGAAGATCTGAGGCGGCAATTTCCCCTTGACAGGACATCCGGCAGTATGGGACAAGGGGGACACAGACGCCCTCTCACTCCCCCTGGGGGCATAGGCGCCAAGTTAAGCTGTAAATCCTTGCTCCAAACAGATAATCCCCTTCCCCCCGGCGAGGGGGAAGGTGGGGATGGGGGGGAGAGGCCGTGCGCTCGGTCCCCCCCACCT
>Ga0114945_10001578_pt1 | contig 14028 bp, 14 predicted proteins | sample OV2TP3_FD_87194 | JGI IMG/M metagenome (GOLD analysis project Ga0114945, IMG submission 87194) | Hot spring microbial communities from Beatty, Nevada to study Microbial Dark Matter (Phase II) - OV2 TP3 | ecosystem: Environmental > Aquatic > Thermal springs > Hot (42-90C) | place: USA: Beatty... | reverse complement strand
TTGTGGGTCTCCACCTTAAAACAAAGATGGGTGTCGGAATCAAACTCGATCACCCCGGCGTTGTCATGAAAAACCGAGACACACCAGGGTTTCTTGAGCCTTGTGGTCACCCCGGCAATGGTCGATCGAAAAAGATTTCTGATCACCCTCACTTTTTTCCGGCCATTTTGGATTTCTTGATAACGGATATCTCCCCGAAAGGTCTTATGAGAACAATGTTCGCTCCAGGTCTGCGCGAGGGTTTCGAGCTCACAGTCCGTCGGATCGCGCTCGAGCTTTCGGAAATGACCACGGATCGCTTTCATCTCCGCCAGATTCAAGAAGAGCTGCCCTCGATGGCTCAAAGACAGAAGCTCCTTGTCCTTCATCTCTCTCATAGGGACAAAAAACACTTTGAATTTCCCTAAAGAATCCTTTAAGACTTTGGGGCCCTCAAAAACTCGCCCCGTCAGCCTATGAATCAGCTTATTGGCCAAAACCTTGTTGATGACGACGTTGAGCTCTTTCTCGGAAAGGCGACCTTCCAGAAAATATTTCTTGGCGGTGCGCACCCCTTGGATCTCGTTAATCCCCAAATCCCGGATCGCTTTTAACGTGGATTCCTCAACCGGATCCATGACCCCCGGCTTGTAAGCAACCTCGACGACGCTCAAACCATCCCGCGAGGCTGGTGGATTAAGCGAATCATTCTTGCTGCAGGAGTAATCCTGGATGATTGGGTCGGCCAAAAGCTCCTGGCAAATCTCTTGTAAATGATCTTCTGTTAAATCTCCGTCTAAGAAATAAAGGAAAGCGACCCTCACCCGGGAAACGGTCTTAATTCCCAGATCAGCGATTTCCTTTTGGATGCCCTCTCCCAAGGCATCAAAAAGGCCATTCTTGTCTTTTATTTCAACGCACCAACTCATTGTCTTTGGGTTTTTTAAGAGGTGTTAATGAATCGGAATGGAATGCGATGGTGACGATTTACCCTCACCTGCTGACCACGTCGGATGATGCGGTTGGTTGTACCATCGGTTGGCTGCCGGTTACTCTGCTCAAAATTTCCTGGTAGGCTTCCTCAATATGACCCAGATCTCCCCGGAATCGATCCTTATCCAATTTTTCTCCTGTCCCAACCTCCCAGAGACGGCAGGTGTCCGGTGAGATCTCATCGGCGAGGATGATCTGGCCTTTAAATTTTCCAAACTCCACTTTGAAATCGATAAGGTCGACATGCACGGCCAGAAAAAACTTTGTCAAAAGGCCGTTGATTTGGAAGGCGTAGTTTTTCATAATTTCCAAATCCGCGTCCTCAGCCAGCTTCAAGGCCCGGATGTGATATTCGTTGACCAGAGGATCGTTCATCGAGTCGTCTTTATAGCAGTACTCCAAAATAGGATGGGAAAATTTGCGGCCTTCGCTCAAACGAAAGATCCGGCACAAGGACCCGGCCGCGACATTTCGCACGACGACCTCCAAGGGAATCATCTCGAGCTTCTTGACCAGCACTTCCCGCTCATTCAAGATCCTTTCATAGTGGGTGGGGATCCCTTGGTATTCCAAGAATTGAAAAACTTTTGCGGAGATCTGATTGTTGATGATGCCTTTGTGCTCGATCACCCCGCGTTTGGCGGCGTTAAAACAGGTGGCCTCATCCTTAAAATAGTGGATGACATAATCCGGGGAATCCGTGGCATAGACCATCTTGGATTTCCCCTCATAAATCTTACGGGTCTTTTTCATGCCTAGGCTATTCTATTGTCCACCCATAGGTTTCAACCCCAGCTGCTGTCTTGCGACAGCAAGACGCGGGGGGTTGAAACCTGAGCATGGGTGCCCCTACGTTTAGATTTGCAATAGCAAATCTGTAGGGGCTAAAGACCAACCCTCTTAAAAATTTTGTCTCGATGGCGGGTGTAGTGCTTGATGTCGAAGCACGCGTCGATCTCGCTGGATTTTAGATATCTTCTGACCTTCCGGTCACGATTCAATACCTCTTTAAAATCCGAGGTCTCCTGCCAGACCTGCATCGCACAGTGTTGAATGATCGAATAGGCGTCGTCGCGGGTCAACCCTTTTTTCATGAGCTCGAGAAGGACCCGCTGCGAATAAATCAGGCCGCGGCTTTTCGCCAGACTGGCAATCATATGTTTGGGGTAAACCAAAAGCCCGTCCAGAAGATGAATGAATTTATTGAGCATATAGTTTAAGACAATGGTCGTGTCCGGAAGAATCACCCGCTCGGCGGAAGAATGGCTGATATCCCGTTCATGCCAGAGGCTAATATTCTCAAAGGCGACCATCGCATTGGCTCTTAAGACCCGCGAAAGCCCGGAGATCCGCTCACAGGTGATGGGATTGCGTTTGTGGGGCATCGCGGAGGACCCGATCTGCCCTTTGAAAAATGGTTCCTCCACCTCCAAGACCTCGGTTTTTTGGAGGAGCCGGATTTCGGTCGCGAACTTGTTGAGGGAGGATCCGATGAGGGCCAAGGTCGTCACAAACTGACAATGATGATCTCTCTGGATGATTTGGGTCGCCACATTGGCGGGTTTAAGGCTTAGCTTTCCGCACACATATTCCTCGACGTGCGGATCGATATTCGCATAGGTCCCCACCGCCCCGGACATCTTGCCGATCCGCATACATTCCCGGGCCTCCTCCATGCGCTGCAGATTCCTTTTGGTCTCGTCATACCAGACCGCCAACTTGAGGCCGAAGGTGGTTGGTTCGGCGTGAACCCCGTGGGTTCGCGCAATGCAGACGGTGTCTTTGTATTTATGCGCCTTCTCTTTGAGAAGATTCAGCAGTTTTTTAAGATCGGCGATGATGATGTCGCTGGCCTCGACACACTGCAACGAGAGGGCTGTATCCAAAAGATCCGAAGAAGTCAACCCCATATGCAGATACCTCGCCTCGGGCCCCAGGCTTTCCCCGATATTGACGATGAAGGCCACCACATCGTGCTTGGTCTTTTCTTCGATCTTTTTAATTTGCTCAAGATCAAATTTTGCGTTTTTCCGGATCTTCTCCAGGGAAGCCTTGGGAATTAAACCCAATTTCGTCATGGCCTCACAGGCCAAGATCTCAATCTTGAGCATAAGCTCCATTTTATGCTTTTCCGACCAGATATTACCCATTTTGGAAAGGACATAACGCTCGATCATGCTTTACTCCTTTGGGAGGTGTATTGTTGAGTTGAATGAAAATACTATATCAAAAAATAAAATTGAAATCAAATAAAATAAAAAATCGGGCCAGCTTCTGCTGGTCAAATGTATTATAACTTATTGTTAATCATTGAGATGTGCTCTTTAAAAAATAATCCTGAGGGCTAGAAGAGTGGACGATCTTAGGGCTGGGGGGTGGCCGATCCTGTCGACTCCTGGCGGGCAGGCATCTTTTCTTGGAAATACAGCATTGTGGCTTGCATGCTGTCTTCCATAATCATCGGCATAACTTCGATCAATCTGCGGCCGGTTTGACTTCTATAAAAGCCGATTAATTCTTGGAGCTGGCTTTCTGTGAAATATTTATCATAAATGGGCACCAGTCTCGATGTGATTTCATTGATGTCCAACATTTTCTTTAAGGAGGCGGCCTCTTGGGAAGGGGCCTGAGCAACAATTTGATCAAACATCTTGGCCATGGTGTCTTTGGTCCCGCTCTCCTCGATCAAGGCCAATATCAAGGCCTTCTTATCGGGGTTGGGGGCCAATGAGTTTGCACCCTGTCCCGTTGGGATACCGGATAAAACCGCTGGCGCTTTTTGTGGTGTGCCCTGAGGAACCTCAAGGGGAGCGGCCGTGGCTGGCGGCATTTGATTTTCGGATCCTTCGATATGGTCGATTTCATCCCAGTAATAAGTAATCTTCACACCGCCTATGTCCACCTTGATTTGCTGACCATTTTTTTCAAGAATCTTTGCCCGGATACTCTTGCCGTTTTTGAGGTGAATGATCTCCGCGGCCGCAACCGAAGCCCACAAAAAAAGGGTCAGCCCGGCTATAACGAGTTTTTTGCCCATGGTATTTTCCTTTCGGGTAAAAGAAAATTGTCTCCCTTGCAGTACCCGTTTATTGTAATGCCCCCCTAAGAACCGGTCAAACAAAATGGCAAGAAAATACGGGAATGGGATTTCGAGATTGAACGCTGCAGTTTTCTATGCTAGCATACCTGCCCATGCTCAAGGAATTGCGAAAAAAAATCGACTCGAGCCTCAGATCCTTCTTAAAGCGGATCAAGCGCGAATACAAGCTGCATCTGGTCAACCCCATTCTCTTCGAAAGCATCAAAGACTTTACCCTCCGGGAAGGCAAACGCATCCGGCCGCTTTTGCTCCTCCTCAGCTATAAAGGGTATGCCCCCCATTTGCAGAAATTGTCTTCCTCATTTTATAACGCCGCCACCTGCATGGAATTTCTCCACAACTTTATGCTGATCCACGACGATATCATCGACCGTTCCGATTTGAGGCGGGGGAAACCCACCCTGCATCGGCTGCTGGGCAAAATCACCGAAACGGCTGATCCGGAAAAATTGGGATATGATTTAGGCATCATTGCCGGAGACATCGTTTATGCCCTGGCCATCGATGCCTTTTTGTCCATCCGGGAATCGCCTCAGCGCAAAGAACAAGCGCTCAAGTATTTTATTCAGACAGCCGCCTTCACGGCCATGGGAGAATTCATCGACATCGTGCATAGCGTCAAAGACATCGCTCAGATCACGGAAAAGGACGTCTTTTTGAACTATACCCTCAAGACCGCCCGCTATACCTTCGAATGCCCTCTGGTTGTGGGCGCGATCCTGGCCGGGGCTGAAAAAAAGGATATCCAAAAACTTTCCCGGCTGGGCATCCTGATGGGCCAGGCGTTTCAGATTCAAGACGACATCTTAGGGGTCTTTGATTCCGAGAAAAATATCGGCAAGTCGATCCTAAGCGACATCGCCGAATCAAAAAAGACGATTCTCATCTGCCATGCCTATCATCAACTGCCTTTTCAAAAAAGGAAAATCTTCCTGCAGTATTTTTCCAAACCCCAAAAATCGTTTCAAGATCTTCTGGCCATCCGGGAAATTTTAAAAGAAGCCGGGAGCCTTCATTACAGCCTCCAAGCCATTCAATCGCGTCTCGTCAAATCTCAAGAAGTCCTCCAGAGCCTTAAAATGCGCGATTCTTACCGCAGGCTCATCCAACACTCTCTCCAAGAATTATTCTCACCGACTACAAAAATGGCCGAGAGCAATGGAATTGATACCGTCTGAAAAAACCTATTTCTGCTGAAGCAACCTTTGGGCTTCGGTGATGAGCTCCCCAAAGCCTTTTTCGGTGGGATGATAGCGCAGCCCCTCCTGCCAAAAGAGAATCGCTCGTTGGAGCTGCCCGAGGTTGCCGTACAATTTTCCCACCTCCAGAAAGGCGTTCTTGCTGGAGGGATCGATCTGAAGGGCCTTAAAATAAAACGAAAACGCCATGTTCAAAAAACGATATTGGGCGAATAAGCTCCCCAAGAAAGTCAATTCCTGAGGATTCCTGCTTTTGGCCAAAAATCTTCGGGCCAAATCTACGGCCTTGGCTTTCTCTCCCCTGGCCAGAGAGATCCGAATCAGCGACAATAGACTCCGCTCCTCATGGGGGTCGATTGTGAGATTCTCCTCTAAAAGCATCTGCGCCTCTAAGGATTTCCCCTCCTTCTCATAAAGGGACGCTAAATTGAGCCGCGGTTCGATGAGAAAACGATTCAAGGCCAGCGCCCGCTCAAAGCATTCTTGGGCCTGAGCGATCTCCTCCCGCTTTAAATAAACGATGCCCAAATTATTATAGGCGAGGGCGGAATGGGGCTGGAAGATCAAGGCGGCCTTATAATGATCCACTGCTCCTGTTAAGTTCCCTTCCTGCTCATCCATGAGCCCCAGATTAATATAAATCTCCTCATCACTCGAGGTGTTTTCCAAGGCCTCTTTATAAATCCGCTGGGCCTGGGCATACTCTCCCTCCCGCAGGTAAGTGCCGGCCAGATGAAACATGACGCTTTTGTAACCGGGGACGTGTTTCAGCCAATAGAGACAATACTGCCGTTCATTGCCCCAGAGGGCGTTATACCCCTTCGTATGGACTCCCAGATACAAAAGGAGAGTAAAGATGAAGAGAAGGTAAACCCCTTTTTGAATCTTGGGCCGCAGTTCCGTAAGAAGCACCGACACCAACAAGAAAAGCCCTATGGAAGGGAAAAAGAGCCAGTGCGGCTCAATCATAAAACCGATTGCGGGCTGAAAAAAACAACCCATCATAACTGGCAGCAGTCCAATGACAAACCACAGAAAGGCAAAAGATTTCACCTTGTCCGGCCACCATCTCCTCATAATCCAAACACTCAAGCCCAATCCACCCCCAAAAAGGAGATTCCATAAAATTAAATGATCCCTAATAATCGGGGTCGCCCAAATCAGGACAATTCCATCCAAAAAGAAGATCTTCTCCAGATACCAGACCACCAGCCTCGTGAAAGTGGCGATGTAACTTGTCAAAGACAAATCGAAGCCGGGGATCTTATCCAAAAGACTCGCCTTTAAACTCGCATATTCCAGACGAAAAAGCAGATATAAGCCGGCCATTATAAAAAAAGGGGCACTGACGGCCAAAACCTTTTTAAAGTCATACGATCGCCCAAAAAATAAACACGCAGCAAGGTATAACGGTAAAGTTATAGCCGTCTCATGACACAGCAGGGATATCCCAAAAAGAATCAGGCTTAAGAAATAAAGGAACCCTCTTTGCCTCTCCGAGATCTTGCGGGATCCGCTTTCGTCACTGGCGATTAAAACAAGGGCTAAACTGACCACCATCGAGAAGACCTGAACCGAAAAAACACTGGCAGTGATGTAGTTCACCAGCAGGGCATTGATGGGATGAACACAGAAAAAAATACTCGTCAACAAAGCCACAGACCAATCTTTAATGAGCAAACTCAAGAAGCCATATAACGCCATAACACAAAGATAAAAAAGAAAAAGATTGGCCAGGTGGTATCCAAACGGGTTGGTGCCGAATAAAAGATACCCTGCCATGGGGAGCCCATGAGCCAGGGGACGATAATAAACATTGCCTTTAGACCCCTCAAGATTCAAATTCTTATGAAGGTCTGGGATAAACTGGTAAAAAAGGAATTTTGGATTATGGATTTTCGTGTCCTGAAGGACCATGCCATGATCGTCGATCATAAAATCGTTATGCAGGCTATTCTCATAAACGGCCCAGCATAAAACCCATAAAATGAGGGCAACGCCGACCTGTTTCCAAAATCCATGGCTTAAGAGCATTCTTTTACCCTGCTCCTCTCAAATCTCAAAACGTCGCCTTAAATCAAACGCGCTGCGATCTCATCCAAGACAAGCCGCCCGGTGTCGGTGGCTTTAAGATGATCCTCTTCTTGGGCTAAGAGACCTTGTTCTATCATCTGGTCGACTATAGATCTTTGGAACGATGGCAGAGCGCAGCCTAATTTCCTTCCCAAGTCTTTCAACCTGAGTCCTTCATTCATCCTTAAACCCACAAGAAAAAGTTCCATGAAACGGTCTTCGTGACCGAGTCTTTCCTTCCCCGCCACAGGCCGTTTATGTTGTCGCGTCAACGATAAATATTCCTGGAAGCGGGAAACATTCCACGAGCGCTCGCCACTTAGATGCGAGTGCGCGCCCACCCCTAAGCCAATGTACTCGCCTCCCTGCCAGTAATTGAGATTGTGCCGGGACTGAAAACCCGGCCTGGCGAAATTGCTGATTTCATACTGACGGAACGCTGTTTGCTTAAGAAGCGAGACGACCAAAGAATACTGCTGGGCCTGCACGGCTCCATCCTCCAACTCAAGTCGTCGGGCATAAAAGCGGCTCTCGTCCTCAATGGTCAAGGTATAAAGCGACAGATGCTCGCTGCCCAAACCAACAAGGACGGCAACATCTTCTTTGATTTCTTCCGAAGTTTGTCCGGGAAAGGAATACATCAAATCCAAATTGATGTTGGTGAATCCGGCCTGCCTTAAATTCTCAAAAGCCTTGATCGCCTGATGGGAATCGTGGGTCCGGCCCAGGTATTTGAGATAACGGTCATTCAAGCTCTGCACCCCTAAGCTGACCCGATTGACCCCATAATCCTTCAGCAGCTTCGCCTTATCCAGATCCAATCCCTCGGGATTGGCCTCTAGGGTCCATTCGCAATCCGATCGGAATCGAAAATTCTGCTTCAGGATGGAAAAGAGCTTTTTCAACTGGCCGAGGCCCATATGGGTAGGGGTTCCTCCGCCCACGTAAATCGTTCTCAATTCCGTATTCTGATAGCGTTTCGCCTCCCCATCCAAGCCGTCCAGGTAAGCGTTGATCCGGTCGTCCTGGCCGATAGTGACGACAAAGGAACAGTAAAAACATTTCTTTTGACAAAAAGGGATGTGGACGTACAACGATGTCATGGAAGAAGAGTTTTTGAGAATTTTAGGATTTCGATCGAAACGCCCATCTCGAAAAGAGAATCCCCCCTTCATACAAAAGGACCAATGGAACCGCCAGGAGAAGCTGCGAGAAGACATCCGGAGGGGTCAGAATCGCGCTGATCGCAAAAATCAGCACGATGGCCAATCTTCGGTTGTGGATCAAGAAGACGGGAGAGGCGACGCCGATTTTAATCAGGAAGAAAAGAACGACCGGCAGCTCGAAAACGCATCCGAACGACACAACTCCCATCGCCACAAAGGAGAGATACTTGCCGACGGGGATCATGTGGACGACCGAGGAAGAAGAAAAGCGCAAAAGGAATTTCAAGGAAAAAGGCACAACGACGAAATATCCGAAAAGACATCCGGCCATAAAAAATAGGAGGGAAAGCGGCCCAAACAAAAGGACATACCTTTTCTCGCTCTCCCTCAAGGCCTCTGCCACAAAAGTCCAAATCTCATAAAGGATAAAAGGCGAGGCCAGAATCACTCCCCCCCACAGCGTCAGGGTCACCAGCGCAAGAAAGGCCTCACCCGGTGAAAGAAAAACAACGTGCCCAACGGGTTTTATGAGAAATTGCAAAAGCCGAGGCGCGAATCCCCAGCTCACAAAACTAGCGACCGCAATCGCCAGAACCGATCGAATGATTCGAAACCGCACCTCCTCCAGATGATCAAGGAAGGGGCGCTTTGGGGTCTGGGGTGTCATCCTTGGCCGGATCCTCGATGTCCTTGGAGGCCTTCTTAAACTCCTTAATTGCTCTGCCGATGGCGTTGCCAATTTCGGGAAGCCGTCGGGCGCCAAACAAAATCAGGATAATTAAAAAGATGATGATCAGTTCTCCCATACCGATTCGTGGCATGTCTTCCTCCCGGCGATGGTGGGTTTGAAAATATTGAACTTAAAAGGTTGTCTTAAGACGTTTCTATCATAGCACGAAAAAAATAAATGGCCAACGGCCGCCTCAAAGTTTTAACCCAATCCTGTTCTCTTCTTATATAAAGGGGAATTATTAAAGGGAAGGCTTAACGAAGGGGGACTGAAACAAACTTTAACGATCTTCACTCGGTGTAGTGCCGACCTCCCTCGGGGCCGAGTCTCTTTAGTTTTTGCCCTTCGGGACGAGGTCGTCCCGAAGGGCTTTAACAATGGGGACTCGGCCCCAAGGGAGTGACCATGATAAAAAACTATGAGGTGCCGGGAAGTGAACCCCCACACCCTGCCTGCCAGGGACGGGCGTGGCTTCCCCCTACGTCTACTTGGTGCCGGTGGCGGCCGGGGAACCCGAGCCTCCGCAACAGCCCCCGCCTTTTCGCTTAATCTTTAACCACAAAAAAAGAACCACCCCAGCGACAAGGACAATAGAAGCAATCTGCTGAAGATCCATGACGCACTCTCCTTTCTTGACCCTTCTTTACCAGACTTATTGCCATCCCAAAAGACGCCCGTCCTGAAATTTAAGCTAAGCGGATTTTTCTTTGCCCCGGCAGCGCTCACAATAGCCGTTGATGACATTGGTGCGCCAGAGCACTTTGCCGCCTCAAGCCCCGACGTCCTGACTTCCACAAAAAATTTTCTAGAAACGTCGGGAGTCGGGGCTCCGACTGCCGACGTTTCAGTCGGCACGTCGGAGCTATTGGAAATCGCTGCGGAGTGATCCGCGGTATTCATATCATGGCATTCCACAGCATTTGCATAATGCCGGGCGAGCGCTTCCAAGAAATCTTAACATTATGAATTAGACACATCAGCTTGATCACCCTAAAGCGTTTAAAGCCAACGCCCTGCGAATGGCGAGCTCTGGAATGCCACGTGTCGGCTATTTCCGCGCTCGCCACAGCGATTTCAAAGAACTTGTCCTACCAATGGCGGAAGTGGGATGGTCGGTGGCAGAGCCTTTCGGTTGCCAAAATAAATATACCAAAAATTTTTGAGATTTCAATTAAATAATCGTAATGCGCGTCCGTCCAACATAGGGCAATCCCAAGGCTTCAATGATCAAGCCCGCGTCGGACACTTCGCTTCCCAAGGCAACAAATAACACCTGATCTTCTTCATGATGTAAAATATCGGAAAGTTTTGCTTTCACTTCAGCCAGCCGCAGTTTATCCAGCGGACATTCAAAAACCGATAGTTGCAGACGACTTCCATACCCTTCCAGCGTTTTGGCCACACGGTACAAACGCTTCGGATGCGAAATGTCATAACAAACCAGAAATCTAGTCCGTCTCATCACTTCATCTTGTTGTAAAACCGATGTATCCCGGCGCTTCTGCCCTCACAAACCGCCACATCTGCCTGGCCTGAACCTCCAGCATCCGCCGGTAGGCCATCCTTTTGCCGTTCCTCGGAAATATCGACACAAACCCGGCGCTTGTCCGCGGCGTAATAGACAAACGCTTCTTTGACCGATATCCCATACTCGCGTAACAGTAATGCCTGCGCGACCACCTGCATGGCATCCGGTTCCTTGACCACGCGCTCGCCCTGCCCATCCCGCCGGGCCGAGCCTTTTTTGTAACCCACCAAGACGGTTCCATCGGGGCCGCCTTCGATGATATCCACCACTCCGACAAGACCGAGTTTCTCGCTTTCCAAACGAAGGGAGCGGATCTTGACGCCAGCAGGCACGTCGAGATCTTTCAATTCCGCCAGATCCTCCAAGCGCGACGGCTGATCCACCCCGCGGTGGACATGAGATCCCTCGACCGTATCGGCATTTTCCTGAAAAATATTCTCGACCCATTGGTAGTAAAACAGGCGGGGACAGTAGATGAAATTGTGGAGGCTGCGGACGGGCAGGGGCGGCTGGGGTTCTATTCCTCCAGTTGTTTTAAGATCAGCGTCCAATGGTCATTTCTCTATGGTTTTAACAAAAAACCGAATAAAAATAACGGGCGTTTGAGGCCTTTTGTTTCATAACCATCAGATAAGATAATCTTACGGGCCTTTGTAAAACCTTTAAACTGCTGGCGGCCCTTACCTTTTCCACCGATCTCAAAAACCAACGATTTTTTCCCTCCGATGACATAGTCCGGCGTTTTGGCCCCGCGAGTTGACTTCAGGTAACGGACATCCAGCCCGCAGGATCTGACCACTTCGACAAAAAAGTCTTCCCGCAGCCCTCCGACTGCATCCTCATACGCACGATATAAAAGACGATACGGCAGGGCCATGACGATTTTCGGCTCTTTCAGCACGCCCGTGCCCTCGGGCATTACGCGTTGAAGAATAAAAGCCTGTTCGAGAAAGACCGTGTACTGTTCGGCTTTGTATTTCGTAATACCCAGATTTTTTGACAGCGATGAATAATTGATCCCGTCAATGCCGGATTTGCCGATAAAGGACAAGAGCTTCCCAATCGTATCCAGATCCTCCATGCTCGTTTTTGACACCCGGGCGATGTCTTTATAAATGACCGTTTCTAAAATGTTTTTCAACAAGGTCAAAGGGGCTGTTTCATGGAGAGCAAACGGCATCAGCCCCCCGCGGATATATTCGGCAAAGAAAACGCCGTTGTCCATGATCGATCGCTCGAAGCGCCCCTCAATAATATCTTCCACCGTCAGCGCCTTGACCTCATGGCCATGTTTAAAAAAAATGTATTCGCGCAGGGAAAACGGATAGAGGGTTTTAAGAATAACGCGCCGCGATAAATCAACCGCCGACTGGTACAAGGCCAGCGCCATTGAGCTTGTGAAAATGACCCGCACATCTAGGAAATCATAGATCTTTTTTAAATCGGCCTCGAAACCGGACCGGGTATGCACTTCATCCAAGAGAAACAACTTGACCTTTAAATTCTCATGGATTGCTTTGACAGTTTCAAAAATACCTTCCTGAAGCGTATCCAAGGATAAATAAAATGCATCTGTCCGGTTTAAGGCAATCTGTTTAAGAAGAATCGTTTTGCCTGCCCCGCGTGGCCCGGCAATACCGACAAAATGCCGCCCCTTGTCCGCGGCGATTTCCTCATAGAGAAATCGGCGTTTGGGATATTTTTCCCCCTCTTGACGGGCGAGCCGGTTGAACTCAATAAGGGGATTGAGGTTAATCATGATTTTGTCTCTTTAACTGAAAATATGACATGATAATATCATCTTGTCAAATTATTTTCTATAATTTATATCATTTAGGATAATTGTAGGACAAAATGAGCTAAAATAGTGGGATAACGGCGGGGAAAGAAAAGCTGGGGTACTCTTTATATTGCTTCTATTTTACAATGCAATTTAGCAGGGGCAATTCTATTATTCATCATTTTAAATTCTCATGCGGGATTCGCAGCACTGGCCCGCGCTTGCTCCTTCCAGGCCTGCAGTTCGGCAAAGTCCAAGTACAACGTCACAATAAGGTTCAACTGCCTTAACTCGGGTTCGGAGAGATAATTTTTAGCGACGGTGATGTCCTGGGCTGTAATGTAATTGCCTTTAAAACTCGTCAGGCCCATCAAAGGTTTTCCTCTGTCCGCTCGCCGATGTATGATTTCGGCGGCGGTAGACCCGTGCACGGCGTAATGCATCTTGTTTTGCACGGTTGCGAAAAACTCTGCGGTCAACTTATCATCTGCCCGGTAATCGATGCTGGTAGCGTAGATGTCGGTCACTTTTTGGTAAAAATTCCGCTCGCTGCTTCGGATATCCCTGACGCGCTGCAGGAGTTCTTCGAAATAACGCGCCCGACCCCCACCCTGTTTAAGCCGTTCGTCATCCAGGGTGAACCCTTTGATGATATACTCCCTCAGCCTTTGAGTCGCCCAGATACGAAACTGCGTGCCTTGCAGTGATTTCACCCGATAGCCAACAGAAATGATGACATCCAGATTGTAATGTTTTACGGCATATTCTTTTCCATCCGAACCAGTTCGTCGGAATTCCCGACACACTGATTTTTCATCAAGCTCACGTTCGTTAAAAACATTTTGAATGTGCTCTGCAATGGTGCTTCGACCTTTATTAAACAATTCTCCCATCTGGTCTTGAGAGAGCCACACTGTTTCATCTTCAATTTTGACCCGAAGCTTGGTCTGCCCATCATCGGTTTTATAGATAATAATTTGCGACTCCTTATTCTTCATAAACATCACCTCTCAGCATCTGAACAATTCTCCTCATGGCATTGTACAATTCCTCCCGGTCATCAATTCTCAACAGACGCCGGAAACGTAAGCCGCTTACTTTTGCTTTACTGTCGCTTCCTTGACCTTTGCCATCCGCCATTTGCTCAGCAAGGGTCTTGCCCAAGTCATTATCCTCCACATGGGCGCATAACCCCGCAACGCAAGCCAAGGCCTCTTTGTCTGATAAACGCAGTTGGTGATAAAGGCGGTGGTACACCGGAACAAAAACCACCTCAGCCGGATCCCTAGCCCGGCGCAGTTGCGCGCGGTCACCCCGGTGATGTTCAAGCTCCTTCCATCATCCACGCGCCCGCGTGGGGCGCGACCCTGGCAGCCCGGTCGGTTCATCCCCACGCTCGTGGGGAACATATCCGGGACAAACGCTCTAACCGCGCTCCCCTCTCCGGTTCATCCCCACGCTCGTGGGGAACATTTAATAT
>Ga0114945_10001577_pt1 | contig 14036 bp, 14 predicted proteins | sample OV2TP3_FD_87194 | JGI IMG/M metagenome (GOLD analysis project Ga0114945, IMG submission 87194) | Hot spring microbial communities from Beatty, Nevada to study Microbial Dark Matter (Phase II) - OV2 TP3 | ecosystem: Environmental > Aquatic > Thermal springs > Hot (42-90C) | place: USA: Beatty... | reverse complement strand
TCGAGGTGGGGAAAACCCGGCCAGGGGTCTCCTTCTGAGGGACCGGGTGGGGCCCCGCCTCGGGATCGCCTAGAGTTGTCGGAGTGAGGCCCGGCGGAGGGGGAACAAATTTTCTCCTCGGAGAGGCTCGGAGAAATTCTGCCAATTAAAGCTTCAGGAATGACTCTGGGTTGTTCCATTGGCCCTTTTCCTGTTGGTATTTTTTGCTCTTGTCGATCAAAATCTGCCCATCCTCTGCAAGAGCGATACAGACCCTCTCGAGCGGCCTCGGGGCCGGCCCTTCAAAATTGATCCCGCTCGCATAGAAACCGCTTCCATGACAGGGACACTTGAATTTGTTTTCGCCAGCAAGCCAGTTCGGAGTGCACCCGAGGTGCGTACAAGTGGCAAGGAGGGCATACAGCCCTTCAGCTGTTTTGACGATCCAGACTCCATACTTTTCTTTCCAGCGCTCATCGACTCCGGGGTCGTAATCGTTCGGATATCCCGCCTTGAACCACGTCTTAGGTTCAAAAAGGACGTTAGGGAACATGAAACGAAGCACCAGCGAAAGCGCCCCCAGCGTGGCGGCGGCGAAACTCACCCAGGCGAGAGTGAACCAAGAGAAAAATTGACGGCGGGTCATCTTTGCTCCGAAGGGGGGAAAGGGAGGAGCTGCGGGAGTGGGTTTTCCCTCGTCTTCAGCCAAGGGGGGCGACTCCTTCGAATTCTGATTCCTGGGACCCCATGGCATCCAGGGCCGCCTGTCTCACTTTAAGACTCTCGTCCGTCCGAGCCAAAGAATCCAGAAGGGGGCGCGCTCCGGGAGGTTTCAGTCTTCCCAAGCCTTTAAGGGCGTTGACCATCGTCCTTTCAATTTGGGATTTCGACATCTCGTAATGCGAGGCGAGCACGCTCCGGTCCAACATCTTCACCAAGACGCCCCCCCCTGAGTCATCCCCGAGCCGAGCGAGGCTCAAGGCCGCGTTCCATGAAACATCGGCCACAGGGTCGTCTAACAAGGGTTTCAATTGGTTGACTGTTTCTTTATCACCCAAAACCCCACCCACATAAGCCGCCATCTTCCGGAGGTCTGGATTTTCATGGGCCAAAAAAGGTTCGAGATCCCGAGCGCTCTCTCTTTCGCCAAGATTCCCAAGGGCCCAAAGCAGATAAAGCTGAACCTCTTCATTTTCCTCCTTGAGCCGCTGGCGAACTGCCTCGAACGCTTCGGGTTCTTTGAAACGGCTCACGGCCAAGGCCATATAAGAGCGCGTCTTCCGATCGTAATGTTCCTGATCCCCCAGGATGTGAATGATTTCTCTCATCACCCCCTTGCCCCGGATCATGGCTGAGGGACGATTGAGTTCGTTAGAAAGCTCAAAAGCCTTTTGCCAACGTTTGCTCGTGGGCCCCGTTTTAATCGCAGCAATCAAGGCCTCTGGAGTCTCTTCTTCGTGGGTGAGGAAGACAACGGTGCAAAGGAGAGCCGCCATTCCAACGGCGATCAAAAGCGGAAAAAGAAAAAGCCCGTAAAAAAGCTTTCGCTTCGGATTCGGTCCTTCGGTCGTCTCATCCGCCATTCAAATCGATTTCGAGTTAACGGACTTTATTATAACGAAAGGCAAGGAAGGAGACAAAGGCCAAATCGAGGAGAAGGGCTGCAAGAACATAGGGAAGCCCGCCACCGCCAAATCCGTAACTGTGAAATCCCGCGGCCAAGACAAAGTTGACGCCGTACCAGGCCATCAAAATTCCCAAGAAGGCGAGGATGGATCCGATCGCCGTTCCGAAAGAACCGAGCCAACCGGCAAACCGGCCATGGAGGACGGCGAGGTAGCCGAAAAGCGCGATCAAGGCCCAGGTCTCCTTCGGATCCCAGCCCCAAAATCGTCCCCACGAATCATTCGCCCACACGCCGCCCAAGATCGTCCCTGCCGCCAAACCGACGACGCCGATCTGGAGGGCTCGGTAGAGATACTGGGAAAGCATCTCTTGCTTCTCTCTTTCTTTCGATCGAAACGCAAAGACAAAAAGCACGGCGTGTGCCAGTCCCCAAGCCAAGGCGAAGGCCCCGTAGCTTAACGTGATCGTCAGCACATGGACTGTGAGCCAGTAATTATTTCTCAGAACAGGAACAAGGGGCGCGAGGGAAGGATCCAACACGGCGGGGAAACTCTCTCCAATGAGAAGACTGAAAGCCGCGACCCAGGCGGCCACGGCCGGCAGGATCGATTTTCGATAAACCAATCCCAGAACTGTTGAAAAGAAGATAGCGGCCCACGCCACCCAAATCACTGATTCATACATATTGGAGACCGGAGGGCGGCCCGCAATCAGAGATCGTTGGATAAAGCCTAAACTGTGCATTCCAAACCCAGCCAAAAATAAGGAGAGCGGCCAGGAGGCGAAACGCCCTCTCAGGACGAACCACGACAGGGCGCTTGCGAGGTAAAGGATCCAGGCCCACTGAAAGGGACGAATTCGATAGTAAGCCCTTTCGACGTCGAGCCGAAATTGATCGAGGAGGACTCCTCGAGAATCGAGTAGATTTTCCAAAGAATGGCGAAAGGCGTTCGCCGTTTCTAAAAGGGATTTTTTTTCATCTTCTCGAATAACCCGAACCAAGCGCGCCAAGGCTCCTTGAATTTCGGCCACCTCTGAAGGAGAGTACTCCTTCTCCAAAACGGCTCTTCTTTCAAGATCGGCCAGCCCGGCCAAAGGAATCCATCCCGCCTTCGGATCCTCAGGCTGAGGAAGAAACCCAGGAATCGAGCCTTGAGCGACGGCCTGAAAAAGCCGTGCCCGGTCGTATAGCTCAAGCCTTTTTTTATCCAGAAACCCGACCGGCTCTTTCTTCTCCTGGCGTTCAAGGGCCTGTCGTACCTTTTCTTGAAAGGGGGGGTGGGTGAGAGCAAGCTCCGGAGAAATTTTCTCTCCGATCGCCATCAACCCAAACTCATCCCTTAACGGCTTGAAGCGAATAGGGAGAAAACTTTTTGTGTGCCACTCTTCAGGTTTAGCCATCCATTCCCAAACGAGGGCGGCGGCGCTTTTCGCTTCAAAAGAAAATTTTCCCGTCACTGAAAGAAGCGCCTCGCGGGCAAAACTTTCAAAGGGCTTCACCCGGCCTCCGCTCTGAACGGGAATTTGGCCCAGAATTTCAAAAGCCGATTCCTCGGTTTTCGCGAAAAAGCCGGTCAAAAGAAGAAGCAGGAAAAGGGGACAGGCTACTTTTTTCATCGTTGCTGACTTGCTAATAAAAAAACAGCCTGTTCCCTTTTTTCCTGATTGGACCACCGGCGGCTATAAAACATAAGAAGAATCCCAACGATCATTACAATCGCACCTCCGTATTTAATCGGAATCCCGGGGTCTTTGGCTACTGAAAAAATCGAAACCTCAGGGCCTTCCTGGGGCTGCTGATAACCCGATTGAAACACCTTAACCCCCCCGTGAACGAGCGGCTGATTCATCCGGATCGTCAAGTCTCGAAGCGTTCCTTGGGAATCGTCTTTCAAGGTCACATCGCTCTCGAAACTGGAAGGCTGGCCTGTCCCGGGATAATGCTCGACTCGAAAGTCACGAAGCTTGAGTCGGAACCCGACCGGGGTGGTCTTGAGTCCATAAATCAGATGAAGGCTTCTATCCTGGAAACGAAGCTCTTTGTCTTCTCCTTGTCCGAGCCAAAAGATCTCGCGTTTCCCTTTCCCTTCTGCTTCCAGTTCGATCGCACCCCCGTGATCCTCCGCCTGACTTGAAACAGGCTCTTCCCTAAAAACGGAACGGATTTTCGCATGGGGGTAGTAGCGTTCCACCCGGAATTTAAAATCCATCCACCCGGTTTCATATTCTTCCCCTAATTTCACGGAACCGTCGGTGATTCTGTCCCCCTTTCGAACTTGATAAAGAGGAAGCCCGGCCTCCTGCCAAACAAAACGAAGCTCATTGGGGGGCACGAATTCCTCGCTGGGCCGCCGGTAGAAGATCTGGGCGCCGGCGCGGCTTGGTTTCCGTCCGTGAATCGTGGGAAAATCGGGAAATTTTGAGAAAACGGTGTGTTTCTCTTTCATCCCTCCCCCCTCCAAGAAAAACTCGCAGGCCGGGTTCTCCCACTCGGGAGAAACATCCACGAGTTGATTCCCCTGGACCTCGGCATTTCGGAAAATGCGAAGGTCACTCACTTTGTAAGGGGTCCCCTTCAGGGGGATCGCGTGCGGAGGCCTGTCAGGAATCGGGATTTTGACCGAGCGGTCTTTAAATTGAAATTCTAAGAAATCCCCTGATCGAAGCTTCTTTGGAGCTGTCAATTTTTCCTTTGCGAATCGAAGTTGGGCGGGCCCAAGCAGAATCTCGCTTCGCTCAGGATCTTCTAAGACGAGCCAATGGTTCGCTTTCATGAAGGAACTTTCTAAAACCACGGCAAGCGCCGGTGACCCCTTCAAAGATTCCTGGACCTCTTCTTTGCGGGAGGCCTTTGGAAGGTACTGGCGAAGCCAAATCGTCGGTTCCCCGTAAAGCCTTTCTCTTCCCTTCCAAGGAAACGGGCGGTGAGGGATCGGAACGCTCGCCACGGAACCGTTTTCCCGAAAAACAAGTTGAAGAAACGGCTCATTGAGTATGATTCGGCTCTCCGTTCCTCCTTCCGGGATTGCCATTTGTCCTTCGATTCCGAACGCTCGGGTCACGAGAGAGCCGGTCAGAATCAAAAGGATCCCCGCGTGCGTAATGACAAATCCGGTGTGTTTCCTCTTCCAGGGAAGTCGATCAAGGGCGGCCGCTGTCACGTTCAGAGCCAAAAGGATGAGAAGGAGGCTCATCCAGGGACTTTGGTAGACCACCCCTTTGGCGGCTTCGGTGCCGTAAGCGGATTCGATGAAGGTGCCGACCGCAAACACCCCTCCCAGGCCGAGTAAAAGGAAGATGGCTAAGTGGAGCGATGCGAAAAAGCGAAAGACGAGGACGGCGAATCTCACGATTGAGTCAAGAGTCGGAAGGCGAGGAGAAACAGAAAAAGGGCAAAGATTTTTCTGAGAAGAGCGCTGTCAAGCTGAAGCGAAAGGGTGGCGCCCAGCCAAGCGCCAAAAATCGCAAACCCTGCTAAAAAGAGGGCCATCCGAAGATCGATCGAGTTTCCAAGAAAGTGTCGGGCGGCTCCGGCAAGGGCAGTCGGTACAATCGCCAGGAGGGAAGTGCCGATTGCCAGGTGAGGATTCATTCGGTAAAAGACTATCAAAAGAGGAACAAACAGAACACCTCCTCCGACTCCCAAAAGCCCACTCGTAAATCCTCCGAGAAGCCCGATGATTGCGATCCCGATCCAGTGCATTGTTTGTTCTCCTTAGGTATTCTCTACCTCGATCACGCCCCGGCTAAATTCAGCGCCCGATTCACCAACCGGTCCACCCACTTGATCTTCTCATGGGTTCGCGGGACTTGCTGGTAGGTCACTTTTCGGAAGCTTCGTTCTTTCTCCTTCACTTGGAAAAAGAGGTCCTTGAGGTGGGGGGTTTTGATTCGATATTCTCCCGAGAGTTGGCGGGCAACGAGTTCGCTATCGACGAAATATTCAACTTCTTCAATCCCTAACTGGTGAGCGAGCTCCAGCCCGCGAAGAACGGCTCGATATTCGGCCACATTATTCGTCGCCTCGCCAATCGTTTCCTGATGCTCCCTCAACACCCCTCCCCGCTCATTACAAACCAGCACCCCGAGAGCGGCAGGGCCCGGATTACCGCGGGCCCCCCCGTCTGAGAAAACTCTTCCTTTTTTCATCTACGTTTCAAATCCCGGTGAGAAAAATGTGAGGGACTAGGGACAATTCGAATGGGATATCTTTTGAAAAAGTGTAAAAGGCGATCCTTTCCCTGTCAACAAAAACCGTCGGTACCTTCCTTTCTCTCCGGCACGCCTCCTACCATCAGTCTCGACTACAGTCTCAATTAGCGTGCGTGAAGGTACCGGACAAGGAACAGCACGGTCAGCAGCACAAAGAAGGGCATGAACGCCGACAGGGCGCCCGCATACCACAGCCCCATTGTGATGCCCAAAAAGAGCCCCGTCAGAAGACTACTGTCAAAACGCATCTCGTCTCACCTCCTTCCGTTTCGGTTCATGCAAGGTACTCCTGATTCCTCTTAACGAACCGCGTGCAGATACCGGAGAATCAGGATCACCGCACCAATGACAAAGAACGGCACATACGCAGTCAGTTGGCCGGTGTAAAGGAGCCCCACAGTAACACCGAGGAAAATCCCGGTAATCAGGCTCAGGTCGAATTTCATCGCTTTTCACCTCCTTATCAATCGCTTACTCACTTACTCGTTGATCGTCAAAGATCGACGATGATCAGTCATGCTATTTTCCCACTTTAAAATTACCACCTGAATCTTGAAATGTCAAAAAACCTTGCTGGGATTATAGTTGTAACCTATTCTGAATAAATAGGTTAATGAGAGAATCTATTTCTACTTTTGCGATCTTCCCTTAATCCGGTCTTCGAGAATCTCAACTTCTTTCTGGAGGGCCCGAATTCTTTCCTTAAGTTCCTCAATGGGATCGGGGAGATCTCCGTGATCGAGGGTTAATGAGGGGGTTTTTCGTGTCTCTCGGCGTAGGACCTCCCCTGGAACGCCGACGACTGTTGAATGATCTGGGACAGAATGAACCACAACAGAACCTGCGCCAATTTTGACATTATTTCCGATCTTAATATTCCCCAAGACCTTGGCTCCTGCGCCGACGACGACGTTATCCCCTAGCGTGGGGTGGCGCTTCCCCCTCTCAATTCCTGTTCCTCCCAAGGTCACATCTTGATAAAGGGTTACATTTTCTCCAATCTCTGTAGTTTCACCGATGACTACACCCATTCCATGGTCGATGAAAAGTCCTGGGCCGATTTTAGCCCCGGGGTGAATTTCTACCCCGGTCAGGAAACGGACGAATTGAGATAACATTCTTGGAATCAAAGGGATGCAAAGGGTGGCATGAAGAAAATGAATGAATCGATAGGCCAAAAGGGCGTGATAGCCTGAATAGGTAAGGAAAACCTCCAGAAGACCGAAAGGGGTCCGTGCCGCAGGGTCTCTCTCAAAGCAGGCTTGGAAATCACGTTTTAGCTTATAGAAAATTTTGCCCATGGGTATCAAAGTCATTATTTCATAAGTTAAAGGAATGATCTAGTTATGTTAATATGGAAGCGATGCAACTTCAAGTTCTTCAAAAGGTTATAGCCATTTTGACGAGAGAAAGCAAAAATTGGCACACCCCCGCTGTCACCCAAGTGGCTTTGAAGCGCGATCCTTTCCAAGTCCTTATCTCAACCCTTCTAAGCCTTCGAACCAAAGATGAAGTCACCCTGGTTGCTTCCCAACGGCTTTTCGAGCGGGCGAAAACTCCCCAAGAAATATTGCGCCTCAACGAAAAAGAGATCTCCCGACTGATTTATCCTGTCGGTTTCTACAAGACAAAGGCCAAAAGGATTCGCGAGATTTCAGACACCCTTCTCAAAACTTACGGAGGAAAAGTGCCCTCACACCTCGAAGAGCTCCTTAAATTTAGGGGGGTGGGAAGAAAAACCGCGAATCTTGTGCTCACCCTTGGCTTTCGCAAGCTTGGCATCTGCGTGGATACCCATGTCCACCGGATTTCGAATCGTCTGGGGGTGGTGGTTAAAACAAGGACGCCTGAAGAGACTGAATTTGCTCTCCGAAAGATCCTCCCCAAAAAATACTGGATTCCTTATAACGACCTTCTCGTGGCCTTTGGACAAACCCTCTGCCGCCCCCTCTCTCCCTGGTGCTCTCGCTGTCCCATCGAAAGCTACTGTGAAAAGCGAGGGGTGACGATCCACCGCTAAATTCGGAAAAGGATAAGGTCACCATCTTGAACGACATATTCCTTTCCTTCAAGCCCGAGCCTCCCTTTTTCCTTGACCGTGTGGGCGGATCCGAGTTCGTCGAGATCTCGGTAGTGAATCACTTCGGCGCGGATAAATCCCTTCTCAAAATCGGAATGAACAGAACCCGCGGCTTGGGGGGCTCGGGTCCCTTCGGGGATCGTCCAGGCGCGGAGTTCATTGGCATTGGCGGTAAAAAAGGTGACAAGTTTGAGGAGGGCGTAGCCTTCGTGAATCAGAGAAACAAGCGCCGATCTTGCAATTCCACTTTCCTTTAAGAACTCTTCCTGTTCCTCAGCGGGGAGATCGATCATCTCCGCCTCGAGTTTCCCGCTCACGATGACGAGAGGAGCCTTCTCCTTGGCCGCAATTTCCTCCACTTTTTTGGCCAAGGTTCCTCCCTGAGGGAGATTCTTCTCTGAAACATTCGCGCAGTAAACTACCGGTTTTGCCGTCAAAAGAGCCGTTTCTCTGATGAGTGCATTTTCTTCCTCGTTCCAAGAAAGGAGGCGGATTGATTTCCCTTCAGAGAGGGTGGATTCTAATTTCTCAAGAGCCTCCATTTCTTTCTTTGCCTTGGGCTCACCCGATTTCGCCAATTTCATTGTTTTCTCGAAACGCTTCGTCACCGTCTCCAGGTCTTTCAAGGCCAGTTCCGTTTCGATAATTGTAATGTCGTGCACTGGATCGATCTCGGGAGTGACGTGAACGATATCGGCGGCTTCAAAACAACGGACCACATGAACCATTAAATCGACCTCGCGGATCTGAGAGAGAAATTGATTCCCCAGTCCCTCCCCCTGACTCGCTCCCTCCACCAGTCCCGCGATATCGATAAATTCAAGATGGGTGGGGGTCACTTTGGCGGGTTTGTAGATTGCGGCGATTCGATCGAGGCGCGGATCGGGCACCGTGACGATCCCCACGTGAGGCTCAATGGTGCAAAACGGGTAATTCGAGGTGGGGGCGTGGGCGCGGGCCAAGGCGTTGAAAAGGGTGGATTTGCCCACATTCGGAAGACCGACGATCCCGGCGCGAAAACCCATGCTGTCTATTATCTCCAAAAATTAATCCTTGACAAACATTAAATTATTATTATCATATATTTCTAGAATAGTCATAATCTGAAATGCGGAAGAATATCTCCAGAAAAATTGGGTTCAGTTTCGTTTTGGTCGCCGCCGCCCTGAGCGGCTTGAGTTTTCGTTCCTGGAATCGTTCTGAAGTTTCCCTTTCGAATGAGGTCTTGACGGATGTTCACCCCCATCCGGCCGACCCCGCAAGATTCCTGCTCGCCTCGGAACAGGGTCTTTACGTGAGGGGGGAAGACAAGGCGTGGCGGCGGATCCTCTCTCTTCACGACCGGTCCATGCGGGTAAGGCAACTCATCGCTCACCCCCTCCTTCCGGATCGGGTCTTCCTTGTCTCAGAGCAAGGCGTTCTGGAAGGCGATCTCGAAACCGGGAGATCTCGAGTCCTCTTCCGTGAAGGGGGTCCCTCCCAAAATCGCGTGCATGCCCTGGCCCTTCACCCCAAAGATCCGAAGCAAATGTATCTCGCGACCGAAAAGGGGCTTTTCCTGAGTCCTGACGGAGGCCGCCGTTGGCTTTGGCCGTTCCGCTGGCCGGAAAATGAGCGAATTGAGTTTGTCGGTTTTCTTCCCTCGCATCCCCCCACCCTTCTCGCGGCATCGGACCGCGAACTTTTCTTCTCCCTCGATGAGGGAGAAACTTTTGAATCCGGATTTTCACTCCCCTTCCTTTCTCGGGAGGAGAAGGAAGAAATCGGAGAGGAGGGGAAGGAGTTGGAGGAAAAGGATTGGGGGGTCCGTTTTACCTCCTTTGCTTTTTCCAAGCGCATTCCTTCGCGGATCTGGCTGGGGACTTTGGAGGGGGTTTACGAGAGTCCGGACGGAGGCGTAAGCTGGGCAAAGCTTCCTGACGCGGGACTTGAAGATAACCGGATTAAGGACCTTGCCTTTTCAGACAACTCGGACCGTCTCATTGCGGCCACGCCGAGCGGGATTTACCAATTTCGTCCTTCCGAAAGGCGTTGGGAGGCTCTCCCCTTCCGGGTGAGCGGACCCCAGGCCTTCATCGCCCTCCGGGAGGATACAAAAAACGGAGAAGAAATCCTTCTCGTGGCCGACGGAAAAGAGGTCTTGGAATGGGGCCTCGGACCCTTGGAGGCTCCTTTTCGGGATCCCGCCTTCGTCCCTTCCCCAGAAAGGGTGGAGCTTTTGAGGAAGCTCTTTCGCCTCGAGCCCACGGTGAGAGAGGTTCAGCAGGCGGCGATCCGTTACGGAGACCTTGGAAACGGGAAAATCAAGCGGTGGCATTGGGGTTCTCGCCTTCGGGCTTTTATCCCGCGATTCGCCTTTGGCAAGGATTTTTCCTCAAACGCCAGTGTCGACATCGATCGAGGGGGGACGAATAATCCGGATGTTTTCATCACGGGCCCTGAAGAGGTCGATCAGGGCTGGGACCTGGGTTTTTCCTGGGAACTTGGCGATTTAGTCTATTCGTCATCCCAAGCTTCCATCGACAGCCGGGCGAAGCTTCTTGTGGAGCTTCGGGAATCTATCTTGAGTCAGGCGACGCGGATCTACTTCGAAAGACGACGACTCCAAACAGAAATCGTCTTTTCACCCCCCGCGACAGGGCAGGAATTTCTGGATCTTCTCCTCCGCCTCGATGAGCTCACCGCCCATCTTGACGGCCTCACCGACGGGTTTCTTTCCCGCCAGCTTGATAAAATTTACGAAACCCATCCTGATCTCGGCGAGCTTCTTTCCTTTAAAGAAGGAAACGCGTTAGTCTAAAGTTTTCCGATCGAGGCGGAGCTGGCCGCAGGCGGCATCGATCTGGCGACCGGCGGTTTGGCGGACCGTCACCCGCACCCCCGCTTTTTGAAGAATGTCACGGAAGGCTTGAATCCTTTTTGGCGTTGGTCTTTCAAAGCCCGCCTCACGAATCGGGTTATAAGGAATCAGATTGATCTTGGCGCCTAAAGGTTTTGCGATTCGTACAACCCCTCTGGCCTCTTCGGCGGTATCGTTTACCCCTGCCAAAAGAGTGTATTCAAAGGTGATTTCTCTCTTGAGCTTGCGGTGAATGGTTGAAAGGGTTTTCACAAGACCCTCAAGGGAATAGCGTCGATTCACGGGAACCAGCTCATTTCTTCCTTCCTCGTTTGCGGAATGGAGCGACACGGAAAGGCGGACCCGGCCGTCCATCTCTTTTACAAATCCCCCGATCTTCGGCGTGATCCCGACCGTTGAAACCGTAATCCTTCGCGCCCCAAGCCCAAATCCCCAGTCGGCTTGAAGGATTCTTAACGCCTTCACACTCGCCTCGAAATTATCCAAGGGTTCCCCCATTCCCATAAAAACGACGTTCGTCACCCGCCCAGCCACAAATCCTCGGCGGGTCGCCGACGCCTTGTGGCGACACGCCGTTTGACGGCGAATCCAGGCCACTTGCTCCACAATCTCGCCCGCGGTGAGGTTCCTCGCGAAAGACTTGCCGCTGGCACAAAAAAGACACTTCATCTTGCACCCGAGTTGAGTGGACACACAGACCGTTTCACGCCCTTGCTGGCGGATCAAAACACTTTCGAGGAGGTGACGGTCAAGGGTTTCGAAGAGAAACTTCGTGGACTCACCCCGAGGGGATTCGACGGCTTCTTTTTGAATCAGGCTTTTGAGAGGAAACTTATCCCGCAGTTTTCCAAGCAGCGGTTGGGGAAGATTCGAAATTTCTTTCCAGGAATCGACCTGTCGATGGTAAAGCCATTCGAGGAGCTGGCGGGCCCGATAGGGGGGTTCCCCCAGGCTTGCCAGAATTTCGGTTGCCTCTTTGAGGTCGAGACCATAAAGCGTCTGCTTTACACCCATTTCTTAAACTTCATCCAAACCAACATGACGACCGAAACGACAAACATCAAAGCGAGTGAAACGTAGTATCCATATCTCCAGCCGAGCTCAGGCATATGCTGGAAATTCATTCCATAGATGCTGGCGATGATCAAGGCGGGCATGGTCAGGGTCGCTAGAACCGTCATCCGCTTCATGACCTCATTCAATTTATGCGAGGAATGCGAGAAATAGACTTGAAGGATGCTCGTGATCATTTCGTGGAAACCTTCCACGATTCCGTAAATCCTGAAGAGATGGTCATACACGTCCCGGAAGTACATCATGTGTTTGGGCTTAATGAAAAGGGTGGGATTGCGCGTCAGAAAATTCACCGTGTCCCGCTGCGGCCCCACAATCCGTCTCAGCTGGAAGATGTCCCGTTTGACCTGAACCACCAAGGCCAGATAATCCTTTGAAGGGCTATTAAACATCTCTTCTTCCAAAAGATCGATTCGCTCATCATATTGGTCGAGGACCGGCGTGTAATTGTCCACCAGGTGGTCAAGAATCGCATGCACCAAAAGATCGGCCCCATGCCCCATAAAAACCTCGGGCTTTTTCTGCACCGATTCGCGCACCTGGAGGACGCTTTTGACCGGTTCCTTATGGAAGGTGACAACGTAATTTTTACCGAGGAAGATATCCAATTCAATGGTCGAAAGCTGCGTCTCGGAATTCAAATTCACAGCGTGCATCACAAGAAACAGGTACTCCTCGTAATCGTCCACTTTGGGCTGCGAGAGGTCGCTCGTGCAATCCTCGATCGCTAAAGGATGAAAGTTGAAAATCTCGACCAACGTATCGCTTTCAAATTCGTCGGGATTCTCCAGATCGACCCAGAGGAGGCTATCTTTATCCTGAAGCGTGGCCAGCATCTCGGCGCGAGAGATTCCCGTCTCAAGCGGTTTGCCTTTGTGGGAGAGGAAAGAGGTTATCATTTCTTCATTTCCTGAGCTTAAATCCGATACGGAAAAGATAAACAGTCAGACTGAAAAGCGCAACGAAAATTACCATGACGATCACCGCACTCAGAAGAACCGGCGCATCGGAAGTCCCCAGCATTCCGTAGCGAAGCCCGTTGATCATGTAGAACATCGGATTGAAGACCGTGAGCCATTTAATCCCTCGGGGGACCATTTCAAGGGAATGGAAGACCCCTCCAAAGAAAATCAAGGGAGTAATCACGAAGGTGGTGCAAATCGAAAGGTGTTCGAACTCTTCGGCAAAGAGGGCCACAATCATTCCCACGGAGGAAAACGCCAATGAAACGAGGGTGAGAAAGTAAACCACCGTTCCGAGATGGGCCATCGGGAACTGGACAAAAAAGAGCGAGACGAGATACACGCCCAAGGCCACCACGAGGCTCCGGGCGAGCCCCCCGATCAAAACCGCAAGGACCATCTGAAAGTAAGAAAGAGGGGTCACCAACAGCTCTTCGATATTATTCGCCCACCGCGAAATAAAAAGGGAGCTTGAGGTGTTGCTGTAGGCTCCTTCGATCACGTACATCATCACCAGGCCGGGGACGAGAAAAACAAGGTAAGGAAACCCGTGAATATTTTCAATCCGCTGTCCCAATGAAAATCCAAAAATGAAAATATAAAGGAAGCTCGAAACCACCGGCGGAATAATCGTCTGAGTGAAGACAGAGAAAAAGCGGTAGATTTCACGCCCCACGAGCGTCTGAAAACCGATGAGTGATTTCACCGGTACCCCCTCATCCTAACCCTCTCCCAACAAGGGGAGGGGTGAGGGTGCTCCCCGTTAATTTTAGAAACGCATCTTCCAAGGTTGGCCTCCGAACATCAAGCCGCTGAATCTCGGCTTGTCTTTGATGAAGGATCTGAAGCACCCTCCCCACCCGATCCTCCCGCTCCTCGAATTGAATCTTGAGCCCGCCATTTGCCAGTTCCACGCCGAGGCTTCGAAGTTCCTCCGGGATTTCAGAAATCGGCCTTTTCAGGTAAAGCTCAACGCGGTCCCGGGCCATTTTCCGAATGAGGACCTCCGTCGGATCGACAGCCATCATCCGCCCCTGGTGGATCACCCCAATCCGGTTACACAGCTTCTCGGCCTCCTCGATGTAATGGGTCGTTAAAAAAACCGTGGTCCCTTCCCGATTAATCCGCCTCAGAAACTCCCACATTCGGTGTCGGAGTTCCAAATCGATGCCGGCGGTGGGCTCATCGAGGACCAAAATCTTCGGCTGATGCATCAGGGCTCGGGCGATCAAGAGGCGGCGTT
>Ga0114945_10001576_pt1 | contig 14052 bp, 17 predicted proteins | sample OV2TP3_FD_87194 | JGI IMG/M metagenome (GOLD analysis project Ga0114945, IMG submission 87194) | Hot spring microbial communities from Beatty, Nevada to study Microbial Dark Matter (Phase II) - OV2 TP3 | ecosystem: Environmental > Aquatic > Thermal springs > Hot (42-90C) | place: USA: Beatty... | reverse complement strand
ATCCACTCGTTGCCCTTGCCGCGGTTCTTCATGCGCTCTAGGGCAAATTCGCCCATCAGCTTCTGGCCGTGCAGGCGGAACTTGAGATCGCCGCGCTGCCACTGTTCCTCGGGAGGCTTCTCGCCCATCCACTCGTAGGTGCCGCGGTCCCACACCATGACCGTGCCGGCGCCGTAGTTGCCGGCGGGAATGGTGCCTTCGAAGTCGCCATATTCCAGCGGATGATCCTCGACCAGCACCGCCAGCCTCTTTTCCGCGGGATCCAGGGTGGGACCTTTGGGCACAGCCCAGGACTTCAGCACCCCGTCGTATTCCAGCCGCAGGTCGTAGTGCAGACGCCGGGCCTTGTGGCGCTGCACAAAAAAGCGCATCTCCGGGACGGGCTTCGGGGCCGCTCCCCGGGGCTCGGGTGTGAGTTGGAATGCACGCTTGCGGAGGTATTCAGTTAGTGACATGGGGTGGCTTGAAACACCTTCATTTCTATGATATACGGAATGCCCTCCCCCCACTGGGCTTCCGATCGAGGTTACATGGCGAGTACTGTCTGGAAAGGGCATCTGACGTTTGGTTTGGTATCTCTCCCGGTGCGTTTGTACAGCGCTGCCCGGAGTGAGACGGTGAGCTTCAATCAGCTGCATAAGACCGACAATTCACGGGTCAAGCAGGTGCTGTACTGCCAGCTGGAGGACAAACCCGTGCCGCGCAGCGACCTGGTCAAAGGCTACGAGTACGAAAAGGACCGCTACGTGGTCATCGACGAGGAAGACATCAAGAAGGTGGCTCCCCAGACGGCCAAGACCATGGAAATCCTCGAGTTCGTCAAGTCGGGCGAGGTGGACCCCATCTTCTTTGAAAGCTCCTACTACCTGGCTCCCGACGATGCCGGGGAGAAGGCCTATGCCCTGCTCTTCGAGGCCCTGCGACGAACCGGCTACGTGGCCATTGCCAAGGTCGCGATGCACAATCGCGAGCACGCCGTCGTCCTGCGCCCCGGGGATCAGGGAATCCTGATGCACACGCTCTACTACCGCGACGAAATTCGCCGCGTGGAAGAGTTCCGCACCGACAAGTCCCTGGTCCGGGAAAAAGAGCTGGACCTGGCGGTCACACTGATTGAATCTTTGGCCGCTACGTTTGAGCCGGAAAAATACACGGACGGATACCGGGAAAACCTGAAGGCCATGATCCAGGCCAAAATCCACGGCCGGCAAACCGTGGAGGTGGCGGCGCCCCAGCACTTAGCACCGGTGGTTGACATCCTGGAGGCGCTGAAGATGAGCCTGGCATCCGCTAAAAAGCCGGCGCAGTCGGCGGGGAAAGCGGCGGTGGCCGAGTTTCCCAAGGATGCCGCGGCCAAGGAAAAGCCGCGCAAGAGTCGTAAGTCCTCCACCGGCTAAGAAGCCGACATTCCTGTCCAAAGACGACCTCGAATGGTCCGCGGGTGTCGCCGCGCAGTCTCATTTGCGCCGCTGTGCTCTTGGGTGCAGCGCAATGTGGCAATTCCAACAGACATCCAGTAGAGTCTTGAAAACGCACCCGCCCGGGTGGCGAAACTGGCAGACGCACGGGACTTAAAAGTCCGATTGGGTTAGCCGCGTTTCGTGCTACCTTGTTTTTTACCACGCGGGCGTGGCGGAATGGCATACGCACCGGACTTAAGACAAACTTGAGTGCGCGTCCGGGAAACCGGCGATGCAAAACTGCCCAAATTCGGGGAAACCTGAAATGGCAATCCCGAGCCAAGCCCGAACGAAACCCCGTTCGGGAAGGTGTAGAGACTAGACGGGCAGCACCTGACCCCCGCAGCAATCGGGAAAAGGTGAAGGGATAGTCCAGACCACAAACGCCAGATGGCGGCGGCGAAAGCCGTAGCTGGTACGAAAATCCGTTGGGCAGCAATGCCTGTGAGGGTTCGAGTCCCTCCGCCCGCACCATCTTTTCATGCCTTTCGCGCCGGGAAATAGCGGGCCATCAGCACTCACCTCCTTTAGTCATTCAAAAATGATTTCGTCGAGCCTGTCCTCTTCAAGCCTGCCAGTGAACGGCGGCGCATCACTTTTCCAAATCACCAGTCGAATTGCCAACCTTGGTCTCGTAACCGGCCTTGGCTAAGCCTGCCGCGATCGTATCGGTATCCAGCGCCACGGCGTCGAACAATACCTCGATGCGTTGATTGCGCGCCTGAGCACGAACCTGCCTCACGCCGTGCAGAGCTTTGAGCAGCCCCTCGACGCGACGCTCGCAGCCGTCACAGAAGAGGCGCTGATCTCCGATGACTTCAAAAATGGCGGACTTTAACACGTAGTATCTCCTTCTTAGACGGGTACGCTGGCTGGGACCTGCGGCGCATGCCCGACCCCTTTGACGGCCTCGAAGAAATAGGAGCCACGGCCCCACAGAGAGTTGATGAAGATCGACGTCACGCTCGCCGCCATGGCGACCATGCCCCATATCGGATAGACCAGTCCGGTCGCGGCCAGCGGAATTCCTATGCCATTGAACATGAAGGCAAGCGATACGTTTTGCACCATCTTGCGGTAACTGTGACGGCTGATCTCATAGGCATCGAGCACTGCGCCAACCCGCTGGTTGAGAATGATCACGTCCGCGGATTCGGTCGAGATGTCGGCTCCGCTACCGAAGGCGATGCCGACGTCGGCCTGCATCAGGGCCGGTGCGTCATTGATGCCGTCGCCGATCATGGCCACGCGCGCGCCATCCTGAAGCTTGCGGATCAACGCCGCTTTCTCGGCTGGCAACACGCGCGCATGCACTTCTCCGATGCCGGCAGCGCTGGCGAAATGACGTGCGGCCTGCTCGTTATCGCCGGTGATCAGGCTCGTGCGGATACCGAGCGCGTGCAGGCGGCGCACCGTCTCAACTGCGTCGGGCCGCAATGCGTCCCCAAGCGCCAGCAGACCAAGAAGCACGCCATCCCGTGCAACGGCGATGACCGTGAGCCCGCGCCCTTCCAGTTCGTTGATCCCTTCGTCCTGAGCCGCAAGATTCACGCCCTGGCTCGTCAGATAGGCCGGGCTGCCGACGATCAGCCGCGCATTGCCAAGGCGGGCGCTGACTCCCCGGCCGGCGACGGCCTCGAACCCTTGCACCTCGGGCAGCTCGATCTGGCGTTGAAAGGCCTCTTCCACCACCGCCCGGCCGAGCGGGTGTTCGGAGCCCGCTTCTGCGGCTGCCGCGAGCGCGAGCAGTTCCTCTTCCGGACAAGCGACCGCGACGAGCTGCCGCAAGGCGGGGCGGCCCTCGGTCAGCGTGCCCGTCTTGTCGAAAACCACGTGGGATACGCGACGCAGACCTTGAAAAGCCTCGCCGGTGCGCATGAGCACGCCGCGCTCGGCCGCTTCCCCCGCGCCCCGCACGATCGACAACGGCGCGGAGATTCCCACGGCGCAGGGATAGCCCATGACCAGCACGCTCAGGCCGGCAAACATCGCCCGCTGCAGATCGGGGGAGCCCCCGACAACCAGCGGACCGAGAAGCCAGAACAGGGTTGCGGCGGCCGCCGTTAGCAGCACGACCGGCGTGTACACGCGCAGCACGCGGTCCACAAGGTGCAACAGGCCGGGCTTCAGCGCGCGGGCCTCTTCCACGCTGCGGACAACCTGCCTGAGAAAACTCTCTTCGCCCACCACGCTGACACGCACGAGGAGCGTGCCGTGACCGTTCAGGGAGCCACTGACAGTCCGGTCTCCTGCGTGCTTCTCCACCGGCACGGGCTCGCCGGTGACGAGAGATTCGTCCACGTCCGATTCGCCCGACTCGACTTGACCGTCCACGGGCACCCGCGCGCCCGGACGGATGCGCACCAGGTCGCCGACACGCACGTTTTCGAGAGGCACCGCTTCATCCTTCCCGTCCTTGACGACATAAGCCACGTCAGGTTCCAGGTCCAGAAGCTTCTTGACAGCCTGCGAACTGCGGGTTTTCACGATCAGCGACAGCCATTCGGAAAAGATGTGATAAGTGATGACCATCACCGCCACCGAGAAAAACGCCACCGTCGGATAATCCGGCGGGTTCAACGCCAGTCCGACAGCGCCCCCAACAAGCCCTGCAAATGCCCCAAATTCAACCAGCACATGCTGGTTGAGGATGCCACGCCGCAGCGCCATGACGCCCATGCGCGCAATGTGGCTGCCAATGCCGAAGATGAGAAACACGGCGAACGCTCCGGCGAGCCACGGCGTGGCGCCGCCGAACGCGCCGTGCAACTGAAGAGCGTAAATCCCGGCGCCGAACGCGGCGCTGAGCGCCGAACCAGCAACCGCCCGGCGAAAACCATAGCCGCGCAGGACCACAAACGTGAACACCACCATGCTCGCGATGGAAAACACGCACAAGGCGAACCAAGGGCTATCGACGGGGTATCCGGCCAACCCCATTGCGGCTATGCTCATGGCAAGCGAGATCAGGAACCGCCCGCGCTCGCGCACCAGCGCCCGCTCTTCTTCCTCATACGGGCGTACCTTGCGGGGATCAGAGATGGTATAGCCAATATCCTTCAGCGTTTGCAGCAAGTCCTCGGCGCGTGCCACCTCCGGGTCGTACTCGATCAGCGCCTGCTCATGTGTCAAGCTGACGGCGACCTTGTCCACGCCGGGCCGCTTGCCCAGTGCCTTCTCGATGGTGCCGGTACACAACGAACAGTGCAGCCCGCCGATATGCGTGCGGATTCGCCGCCGCCCCGGCCGTGTGGCAGGTTCTTCGCTCCATAAGCGTTCGGCTGATTCAACAGTCGTTGCGGTACTCATAACAGAACCCCTTTTCTAAAGCAGGGCGACAAATGCCCTCGCGTAATACAAGCTGACAAAGATGAGGGCACAACCACTCGCAACACGCACGGCCCCGGTCCATGAACTCAACCGGGCGAAGCGCATGAGCGTTCCCGCGAACAGCCCCGCGAGCAGAAACGGCAATCCTCGTCCAACGCCGAAAGCGAGAGCCAGAATAAATCCGTACTCGGGCCGGCCCTGTGCAGTCGCCACGGTCAGTAATAGCAACAGGGGCGCCGCCGAGGTGCCCAGACTGAAAATGAAGCCGTACAGGAATGTCCCGGCCAAACCCGGACCGCGCAAAGAGGTGAGCTTCTCTGTGCTGAGCCGGGGCCCCCAGAACGCGGCCACCGCCGCGATGAAAGAAACCAGCGCCATGCCCAAGGCCCAGTAACGGCCAAACGATTCCGTCAGGATTCCCCCCAGCCGGCCGGCCACGCTGCCAAGAATGGTGAGGTTGGTGACGATCCCGAGAAAGAACGCCACCGCAATCAGAAACCCGGCGCGGCGGCTCTTGCTCTCGGAACTGCCCGCTACGCCCGCCACGCCCAGACCGACCGGAACCGTACACGGACATACGGCGCTTGAGACGACACCCGCCGCTATCGCCACAAACATCGCCCAGGCCGACCCGTGCGGCAAACTGGATGCGAATCTTTCGAGGAATACGTCGAGCGTCATTGCGAGGCCTCAGGGACAGGTGTGCCGGCCCTGTAGCCGAGCTGATTGATAGCTGCTACAAGCTGCTCGGGCGAAACCTTGCCGTCGCTGTAACGCACCTGCGCTTCGCGCCGTTCAAGGCTGATCTCCGCGTCTTGCACGCCATCGATTGACTGCAGGGCCTTCTTGACGTTGCCCGAACACACGACACAGATCATCCCCTCGACGGGGATTCGCACTGTCGTCGTTGGCCCGACTTCGGCACTCACGCTGACGTCAGCGTGCCGATTTCCTGCGACAAAAATCCCCAATCCACCCGCGCCGAATACGACGATGGCGACCAGTACCAACAACCAGGCCGGCACAGCCGCACTTCGTTTTTCCGTCATTGGATGTCTCCATCCGGCTCAAAGCTCTCCAGGATCGGGCACTCACTCAATGGCCCGCTGCCTGGACAGGCTAAAGTCAGCTTGCCAAGTACTTTCTTCATGGCCTGAAGTGTCCGGATCTTTTGCTCTATGTCGGTCACCTTGGCCTTGGCGAGTTTCGGGACGCCCGAGCAATCATTCTTCGGGTCAATGCGGATAGACAGCAGCTCCTTGATCTCTTTCAGGGAGAAACCAATCTCCTGCGCCCGCTTGATGAACCGCACTCTTCGCACCGCATCGGACGAGAAAACCCGGTAACCCGACGCCAGCCGGGGCGGCTTCGGCAGGAGTCCTTCCCGCTCGTAATAGCGGATCGTTTGCAGGTTCACTTGGCCTTGCTCTGCGAGCTGGCCTATCTTCAGGTGGTGCGCCATGGCCTTATCCGCCTCCTTGTCTCTATCTCTACCCTCAGCCTAAACCCTATACCTAACTATAGTGTCAAGGACAAAGTTTTCCAGCCCCTCACCAGCGCCATCATCCTGGCGGTCCTGAAGGCCCCGCTTATCGGCTTGATTCAGCTTTGAGTCTTTAAAACGAGGGTGCTATCATTTCTCTTCGAGTCCTTCGTACGCCGCTTCAAGCGGCTCCGCTTCCAAAGGCTGTGAAGCCAGGACGCTGCGAGGCCATAATTTACACAGTTCCTTACACAGTTTCACAAAGTGGAAATGTAACTTACTTATTTACAATGTGTTAGGAGTGAACAGAACGGACTTAAAATCCCGAGTTCCGAAAGGGACGTCCCGGTTCAACTCCGGGCCCGGGCACCATCGCCTCATTAAAACCTGGTCTGAATCGCGGTGTACAATGGAAATGCGTGGCTGCCTCCAAGCGCCCGGCAACCTGCCGCACTAGCCAAACAACATCCGGAGGTCATATTGGAACGCATTCGTGTTGCTTCCCTGCAGTATTTCATCCGCCCGGTGCAAACGTTCGAGCAGTTTCGCGACCAGGTGGAGGCCCTGGTGGACACCGCTGCGGATTACGACTGTCATTTGCTGGTCTTCCCCGAGTATTTCACCGTTCAACTTTTGACCCTGGGCAACGTGAAGCGGCCCATCCACGAGCAGGTTCGCGACCTGGCGAAGCAGGGACCGCGCTTCGTGGAATTGATGAGCGGCCTGGCCAGGAAGCGCAAGCTTTACATCGCAGCGGGAACCATCCCGGTGATGGATGATGGCAGCGACGCGCTGTACAACGACTGCTATTTCTTTGCTCCCTCCGGAGAGTATGGAGTGCAGGGCAAGCTGCACATGACGCGCTTCGAGACTGAGGACTGGAAGATCCAGGCGCGCTCGAGGTTGCACGTGTTCGAAACCAATTTCGGACGATTGGCCGTCGCCATTTGTTACGACGTGGAGTTTCCGGAGATTGTGCGCGCCGCGGCCCGTCAGGGCGCTCATATCCTGGTGGTGCCCAGTTGCACGGACGACCGGCAGGGCTTCTGGCGGGTGCGCTACTGCGCCCAGGCGCGCGCCATCGAGAACCAGATGTACGTGCTCACTTCGCACACCGTGGGCTCGTTGCCTATGGTGCCCGCAGTCTCGCTAAACTACGGCCAGGCCGCCATCCTCACCCCCAGCGACTTTGCCTTTTCGCGCGATGGCATCCTGGCGGAGGGCAATCCCAACCAGGAAATGATGGTCATCGGAGAGCTGAACCTTTCCACCATCTCCGACTCTCGCTCCGGGGGAACAGTGCTGCCACTGGAAAACAGCCGGCGCAGCGGTGAGATTGCCTCCAAGGTAGAGGTGGTCAAGCTGTGAGCTCCCGGCCCAGGATCCTCATTCGCCAGACGCGCCCCGAGGATTTTCCCGGCATCGAGCAGATCAGCCGCGAATGCTACCCCACGGCTCCGCCCTGGACGCCTGTACAGCTCGAATCCCACTTGCGCGTGTTTCCGGAAGGGCAACTTGTGGCGGTCGAAGCCGCCTCCAACAAAGTGGTGGGCATGGCTTCCAGTCTCATCGTTCTGTGGAACGACTACAGCATGGAGGCCAACTGGCGCCACTTCACCAGCCACGGCATGTTCACCAATCACGACCCGGCGCGCGGACGCACTCTGTACGGCGCCGAGGTGATCGTAAGTCCCACGCGCCAGGGTGGCGGCGTGGGCAAAAAGCTTTATGCGGCACGGCGCGAAATTGTGAAGCGGCTGGGTTTGCTCCGCATCCGCGCCGGAGCGCGCTTACGCCATTATTACCGTTATGCCCCGCGCATGAGCGCCCAGGAATACGTCATCCGCATAGTGCGCGGCAAGCTCTCCGATCCTACGCTTAGCTTCCAGCTGAAGCAGGGATTTCGCGTGCTGGGTGTGGTTTCGAATTATCTCGTGCATGATCCAGAGAGCCTGGGACACGCGGCTGTAATCGAGTGGTTGAACCCCGACGTGGCAACCCCGGAAGATTACGCGCACTGCGATCCGCGTTTCGCAATCACCTCGGCGGACTCCTCTGGCCGCGGCCGCTTCCCGCCTCGCCGGGATGCTGCTGGGGAGACCCTGAAAGAAGCGGATTCGCCTCCTTCGAAAGAGGAGTAATAGTTGTGTTTTCTATCACTTAACATTCCCAGTTGAATCTTTCTCCGAAAAGCTGTAGAATGGGGTTTCCCTCGGTCTCCAAGGCCGAGGATTTTTCTGTCGGTAACGGGAATCTCCTGTGTTTTCAGTGAATCCGAGACCGGCGTAGTCGAGTCTAAGTAGGTGAGCCTGAATTTATCCACAATTTCTAAGATAAGGCAGGATTGACCGTACATGGCAAAGCGTCGTGGGAACCCGAACTGGGGTAAGCCGGAGCCGATTGGCCCGGTGATCCCCACCGTAACTTCGTTTGAACAGGCGGTAAAGGAGTTCAAGCTGGAGCCGGAGCAGTACGTGCGTTCGACGCGCCTGCGCGAATGGGCGCGCCGCAACAAGAATTCCAAATTCATCCCGGAGTCCCTGCTGCAGGCTTGGGGCTTTGAGATCGAGTCCACCCTCTAAACTTCCGCCCGGCGACGGGCATGGTGCAAAAAGCCGCCCTTTTCAGGGCGGTTTTTTTTGTCCTACGTAACCCACAGCCTGGACCCGCCGCTGCAGATTGCATTGACGCTCTCTGAAAGGGCGTGCGATAGTAGCTGGTTTCTACCAAGCCAATCTCAATTGTCAGAGTGGTTCTGGACCGGAAAAACGCGGTGTCAGCCCGCCAGATTGGCTACACGGCGACCCTGGAGAACACACGCATGATTCAACTGATCCCCAAAGAGGTCAAGTTTTTCGAAATGTTCGCCGAGATGTCTGCCAACCTGGTAGCGGGTGCGCGCCTGCTGCAGGACATCCTGGCTGACTTCAGGGACACCGAAGCTCGGGTGTTGGACCTCAAGAAAATTGAGCACAGCGGCGACGAGATTACGCACTCCATCATGATCAAGCTGAATCAGACCTTTATTACTCCCTTCGACCGGGAGGATATTCACCGCCTCGCCACGTCGCTGGACGACGTTCTGGACTTCGTGTACGCAGCCGGCGAGAGACTCTCCATGTACAAGATCACCGCCGCCCCGCCTGCAGCGGCCGAACTGGCCGGCATCGTGGTGCGCCAGAGCGAGCAGATTGCCAAGGCCGTCTCCATGCTGGAAAAGCATGACCGCCTGCTCGATTGCTGCGTGGAAATCAACCGCCTGGAGAACGAGGCCGATACGGTTGCGCGCAAGGCCATCGGTCACCTGTTCGAGCACGAAAAGGACCCCATTGCCCTCATCAAGATCAAGGAACTGTACGAGGTTCTGGAGCGTGCCACGGACAAGGCTGAGGACGTGGCCAACGTTCTGGAGAGCGTGGTTCTGAAGAGCGCGTAGATGACCGCCTCCCATCCCATGAATGCCATCTTCGTGGAGGACTGAACCTTGGACGCCGGCATGGTTCTTTTGCTGTTGACGATTGCGACGGCACTGGCCTTCGACTTCATCAACGGCTTCCACGATGCGGCCAACAGCATTGCCACCGTCGTTTCCACACGTGTGCTCTCGCCCAAGCTGGCGGTACTGTGGGCGGCTTTCTTCAACTTCGTGGCCGCATTCGTGCTGGGCACCGCCGTGGCCAAGACCATCGGCAAGGGCATGCTGCAGCTCGAGGATGTGACGCAGTACGTCATTCTGGCGGGGCTTCTCGGCGCCATCATTTGGGATCTGCTTACCTGGTGGTGGGGCCTGCCCACCTCCTCGTCCCACGCCCTCATCGGCGGCTACGCTGGAGCCGCAGTGGCACGCGCCGGCTTTGGCGTGATCATTCTTCCGGGCTGGTACAAGACGCTGATTTTTATCGTCCTGGCCCCGGTCATCGGTCTTTCGGTGGGATTGGCCCTGATGGTGGCGGTGCACTGGATCTTTCGCCGCTCCAGCCCCAGGGGCGTGGACGGCTGGTTCCGCAAGCTGCAACTGCTCTCAGCCGCCGCTTACAGCCTGGGTCACGGCGGCAACGACGCCCAGAAGACCATGGGCATCATCGCCGGGGCGCTGTTTACCGGCGGCGTGATGAGCAAGGCCGACATGGCCGCCGACTGGGGCCGCTTTCACTGGCCCATCATCCTCTCCGCCCATCTGGCCATCTCACTGGGAACCTACTTTGGCGGCTGGCGCATCGTGCACACCATGGGCTCCAAGATCACCAAGCTGAGGCCCGTGGGTGGCTTCTGTGCCGAGACCGCCGGCGCCGTTACCCTCCTCGGAACTGTGCTGGCCGGCATCCCGGTCTCAACCACGCACACCATCACCGGTGCCATCGTGGGCGTGGGAACCATCCACCGGCTCTCCGCCGTGCGCTGGGGAGTAGCGCGGCGCATCGTGTGGGCGTGGGTTTTCACTATTCCGGCTTCGGCTATCATCGCGGCGCTGATCTTCTGGGGCATTCGTTTCTTTCACCCTGCCGCCTGAGCCGCGGCGTCCTGCCGACTGAGGCCCGCTTGCACCGCTTTTGCTACAATTTCCTCAAGCCCACATGAGCCCGCATTCCGCTTTCTGCGACGTCGAAACCGCCATCGAGGAGATCCGCGCCGGGCGCATGCTCGTGGTGGTGGACGACGAAGACCGCGAGAACGAAGGCGACCTGACGCTGGCCGCAGAAAAAGTGACCGCCGGCGCCATCAACTTCATGGCCACGCATGGCCGTGGACTGGTCTGCCTGGCGCTGACCGAAGAGCGCCTCGACCACCTGCGCATCGGCCCCATGTCGGCGGAAAACACCTCGCAGTATGGCACCGCGTTCTGTGAGGCCATCGACGCCCGGCACGGCGTGAGCACAGGCATTTCGGCCTACGACCGCACGCGCACCATTCGCGTCGCCATCGATCCCGCCACCCGGCCTTCGGACCTGGTGCGCCCGGGCCACGTCTTCCCGCTGCGCGCGCGCAAGGGCGGAGTGCTGGTGCGCGCCGGGCAAACCGAAGCCTCCGTGGACCTGGCTCGCATGGCCGGCCTGGTTCCCGCCGGCATCATCTGCGAGATCATGAAGGAAGACGGCACCATGGCGCGCGTGCCCGATTTGATCGAGTTCTGTCGCGAGCACAATCTGAAAATGCTGACGGTGGCCGAACTCATCCGCCACCGCCTGCAGCACGAAAGACTGGTGGAGCGCATCGGAGAGTCGCTGCTGCCCACGCCTTTCGGCGAATTTCGCATGATCGCCTATGAGAGCCTGCTCGACGGTGAGTCGCACGTGGCGCTGTTGCGCGGCGAGGTGGAGACGGCCGGCGAGGACCCGGTCCTGGTGCGCATGCACTCTCACTGCCTGGTGGGCGACGTCTTCGGCGCCACCTGGTGCGACTGCCACGCCGTCATCCGGCGCTCCTTGCAGATGATTGCCGAGGAAGGCCGCGGTGCCCTCATCTATCTCCACCAGACCTCCAAGGGCTTTTCCGTGGAGCGCAGCGGGCCCCGGCCCGCGCTCGCCTTCCACCGCGAAGTGCGCCAGCCTTCCCTGCCCGACCATCAGCGCAAGACGCAGCGCGAAGTGGGCATCGGGGCGCAGATTCTCTTCGACCTGAACATCCACGCTCTCCGGCTGCTCACCAACCACCCGCGCAAGCTGGTGGCCCTGGAAGGCTTCGGCATGCGCATCGTGGAGCAGGTGCCGGTGCCGGTCAAACGGCCCGCCGGAACGCCGGCCTAGCCGTCGCCCTGCCCGGGGCGGGAAATTCCGATTATTTCTGGAGACATCTGGCGGTGGACGGCAATATCGCGTCCGCAGTGAGGTGGGAAAGCGTGCGCGCGAGACTCGCGTTCTACGTTGGCTTGCGCGCGACGATTACGCTGTCCTTGATAAAGAACTGCGCAGGACATTCGCGCGAGCCGCACAGCACCGGGATCAACCCGGCAATCTGGCGGCGGGTGATCAATCCCAGCGTTCCGCACGAGGGGCAGGCCATCACCGCCCAGTAAGGGTCGTCGCCTTCGCCCATCTCGCCGGCGTTTTCCAGCACAAAAATCGTTCCCGGCCCCATTTGCTCCGGGATCCATTCGCTTAGAACGCTGATCTCCAGAACCATGTCTCCTCCGTTCCCTGGCTGCGCTTTCGGGGTCTTGCCATACGGCGTCTTGGGAAGCTCTTTCACGACGCCTTCCTTGCGGCCCGCAGCGGCCGGGCCGCCGAAGCCGAGCCGCCTGGCTTCTTCCTGGCGCGAAGATCGGCGCGGATGCGCCGCACCGTATCGGAAAGGCAGACGGCGAAGATAGGCTGCCGCGAGTTTTTCAGGATGTCGATCACCTGCCGCGCCGACGTCTCCACGTAGATGTTCCGGCCGTCGGTAAGCAGGTGGTAGTCGGAGCGCGCCGTGACGGTTTCCACCAGGCTGGCGCCGAACTCCCGCTGCAGGCAGCGCACCACCTTGCGGACGCGCTGCAGGGAGAAGCCCTTGGCGCGCAGCTCGGCGATCACCGCAATCGCCGCTACTTCGTCCATGGTGTACAGCCGGCGGCGCCCTTCGCGCGCAGGCCGCACGATGCCGCGCTCGTCCCACCACTGCAACTGGCGCGGCGTGATGCCGGTCAGCGCCACCACCTGCCGGGATGACATGCCTCGGTTCATTTCCATCCATTCCTGTTTCAAACACAAACTGCTGAAATTGTTTGGAACATTCTAGGCCTGGAATGTTGGCTGTCAAGAGGAAATGCGGGACGCGCGAACCCTGGGGAACAACACGGGAGGAGGAGGGCCCTGCTTCAGCCGCCGCCCACGAAGTGCACGACCTCCAGGCGGTCGCCTTCGGCGAGCGGCGTCTCGGGCCAGCGCTCACGGGGAACAATCTCGCGGTTCCGCTCTACCGCCACGCGGTCCGCCTTCAGGCCCAGCCACTCCACCAGGCCGGAAAGCGTGAGCGGCGCGCTCACGGTACGCTCCTCGCCGTTGATGTGCAGCTTCATGAGGGGGTCGTGCGCCGGCGGCAGAAACCAGTTCGCGGTTTCCCAGTCCCTAGTTCTTGGTTCTCAGTTGCTCACGCCGCCTTGCGCAGGCGGAACTTGCGGGTGACGGACTTTTCTCCCAGGATGGCCTGCACCAGCACAGCGGACTCGCGCAAGGCTTCCTCATCGAGAAATATCTTCATCTCCGCCTCGCCGGAAGCGTCGCTGGTGGCCTGGGAGAATATGGGCGCGTCGGACGCCAGGGCCAGTCGCGAAGTAATGCGCGCACCCTCGGCGGGCTTTCCGCCGTCGGTGACCTGGAATTTCATCTGCACGGTGTTGTCCGAATAGACGGAGTTGGAATTGATCCAGCGCAAGGCCAGCCCGGTGCCATCCACGTCCTGGATATCGGTATTGTGTCCCACCACGGCGTCCACCTTCCCTTCCCTCACGGCTTCCAGCACGTTCTTGTGCTGGGTCTTCAGCAACTCGTGCATCTTCTCGTCGGAAAACCCGTCCTGGGCGGCGTGTGCGGCGTAGGAAGAGGCGCGCTTGCCGATGCACTGCCCGCGCACGAAGACCTGGGTCTGCAGCAGCAGGTCCCGTTTCCGTGCCTCGCTCTGCACGTGATAGACGGTTTCGCCGAGCTTTACATCCGTATTAAAGCCGAAAATCATCCCGTCAAATCCAGGGCGGCCTGCCTCGATCAAACCCACGCTGCGCGCCGCGCTGCGCTGCTTGACACTCCCGGAGCGTGAACTCTATAGTCGAATGTTTGCTGTTCCCAAGATTGGCGCGCATTATAT
>Ga0114945_10001575_pt1 | contig 14057 bp, 8 predicted proteins | sample OV2TP3_FD_87194 | JGI IMG/M metagenome (GOLD analysis project Ga0114945, IMG submission 87194) | Hot spring microbial communities from Beatty, Nevada to study Microbial Dark Matter (Phase II) - OV2 TP3 | ecosystem: Environmental > Aquatic > Thermal springs > Hot (42-90C) | place: USA: Beatty... | reverse complement strand
GGTCTATGATCTCCTCCGGGACTCGCGCGAGCTCGCGCCGGTGCTCTACCTCCCCATCTGGCCGGGGGAGAGCTCCTGGTCCTCGGTCCACCAGTACGCCGCCACCGTGACCCGGGCGCCGATGGTGAACGGCTACGCCCCGGCGGTCAGCGCCGACTACGTCCGGTCGATCGCCCGCCCGCTCGAGCCGGCGAACTGGGGCGAGCTCGACGAGGCGCGCTGGCGGCTGCTGCGGCGGCTCGGGGTGAGGATGGTCATCCTCGACCGGGAAGCCTTCCCGCCCAAGGTCAGCTCGTTCCCCTCGGCCTACACCCTCCGACGCCTCGAGGCCTCGCCGAGCCTCGAGCCGCTGGCCGCCGACCATCCGCTGACGGCGTTCAGGCTGAGGGACAGGCCCCCGGGAAAGGCCTCCCGGGTGCCGGGGAGCCCGCACGGGGCGTACTTTGAGGCCGCGCGGCTGCCGCGCACCACCGGCCGGGTCGCCACCGAGGCCGGCCGGGCCATCGCGCTCGCCGAGCCGGGGCCCGATCAGCCGGGCTTCCTCACCTACGGCCCCTATCGCCCGTTTCCCCGGGGGCGATTTCGCGCCGTCTTCAGGATCCGGGCGGCGGGTGGCGGTCGAGGCGAGCCCGATCGGGTGGAGGTGACGGCCGCTCAGGGGAAGCGGATCCTGGCCACCCGGCCCCTCCGCGGCGGGGCCAAGGGGTTCAGGGACGAAGTCGTGGAGTTCGAGGTGGCCGAGCCGGACTTCCTCGAGTTCAGGACTCACTGGGCCGGGGCGAGCCGCCTGGCGGTCGAGTCGGTCTACGTGACCTTCGCCGACCAGCGGGATCCCCAGCGGCACTTCGAGATGGAGGAGCTGATGCATTCCCTCGAGGAGCGCCAAGACCCCGCGGCCGGGAACCGCCGGGCGAGCCGGGTCGATCCCCGCTGGACACCCAGGGACGAGCTGCTCACCGGGCCATTCCGGCGCTACCCGGCCGGCGGCTGGGTCGCGACCCTCCGCGTCCGGGTCGAAGGATCGGCGGGGACGGATCCGGTGGCGAGCTTCGCCGTCGTGACGGCCGGCTCGCGGGAGCGGCTCGGGGAGATCCTGATCGTGCCTCGAGGGGCAGACGAAGGCTACCGCGAGGTCGAGGTCCCGTTCCGCCTCACCGCCCCCACGGTGCTCGAGTTCTCCCTCCGGAACCTCGGGGGCGCGGCCCTCCTCCTCGACCGGATCTCAGTCCTCCGGGCCGGCTGAGCGAACATCGGCCTCGGCCACCAGGGCAAAGCCCCTGAGACGCATCCCCCCGCGCCGGGGATCCCGTCCGATCACGACCTCGACCCGACGATCCCCGGCTGCCTCGACGGCGCTTCCTGGCGGGGCGCCCTTGACGCCCACGACCAGGTGGGAGGCGAAGAGCCGGCCCCGAAGGTCCTCCCGGGCCCCGATCTGGCGGAGGGCGGCCACGGCCTCCTCGGTGAGCTGGCCGGCCGCCTCGTCCTTCACTGCCGCCACCACGATGGTGCCGGCGGGCAACCGGCCGATGAAGGCCGCCAGCTGCGCCGAGGCCTCCTGGTGGAGGAAGGTGTCGAAGCTCCCTGGCCCCACGAGCGCACCCGTCGTCGGATCCAGCGCGACCAGGTTGTAGCCCCGGCGATCCGGCGAGAGCTCCTCGCCGTTGACGAGGATGCTGGAGGCCCACCCATGGGGTTTCCCCGCGCTCAGGACGTAGAGGTCCACGGGGGCGTGGATGCCGGTCCGGCCGATCCGGGAGCGGGGATCCTCGCGGGGCAGCGCGGCCCGCTCATAGCGGTAGCGGAACTCGAGCCGGTTCCGCTCGACCCTGCAGTACGGGGGGAGCAGATGAAACCGGAAGGGAGCAGGCTCGGTGCCGAGGGCGAGGCGTCCCAGCCGGCGTCCGTTGAAGAGAAGCTCGACCTGGTCCCGCCGTCCGGCTTCGGGGTTGACCGCTGCGACCTCGAACTGCGCCACAGATTGGGTGCGGAGGTAGTCATAGGCAAGGCTCCGCTCGAGATGTCGGCCGCGCTGCTCTGCCGCCAGGTCGATGGCGAAGACCTCATCGGTCCCGAACTGCTCGACCCGCCGGAATCCGACAGGCGGCTTCTCGCCCAAGCGCCGCCACTTCGCCTGCTCCTCGGGGCTGAGGAGGGCGTGGTGGACGATGACGTAGCGCAGGGGGTAGATCCCCCGGAGCTCTCGCAGCAGTTCGGCTGAGGGGAAGCCGGCCGGCGGCTCCGACAGGAGCGCGGAGAGCCGCCGCGAGTACTCGGGGACGAACCCGCTGAAGCCGTTGACCAGCCGCTTTCGGTGGCCGACGGAGAGGAACATCCAGTGGGCGTCGAGGTTCTGGACGTCCATGGGCACCTCGACGACCGCGAAATCCCCGGGCTGATCGGCGAGCCACCGGTAGACCGGAGGACGGCGCGCCCAGTCCAGCTCCCCGTACGGGAGGGGGAAGCTCGCGTACTCGAGGAGGACGAGGAGCGCCACGCCCGCGAACACGGCGCGGCGCGGACCGGCGGGGAGCCGCGCGCCGAGCCACTTCATCCCGAAACCCGCGAGCAGCGCGCCCGCGAAGACCACGAGCACCCCGATCCGCGTGGCGACCCGGATGGCGTGGAGCGGCAGGAGGTAGGGGTAGAGCCAGGCGTAGAGGCCCGGGCCGAGGGCGCGGCGCTCGAGATGGACGACCGGTCCGAGCGAGAGGAGGAACCCGAAGGCCGCCAGGACGAGCAAAAGACTCACCCACTCTCGTTCGGTGAGGCGCCGCTCGCTCACCCCCTGTCGCCACCGGCGCCATCCCTCGGCGGCATGGCGCGCCAGGGCCAGCGCCAGACAGCCGACGCCGAAGAGCGAAAAGGCGGGGAGGGTCGCCCTGAGCGGTCCGACGTGGAACCGTCCGCGAGTGGCCAGCACCAGCAGGCCCAACCCGAGGCAGGCCACGACCCCACCGGCGAGGCCGCGCTCGAGCCATCCCCGGGACCCTCGCGCGCCCCGGAGCCACCCGAGGCTCAAGGCGGCCAGCGCCAGGGCCCCGAACCCCAGGAAGAGCGAGGTCTCCGCGGTGTGACCGGTCGGGGAGAAGCGATAGAGCCAGGTCGGGCCGGTCTCGAAGTAGGTCAGCACATCGGCCGAGTGGCCCACGGCATCTTCGAGGCCCCGCTCGAACCCCAGCTCCTGGCGGGTCCGAAAGAAGGGCCAGGCCACCGGCGCCAGCGCGACGGCCAGGCCCCCGCCACCGAGGGCCCCCGCGAGGAGGGCGCGGGGCCGCCAGCCGGTCCACTGGAGGGCCGCATACTGGAGGGCCAGCACCAGCAGCCCGAGACCGAGGATGACCCCGTAGTACCAGACCGCGATCGCCTGGAGCCAGAAGACCGCCAGGAGCCCGACGAGGTAGCGGAGCCGCTGTGCCTCCAGGAGCCGGACCAGGAGGTAGACGGCAAGGGGGATGCCGAACGCCACCTCCATCTGGAACTCGAGGTAGTACTCGGTCCGGTACGGCGAGAGGGTGAAGACCAGGGCGGCGATCAGCGCGGCCGGATGCTCGCGGGTCAGCCAGAGCGTCACGGCGTACATCGCCCACCCCGACAGCGCCCAGAAGCCGAGCAGGGTGAGGTTGTACGCCAGCACGGGGTTGTCGGTGAGCATGAACAGGGGGCCGGCGAGGAGGGCGGGGGGGAGCAAGGGCTCGGTGTAGGTCAGGGAGTTGCCGAGCGGGTAGAAGGCGTTCCCGTCGAACAGGACCCAGGGGCGGGTCAGGAGGTTTCCGAAGATGTTGAGCATGACCCAGCCGAACATCCGGGGGTCGTGGTGGTCGGGGAGGAGGCGGGCGGGGTCGAGGGCGAGGGGCCAGGTGTAGAGACCGACGAGCCCCAGGAAGAGGGCGAAGATCCCCGCGTGGGCGCCGAGCCTCGACCATGCGGGCCGCTCACTCAAGGCGGAAGTCCTTCATCACCATCTGGAGCTCGCGCCGGTCTACTCCGACGACCCGTTCGAGCCGGCGCTGGCCGACGGCCTCCACGGCCGTCCCGGGTCGTGCGCCCTTGACGCCGATCAGGAGGTGAGAGGTCCAGAGGGCGCCGCGAGGGTCGAGGCTCCCCCCCAGCTCCCGGAAGGCCGCGACCGCCTCGTCGGTGAGGAGGCCGACCCCTTCGTCCTTGATGGTGGCCGCGACGAGGGTGCCGTGCGGCAGGGTCCGGAGGAAGGCCGCCAGACGGCCCGCGGCGCCCGGCTCGAAGAAGGTGTCGAAGGCCTTCCGCGCGAGGACGGCGCCCGAGGCGGGATCGAGGGCCACCACCTGGTAGCCCCGGTGCTCTGTCGCCAGCTCGCGGCCGTTCACCAGGATCGAGGCGACGTTGCCGTAGGGGTTGGCCGCGCTCACAACGACCAGATCGACGGGCGAGGTCACCCCGGTGCGCCCGATCCGGTAGCGCGGGTCTCGGACCGGAGGCGTCCGGAAGGTGTAGCCGTAGACCAGGCGAAGCACGTTCCGGTCCGCCGCGCGGAAGGGAGGCCGGAGGCGCAGGGTCAGTCTGGTCCATTCCTTCGTGAGCGCGATCTGGGCCAGGGGGCGATCGTTGAAGGTGATGGTCGTCTGTTGCGCCACCCGAGGGTCGTACCCGGCAGCGCGGAGGGCCAGGTGGGCCGTCCGTCGGTCCGTGACGACATCATAGGCGAAGGCGCGCTCGATCGCGCGTCCCCCCTCCGGCCCGTCGAGCAGCTCGAGCACCAGGCTGTCCCCGAACCGGCCGACCACGCCGAGGCCGGGCGGAGGGTCCGTGCCCAGCCGTTCCCACCGATCCCGCTCCTCGGGCGGCGCGGCCCCGGCGTGCACGATGAGGTAGCGGAGGGGGTAGATCGAGCGGAAGAGGGGCAGGGGCGGGTCGGCGGGGAGCTTCCACGCCGCCTGCTGGACCCGCCAGGTGAAGCCGGGGACGAACCCGCTGATCCCGTGCACGAGACGTTTCCGGTGGAGCAGGGACCACAAGAGGTACTCGGAGTCGTCCTCATCCCCCGTCGGCCACTCGAGCACCGCGAAGTCCCCCGGCTGGGCTGCCAGGAAGCGGTAGACCGGGCGCGGGTGGTCCCAGCGGACCTGGTCGTAGGCGAGGGGGTTCGGCAGGTACTCGACCGCCAGGAGCAGGGGGACCACGAAGAGCGCCCGCTGAAGCCACCGACGGCCGGCCAGGCGGTGGTGGACCCAGGCGAGCCCGAAGGCGGCCAGGAGGCCGAGGAGAAAGAGGCTGAGCGCGCCGAGGCGAAGGGGGATCCGGATCGCCCGCAACGGCGGGAGCCATTCGTAGAGCCAGGCGTAGATCCCATCGCCGACCTCTTGTCCTGCGTAGTACATGACCGGGCCGAGGGAGACGGCCACGAAGAAGGTCGTCAGGTAGAGAAGTGCCCGTACCCAGTCGGGTGAGGTGAGCGCGCGGGGTTCGTGGGTACGGGCCCGGGCCCACCCGGTCAACAGGAGGGCGGCCACCCCCGCCGCCAGGAGGACCCAGATGGCGCGGTCGAGCTCGGTCATCTGGAGCGTGAGACCTGCCAGCCGGACGCTCCCCCCACCGGTCACGAGGAAGATCGCCGTCACGGCGGCCGTCGCGGCGATGACCGCGGCGGGGAGGCGGCGGACCCACCCGGGGAGGGGCGAGGCCCGGTCCGACCGGAGCCAGAGGAGGCTCACAGCCGCGAGCAGGAGCACCGTGAATCCCGGGAACAGGACCGGATATCGGGCAGAGTAGGCGAGCCGGTAGAAGCGGTGCTCGGGCCCGGCGTCGAGGTAGCTCAGGAGATCGGCGGGGCGGAGGGCCGTCTCCTCCAGGCTCCGCTCGAAGCCGAGCTGTTGCCGGGCCTCGACGTAGGGCCATGCCACCGGCAGCAGGCAGGCACCCAGCAGGAGGCCCCCGCCCAGAAGCCACCCCCACGTGGCCCAGCGCCAGCCCCGCCAGCGCAGGAGGAGGAACAGGAGGGCGAACACGCCCAGCAGCAGGCCCAGCGGGATCGCGTAGTACCAGACCGCCAGGGCCTGGAGCCAGACGAAGAGAAACGCCAGCAGGAGGTCCCGCCCCCGCTGGTGCTCGAGGAAGCGGGCGAAGAACAGGAGGGCCAGCGGGATGGGGAAGGTGAGCTGCATCGTGATGATCCCGTAGTACCCGATCCGGTAGGGCGAGAGGGTGAACGCGAGGGCCCCCACGAGGGCCGCGGCCGGGCTCTGGGTCAGGGTCAGCGCGGCGGCGTAGGTGGCCCAGCCCGAGAGGGCCCAGAGGATGATCATCGTGACGTTGTAGGCGAGGATGGGGTTGCCCGTCGCGTAGTAGACGGGCGCGAAGACCGGCAGGGCGGTGAAGAGGGGCTCGGAGTAGGCCAGGGCGTCGCCGTGCGGGTAGAAGATGTTGCCGTGGAAGATCCGGGCGGGGTCGCTCGCCAGCGCGTGGCTCCCCCACCCCAGCACCCAGGTGAAGGAGCGGGGGTCCGGGTGCGGCCGGAGGTGGCCGCCGAGATCTTGGATCAGCGGGAGCGTATAGGCGACGACCAGGGCGACGAAGAGGGCGTAGACCGCGAGGTGGTGGAGGACGGCGCGGGGACGGGGTCGGGTCACGGGTTGATCGGGGTGGTCGTGCGTGCTCCCCCTTTGGCCTCGAAGAGCGGATCCCGCCGCACCCCGGCCTTGTGGGCAAGGTACCGGAGCAGGGTGGCCAGCGTCCCCAGCCCGTAGGTCACGCTGCGGCGGAAGTTGATCGACGAGGCCTCGGCCATGTAGCGCACCGGCACGGGCACGTCCCCGATCCGGAACCCGAAGGAGACCGCCTGGACCAGGAGCTGGGTGTCGAAGACAAAGTCATCGGAGTTGGCGTGATAAGGGATCGTCTCCAGGACCTGGCGGGAGTAGGCGCGGAACCCCGAGTGGAACTCCCCGAGGTTCTGGCCGAGGACGAGGTTCTCCGTGAGGGTCAGGACGCGGTTGGCGAGGTATTTGTAGAGCGGCATGCCGCAGCCGAGCGCCTCCTGGCGCGTCCGGATCCGCGAGCCCAGGATCACATCGCACACCCCGGCCTCGATGAAGGCGGTCAGGAAGGGGGTGAGCCGGCTATCGTACTGGTAGTCGGGGTGGATCATCACCACGATGTCGGCGCCGCGCCGGAGGGCCTCGTCGTAGCAGGTCTTCTGATTTCCCCCGTAGCCCCGGTTCTCCGGGTGCTCGATCACGGTGAGCCCGAGGGCGCGCGCGATCGCGACGGTGTCATCCTGGCTGGAGTCGTCCACCAGGATCACCTCATCCGCGCTCGCGGGCGGGATGTCCCGGTAGGTCTTCTCCAGAGTAGTCGCGGCGTTATACGCCGGCATGACCACCACGACCCGGCTCCTCCTCATCGGAGGTCGTCTTCCGCGCTCGATCCCCGGCCGGGGTCGAGCGCCGCCTGCCGGATACCCCGGGAGCGAAGGTAGGCGAACGCCTCAGGGCGCGGGATCCGCCCGTCAAGATCCGGACGAAGCGCCAGGACCGGCGAGGGCCAGCTCCGGAGCGCGGCCTCGCAGCGGGCCTGGGAGGGGTACATCAGGTAGCCCCGCGGGTTGAAGGGCGCGGCGATCAGTGGTGGCCGGAGCCCCCACTCGGCCAGGCGCGGGATCAGGACCCCGAAGTTGTGGGTGACGAGGGCCGGGGTGAGCCCGAGCGTGCGCCCGGCGAACGTGAGGAAGGCGTCGAAGAGCGCGCGGTTCCCCAGCGCCAGCGCCAGGTCCGTCACCGAGGGGTGGAGGAAGACGTGGCGGGACCCGAAGGGGCGGACCTTGGCGGTCTCCATCTCGATGAGGATCAGGAGCCCGGTCGTGAAGTCCTTGCCGAGGATGCCCGGGGCCCGGCGCGCGTGATGCAGGCCGAGCCGGACCCGGTCGGCCAGGCCGAGGCGCTTGAACCGGACCAGCGCCGCCCCGATCGGGCCGCGGTCGGCGGTGTCGCGGACGTAGGCCGCCATGTTCGGGACCACCGGGTGGACGGCGACTCCGGTTTCCCGGTGGAGCGCGCCGACGACGGCCTCCGCCTCCGGCTCGTAGAGCCAGAGCGCGTGCCGGGCCCCGGACTGCTCGAGGAAGCGCCTGAGCCCGGGCGAGGGGGGGCCGGCCCCGAAGTTCGGGTCGGCCTGGCGGGACGGGAGCCAAGCGAAGACCTCGAGCCCGTTGGATTCCGCTCGGCCCGCCATCAGAGCTCGACGGGCGCGCCGTGGGCGGCCGCGCGGTAGATCGCGTCGATGACCTGCTCAGCCTCGACGGCCTGGGCGAAGCCGGTCCGCGTCTGGCCGCCGGTCCGGACGGCCTCGATGAACGCCCGGTCCTGGAGGAAGTACGCTGCCCCGCCCGCGTCGGGGGCCAGGTCGTAGACCCCTTCGAGCGGCAGGTCGCTCGCGTGCACCACGCTCCGGCCGGCGGGGAGCCCGGCGGCAGGTCCGGTCAGCTCCACGACCAGTTCGGTCGCGGTGGCACGCAGCGTGCCGCCCTCGCCGGTTACCGCGATGGCGAGCTCGAGGATCGGCTTGCCCGGGACGCTCCAGGAGGCCTCGAGCCGCCCGGTCAGGCCCGACGGGTACTCCAGGGTCGCCGTCGCCTCGTCCTCCACGGCCGTGGAGTACAGACGACGGGTCTCCGCGACGATGCGGTGCGGCGGCCCGAACCAGCGCTGGAGGAGGAAGAGGAGATGGGCGGTCGGGTTCATCACCACGCCGCCGCCCGATCGGGCCGGGTCGAAGAGCCATCCCCGCTTCGGGCCGAAGACCTCCCCGTGGGCGACCCTCGCCGTGTAGCGCTGGATCCGGCCGAGGGCACCCGCCTCGAGGAGCGCGTGCGCCCGCTCGAAGACCGGGTTGAAGGCCATGAGGTAGCCGACGGCGTTGACGACCCCGGCCGCGGCGGCCTGCGCCGCCAGCGCCCGGGCGCGCTCGAGCCGCTCGGCCAGCGGCTTCTCGACGAAGACCGGCAGGCCCCGTGCGAGGCACGCCTCTACCAGCTCGGCATGCGTGTGGGTCGGCGTGCAGATGAAGACGGTGTCCACCGGCTCGCCGTCGAGCACGGCCTGGAGGCTCGGCAGGACGCGGGCCTTGAGCCCCAGGCTCCGGGCGGTCCGCCCCAGGGCCGGGTCCTGATCCACGGCCGCGACGACCCGGACCCCGGGCAAGGTGCCGAGGATGGTGGAGTGGAAGAGCCCCATCTTCCCGAGCCCCACCACCGCGACCCGGACCAGGCGCGGCTCCCCCTCGGCGGGGTACGGCTCGCCGCGGATGGCGCGGGGGAGGCCCTCGGCCAGCGGGAGGGGGATGAACCCGAGGTCCCGGGTCGCGGTCGTGATGTCGCAGTCGGTCGGCTGGGTCGAGCCCAGGACGTTGCTCACGGTCACGGGCGGGCGCGGCGTGAGCCGGGAGAGAATGCGGGCCGCGGTCAGGGCGACCGGGACCGGGACGTGGAGCTTTCGCGGGCGGACCCCGACCTCGCGGGCGATGGCGTCCACGATCTCGTCGAAGGTGACCTCGTCCGGCCCGCCGAGATCGTAGACGGCGCCGACGGTCCGGTCGTGCGCGAGGCACGCCACGATCGCGCGCGAGACGTCCCGGACGTGGATCGGCCGCGAGCGCCACTGCCCGTCCCCCATGACCGGCACCACCGGCGCGTGGACGATGTAGTGGAGCATCCGGGCGAAGACCCCCGTGACGTCCGGCCCATAGACGACACTGGGGCGCAGGGTGGTCACCGCGAGGCCCGAGGCGTGAAGGACCCGCTCGGCCTCGAGCTTGGTCCGGGCGTAGGGCCCCTGGCGGCGGATCTTGACCGACTGCGTGCTGACGTTGACGACCCGCGTGATGCCTGCCCGCCGGCAGGCCTCGGCCAGGGCCCGGGCCCCGCCGACATTGACCGCCTCGCTCTCCGGCTCGTCGGACTTCAGCGCGGCCAGGTGGGCGACGGCCGCCGTGCCGGTCACAGCCCGGCCCAGGGCGGCCGGATCGCGCAGGTCGCCGACGGCGATCTCGAGCCGGTCGCCGCCGACCCCGAGCAGGCGCTCCGGGGCGCGGACGAGGGCGCGGACGCCGATCCCGCGCTCGAGCAGATACGCGACCAGGTCCCGGCCGATGAACCCCGAGGCCCCGGTCACGAGGATGCGGGTGTCGGGTCCGAGCTTCACGCCACCCTCATCGATGGCGGATCCCGAGGACGCCCAGGAAGAAGGAGGCGAAGACGGTCTGCACCCCCAGGACGGTGAGGGTCAGCCCCCAGAGGGCGGGGCGGAGCTGGAGGTTCCCTTCGAGGATGAAGCCGTGGCTCACCCACTGGTAGACGACATAGCCCAGCAGGCCGAGCCCGAGGAGGATGGCCGCCGCGCCGAGGGCCAATCCCTGCTCGAGGGTGAAGGAGCGCGTGAGGGCCCGCGTGACCCGGTCGTCCTCCTCGAGGCCGGCGTGGCCCGCGTAGGCCTTGGCGTAGAGGCCGAGCGAGATGACCTGGAAGCCCAGGATCGCGGCGAGGCTCCCCACGATCATGGCGTGGATGTCCAGGGAGAAGGTCCCCGTGAAGTAGACCCGGCCGGCCGACAGGAGGGCCATGAGCCCGAGCCCCATGGCCAGGAGGGTCGCCCCGGGGACGAGGAAGAGGTAGGTCGGGCTGTGGAGGAGGAGAAAGCGGAGGTGTCGCCAGCCGTCGCGAAAGGTCCGGAGCTTGGACTCGCCCTGGCGCGGGTAGTAGGTGATGGGGATCTCGGCGATCCGGAGGCGCTCCCGCGCGGCCCGGACGATCATCTCCGAGGCGAACTCCATCCCGGAGGTCTTGAGCCGGAGCCGCCGGTAGGCCTCCCGGGTCAGCCCCCGCATCCCCGACTGGGTATCCGAGATCTGGACGCCGACAAAGAGGTTCAGGAGAGCGGTCAGCACCGGGGTGCCGACGTAGCGGTGGAGGAACGGCATGGCCCCTGCCTTGACGGTCCCGCGGAGCCGGCTCCCGATGACGAGGTCGTGGCGGCCCTGGCGGAGCAGCTCGACGAACCGGGGCAGCTCGGCGAAGTCGTAGGTGTTGTCCGAGTCCCCCATGACGATGTACCGCCCCCGAGCCGCGGCCAGGCCGGCCAGGTAGGCGTTCCCGTACCCGGGCTCCGGCTGGTGGACGACCCGGGCCCCGAGGCTCTCGGCGATCTCGACCGAGCGGTCCGTCGAGCCGTTGTCGGCCACGATCACCTCGCCCGTCACCCCGAGGTCGAGGAGGGCCTTCTGAGCCTTCCGGACGCACTCCCCGACCGTCTGCTCCTCGTTGAGGCAGGGCATGACCACCGAGACCTCGACCTCGGGCTCAGTCATCGGTTCACGTAGATGTCCGGCCACTGGTCGTTCCCGGTGTGGTAGGTCAGGCGGACCGCCGTCTCCCACGGGGTCCCAACCTCCCAGAGGAAGATCTCGTAAGGCGCCCGGTCGTGCTCGTGCCCCTGGTCCGTCGCCCCCCAGACGAGCCAGCGCCCGTCGTTGGAAAGCTTGGGGAAGTACTCGTGGCTGTGGCGGCCGGGAAGGTCCATGAAGACCTCGGCCGGGGTCCCGAGCGCGGCGGCCCGCATGATCCTGGTCCCCCCGCGCCCTCCGGTGTCCACCCAGAGCACCGCCGTATCGTTCGGTGCCCAGGTCGTCTGGCAAGCCTGGGCGGTCGTCAGCCGGGTCAGCGTCCGGGTCTCGAGGTCGAAGATCCCCACGTTCGGGGCCACGCCGAGGGCGAGCCGGGTCCCGTCGGCGGAGAGCTCCACGTCCCCGATGCCGATTCCGGGGAGCTCCTGGGAGGCGTCCAGCAGCAGCTCTTCCCGGCCCGTCTCGAGGTCGTAGCGAAGGACCTGTTGTCCCCGGAGGAAGACCACCCCCCGGCCGTCCCCAGTCCAGGTCGGGTGATAGCCGCCTCTGGCGAGCAGTCGCTCCTCGTTCGTGGTGAGATCGAGGAGGTGGACGTCCCAGGACCGATCATCCCGGAAGGAGACCCAGGGGCGCTGGCTCCGGAGGAAGACGATCTTGCTGCCGTCGGGGGAGAAGCGCGAGAAGAAGTCCACGTGCGGGTGGCGCGTCAGCCGGCGGACCTCCCGGGAGCGGAGGTCCATGAGGTACAGCTCGTGGTTGCCGTCGCGGTTCGACGACCAGACGACCCGGGCGTCGAGCCGGTCGAGCCGGCTGGTGAGCGCCCGGAAGGCCTCCCGCTCCTCGGGGGTGAGCCTCCGGACCTTCCCCTTGCGCGGCGGGATCCAGCGGGTCATGAGCCGCTCGGGGAGATGGACCACGGCGGCGACCGGCTCCGGGAGGTCGAGGGGGAGCGTGGCCAGGGCCGTCCACCCCCCCGCGGAAAGCACGATCACCGCCAGGACGAGCAACGTCCACCGCCTCACGACCGCCTCCGCGCCCACGGCCCCATGATCCAGAGGAGCGCCAGGATCCCCAGCCCGTAGTCGTGGACCTGCGAGAGCAGGTGGAAGGCGGTCGCCGCCAGGACCGCCAGGGCGTTGGGGATCCCGAACCAGAAGGCCAGGCCGTAGGCCCCGGCGACCTCATAGGGCCCCAGGCTGGCCACGGTGGGGAGGGGGAGGGAGGCCGCCAGCTCCGAGCCCGCGACGGTCAGGAAGACCTGGAGGAAGTTGAGCGACCCCCAGGGGAAGCCCCGCTCGACCAGGAGGGCCTGGAGGAGGCAGTAGTAGGCGCCGTACTTCGCCAGCCGGAGCCCGAGCGACAGGCCGAGCACCGTCCCGAAGATCCGCCGCGTCTTCAGGCGGACCACTTCGTCCGCCGTCTTCACGAGCAGCCCGCCGAGCCCGGCGGCGCGCCCGGGGAGGATCGCGGCCCACCGGCCGGCCAGCCGGAGCCCCGGGACCAGCAGCGCCAGGGCGACGGCCGAGCCCGCGAGGATCAGGAGGCTCCCGGCCACCAGCGCCCACGCCGGGAGCGGCCCCGCCCCCACCAGCAGGAGGGCGACGAGGAGCAGGGGGGCGATCGCCAGGGTGTCGAAGATGAAGGCGAGCGCGAAGGAGGCGAGGCCCGCGGACAGCGGGAGGCCGAGGCGCGCGGTGACGAGGTAGAGGTAGCTCGCGGCGCCGGCGGCGCGCGCCGGGAGGAGGTCCACGAAGAGGTTCCGGACCATGGTGACCAGGGTGATCGGCCAGAGCCCGACCCGCCGCTCGAGGAGGACCCAGTAGCGGAGAGCCCGGAGGACGAGGGCGATCACGGAGATCCCGACGAAGGCGACCAGCCCCGCCGGCGCCGCCTCGCGGACGATGGGCCCGAGACCCCGGGGGTCCACCTCGTAGGCCGAGAAGAGATACACGAGGAGCCCGCCCGAGACCAGGAGCGCCGCCAACCACTGGAGGAGACCCCTGGCGTCGAGCCAGGCAGCCGACCGCGGCAGGGCCGGACTGGTCTCGTGATCGCTCACGCCTGACCTCCTCGACGGTCCCGGATGACCCGGGCCGGGATCCCCGCAGCCACCGCGTAGTCGGGAAGGTCATCCGCCACCACTGCGTTGGCGCCCACGACGACGTCGCGCCCGATGCGGACGGCGTCGAGCACCTTTACCCCGGCCCCGAGCCAGCAGTGCGGGCCGACCTCGATCCCCTTGGAGGGACGCTCCTGGTGGATGACGGGGATGTCGGTCCGGGCGAAGTCGTGGCCGCCGCCCACGAGGTAGCAGTAGGCAGCCAGGAGCGTCTCCCGCCCCACCCGGACCGAGCTGGCCGAGAAGATGGCGCAGTGGTATCCCACGCTCACCCCGGGTTCGAGCTCGATATCTCCCTCCTTGCATGCCACCACGGTGTTGTGGCCGAGGAACACGCCGTCGCCGAGGGTGATCCCGCGGTTGGCCGCCCCCTTGGCGTCCAGGACGCAGCCGTCGTCGATGGTCACGTGGTCGCCGAGCCGGATCTTGTGGGGATGCCGGAGGGTCACGTTGGCCCCGAAGGCGACGTTCAGGCCGCAGGCCCCGAGGAGGCGCGGGTAGAGCTTCGCCCGGAGCCAGAGCCCGAGCGCGCCCGGCACCCAGCTCGCCAGGAGCACGATCAGCTCGT